>Ga0268257_1001453_pt1 | contig 20248 bp, 22 predicted proteins | sample AgamicAtPrz_FD_200249 | JGI IMG/M metagenome (GOLD analysis project Ga0268257, IMG submission 200249) | Agave microbial communities from Guanajuato, Mexico - At.P.rz (v2) (version 3) | ecosystem: Host-associated > Plants > Phyllosphere > Phylloplane/Leaf | place: Guanajuato, Mexico | collected... | reverse complement strand
AGTCACCGTACAAAAGCCTGGCCGAACTGATTGCAGCGGGCAAGGCCAAGCCCGGCGCCCTGTCCTATGGCACGGCAGGCGTGGGCAGTTCGGGCCATATGGCGAGTGCCTTGCTGGAAAAAGCCGGACAGTTCAAGGGCGTCCATATTCCCTACAAGGGTGGCTCCACCGCCGTGACGGACCTGCTGGGCGGGCGTCTGGACTTCATGGCGATCAACCCGCTGGAAGTCGCGGGCCATGTGAACAGCGGCAACCTGCGCGCACTGGCGGTGCTCAACAAGAATGGCTCGCGCCTGCTGCCCCAGGTGCCTACCGCGCGCTCCCTGGGTGTGGATGTGCAAGCCACCGTATGGTGGGGCCTGGTGGCCCCCAAGGGAACGCCCGAGGCCGTGATCCAGACGCTGAACGCTGCACTCAACAAGGCGCTGACCACGCCTGCGGTCACCCAGACGCTGGCTGACATGGGTGCCACGCCCCTGGGAGGAACACCGGCCCAGTTCGGCAGCTTCATCCAGGCCGAAACCCGGGAACTCGGCGAAGTCATCCGAGCCGCCGATATTCGCGCGGACTGATGCCGGCGAAGGCCGCCCTAGCGCAGCAACTGCCAGAACATCTGCACGCAGGGTGACGGCGCCTGCTGCATGCTGACCAGCGCGATGCGCGAATGGCGCGCGGCGTCGGCCAGCGGCTGCAGCACCACGCCGGGGGGGCAGATGCGCTCATAGACGCTGGGCACGATGGACAGCCCCAGGCCGGCGGCCACCAGTGCCAGCATGGTTGAGGTCTCACGCGCCGGCTGGGCGATGCGCGGCACAAAGCCGGCCTCGCTGCACAGCGCCAGAATATGTTCGTGCAGGCCGCCACCCAGCACGACCGGATGCAGCACAAAGGGCTGATCGGCCAGGCTGCTCAGTGCCAGTGGCTCGTTCGCCGCCGAGGCGGCATGCGCTACGGGCAGTGCCAGCCTCAGCTCGTCGCGCCACAGTGTCTGCTCGCGTATCGGCACGGGAATGCGGAAGGTCGGCGAAGGCCGCATAAAGCCGATATCGATCTGCCCGGCAGTCAATGCCGCGATCTGCTCGCCCGTGGTCATATGCTGCAGATCAAGCTCCACCTGCGAGTGGCGGCTGCGAAAGTCGCGCAGCATGGCCGAGAACTCATCAAACAGCGGCACCGATGCCGTGAAGGCGATGCGCAACCGCCCCGCCAGGCCATGGGCCGCCATGCGCACCAACTCGCCCGCCTGCTGGTGCAGTTCCACGATCTGCCGCGCCTTGTCCTGCAGCAGCAGGCCTGCCGGCGTCAGCGCCACGGCGCGGCGCGAGCGTTCGAACAATTGCGCCCCCATCTCCTGCTCCAGCAGACGGATCTGCTGGCTCAGCGGGGGCTGGCTCATATGCAAACGCTGGGCCGCACGGCTGAAATTCAGCTCCTCGGCCACGGCCAGAAAACAGGTCAGACGGCGCAAATCCATAGGACGATTTTCGTATCAAGTCCAGACGCAAACGGTATTGGACGCAAAGGCCGCAACTTTTCACAATCCGCTCAGCCGCAGAAGCTATGACAACCGTAGCTGTCTGCGTCGATTCAATAAGGGTTCAAGGCCTATCCAGACCAGCCCACTACAGAGAGACATTGATGAAGCCGTTTCCCCTTTTCGCCGTCCGCCGAGCCCTTCTGATCAGCGCTGTGGCTCTGGCTGCAGGCTGTGCCCAGCAACCGGGCAGCACGCCCAAGGAGCCCGTGCGCCTCATGACTTCGGGCGGCTTCACTGCAGCACACAAGCTGCTGGCACCGCAGTTCACGGCCCAGACCGGCCTGGCAGTGGAGTCGGCCTATGGCTCGTCCATGGGTGCCTCGCCCACCTCCATTCCCAACCGCCTGAGCAAGGGTGAAAAGGCCGACGTGGTGATTCTGGCGCGTGGCGCGCTCGACGATCTGGCCGCCAAGGGCCTGGTGCGCAACGGCACCCAGATCGACCTGGTGCGCTCTGCCGTGGGCGTGGCCGTGAAGAAGGGCGCCCCAATCCCCGACATCAGCAGCGAGGACAAGCTGCGTCAGGTGCTGCTCAATGCCAAGAGCATTGCCTACTCGGCCAGCGCCAGCGGTACCTACTACGAAACCCAGATGCTCAAGAAGCTGGGCATTCACGATCAGGTCATGCCCAAGAGCAGGAAGATCGTGACCGAGCGCGTGGGCACCATCGTGGCGCGGGGAGAGGCCGAAATCGGCCTGCAGCAGGTCAGCGAACTGCTACCCATCGAGGGCATCAGCTATGTCGGCACCCTGCCCGATTCGGTGCAGCACTACACCATCTTCTCGGCCGGCACGGCCAGCACTTCCACCAACCCCCAGGGGCTGGAGCAACTGCTCAAGTACTACACCTCGCCAGCCGCCGCCAAGACGATTCGTGACACAGGCCTGGAGCCCATTGCCCAGTCCCGCTGAGCGCCGCACGGACCCGCAAAAAAGCCCGCCAGGCAGAGCTTGCGGGCTTTTTTTGTCGCCTGAAAGCTCAGCGCTTGCTGCCCGGGCCGGCTTTCTGCACCAGGGCCACGGTCAGCCCCTGGGCGGTGACGGTAATGGCACCAGGCTCCATCGCCAGCGCATCGACCAGGGCCAGATCCTGGTCCTGCAGCTGATAGAGCACCACCTGGCCCATGGCCTGCTCAGCCAAGGCCGTGGCGTAGGTGCCCAGCATATCGCTGAGCGCGGGCGACAGCCCGTCCATGCTGAGCTGGTTGACCTTGATCTGGTAGGCGCGCAAGGTGCGGTCGGTGGGTTCATAGCGCAACGCGAAATCGACATTGAGCAGGCCGCTGTACTGCTCCTTGAGCACCTTGCCGCTGAGCTCGGCCGGAATCACGGCGTTGAGCACATTGCGCTCGGGCACCATGCTCAGCTGCGGTGCCTTCAGATCCAGCTGCAGCAAACCCGCCACCGGGAACTGCCTGGGGAAACGCCTGGCCAGCATCTCCTGCAGCTTCTGCTGGCTCACGCTCACGCTGCTGGGCACGGACTTGCCCGAGCAGCCTGTGGCAGCCATTCCCAATCCCAACACTGTCACCGCCAACCATGAGCGCCGATTCATCACGACCACCGAACTCCGTAAAACCTGATTCAAAACCCGTGCAAACGCTTGATAAACCAACGCTATCAGCTATGGTTTTTGAGTACTCCATTGTCTCCGAGCCTGCTATTCCACAGAGTCTCGATGGATGTTGGCAGTTCCCTATCTGATGCAATCTGCAGGTAAAAGACTGTTATCTAACGTCCGACGCCACCAGGGGTTGACCGTCGGCACACGGCAGCAGTGCATGCACAATGATTTGCATGACTGCATATCCCTCTTCCCTCAGCCATGAGGCACTGACAGCCGCCGCCCAGGACACCAGCCTGCCCGACCAGATCCTGACCCTGTGGTTCGGCAGCGCCAGGCCCGGCAATGCCGATGCCCTCAAGCACAAGGCGCAGTGGTTCACCAAATCGGCTGCCTTCGACGAGGAGCTGCGCCAGCGCTTTGGCACTGCGGTGGAGGCCGCTCTGGGCGGTGCGCTGCAACACTGGGCAACCCAGGGTCCATGGCAGCAGCTGGCATTGGTGATCCTGCTGGACCAGTTCACGCGCAATATCCACCGCAACACCCCCAAGAGCTTTGCCGGCGATGCGCAGGCCCTGGCACTGGCGCTGCAGGCGATGGACTGCGGCAGCGATCGGCTACTGCCCGAAGTGGCCCGCGTCTTCATGTACCTGCCACTGGAACATGCCGAAGACCCGGCCATGCAGCAACGCAGTGTGGCCGCCTTCAAGGACTTGCAGGAGAGCGCCACGGACGCCGAACTGCGCGAATATCTGGCCGGAACGCTGGACTACGCCCATCGCCATCAGGTGGTGATAGAGCGTTTTTGCCGCTTCCCGCACCGCAACCACATTCTGGGCCGCGCCAGTACCGCCGAAGAGGCTGAGTACCTGGCCCAGCCCGGCTCAGGCTTCTAGGGCAATCACGAGCCGCGCGTAGCCTCGCGCAGCGCAGGCTCCTGGCGCGCCAGGGGCTGGCGCACGAGCTTTTTGCCCGCCCCCAGGTCGCGGTGGCGCATGGCCCAACGCTCTACCGTGTAGAACGACAGGGCCGACAGTGCAGTCGAGATCAGCAGGCCCGCGACCACGGTCACGGGCCAGGAGTAATCGGCACGCAGATAGCGCACCACCGGGTAATGCCAGAGGTAGATGCCGTAGGACAGCTGGCCCAGCTTGATGAGCATTGGCGCCGTCAGCATTTCATAGACCAGACCCGTGGGCTTTTGCACGGCCAGCAGCACGACCAGGGCGGCGCACTCCACCACCGTGACACCCCAGACCATGGCGTGCTGGTTGTCCCATTCCAGCTCCATGATCAAGGGCACGGCCAGCACAAACCACATGGTGTAGGCGCGCAGCGACTGCAGACGCTCTATCCATTGGGGGCGCTCCATCATCAGCGCCGCCAGCAAGGCACCGGCCAGCAGACCCGAGGCCCGCGTATCGAAGCGGAAGAAGATTTCGTAGAACTGCTGGCCCTGCACCACCCAGAAGATGCGCCACAGCGTGCTCAGCAGCCACAGCGCCGCAAGCGGCGCCCAGACCCGGCCCGGCGTGGCCTTGCGTAGCAGCAGGACCAGCAGCGGCGGCCAGATCAGATAGAAATGCTCCTCCACCGACAGCGACCACATATGCAGCAGCGTGTCCGGACTGTCGAAGAAGGCAATGCCGTAATCAGCCAGGTAGAGGATGGAGACCAGGGCGTCCGAATAGATATCCGTGAGATCGGGCCAGATGAACGGCGCGAACACGCAGTACGCAAGCAGAAACAGCGCCAGTGCAGGCATGAGCCGGAAGAAGCGGCGGCGGTAAAAGCGCCAGTAATCGAGCTTGCCATGCTGCCGATATTCCATCAGCAGCAGCGAGGTGATCAAAAAGCCGCTGAGCACGAAGAACAGATCGACGCCGAAGAAGGCGCCGTCGAACATCGGGGCATGTGCGTGCGAGAGCAGCACCAGCACAATGGCTATGCCTCTCAATCCATCGAGCGCTGGGTTGTAGCGCAACTTGAACGCCGACTCCACCAAAACCGGACACCTTTCCTTTCGCCCAGGCACGGGCCGGGCTTGCAGACAAACGATCACAGCCACGCATGAGACATGGCTGAAGCAGTATTCAGAATTTGAGCAAAGAGGCAGTAACAGCTCTTTGCAGCGACCCGGGGGTCGCAGAGCGCATGGAAACACGCTCGGGGGTGCCGGAACCTGGCAGGCGATTTGTCTGTTGCATCTCACCGGTGGTGAGGCCACAGAATGTTATGAATGCCCGCAGCCAGACGGCTTGGCGTCTGTTGACAGGTGAACAGACCGGGGCAATTTGAACAGATTTTTGCCACCGGCCCAAGCAGGGGGCGCAGCTTGCCAAGCTCTGGCAGGGTCTTGGCAAGCCGCGTTAACAATTAAGAACAAAACAGCAGGCCGCGCTCCACCCATCAGCATCATCAGCTATCAATTTCGAAGCTTCAGAATGACTTGCGGCGGCCGCAGGCGGGCGCACTCTGGTGCACATCGCGCCACAGCAGCATCTCGGCCACGCGCTCGGACTTGTCGTCATCAAAGCCCAGCTGCTGCGCACGCTCGGCGGGGTTGGTCCAGGTGCCGAACAAGATGTCCCACAGCGGCAGGCCGTAGTTCTGCGCATGGTGGCCATGCTGATGGTGCACGGTATGCATTTCCGGGCGCTGCAGCACATAACCGAGCCAGCGCGGCGTGCGCAGATCGGCATGGGTGAACAGATCGAAGGCCGCCGTCAGCCCCAGTGCCACTGCTGCCGCCGCCGGGCTGGCGCCCAGCACCCAGTAGCTGGAGATCACGCTCAGCAGCATGGCGGCGCAGGAGTCCAGCGGATGGGCATAGAACGAGGTCAGCACCTCGATGCGCCGCGCGCTGTGATGCAGTTGGTGGAACACGCGCCACAGCAGATCCGAGGCATGGGTGGCGCGGTGCCACCAGTAAAAGACAAAGCTGGTGATGAAAAAGCTCAGCAGCCCCACCAGCAGCGGGTTCCAGCGTGCGCCCACATCCAGCAGCGCATGCTGGCGAATCCGGTCTTCCAGCAACCAGCCCAGTGCCAGCGTGCAGACCAGCGTCAGCGCGCCCAGGGCGCTGCTGTAGATCAGCCAGCGCCGGTCGCAGAGATTGCGCGAGGCGGGCGCAATCACCTCGCGCGTGAAGACCGCCACGAACAGCAGCGCGATCAGCGGATAGACCAGGTACTCCAGCACGGCAATCATTCCCCTTGAGGTTTGCCTTGCAGTCTATCGGCTGATGTGGGCCTGCCGCTTTATTGGGGCAATACGAACTGCTCCAGCGGCGTGTCGTTGGGTGCGGCCAGCTGCTTCTTGAGCATCTCGCCCATAGGCAGGTTCAGGTTCACGTTCTTGGGCGCAATGGGCTGCATGAACCATTTGTTGTAGAGCTTGTGCAACTCGCCCGAGCGGATCATCTGCAAAATGGCACCGTCCACGGCCTTCTTGATCTGCGGGTCGTTCTTGCTGAACTGGATGGCAATCGGCTCGGCACCGATCACCTCGCCCACGATCTTGTAGCCCTTGGGGTTCTTGCTCTGACCGATCACGCCGGCCAGCATGTTGTCGTCCAGCACAAAGGCATCGACGCGACCCGACTCCAGCATCAGAAAGCTCTCGAACTGGTCCTTGCTCATCAGCGTCTTGAAGTTCAGCTCGTTGTCGCTGGCGTACTTGCGCAGAATCTGCACCGCCGTCGTGCCCGTGATGGCGCCCACATTGCGCCCCTGCAACTGCTTGAACGAGGTGATGCCCGAGTCGGCACGCACGGCCATGCGCACCTCGCTGACATAGGTGGTCAGGCCGAACGCCACCTGCTTCTGGCGCGTGAGGTTGTTGGTCATGCTGGCGCAATTGAAATCGGCCGTGCCGTTGTTGATCAGCGGCATGGTGTTCTGCGGCGTCAGCACCATGTACTTGATCTGGGCCTTGGGCGCAATCGCATGCACCACGCGCTCGCAGAGGTCCATGTGATAGCCGACGAACTTCTCGTTCGCACCGATCGCGTAGGACATGGGAACCGCAGCCTCCCGCACGCCCAGCACCACGGTGCCGCCGGCCTGCCAGCGCTGCAGAGTGGGCGATGCGGACAGATCCACCGCCGTGTCGATATTGGCACCGATATTGGAGCTCGCCGCTTCGGTCTTGCCCGCAGCCATGGCAGAACCCGTACATACCAGCGCTGCTGCCAGCCCAGCCCATTTCAACGACTTGCCCATCATCCACTCCCGAAAAACAAAAGCGCCGAGACCCCTGGTCATCGGCGCTCATCACCCACCCGATCCGGCACACACCCCATGCACTCATGAGGCCCTGGCCCGATTGTCGTTGCTCGCTTATCGCTTTGAGTGGAATGCTTATGCCTGCGCGTCGCCTCACGCGTCGCGTTTGGCGGGGGCAGCCCCCGTCAGTTCACGCAGGCGCTGATGGACACTGCTGGCTTCATCGACCGGCTGCTGGTGCTTGGCCCGCAGATAGCGCTCGGTGAACACGCCCAGATAGCTCTCCAGCACCTGTCCGGCCTGCACATCGCCGGCATCGCCCACCAGCTCCAGACACAGGGCCGCCACCTCGCTGGTACAGAAATGGTCGTCGCGCTTGGATCTGCGCAGCTGGTAGCGGGAGATCAGGTCCGGGTGCAGGCTGAGCACGGGAAAGCCATCGAGATACGGGCTTTTGCGGAACATCTTGCGCGCCTCCGACCAGGTCGCGTCCAGCAGTATGAACAGCGGGCGTCTGCCGGGCTGCAGCGCACGGCTGTCGCCGCCGTCCAGCGTCTCCAGCACACGCTCGGCAGGCTCGGCATATTCGCCGGGAAACACCACATAGGGCTGCCATTGCGGATCGGCCAGCAAGGCCTCCAGCTGCGGATCCAGCTCGGTGCGCGACCAGCCGAAGGCATGGGTGTCCTTCACCACATCGGCAATCAGCCAGCCCGTGTTGCTGGGCTTGAGCGGCTCGGCATCATGCATCAGCAGGCAGAAGGCCGCGCGCGTGGCCAGCTCGGGGCGCAGCGCGCACATGCAGTGCGAGGGACGCAAGCGGCAGCCCTCGCAGCGCTCGCCCTTGGGTCCGCCACGCGCCAGAAACGGACGCGTGCTGCGCGCCAGCCGTGCCTGGCGCAAGCGCGAGACGGCATGCGGGGGCAGCGTGGAGGCAACGGTTTTCTGCGGAGTCACAGCGGCAGGGGACAAAGGCGTGGAAGCGGGCAAGACGGACACCAGCGGGTTCGGACAGATGCCCGGATTGTCCCGCCTTTGCCAAATCCAGTGCTGATGCTGCAGGAGCGCCGCTTACTCGCAGCCCCCCTGCTCGAAGGTCGGACCACGGCCAAAACTGAACACCGTGGGCCTGGCATTCTTGAGTCCTGCGGAAATCACATTCCTGAAGCGGTTCGGCTCGCAGTTGAAACGTGTGTCCAGCACATAGTCGTCGGACTCGGCCTTGACCATGGCGTCGCGCCAGGCGGCCGTCGCATCCAGCACCTTGCCGTCAACCATGGGGGCCTGCACCGAGTAATTGATGAAGTTGGTCAGGCGCGAACCCTTGGCCTCCAGATAGACCACTGGGTCGGCGGCATTGCCGCACAGCGTCAGGCAGTCGGCGTAGTAGCGGCTGTCCAGCAAGGGCTCGAAGCTGCCGAAAGTCAGGTCGCCAAGCTTGATATCGGGCTGGCCCTCGGACACGTTCAACACGCTCTTGAGCGAGAGATTGCAGCTGGGTGCGATATCGATCTCGACCGACTCGATCACCTTGTCGGCCTCGTCGCTGACCAGGGTGATATCGCAGCCGTCGGTGCGGAACTGGTGACGGTGGAATTCCGAACGCATGGCCGGGCCGGCGATCTTCTGCGCATAGGCCAGATTCATGCCTATGGTCTCGGTGCTGAACAGCTGGTCGATCACGCGCCTGGATTCTGCGGCAGGCGCTGCGGGCGCAGGGGCTGGCGCAGTTGCGGGCGCCTGTGCCTGTGCCGGGGGTGCGGCACCCTCGGTCTTGGAATCCGAGCAGGCCAGCAGCAGTGCCGCTGCCGCCATGGCGCCCGTCCAGACTCCGCAGCGTTTGATCCAGCGATGGGGCATCTCCATATCCTTGTGAGTTCGCAAGCCCCGCAATATAGGTGCAGGCCCCGAAATCGCCAAGAACCAGAGGTTTCAGCCTCCCACGCACTCCAGCTCGAACAGCGGCATATCGGCGCGTCGGCTGAGCCAGACACCGCCGCCCAGCTCCTTGAAGTGCGGCTGCAGGCCGCGCCGGTACAGCTCGGCGCGGTGGCGATACAGGCGCGGGTCGGTCAGTTCCTCGTCGATGATGTCGCGCTCGTAATCCTCGCGTGCCACGGCCTCGATATAGAGCCCGCCGCGCGACAGCCGGCCCAGATTGGCCAGCGCCTTTTTCAGGTCGGCCGGACTCAGATAGGGCAGCACGCCCTGGCAGATCACCAGATCGAAAGGCTGACCATCTTTGGGTTGCCAATCCACCACCGAGCCCTGCTCCCAGCCATAGCGCTCGCAGAGATAGGGACTGAACTCCACGCCCTGATACTGCACGCCCGGGAAGTGCTTGTGCACCGCCTCGCGCCACAGGCCTATGCCGCAGCCCACATCAAGCACCCGCTGCACGGGCACGCGCAGATACGCAAGATACGAGCAGACAAACGCACCCAGCCGCCGCGCGTGCTCGGGATCGATCACGCTGGTCTTTTTGTCAAAGTAAAAGCGCTGGTAATACGCCTCGTCAAACCACTCGTTGCTTGCTGATTGCACGCAGCTTCCTTCAAAAAACAAACGGCGCCCGAAGACGCCGAAACTTCAAAAACCGACGCTGACTCAGGAAAGAGACAGCCAGCCAGGGCCTGGGCGGCCCCGCCGGGGCAAGGCGCGCAGCGCCTCAGGGGGTTAAATTCTGCCGACCACGGACCAGCCCTTGCGCTGGTCCTGCTTGTTGTTCTCGTAGTCCCATACCGTGCCGCAGCGCTCGCAGACATAGCGCGTCACCGTCGCCGTGGTCGAGCCGCGCTCCTCCTTGCGGTTGCCGCGCTGCATCAGTTCGGCATGGCCGGGGGCTTTGCGCCAGTTGCGCTGAATGCCGGCGCAGGCGTCGCACAGATGGTCTTCGGCAGGAGTGGTGGTGTTGGTCATGAAAAAACTACTGAATGTGGTGCAGGCCCCGGACATCCGCCCGCGCTGCAAAGCAGCCATTGTGCCGCCTGCCCCGGTTTTGCACCTGCGGCACGGGCAGCATCACCGCTTGCAGGTCGGGCATGACCGCGCTCGCTGTTGCCACTCGGGGCTCAAGGCCTTGCCCGGCAAGCGCCGACAGCTCCTGTTTTTGATCCCCACCGCTGAAGACAAAAAAAGGCCGCTTGCGCGGCCCTGGTTCAGTCAGCCTCGATCATGCCTTCGCGGGGCGATAGGCCAGACAGATCTTGTTGCCGTCGGGGTCGCGCAGATAGGCCAGATACATGGAATCGCCTCGCCAGCCCGGCGCGTCCTCGATCGATACACCGCCCGCTGCCAAGCCCGCCGCATGGGCCGCATTCACCTGATCGGTGGACTGGGCCAGAAAGCCCGTGGTCGCGCCATTGCCCGAGCTTGCCGTTTCGCCGTTGATGGGCGTGGAGATGGCAAACACGCCCGTGGGGCTGCGGTAGAAGAAACGGTTCTTGTTGGCAACGCCGGGCGCAATGCCCAGCTGACCCAGCAGCGCGTCGTAAAAGCGCTTGCTGGACTCCAGATCATTTACACCCAGCATGATGTGGCTAAACATGGTTGTCTCCTGGAAAAGCCCTGTTTCGGGCGAAGATGGGAAATCGGCAAGCCATCGTAACGGGAGCTTGCCGCCCTCTTCTGTCACCCATTTTCAGCCCACCATGCTGCCAGACCATTTCACCCCGGTTCCCCTGGACAAGTCCTACCGCCTGCTCAATCACGGCCCCACGGTCATCGTCTCGGCCCAGCATGCAGGCGAGCGCAATGCCATGAGCGCGGCCTGGGCCTGCGCGCTCGACTTCGCGCCGCCCAAGATCAGCGTGGTGCTCGACAAGGCCACGCGCACGCGTGCCCTTGTCGAGGGCAGCGGCCTCTTTGCCCTGCAACTGCCCACCGTGCCCCAGGCAGCGCTGACGGTGGGCATAGGCACGGACAGCGCCGTCACCGAACCCCACAAGCTCGCCAAACATGGCGTGCAGCTATTCGACGCACCGGGCTTCGATGTACCGCTTGTGGCTGACTGCGCCGCCTGGCTGGTCTGCAAGCTGATTCCCGAGCCGCACAACCAGCAGAGCTATGACCTGTTCATCGCCGAAGTCGTGGCCGCCTGGGCCGACGAGCGCGTGTTCCGCAACGGACACTGGGAGTTCGGCTCCGCCCCCGCCGAGCTGCGCACCCTGCACTATGTGGCCGGCGGGCAGTTCTTTGCGATCGGCGAATCGGTGCTGGTGAAATAAGGTTTTTTAGCTTCGAAGCGCTTATGCAGCAAGCGCTTTCAGCTATCGAAAGCAAAGCAAAAATCCGCAAGAGGCAAGGCGTGCGGCCCGCAGGACCTGTGCGCCCGAGCCTTTGTCAGCCCCTTGATTTAGACTGCAGCACTGACTGAGCTATCAATCACCCCCTGGCTGCCGGTGCAGTAGCAGCGCACAGGGTAGCGATCTCTGCTATCAATCACCGCGAAGTGACAGGCCATGGCGCAAGAGTTTTTCGATCCCGTGCTGTTCATCAAGGAGGATGCGCCGACTGCGGTCGATCTGTCGCAGACACCGTTCTTCTGCAATCTCCGCGGCTACCCGCACTACTGCGCAGAGCCGCCCGCAGGCTTGACGGTGCTGGAGCCGGCCATCAGCAATCCCGAGGTCGCCATCGGCAACGCATACCGCGTCCTTTCGGCAACCACCACGCATCCGCAGCCCGAATACGGCAGCCAGACCCAGCTGGTGTTCCAGGCCGACCGGATCGAGTACCAGGCCCTGGCCGCCACCCCTGAAACTGCAGCGGCTTTCGGCATGACGCTGATCGAGTCGGGACAAGGCATACGCATCACCAGCCCGCAGCCGCATCTTTCGCTGGTCGACTATGAATACGGCATGTTTGCCGGGCACCGCTCGCCCTACGAGGGAACGGGCTACCGTCTGCTGGGCAAGGTCTGCACCGATCTCGAACATCACGATTTCCCGCATGTCTTCACCTCCATCGACCCGCATCTGCCGCTGGTGATTTCGGTGGGAAAGTACTGGCCACAGCAGCAGAAAATCTGTCTCGCCGACCTCTGGCTGCCGCGCGGCAAGGCCTTGTATGTGCCGCCCCGGCCCAGCCTGCCCGGCCAGACCTGCCTGGATCTGCACGGCAACCGCAACTCGGCCCTGGCCTGCTGGCGCGGGATAGCCCGCTCCAGCGTCAGAACCCAGACCCTGCTGCAGACCGAAGGCGGCTATTTCTACTGGTTCTGGAACGAGCTGCCCACCACCCATCCCCTTCTGGACATGACAGGAGCGCTCCATGCTTGAAGTCCGACCCCGCCTGCGCACACTCGAACCCGACACCGGCAACCGCCTCTACCAGACGCTGCTGGAGTCCACCCTGGCGATCCCCTTCAAGATCGACTGGGCCAGCCAGAAATACAGCTATATCGGGCCGCAGATCGCGGACTTGCTGGGCTGGAGTCCCGAGAGCTGGGAGACCGTGAACGACTGGGCCGAACGCATCCACCCCGACGAGCGTGAGCAAACCGTCTCGCGCTGCGTGGAGCTGTGCCTGGCCGGCGTGGACCACGAGGCCGAGTACCGCGCGCTGACCAGCGACAACCGCTTTGTCTGGGTCAGGGAAGTCGTGCATGTGCTCTGCGACGAGCAAGGCCAGACCACGGCCCTGATCGGCTTCACCTTCGACATCACCGAGCAGAAGAAATCCGAGCAGCTGCGCGCCGAGCTGGAAGCCCAGAAGCTCTCCAACGCGCGCCTGCAGGAGCGCCTGCGCCTGACCCACGATCTGCACGACGGCCTGGGCGGCGAGCTGGTCCACATGATTGCCTCGGTCGAGCAGGGCAGCGAAGCCCTGACCCGGCCCCAGGTGTTGTCCATGCTCAAGCTCATCCGCAACGACCTGCGCCAGAGCATAGACAACAATGCCTCGGCCCAGGTGCGCGTGCCCGCCACTCCGCAGGAATGGCTGGCCCCCTTGCGCCGCCGCTTCAACGATTTGTTCGAGGCCCTGGGTGTGCGCTGCGACTGGCAGTTTCCGCAAAGCTGGAGCCAGCCGCCCAACGCGCTGCAATACCTGGCGCTGACCCGACTCATCGAAGAGGCGCTGACCAATGTCATCAAGCACAGCCAGGCGCGCCATGTGCGCCTGTCCCTGCTGCAACCCCAGGCGCAGGAGCTGCTGCTGGAGATCGAGGACGACGGCGTGGGCTTTGATGTGCAGGCCGTGGAGGCATCGGGCCTGGGCGTTGGCATGCGCTCCATGGCAGTGCGCATTGCGCGGGTCGGCGGACTGCTGGGAATTGAGTCGTCGCCGGGGAGGACGGCTCTGACGGCACGGGTGGTGTTGGGGGCTGAGGATTGAGCTTTTGGGGCTTGCCTAGCTTGCGGCTATAGCTATTCTTTCTAGCGACAGAAGCCGGGTCTCGCCCCGGCAGGCGAGTTACTTTCGTGTTCACGCACGAAAGTAACCAAAGAACGTCGCCCGACTGTCTGCGTCCCTGCGCTTCGCTGCGGGCAAACCTGCGTCACACCATTCGGTCTGCTCTGCCGCCCAACTCGCTGCGCGGCATGCCGCTTCGCTCAGACAAGCGGCGGCAAGCCAGAGCACGATGCAACGCTGTCCTGCGGCAGCGTTGCCCGCAGCCCGAACCGCGTGCCGCAGGCGCAGACCCACGGGTGTGTATGCGGGAGCGGGCGGCCTGCCTGAGTTGTGACGAAACTGCCCATAACGCTTATGCATCAAGCGTAGACAGCTATCAAACTAATCAAGATGCTATCCCGCATTTGGTATTGCCCCTTGTGCCCACGCCTGCGACGGCAAGTTCTTGGGACTGGCTGCTGCACCGCAGAGTGCAGCAGCTTCTTGCTTTAACTTGCGGCCGTTTGTTTGAACGCAGCGGCTTGCCGCGAAGTGAGTTGGGCCGCACAGCCCCAAGAGCTTGACGGCGCAGGTTGCCCGGTAGCGAAGCGAAGGGGTCGTGCGCAGCAGGGGCTGGCTCTTTGCCTACTTTCTGGTGGTCCGGCATACCGGCAGCAGAAAGCAGGTCGGCAGGCGGGCCGAGACCCACCCTCTGTCCATAAATCATGGCATATCGCCGAATAAACCAAACCAAGAACCTAATCCGCCTCTAGCCCGATAGCCGCAAGCACGGACAGCTATCCAAACAAGAAGGGCATGCGACCCAGCAAGAACCACATGCCCCATCATCCTCAAACCCAGGCGCACAAAGCGCCATCAGCTATCAATATTCCAGGCAGATCTTGCCGAAATGCCTGCCTGCAGCCTGGTGCTCAAAGGCCGCCACCATCTGCTCCAGCGGATAGCGGCTGTCGATCACGGGCTTCCAGCCAAAGATCTCCAGCGCGCGCACCATGTCCTGTTGCTGCTCGCGGCTGCCGACGATCAGGCCCTTGAGGGTTTGCTGCTTGCGCATCATCTCCACCGTGGGCACAGCGCCCGCAAAACCGGTCAGCACGCCGATCAACGCGATATGGCCGCCCACGGCGCAGGCGCGAATCGACTGGGGCAGAGTGCCAGGGCCGCCGACCTCGACCACGATGTCGGCTCCGCGACCGCCGGTGGCTGCCAGCACGGCGTCGCCCCATTCGGGCTGCTCCTTGTAATTGATCACCAGATCGGCCCCCAATGCCTTGAGCTGCTCGGCCTTGGCCGCGCTGGAAGTGGTGGCGATGACGGTGGCGCCCATGCTCTTGGCCATTTGCAGCGCAAAGATGGAGACGCCGCCCGTGCCCAGCACCAGCACGGTGTCGCCGGCCTTGAGATGGCCGTCCACCACCAGCGCGCGCCAGGCCGTGAGGCCGGCCGTGGTCAGCGTGGAAGCTTCGGCATGGCTCCAACCCTCGGGGGCATGGGTAAAACTGGTGGCGGGCAGGTTCACGAATTCGCGTGCAAAGCCGTCCACGCCGTCGCCGGGCACGAGCTGAAAGTCGGAGGGCACATGGCGGCCCGACAGCCATTGCGGGAAGAAGGTGGAGACCACGGCATCGCCCACGGCAAATTCCTTCACGCCTGCGCCCACGGCCGTGACCAGGCCTGCGCCGTCGGCCATGGGAATGCGGCCGTCGGCCGCCGCGCCGGGACGGCGCACCACGCCCAGGTCGTGGTAGTTGAGCGAGCTGGCGTGAATGCGCACCTGGATCTCGCCCGCAGCAGGCGCCGCAGGTGCGGGCAGCTCGACAAGCTTCAGGTTTTCGAAACCGCCAGGCGCGGCCAGTTGCATGACTTTCATGGAGTGCTCCTCAAGAGGTGAAACAGATGCTGCGCATGGTGCCGTCAATGCGCAGCCTCCACCAGTACCAACATATTTGTTGGGTAGTATTAAAAATGTAAGCAATGCATGAATGCCGGCCGGCGCTACGATCTTGGCGTCCAGAACTGCAGCGAGGTGCCCATGAAACGATTGAACAGCAAGAGCGGCTGCGCCGTGGAGGTGACGCTGTCGGTCATGGGCGGCACCTGGAAGCCCATCATCCTGTTCCAGCTGCTGCATGGCAAAAAGCGCTTCGGCGAGCTGAGCCGTGCCATCCCCGGCATCACCCAGCGCATGCTGACACTGCAGCTGCGCGAGCTGGAAGAAGCCGGCATCGTCGAGCGCACGGTGTATGCCGAGGTGCCGCCGCGCGTGGACTATGCGCTGACCGAGTTGGGCCGCAGCCTGCAGCCGGTGCTGATCGCCATGCGCAACTGGGGCATCGCCTACAGCAAGAACTTTGCTCAGTCCGAGCCCATGCATGACGCGGATCAAAACGGCGCAAGCTGCCTGCCGGAATTGAAGCAAAAACAGGCTTGATCGCTTATCCATCAAGCGTAAGCAGCTATCAATTTCAATAAATAGACAGCAGAAAACCCACAGGCTGCAAAAGCCTGCGGGCTTGGGTCTGAAACCGCCGCGCTTACTTGCCGGCGGTCAGCGTGGTGTAGCTGTTGATCAGATTGCGATAGTCGGGGATATGGTTGGAGAACAGAGTACCCAGCCCCTCGATGTCGTTGCGCCAGTCGCGGTGCAGCTCGCAGGCCGCGCCAAACCAGGTCATGAGCTGGGCGCCGGCCTGCTCCATGCGGCTCCAGGCGGCCTGCTGGGTCATGCTGTTGAAGGTGCCCGAGGCATCGGCGATGACGAATACCTCGAAGCCTTCCGCCAGCGCCGAGAGCACGGGGAAAGCCACGCAGACCTCGGTCACCACGCCGGCCACGATGAGCTGCTTCTTGCCCGTGGCCTTGACGGCCTTGACGAAGTCCTCGTTGTCCCAGGCATTGATCTGGCCAGGTCGGGCGATATAGGGGGCGGTGGGGAATTTTTCCTTGAGTTCGGGCACCAGAGGTCCGTTGGGGCCGGTCTCGAAGCTGGTGGTCAGAATCGTGGGCAGCTTGAAGTACTCGGCCATGTCGGCCAGGGCCAGCACATTGTTCTTGAACTTGTCGGGATCGATATCGCGCACCAGGGACAGCAGGCCGGTCTGGTGATCCACCAGCAGCACGGCGGCATTGTCTTTGTCGAGGCGAACGTAAGGCTTTTGGCTCATGGGAATCTCCTTCAAGAGTGGAGGGGGTGAAAGCCGGCGGGCTTGCCCGCCGGTGGGAAAACTCGATACCAGGCAACCTGCTCAGGCGGCTACGCCAGAGCGCTCGGCCGCCGGAATGCGACCGAACTGACCGCTGCGGAAGTCCTCCAGCGCCTGCTGGATTTCCTCGTCGCTGTTCATGACGAAGGGGCCATAGCCGACCACGGGCTCGTCAATCGGCTCGCCCGACAGCCACAGCAACGTGACGTCGCTGTTGGCTTCCAGGTGCACACTGTCCGCTGCGCGGTCCATGTGTACCAGTTGTCCGGCGCGCGCAATCTCCTGTCCGTTGACCAGCAGCGTGCCGTGCAGCACCACCAGCGCCAGCGTGTGGCCGGCCCGGGCCTGCAACTCGGTGGAGGCACCGGCGTTCAGCCTCACATCCCAGACATCGATGGGCGTGAAGGTTCTTGCCGGGCCGCGATAGGCGGCCCCCTTGCTGCCAAGGTAGTCACCGGCAATGACACGCAGATGACCCGCGCCGTCCGGCAATGCGACCTGCGGGATGTCGGCATTCAGCAGGGTCTGGTAGCCGGGGGCAGACATCTTGTCCCTGGCCGGCAGATTCACCCACAGCTGCACCATCTCCAGCGGACCGCCGCTCTTGGCAAAGGCTTCGGAGTGGTACTCCTCGTGCAGGATGCCCGAGGCCGCCGTCATCCACTGCACGTCGCCGGGGCCGATGGTGCCGCCGGCACCCGTGGAGTCGCGGTGGGCCACCTCGCCCTCATAGACGATGGTCACGGTCTCGAAGCCGCGGTGCGGATGCGTACCCACGCCGCGCCGCGCCGTGGTGGGCGTGAAGCTCTGGGGACCGGCGTGATCGAGCAGCAGGAATGGGCTCAGTGCCTTGCCGTGGTCGCCATAGCTGAACAGCGAACGCACGGGAAAGCCATTGCCCACCCAGTGGGGGCGGGGGGCTTCGTAGACACCCAGAATTTTCTTGAGCATGACATTTCTCCTTGCGGCAGGCCTGCAGTCCCGGTGGTCGCTGCAGGCGTTGAACATGGGAGAAGTATGAATTTGGAACGATGACTTGAGTAGTCCACAATATTCAGCCTCAGAGTTCCATTTTTAAAACAATGAAGCTGCCAGACCTCAACGAGCTCTACTACTTCGCCCAGGTGGTCGAGCATGGTGGATTCGCACCTGCAGGCCGCGCCCTGGGGCTGCCCAAGTCCAAGCTCAGCCGCCGCGTGGCGCTGCTCGAAGAGCGCCTGGGCGCGCAGTTGCTGCTGCGCTCCACGCGCAGCTTTGCCGTGACCGAGGTGGGCAAGCGCTACTACCAGCACTGCCGCGCCATGCTGACCGAGGCCGAGGCCGCCGAAGAGTCAGTGGCGCTGGTGCATTCCGAGCCCTGCGGCAAGGTGCGCATGAGCTGCCCCGTGGCCCTGCTGGCCTCTCGCGTGGGCCGCATGCTGGGCGAATTCATGCGCCAGTACCCACGCGTGGAGCTGCAAGTGGATGAGACCAACCGGCGCGTTGACGTGATCGGCGAGGGGCTGGATCTGGCCCTGCGCGTGCGCCCCCCGCCGCTGCAGGACAGCGATCTGGTGCTGCGCACGCTGGCCGAGCGCCGGCAATGCCTGGTGGCCGCACCCGAGCTGCTGCAGCGCCTGGGTCAGCCCGGCGGCCCCATGGATCTGTCAGCCTGGCCCAGCCTGGATATGGGCGGCGTGCAGGAAACCCACCGCTGGGTGCTGCACGGCCCCGACGCCGTGCGCGCCGAGGTCAGGCACCAGCCAAGGCTGGTGACGCAGTCCATGCTGGCCCTGCGCGACGCTGCCGTGCTGGGTGCTGGCGTGGTGCAACTGCCCAATATGTTTGTGCGCGAGGAACTGCGCAGCGGCACACTGGTGCAGGTGTTGCCGGGCTGGCAGCCGCGGCCCGAGATCATCCACGCCGTCTATGCCTCGCGCCGCGGGCAGTTGCCCGCCGTGCGTGCCCTGCTCGACCATCTGGCCCAATCCTTCAGGACCTTGTCGGAAGACTGAGCATCAAAAACACCTTCAACACTTACTGGAAAAGCGCTGGCAGCTATGAATTGCAAGTCCATCAGCCCAGGGCCGCCTCGATATCGCCGGCCAGCTTCTCGGGCTTGTCCTGGGGTGCATAGCGGCGTATCACCTGTCCGTCGCGGCCCACAAGGAATTTGGTGAAATTCCATTTGATGGACTTGGTGCCCAGCACGCCCGGCGCTTCGGACGTCAGCCAGCGGTACAAGGGATGCGCACCGTCGCCGTTGACCTCGATCTTGTGCATGAGCGGGAAGCTGACGCCGAAGTTCAGCTCGCAAAAGCTCGCGATCTCGTCATCCGAGCCTTTCTCCTGGGCACCGAACTGGTTGCAGGGAAAGCCCAGCACCACCAGGCCCCGGTCCGCATACTGTTCGTGCAGTGCCTGCAATCCCTTGTACTGGGGCGTGAAACCACAGGCGCTGGCGGTATTCACGATCAGCAACACCTTGCCCTGGTACTGCGACAGAGGGATGCTGCGCCCCTGGATGTCGGTGGCTTCAAAGTCATAAACACTGTTTGCCATGCTGCTCTCCCGCCAATGCGAAGCCGCAAGCTTAAGGCAGTCGGCAACTTGTCTCACAGCTAGAAACAACCCTGCATAACCGCGCCACGGAGACAATACCGGGGCTGCGACCATAGAAAAACCGATCCCCGCAAGCAGAGCGCCTGTTTTTTGGGCATTCTTCGCAGTCTTGCCTTCTTGCGGCCCTTGGCGGGCTGCCTTGCAACGTGCGTTTGTCCTTGAACGAATTGAAAGAAAAATGGGTAGCTCAAGCCACAGCTCTGTGGACGCGCGCTCGCGCCAGCACTGCCGGCCAGCGCATTGCGGCCCTGCCCTGGTGGCGTCGCTGGCCGACGCGGCGTGAATGGCTGTGGTTTGCCGCAGCCTTGCCGGTGCTGTTTGTCGTCTATGTGCTGCTGCTGATTCCGTTCACGCCCAGCATCAGCGACATCCGCAAGGCCAAGCTAGAGCAGCCCGCGCAGATTCTGAGCGCCGACGGCAAGCTGATCGGCGAGTTCAAGCGCAGCAACCGCCAGTGGGTGCCTCTGGAGCAGATATCGCCCGCCGTGGTCAAGGCACTCGTGGCCACCGAAGATCACCGCTTCTACGAGCACCACGGCATGGACTTCACGCGCACCGTGGGGTCGGTCATCCATACGCTGGGCGGCAATCCCCAGGGCGGCTCCACCATCACCCAGCAGCTGGCGCGCAATCTCTACCCCACGGAAATCGGCCGCGCCCGCAATGTGAACCGCAAGCTCAAGGAGGCGATCACGGCCTTCAAGATCGAAGCGCTCTACACCAAGGACGAGATTCTCGAGACCTATCTGAACACCGTGCCCTTT
>Ga0268257_1001452_pt1 | contig 20248 bp, 19 predicted proteins | sample AgamicAtPrz_FD_200249 | JGI IMG/M metagenome (GOLD analysis project Ga0268257, IMG submission 200249) | Agave microbial communities from Guanajuato, Mexico - At.P.rz (v2) (version 3) | ecosystem: Host-associated > Plants > Phyllosphere > Phylloplane/Leaf | place: Guanajuato, Mexico | collected... | reverse complement strand
CCGCTGTGCTGCCAGATGGCATCGCCACGCTGGACGGCAACAAACAGGGTATCGGTACTGGTGTCGATGGCGAGAAGATTCATGTTCGGCGGGGCGTCAGCCGCAGGCGGGCTGGAGCGCAATACGGAATGCACTGGGCTGCAACGGACGGCAGCATAGCCCTGCATTATCGGACGCCCGCCGCCAGCTTGCCGCGGGCGCCGCCAATGCCCGGCATGGGCGCAGCCCGGCGTAGACTCTGGCCCCATGCTGCAGACCCCCTTCTTTCTTCGCAAGACCCTGAGCGCACTGGGCGCATCGTTGCTGGCGCTGCTGGCCCAGCCCGCGCTGGCGCAGTCCCTGCCTGCCGACACCCACATTCCCGCCGCCGTGGACGCGGCGCTGCGACGCGCCAAGATTCCGCGCGATGCCGTATCGCTGCTGGTGATGAATGTGGATGGGAAATCGCCACCGAACCTGGCCTGGCGCACGCACCAGGCCATGAATCCTGCCTCGGTAATGAAGCTGGTCACCACCTATGCGGCGCTAGACCAGTTGGGCCCGGCCTACGTCTGGCGCACGCCCGTCTATCTGGGCGGTCCGGTGGTCGATGGCGCCTTGCGCGGCAATCTCTACATCCAGGGTCAGGGCGACCCCAAGCTGGTGTTGGAGCGCCTGTGGCTGATGCTGCGCCGCCTGCAAGGCATGGGCATCAAGGTCATCGTGGGCGATATCGTGCTGGACCGCAGCGCCTTTCAGCTGCCCACGCATGATGCGGCGGTCTTCGACAACGAGCCCTGGCGGCCCTACAACGCCTCGCCCGATGCGCTGCTGATCAACTACAAGGCCGTGGCGCTGAATATTGCTCCTGATATAGGAGCTGGTATCGCTCGTATTCAATACGATCCACCAATGTTTGGCATGGAAAACCAGCAAACGGTTTCGCTGGCTGCTCCTACTTCTGATTGCGGCGACTGGCGCAGCAAAATGCAGCTGGACATGAACAATCCGCAGCGCATCGCCTTCAACGGCAGCTATCCGGCAAGCTGCGGCGACAAGAGCTGGTCCATCGCACCGGCGCAGCCCGAGCGCTTTGCGGCCAAGGCCATAGAAGGCATGTGGCGCGAGCTGGGCGGCAAGCTCACCGGAGCCGTACGCGACGGCAGCGTGCCCCAGGGCCTGCAGCCGGCGTTCCAGCTGGAGTCTCCGGCACTGTCCGAGGTGGTGCGCGACATTAACAAATACAGCAACAACATCATGGCCCAGCATGTGCTGCTCACCCTGGGCATGCAGCGCACCGGCGTGGCCAGCTTCGACTCCGCGCGCCAGTCGCTGGCACAGTGGTGGGCCGCGCGCTGGGGCAATTCCGAGCAGCCCGTGGTGGACAACGGCGCAGGCCTGAGCCGCAATGCCAGCATCACGGCCAACGGACTGGGGCAGATGCTGCAGAACGCCTGGGTCTCGCCCGTGATGCCCGAGTTCGTCTCCTCCATGCCCATCGTCGGCGTGGACGGCACGCTGCGGCGCAGCAAGAGCCGGTTTGCAGGCGCCGCCCACCTCAAGACCGGCAGCTTGCGCGACTCGGCCGCGCTGGCCGGCTATGTCGACGGTGCCAGCGGCCAGCGCTATGTGCTGGTGGCCATGGCCAACCATGCCAATGCGGCCGCGGCGCGCACGGCCTGGGATGCGCTGGTGGACTGGACGGCGGCCCAGTAGCCGCCCGGGGGCGGCCGCTCTATCCCTGCCCAATCACCGCCCTTTGCCCGCCTCGACAAACCGGACCCTGGTCCGGTTTTTTTGTTGCGTGACGGAACGATGACCAGGTTATTGGGCGTTGGATTTTTGTCCGACCATCGGTAATTGCCCGATAACCGCGCCTGGATGACTGTCGCTAGGATGACGCTGATGAAAAAAGCACGACCGTGCGATTCACAACACATCAGGAGAACATCATCTTGGCAAGCAAACTCAAACTCTTGGCGGCTGCAATGGCAACGGTAGGCCTGCTGGCGGCCTGCGGCGGTGGAGGCGGGGCCGATACCACCCCCAAGGCCAAGGTCACCTCGGTCAAGGTCATGGGCGACAGCCTCTCGGACAGCGGTACCTTCGGCTTCAAGTTCACGGTACAGGGCTCGGCGCCCACCGGGGCTGGCTCGACCATGATCTGGCCTGAGCGCATTGCCGACCAGTTCAGCCAGAGCTTGTGCGCCCACTTTCGTGCCGGTGACGAAAATCTCACGACTTATCAGGAAGTCGCCACCTGCACCAACTACGCAGTGGGTGGTGGCCGCGTGAACCCGCTGGATGCGCCGACATCGCCCAAGTCGGTTCTGGTGCAGATCCAGGCCGCATCCAAGGCTGGCTTCAGCGCCGATGATCTCGTCGTCATCGATGGCGGCGCCAACGATGCCGCCGATGTGATCGGGGCGCTGATTGCCGCAGCCAAGGGCAATTCGCAGCCGCTGAACGCCATGGTGGCCTGGCTGGATTCCAAGGCTCCGGGCACGTCCACGGCCCTGATGACCCAGGCCGGTGGCGATGCCTCCAAGTTTGCCGGTCTGGCGGCGGGTGCCTATCTGCAGACCCTGGCCAAGACTTTTGCCGGCTCCATTGCGCAGAATGTGGTCGCCAAGGGCGCCACGCGTGTGGCCGTGCTGAATGTTCCCGCCATTACCAAGACACCGCGCTTCCAGATGGTCCTGGCCAGCATTGCCAAGGCCGCAGGCGGCGGGGATCAGGGGGCTGCTGCGGCCGCCAAGCAGGAAGCGTCATTCGATGCCCTGGTACAGGTCTTCAACAACCAGCTGGCTGCCAGTCTGGCAGGCCAGTCCCAGGTGGTCCTGGTCGATTTCTACACCGAGTTCAAGAGCCAGATCAGCAACCCGGCCCAATACGACTTCGATAACGTGAAGGACCCGGTCTGCCCGATCACTGGCGTGGACGCAAGCGGCCTGCCCACCTATACCTTCCCCACCTGCACGGCGGCGGCCTTGAGTGCCACACCCGGCAAATCCAGCCCTGACTGGTGGCAGCACCATGTCTTTGCCGACAGTTTCCACCCCACGCCTTACGGCCATCAGCAAATGAGCCAGCTGGTTTCCCGCTCTCTGGCCCAGAAGGGCTGGCTGTAAATCCGTCCGCACCTCAATAACAAGGAGACAAAACCATGAAAATTTCTGTGCGGATCATTGCAGCCGCTGCTGCGCTGGCGGCCTGCAGTCTGGCCAGCGCCCAATCGGCCGGAAGCTGGATGGCGCGTGTGGGCGTGACCCATCTGTCGCCTGATGTGAGCAGCGGCAATCTGTCGGCGCCGTCCTTTCCCAACACCAAGGTCGACGCCGGCAGCAATACTCAGCTGGGCGGCGGCATCACCTATATGGTGACCGACAATCTGGCTCTGGACGTGCCTCTGGCCACGCCCTTCAAGCATGACCTGTCGGGAGCAGGCTCGATTGCCGGCGTGGGCAAGCTGGGCAGCACCAAGGCGATACCCGCGACGCTGATGCTGCAATACCGCTTCAACGAGGCCAAGGCCGCGTTCCGCCCCTATCTGGGAGTCGGTGTCACCTATGCCCATTTCTATGGCGAAAAGACCACGGCCACGCTCAACGGTCTGAGCGGCGGCACGCTGGCCAATCCGACCACGGCCGAGCTCGACGACAAGTTCGGCGCGCTGGCGCAGCTGGGCTTTGTCTACAACTTCAACGAGCGCTGGTTTGTGGATGCCTCCTACTCCAAGAGCTTTCTGAAGACCAAGATCCACCTGTCTTCGGGTCAGAGCGTCAGCGTCAGGCTCAATCCCGATGTGTTTGCCATGGCCATAGGCTATCGCTTCTGAGTCGGCACGGCCGACACGAAAAATCCGGGCTGGTCCCGGATTTTTTTGTGTTGCGGCTCAGTTGTAGTGCTGCGCCGAGGGCTCTTCGCCATGCACGGCCCAGCGGCCCAGGGCCTGGAGCTTGTAGTCCAGCGGATCGTGCAGGGTATGGGTGCGCACATTGCGCCAGAAGCGGTCGAAGCCGAGATCGGCATGGGTGCCGCGCGAGCCCACCACATCGAACATTTCCTGGGTGGCGAACAGGGTGCAGCGATGGGCCATGACCTTGGCTTCGAAGACGGCGATGGCGATCTCGGCGCGTTCTGCGGCGCTCAGCGCAGGGCCGCGCTGCCAGGCTTTTTGCAGCAGCTCTGCGCCGTGGTCGGCCATCAGGGCTGCTCCCGAAATCTGGGCCTGCATCTCGCCCATGCGGCGCAGCAGATAGGGATCGTCGGTGGCGCGCTCCACCGCCGAGCCCAGCCAGGGGCGGCCATGCTCGCGCGCGTAGTCGCGTGCCTGCCGGCGTGCGCCCTGGGCCACGCCGACAAACAGATTCACCAGCACCAACTGAGCCAGGCAGTTGCGCAGCGTATGAAAGGCCGTGACTTCGGCATTCTCGTCGCGCATGACGGCGCTGGCGGGAAGCTGGACGCGATTGAACTGAACCGAGCCGCTGTCGGTCTGACGCTGGCCCATGGGGTTCCAGTCATCCTTGACGGCAATGCCGGGCGAGGCGGTTTCAAGCAGGCCCAGAACCGGCTGCGCATGGCCTGCCACGCTGGCCGATACCGTCAGGTAATGAGAGCCGCGTGTGCCCGAGCAAAAGCCTTTCAGGCCGTCGAGCACATAGCCGCCGGCCAGCTCCGAGCTGCGAGGCAGGGCCTGCAGGCGCGTGTCGCGCGGGTTCAGCGCATTGCCCCACCAGCCGTTTTCGTCGATGGTGCGGCGCAACCAGAGGCGCTGCTGCTGGCGCGAGCCATAGATCAGCACGGTGGCGACCTGGAGCTGGTGAAACGCCAGCACATGGGCCAGGGCGCTGTCGACGGCGGCCAGGGCCCGGACATGGCGGTAGATGTCGGGCCAGTTCAGCGCATCGCCGCCATGTTCGTGGGGGATGGCCAGGCGCAGCAGGCCGGCATCGCGCAGCAAGGCTTTTTCCGCTGCCGCATGGCCGCCCTGGCGGTCGCGTGCGACGGCAGTTTTTTCCAGGGTGCCGAGTACGTCGTTGAAGTGACTGGAGAGCATGGTGAAGAAGGTGGAGAGCGGAAAAGAGGCGGGAGGTCAGTGGCAGATGGCTCCGTCTTCCAGCAAGGAAGCTTCCAGCGCAATCATGCTGATGCGGTTGTCCTGCGCGCGTTGCTGCAGACCGCTGCGCTGCCATTGCTGGACGGCGTGTTGCAGCCAGCGGGTGGACTGCGCATCGGCCTTGGCCAGACGGATATGGGCCTGATCCGTGGTGCGAAAGCGGTTGCCCAGACGGGTGTAGAAGCGCCAGTTGTCCTGTTGCAGCAGGCGCGTGATGACCTCTGGCGACTCGGCCAGAACATGGCATTTGCCGGCCAGGAAATCGCTGACTGCATGAATGCTGGAGGACGCGAAAAGAGGCTGCAGGCCCTGGGCCTGCAAGGTACTGGCAGAGGCCTGACCCGTGGCGACGCAGGCCGTGGGTCTGAGGGCGGCCTTCTGCGCCACATGCGGCAGCCAGGAGCTCCAGTGACCGGGGGCATGGCGGCTCCAGAGGGAGGCCTGCTGCTTGAGCACCAGCAGTTGCAGGCTCTGCGGCATATAGCTGCCGCCGGTCTGTCGATCAGCAGCGGATTGGCCGTCCTGCGGCGCCACGCCTTCGAGCACCAGGTCTGCATCGCTTGCGGGGGTGATTTTGACGCTGGTGCCCAGTTGCCGGCCCAGCCAGTCCGCCAGCGCCAGGTCATAGGCATCGGGCTCTGGCGGCAAGGCTTCGCCGGGCAGGGCAGGGCGCGCATAGCTGCGCAGGGCCACATGCAGCACGCCATTGCGCCGGGCCTGCTGCAGCACCGGGCCTGCAGTCTCGATGTCGCCGAGCTGCGGCAAGGCGGGCCAGAGCACGCCAGCGCCGGCGGCAGCGGCTGCCAGCGCGGTGCCGGCCAGGACCAAACGCCGCCAGGATTGCGTGGCGCTACTCATGAAATTCCAGCCCGCTGCGCCAGCGCGTCAGGCGCTTTTCGAGCAAGGCCAGCCCATAGTTGAGTGCCAGGCCCAGAATGGCCAGCAGCACGATGCCGGCGTACATGCTGGGGATCTGGAAGATTTCCTGGGAGTTCAGCGTGAGAAAGCCCAGGCCTGCATGTGAGCCGATCATCTCGGCAGCGACCAGCGCGGTGATCGAATAGGCACCCGCCAGTCGGATGCCGGTGAAGATGGACGGTGCCGCCGCCGGCAGGATGACCTTGAAGAAGATGAAGCCGTGCGAGGCCCCCATGGACAGCGCCGAATGAATCAGCAGCTTCTCTACCTGCTTGACGCCGCTGATGGTGTTGAGCAACACCGGCCAGAAGGCCGCCCAGAAGATGATGGCGATCTTGGACGCCTCGCCGATGCCGAAGAACAGCAGAAAGACCGGAAACAGCGCCAGGGCAGAAACCTGACGGAACAGCTGAAGCAAGGGGTCGACAAAGGCTTCGAAGCGGCGCACCACGCCCATCAGCAGACCAAGCGCCACGCCTGCCACGACGGCCAGAATCAGGCCTGCCAAGGAGCGCTGCAGGCTGGCCGCCACATGCTTGCCTAGCTGGCCGGTCTGTGCCAGCTGGACGATGGCCGCCAGAACAGCGGATGGCGGGCTGAGAAAGGCCGAATTGACCAGACCAGCGCGCGGCAGGAATTCCCAGATGGCAAAGAACAGCAGCACGCAGGCCGAGCGCTCCAGCCATCGGAGCCCGAGTTGCCAGGAGGAAAGCAGTGACACCGGCTTGGCGGGGCGCCGGGATGGGGATGCGGCCAGTTGGCTCATATGGCAAATCCTCGCAAGGCCAGGCTGAAATCAGGGGCGGTGGGCAGCAGCGGTGCCAGCGGTTGCTGGCGGTGGCCGCTGGCAAAGGCGACTTCGTCGCGCAGCACATCCCAGGCCTGTTCGCGCAGTTGCACAAAGGCCGGGGCGTGGCGTATCTCGGCGGGGCGCGGACGCGGCAGCGCTATGTCCAGAACGGATTTGATGCGACCGGGTCGGTGCGTCATGACGGCGATGCGATCCGACAGATAGATGGCTTCATCGAGGCTGTGGGTGATGAAGACGATGGTGGTCTTGTGCTGCTCCCAGATGCGCAGCAGCTCGGACTGCAGGATTTCGCGTGTCTGGGCATCCAGGGCGGCAAACGGTTCGTCCATCAGCAGCAGGCTGGGCGAATAGGCCAGGGAGCGGGCGATGGCCACGCGCTGACGCATCCCGCCCGAGAGTTCGTGCGGGTAGCGCTGGCCGAAGCCGGCCAGCCCCACCAGGTGCAGAAACTGCTCGGCAGTCTCCCGGCGCTCGCGTTTGGGAATCTTGCGGATCTCCAGCCCGACCTCGATGTTCTGAAGCACGGTACGCCACGGAAACAGCGCATAGCCCTGGAACACCACGCCCTGCTCGCGGTTGATGCCGCTGGCCGGCTGGCCGTCGATGCTGATGCTGCCGCCGGTCTTGCGCGCCAGCCCGGCCAGCACATTGAGAAACGTGGACTTGCCGCAGCCTGAAGGCCCGAGGAGGGTGAAGAACTCGCCTTCACGGATATCGAGATTGAAGTCCTGCAGGGCGGCGATCTGCTGCTTGCGGCCGCGCTCGTCGGCAATGGCGAAATCCATGCGCACATCGCGTGCCCGGATCTTGATGGCGGAGCCAGAGTCGTCCAGGGCCGTGCTCATGTCGCCGCTCCCTTGGCAATGGGGTTGAACTCGTTGGTGTACACATCCTTGACCGCCACCTTGCCCGGCTGCAGCTTGCCTTCACGCTCCAGCACGTCGATGTAGTACTGGATGGGCGGCTCGGTGATGATCTGGTCGTCCACATAGGCATAGCGCTCCACATGCTTGAGCTCCATGCCCAGGCGCTCGGCCGTGTAGCGGCGCGCTTCGTCGGTGTTGGCGTTGACCCAGTTGCCTGCCTTGGCGATGGCGGTGACCACATCGCGCACGGCCTGCGGGTTCTCGCGCGCAAACTTGCCGTTGACGCTATAGGGCGCCATGCCGCCCAGGCCGCGGTCCAGGTCGTAGTCGGTCCACAGGCGCTGCAACTCGGGGTTGGCCTCGGCACCGCCGGAATGGGGTGGGTGGATGATGGCCAGATCCACATTGCGGCCGATCACGGCCTGCTCGCCCTGGTTGTCGGGAACGACCAGGAAGTTGATCTTGTTGACATCGGCGCCGTGCTCGCGGAAATAGGTCTTGGAGACAAACTCGGCGCAGGCGCCGAAGCTGTTGAAGCCTATGGTCTTGCCTTCCAGATCCCGGGGCGTGCGAATGCCCGAATCCTTGCGCACGAAGTACTTCATATGCGGTGCCTCCTGCAGCGTCTTGCTGCCGGCGGCAATCACCTTCATGTCGGCCCCGGCCGCAATGGCCGAAATCACCAGCGGCACCATGCGCGAGCCGAAGTGGATGTCGCCCGTGCCGACCAGCGGAATGATCTGAGGGGCGGCAATCTTGCCCACGTAGTTGGGGCGGGTGGAGGTCCCGTCGAAGTAGCCCAGTCTGTCGGCCAGATAGATCAGGTCGAAAGAGGGGTTGTCGGGGTAGTTGAAGGGAACGACCTTGCCGTTTTGTGCCGTGCGGCTCGTTTCGCTGCTGGCCTGGTTGTCGGAGCGCGAGCAAGCCGCCAAGCCCAGGGATGCAGCACTGATGGACAGAAGCTTGCCAAGCGCGTCGCGACGGGTTCCCATGGTTCTAACCTTTGAAGTTGCTTTGAAGCAAGCAAGGTTAGAGAAGGCGTCTAATAAAGAAAACGAATAAAAATTTGTATCTTTACTTGAAAATCAGCTAAGCGACCGCTCAGCCCGCAGCCGCCGCACGTTGCAGGCGGTCGCGCACGCCTTCCCAGTCGGCGGTGTCGGGCGGGGTTTCGATCCAGATCAGCTTGGCGCCCCAGTCGTCGAAATTGCGCAGCATGCCGAACAGCTCGCGGGCCACGTCGCGCGGCTCGTCGGACATGCGGCGCAGCAGCAACTGGGCCGTTGTGACATTGAGGGGGCTGCGGTGATAGATGGCAATATTCCTGCCATCCTTGCCCAGGATGTCCAGTGCCGATTGCAGCTGCCTGGCATCCATGAGCCGCACCTTGGCGTTGGGCGCGTAGTGCGCCAAAAGCGTTCCCGATGCACGCGGGGTATCAGCAGTCAGCTCTTCTTTCGAGAGCGGTCGCAGGCCGCAGGCACGCGCTATATCGTCACGCGTGATGGCGCCGGGGCGCAGCAGCACGGGCACGCCCCGCGTGCAGTCGACGATGGTCGATTCAATGCCCACTTCGCAGGCGCCGCCATCGAGCACCAGCAGTTCTTCGCCAAACTCGGTGGCCACATGCTCGGCCGTGGTGGGGCTGACGCGGCCGAACTTGTTGGCGCTGGGGGCAGAGACGCCCCAGACCGGCGGATCGAGCTGCTGGCAGGCCTGCAGCACCGCATGGGCCACGGGGTGGGACGGGCAGCGCAGGCCCACGCTGTCCTGACCGCCGGTCGATGCCTTGGCGGCATGCGGCAGGCGCGGCAGGATCAGGGTCAGCGGGCCGGGCCAGAACGCGTCGATCAACTGCTGGGCAAAGACCGGAACTTCCTTGGCATAGCGCGTGATGGCGGCGGCGTCGGCCACATGCACGATCAGCGGATGGTTGGCCGGGCGGCCCTTGGCGGCAAAGATCTGCGCCACGGCCGCATCGTTGTCGCTGTCCGCGGCCAGACCGTAGACCGTCTCGGTGGGCAGGCCCAGCAGCCGGCCTTGCTGCAGCGCAGCAGCAGCGGCTTGCACCGAGGGTTCCAGCGTTCCATCCAAGATCATTTCAATTCCTCTTTCATGCACTGCGCCGCCGTATGTGCGGTGCTTTTGCGCTTGCAGAGCATCAGCGAAGGACGCCGAGCAAGGGCCGCCCCGCAGCGAGGGCGTCGTCCCCCTCCCGCGTAGCGAGAGAGGGGCGCCCGGCTATGGGGAAGCGGCGGGGCCGCCTAGGCAAAGCCGCTCAGGGGGTGTTATCAGAACGCAGCAATGCCGAGGATTTCAGCGGCCTTCAAAGCGGTTTCACGCGCTTTTTCGGGACTGGCCGCGGTGATGTTCAAGTGGCCCATCTTGCGGGCTGGCTTGGCATCGACCTTGCCGTACAGATGCAGGTGGGCACCGGGCAGGGCCAGGATCTGATCCCAGGCCGGAGCCTTGGCGGTTTCGCCGTCCTTGAACCACAGATCGCCCAGCAGGTTGAGCATGACGGTAGCGCTGTGCTGGCGCGGCTGCACCAGGGGCAGATTGGTCATGCAGCGCACTTGCAGCTCGAACTGCGACACATCCATCGCGTTCTGGCTGTAGTGGCCGCTGTTGTGCGGGCGCGGGGCGATCTCGTTGACCACCAGCTGGCCGTTGTCCAGCACAAAGAATTCCACGCAGAGCACGCCCACGTAATCGAGGCCGATAGCTACGGATTTCGCAGCAGCTACCGCTTGCTCTGCCTGCGCTGCGGGCACGTTTCCTTCGTAGACCTCGGTCACGGCCAGAATGCCGTCGCGGTGCAGATTGCGCTGCACGGGCAGGTTGACGATGTCGCCATTGCGGCCGCGCGCCACGATGACCGAGCATTCATGCGCCAGCGGCAGCATTTTTTCGAGCACGCAGGCAACCTGCTTGAGCTCGCTCCAGGCCTTGACCAGCTCGTCGCGGGTCTTGACGCGGATCTGGCCCTTGCCGTCATAGCCCATGCGTGCGGTCTTGAGGATGCCGGGCAGCAGCGCGTCGTTGACGGCGGCCAGCTGCTCGGTCGTCTCGATCACGGCATAGGGGGCGCAGGGCACGCCGCACTTCACGAAGTGGGCTTTCTCGGCAGCGCGGTCCTGGGCGATCGCCACGGCAGAGCCGGCGGGCGATACGGGTAGGCTCTCGGCCAGCTTGTTCAGCGAGCCGGCGGGTACGTTTTCGAACTCGGTGGTCACGGCCGCGCAGAGTCTGGCCAGCTCGGCCAGGCCCTGAGGGTCTTCGTAGCCGGTGCGAACATGCTGGTGGCTCACCAGACCGGCGGGGCTGGTCTCGTCCTTGTCCAGCACGGCGGTGAAATAGCCCATGGCCTGTGCGGCATGGGCAAACATGCGGCCCAGCTGACCGCCGCCGAGCACGCCCAGCGTCGCGCCGGGCAGGATCACATCGGTGTTGCTCATGCGTTCACCGGCAGGGTCATATTGCGGGCGGCCTCGGTCTGCTCGACGCGGAAGGCTTCGAGCTTGGCGCGCAGCGCGGGGTCTTCGTTGGCCAGCAGGGCCACGGCAAACAGGGCCGCATTGGCCGCACCGGCATTGCCGATGGCAAAGGTGGCCACGGGCACGCCCTTGGGCATCTGCACGATGGAATGCAGCGAATCCACGCCTTGCAGATGGCGGCTGGCCACGGGCACGCCCAGCACCGGCACGGTTGTCTTGGCGGCAATCATGCCGGGCAGGTGGGCAGCACCGCCGGCGCCGGCGATGATGGCCTTGAGGCCACGGTCGGCTGCGGCTTCGGCAAAGCGGAACATGTCGTCCGGCATGCGGTGGGCCGATACGACCTGCGCTTCAAAAGCGATACCGAATTGCTGGAGGATGGCAACTGCGTGTTGCATGGTGTCCCAGTCGCTGCTGGAACCCATGACCACGCCAACTTGGATGGGGTTCATGTTCTTCAGGGCGCTGCCGCCCGGCCTAGTGGAACCCCTGATTTTACGGTTTCGCCGCATTGCCGCCCGACTGTGGGGCATAGCCGTCTGGGTAAAGCAACTATGACTCCCGGATATGGGCCGCCGCGTTATCGCGCGCAAAGCCCAGCACGCGGTCCCTGAAGACATGGATGACCCAGGCCAGCGTGACCAGGATCTGCAGGCTCAGGGAAGCCCAGGGCACATAGCTGAGCCAGGCGCCGGCTTGCTCTATGCCGTCCGGCGAGCTCATCCACATGGCCGCCACGGGCTGAACAAACATGGCACCTGTATAGCCGCCCATGCCATAGGCCAGCAGCGGCGCGGCGATGTTGAGGATCAGCCAGGCGATGACAAACGAGGCCAGGGGAGACTTGAGCCTGCCCGCCAGCAGGGCGAAGCCGGTCAGCAGCAGGCAGTCGCGCAGCAGATGCAGGCACAGATAGAAGGTAAAGCTGTTGAGCTTGCCGCTGATGGCCGCCTCAAGTGACTGGGGGGCGAACAGCAGCAGCAAGGCCATGGCAAAGCCCAGCAGCAGGCTGACGGGCCACAGCGGCAGTGCCTCCAGCGCCTCGCGCCAGCGCTGGCGGCTGGCCGACCATTGAACCTGGCGCCAGGCGCGCAGATGCTGGTCCATGTGCTGGAGGGCGACATAGGCGGTGCCGATCAGCGCGATCCAGGCTGTGCTGCTGAAAAATTCGGCAATGCCCAGATTGAGCGAGCCGGCTGCGAAAAATCCAGTCAGCGCCAGACCCAGAGGCCAGGCCCAGGGCAGGGTGCGTACATCGAGTCGGGTGCAAAGCTGGCGCCACAGGGCCAGCAGCCCCAGGCCCAGCACCAGCACACCGGCCAGATAGGCCAGGCCCAGGCCGCCCACATTCAGGCCCCACCAGAACACAGGCTCGGCGTCGATGTCCACAATGCCTTTGTAGACATGGTCGATAAAGGGACCGGGGGCGAAGAACAGGATCAGCAGAGGCAGCAGTGCCGCTCGCCGGCGATTGATGGGCCTGTCCCTCAGCCCCCAGCTCATGAGCACGGAATTCATGGCCCAGGTCTGCAGGCCCAGGCCCCAGATCACGGCCAGGCCAATCGTGTGTTGCAACTTCAGGGGCTCCAGCGCCCAGAAGTGGGTCACACCCGCCACGGCCAGCGCAAACCACAGCACATACAGCCAGGCAGGCAAGGTGGCGCCCAGCAGCTTGCCCCAGGCCATCTGCCAGGGCGTGAGCACGGACAGACGTTGCCAGTCCCAGGTGTTCTGGCTGGCTTCCTCGGCAAGGCTGCGCCCGGCCAGCACGCTGCCATAGATGATGGCGGCCAGATACAGGCCGGCAATGGCGGTCATGCTCAGCGTGCCGGGCAGACCCTTGGCAGAGGACAGGGCGAAGGGCAGTGCCAGGATGAGCAGGCTCAGGCCCAGGCTCCAGGCCAGCAGCGAGGGGCGCCAGTTCAGCCAGAGCTGGCGCTGGAATTCGGGATTGCGTTGGCTCATGCTTGCTCCTGACTTTCGGTATCGCGGGCCTGGGCAGTGCGGGCATAGCGGTCCTGCAGCCGCTCGCGCACCGGGTACAGCGCGGCGACGGGAATGCCGGCCTGCACCAGCTGGGCCAGCCATTGGGCACGTGCGCTGGCGGCGGCCGGCAGCCAGAGCTGGATCGGGCGGCGACCTGTGGTGTCGAAGTCCTGCACCGAGGTGCTCAGCAAGGCCTGACGCAGGCGGGCCTCAAGGCCTTCGCTCTGCTCCATGGCCACTTCCAGCGCATAGAGCTGGGGTTGCTGGCCGACTGCGGCGGGCTGGCCCGGGCCGTGGGCGTTCTGCAGCGCCTCATGGCTTTCGATGCGGCCGTCGCGGATGCTCAGGATATGGGTGCAGTACTCGTCCAGCTCGCTGAGGATGTGGCTGGAGACGATCAGCGTCATGCCCTGGGTCTGCAACTGGCGAAACAGCGTCGAGAGGCTGCTGCGCGCATCGGGATCGAGGCCGCTGGCCGGCTCGTCGAGCAGCAGCACGCCGGGCTGGTGGACGATGGCCTGGCCGATCGCCACGCGCTGGCGCTGACCGCGCGAGAGTTCGGTCGGGTGGCGGTGCAGCAGCTCCGTCAGGCCCAGCTGGGCGGCCACCTGCCGTACGCGGGCATCCACGTCACCGGGTGCAACGCCCATGGACAGGGCCGAGTACTGCAGGCAGCGCATCACGCTGAGCCGGTCGTACAGACCATAGAAGTCCGAGAGATAGCCCAGGTGGCGATGCACCTCGCGCGGCTGTTCCTCGACCGACAGGCCTTTGACACGGATATGGCCGGACAGCGGCTGCTCGAGGCCGGCGATGCAGCGCATCAGTGTGGATTTGCCAGCGCCGTTGGGGCCGACGAGTGCCGTCACGCTGCCCGCAGCGATGGACAGGCTCACGCCGTCGAGGGCGCGGTGGCCTGGATATTCAAACACCAGTTGTGAAACTTCAATCAAGTCTGCGCTCCTTGGTTCGCAAGCAATATAGCCCAGGGGCGAGCGCGGCTGCGGGGCGGTTACTCTTGAAACCGTAGCTGCTTGCGTATACCGTTCATAGATTGTCGGCATAAAACACCTTGAATCGACCTTGAAACATGCGCAGGCTGCTCCCATCTGAGTAGCAAAGACCCGGTCCGCTCTGGTCTATGGCTTGCGCTCGCGCATTTGCGTGGAGAATCGCAGCATCGCGCGGTGGGCACTCTGCTGGAGTGGCCGGTTCGCAGACTTTTCAGCGCCGCTGCCCGCGTGGCAGCGCACAAGCAGCATTGGGAATCACATGATTGACGTCACCCTCGAGAATTTTGAAGCCGAAGTCGTAGCCGCCTCCATGGCCGTACCCGTGCTGGTGGACTTCTGGGCACCCTGGTGCGGTCCCTGCAAGACGCTGGGCCCGGTGCTCGAAAAGCTGGAAGTCGCCTATGAGGGCCGCTTCAAGCTGGTCAAGATCGATTCCGATCAGGAGCAGCAACTGGCCAGCATGTTCGGCATCCGCTCCATCCCGACCTGCGTGCTGATGATCGGCGGCAAGCCCGTGGATGGCTTCATGGGCGCCCAGCCCGAAGGCAAGCTGCGCGAGTTCCTGGACAAGCATCTGCCCTCCGAGGGCGAGCTGTCGGCCGAGGCTGACGCCGACGAAGCCCAGGCCCTGCTGGAGTCCGGCGACACCCAGGCCGCGCTGCAAAAGCTGGCCGATGCGCTGGCGGCCGACCCGGCCAACGACGATGCGCGCTTTGACTATGTGCGCCTGCTGATCGCCACCGGCAGCTTCGAGGAAGCTGCAGCCCTGCTGGCCGAGCCCGTCAAGCGCATTCCCCAGCCGCTGCGCTTCGAAGCGCTGAACCAGTGGCTCAAGGCGCTGGAATTTGCCGTGCAGGACGACAATGCCGATGTGGCCAAGTACGACGCCGCCATCGCCGCCAACAAGCGCGACTTCGACGCCCGCTTTGGCCGTGCGCGCGCGCTGCTGGCCCACAGCCAGTGGACCGATGCCATGGACGAGTTGCTGGAAATCATCATGCGCGACAAGACCTGGAACGAGCAGGCGGCGCGCAAGCTCATCGTCGGCGTGCTGGAGTTGCTGACCCCGCCCAAGCCCAAGAAGCAGGACGCCGTTCCCGGCAAGACCAGCGGCGGCATCGAGCTGCTGGGCAAGAACAGTGCCGAGCAGGACGAGGCGACGGCGCTGGTCAACAGCTATCGCCGCAAGCTGAGCATGGCGTTGAATTAAACCTCCCCCTGAGGCGCTTTGCCTGGGCGGCCCCGCGCCTTCCCCCTGGCCGGGCGCCCCCGCCGCGAGGCGGCTCCTGCTTGGCATCTCTGACTTTTGTACGCGCCAGTGTTTGACATGGTGGGATCAATGAATCAGATTCTTTCCACGGCCTTTAATGGCCTGTTTTTGTATCTGGGGCTGGCGCTCGCATTCATGGTGCTGGCGGCCGTGCTGCGCTCGCCGCGCTTCAAGGGCTGGCGCGGCGAGCGTGCCGTGCAGGCAGCGATTCGCCGGCAGCTCGATCCGCTGGTCTATGTGGACATGCACAACGTCACCCTGCCCACGGCGGATGGCGGCAGCACGCAGATCGACCATCTGATCTTTTCGCCCTACGGCCTGTTTGTGCTGGAAACCAAGAACTACCGGGGCTGGATCTTCGGCACCGAAAAGCAGCGCGAATGGACGCAGCAGATCTTCAGAAAGCGCAGCCGCTTCCAGAACCCGCTGCGCCAGAACTACAAGCACATCAAGACCTTGCAGGCGTTGCTGGACATCGCGCCCGAGCATCTGCACTCGGTGATCGCCTTTGTGGGTGACTGCGAGTTCAAGACCGAGATGCCGGCCCATGTCACGCGCGGCCTTGGCTTTGTCGGCCATATCCAGAGCTTTACCCAGCCCGTGTGGAGCCCCGAGCAAATGCAGGCGCTGCTGGACAAGCTCGAAGAACTGCGGCTGCAGCCCGGTCGTGCCACCGACAGGCGGCATGTGGCGCATGTCCGGCAGTTGCAGGCGGCCAGCAAAGCGCGCAAGCCCAGGCAGGAGCCGGTGGCGGAAGCAGCTGACCAACTGGTCAGGCCGCCCGCGCCCGAGACGGTGGATGTTCTGCTGGAGCCTGTCATGTCGGCGCCGCCTTCGGTAGCGGTCGATAGGGATCTGTCGGCGCAGGTGTCGCCCGCCCAGCCTGCCGTTGCGGCTCCTGCCAGGTTGGCTGACACTGCGGCAGAGGCTGCAGAGTCGGTGCGGCACGGACGGGTCGAGGCTGTGCCGGTCTGCCCGCAATGCGAATGGCCGTTGCGCAGGTTGCTGATGCAGCGCGGGCCGCTGGCGGGGCAGGCCATCTGGCGCTGTACCAATGCGGTGGCCTGCAGCTTTGTGCGCGGTGATCAGGTGCTTGCGCAGGCGTCTGATGCTCCTGAATAATGAGCTGCAAGCGCTTTGTCTGTATGCGTTGAAGGCCGAAAAGGTGTTTGTTATGACTGCTTTCTCGAAGCTGCATACCTTTCTTCGCCCTGCATTGAGCGCACTCTTGCTGTTGGGGAGCCTGGCAGTCGGCGCTGCGGATGCAGGGCCTGCAGCGTCCGAGGGCGAAGCCATGGCTGCCGTGCCGGCACCGCTTCTCGATACCTACTGGAAACTGGTGCAGCTGGGCGACTGCCCGCATGTCAGCGCCTATGACAACCAGCCCGAGCCGCATCTGGTGCTGGAGACCGGCAGCGGCCGTTTTCATGGCGCGGGCGGCTGCAATCGCCTGCGCGGCAACTACAGCCTGGACGGGCGCTGGCTGCGATTTTCGGACGTGGGCGGCACCCGTATGGCCTGTGTGCAGGGCATGCGCCGGGAGCAACTGCTGCTGGCAACCCTGGCTCAGGTCAGCAGCTACGCCGTGCAGGGGCAGAAGCTGGTGCTCAGCGATGCCGAGGGGCGTGCGCTGCTGCGACTCGAGGCCGTGTATCTGCGCTGAACCTCAGTGCGTGAGTTGTGGGCTTGAGGACTTGGGTGACGAGGCATTGCCCAGCGAGCGAATCGGTATGCCCATGTCCTGCGGAATCTCCCCCGACAGCTGCAGCGCCAGATAGCGGGTGCAGCAGACACGCAGAAAAGAGCTGAAGTTGTCCACCGCTCCGCGCTCGGCCAGCAGTTCGTCGTAGAGCTTGGTGCAGAGCTGGGGAACGGTATAGCCGTCCCGCGCGGCAATCTCTTCGAGTACCTGCCAGAACAGGTTTTCCAGCCGGATGCTGGTGGCGACTCCATGCAGCCGGATGGAGCGGGCCCGGTGGGCCCAGAGCTGCGGATCGGCGCTGATAAAGACCTGGCACATGGCGCGACTCTCCAAAACAAAACCGGGCCATGGTGTGGCCCGGCGACTGCTGCGTCAAGAGGTGAACTCTTGAATTGATAGCTTGCTGCGATTGATGGGAAAGCGCTGGAGGCCGATTTCAGTGTGAAATCTTCGTGCCCAGCAGCGCGAGAAACTGGGCGATCCAGGCCGGATGGGCGGGCCAGGCCGGGGCGCTGACCAGATTGCCTTCGGTATGTGCCTGGTCGACGGGAATGTCGGCATAGCTGCCTCCGGCCAGTTCCACCTCGGCGCGGCAGGCGGGGTAGGCCGAGCAGGTGCGGCCCTTGAGCACGCCGGCCCCGGCCAGCAGTTGCGCGCCATGGCAGACGGCGGCCACGGGCTTGTTGGTGTCGAAGAAGTGACGTACGGCGGCGCGCACGCTTTCATAGCCGCGCAGATACTCGGGGCCGCGGCCGCCGGGGATGACCAGGGCGTCGTACTGCTCGGGCTTCACATCGGCAAACGTGGCGTTGAGCGTGAAATTGTGGCCGGGCTTTTCGCTATAGGTCTGTGCGCCTTCAAAGTCGTGGATGGCGGTCTTGATCTGGTCGCCGGCCTTTTTGTCGGGGCAGACCGCGTGCACGGTATGGCCTACGGCCAGCAGGGCCTGGAACGGGACCATGGTTTCATAGTCCTCGCAGTAGTCGCCGCAAATCATCAAAATTTTCTTGCCTGCCATGGTCTGTCTCCTTGTGGTTGGGTCAGGCCATTGTGGGCAGTCAGGGCACGCGGCAGGTATTAACGGGCTACTACATCGGGACGGGCGGGCGGATAGTGGGTGCCGTAGTCCGACGAGCGCTGGTACAGCGTCAGCCCGAACTGCGGCAGCACACCGATCAGATGGTCGAAGATTTCGCCCTGTATGCCTTCGTACTCCACCCAGACGGTGGTGTTGGTGTAGCAGAACAGCTGCAGCGGCAGCCCCGTGGGCGATGTCTCCATGGTGCGCACCATGAGGAACATGCCCGGGCCTTTGCCAATGCGCGGATGGCCCATCAGATAGGCGTAGGCATAGGCCTTGAAGGCGGCCAGATTCGTCACCTGGTGGGCGGCGATGGCCTGGGTTGGCATGGCGGCCTCGGCCGCGCCGGGCATGGCCTGCAGGCCGTCGCGCTCGCTCCAGTAGGGTTGCAGCAGCGCGATATGGCCCATGCCTGCGCGCTCCTCGGGCGAGAGCAGATGCACGGTGTTGGCGTCCAGGTTCAGCGAGCGCATGATGCGGCGTCCGCCCGAGTCGAACATGCCGCGCCAGTTCTTGAAGCTGTCCGTCATCAGCCGCCAGGTGGGAATGGTGGTGATGGTCTTGTCCCAGTTCTGCACCTTGACGGTGTTGAGCGCGATATCGGTCACAAAGCCGTCGGCGCCGACCTGGGGCATCTCTATCCAGTCGCCCACGCGCAGCATGTCGTTGCTGCCGAGCTGAACGCCGGCGACAAAGGAGAGGATGGTGTCCTTGAAGACCAGCATCAGCACGGCCGACATGGCGCCCAGGCCCGAGAGCAGCAGCAGCGGCGAGCGGTCCATCAGCGTGGCCACGATGAGCACCACGGCAAAGCTGCAGACCAGCAGCTTGCCCAGTTGCACATAGCTCTTGATGGAGTGGGTCTGGACGGCGGCTTTGCGTGCCTCGTCGCGTTCATGGGCCTCGTTCGTGGCATTGAGCAGATCGCACAGCGCGCGTGCCAGGTGGTAGAGCGTGAAGGCAACCGCCACATTGGTGATCAGCGTGGTCCAGCGCGGCTCCAGATGCGGCACGCCTTGCACGCCGAACTGCACGATCAGCGAGGGCACGACCTTGGCCAGGCGGCGCAGCACCTTGTCGTGCATGAGGATCTGGGCCCAGCCGGTCCTGAGGGTGTCGCGCATACGGCGAAAGACCTTGAGCCCCAGCCATTGGGTCAGCCAGCCGGCCACAAGAGCGGTCAGCGCCAGGACGCAGAGCGAGGCCAGCATTTGCATGGCGGGATTCCAGTCAGAAACAAAAGACCAGCGGGAAAGCAAGAGCAGCTCCTCAGAAGAATGGACCGGGGCAGGAGCGCAAGTCTGGCAACTTCGGGCAGAAGGCAGGCGATGGCGTCGGGCACGGAAACAGGCCGGTCAGACCGGCTGGCGTGCAAAAAGTTCAGCAATGTGTGAACAGCCACTAGCTTACGCAAAGCCGTATTTCCCAGCGTGGCGTGCAGGAAGGCCGCCCGGATGGCGCAGCGGGTTCTGCGGTCATGCAGGGCTAAAACGGCGCAAGCGGTCGGGCAGCCTAAAATCCCTGCTGATTTCAGATTTCTACCTTGCCGGGTCCCAAGTGGGGCTGGCGGCCACTGCACTGCACCATGCAAGAAAAATTCAACCACATCGAGGTCGAGCGCGCCGCGCAAGACCACTGGCAAGCCAAGGACGCCTACCGCGTCACCGAAGACGGCAGCAAGCCCAAGTACTACGCCTGCTCCATGCTGCCCTACCCCAGCGGCAAGCTGCACATGGGCCATGTGCGCAACTACACCATCAACGACATGCTCACGCGCCAGCTGCGCATGAAGGGTTACAACGTCCTCATGCCCATGGGCTGGGACGCCTTCGGTCTGCCTGCCGAGAACGCTGCGCTGAAGAACAAGGTGCCGCCTGCCAAGTGGACGTACGAGAACATCGCGTACATGAAAAAGCAGATGCAGGCCATGGGCCTGGCCATCGACTGGAGCCGCGAGGTCGCCACCTGCGACCCCGAGTACTACAAGTGGAACCAGTGGCTGT
>Ga0268257_1001444_pt1 | contig 20303 bp, 21 predicted proteins | sample AgamicAtPrz_FD_200249 | JGI IMG/M metagenome (GOLD analysis project Ga0268257, IMG submission 200249) | Agave microbial communities from Guanajuato, Mexico - At.P.rz (v2) (version 3) | ecosystem: Host-associated > Plants > Phyllosphere > Phylloplane/Leaf | place: Guanajuato, Mexico | collected... | reverse complement strand
AGGCCTGTACCTGCTGATCAACCTGCCGCTGTCGCACCTGGCCAGCCGGCTCGAGCGGAGGCTTGCGCAAAGTGATTGAAGTCCGTGACCTGCTGAAAGTCTTCGACACCCGTGGCCACGTGGTACGCGCTGTGGATAACGTCACCACCCAGGTCGCCAAGGGCGAAGTGGTGGTGGTGCTCGGCCCGTCGGGTTCGGGCAAGTCGACCTTCCTGCGCTGCCTCAACGGCCTGGAGCACTTCGACGAAGGCCATGTGGCCATCGATGGCCTGCAACTGGCTGACCCGAAGACCGACATCAACGCCTACCGCCGCGAAGTCGGCATGGTGTTCCAGCACTTCAACCTGTTTCCGCACATGACCGTGCTGGAAAACCTGTGCCTGGCGCAGAAAGTGGTGCGCAAGCGCAACAAGGCCGAGCGCGAGGCCAAGGCCCGGGCGCTGCTGGAGAAGGTCGGCATCGCGCAGAAGGCCAACGAATATCCGTCACGCCTGTCCGGCGGCCAGCAGCAGCGGGTGGCGATCGCCCGCGCCCTGGCCATGGACCCGAAAGTAATGCTGTTCGACGAGCCGACTTCGGCGCTTGACCCGGAAATGGTCGGCGAGGTGCTGGACGTGATGAAGACCCTCGCTCAGGAGGGCATGACCATGGTCTGCGTGACCCACGAGATGGGCTTTGCCCGCGAAGTGGCGGACCGCGTGCTGTTCTTCGACCATGGCAAGTTGCTGGAGGACTCGGCGCCAGCGGCATTCTTCGCTGCGCCGAAGGACCCGCGCGCGCAGGCCTTCCTGCGTCAGGTGCTGTAACCACCGGGGGCGCTTCGCGCCCCTTTCGCGCCGCAAGGCCAGTCCTGCAGGGGTAGGCGATCTCGTGCAGGAGCGGCCATGCGTCGCGAAAGGGCTGCAAGGCAGCCCCGGCAACCTCAAATGCTGAACCGCCTCACCATCCCTCGCAGCTGTTGCCCCAACTGCTCCAGTTCCCCGCTCGAAGCCGCCGTCTGCTCGCTGGCCGCGCTGGTCTGATCCGAAACATCCCGCACATTTAGCACGCTACGGTTGATCTGTTCGGCGACCACGCTCTGTTCTTCACTGGCCGTGGCGATCTGCTGGTTCATGCCCTGGATGCTCGATACCGTGTCGGTAATCTGGCCCAACGCATGCCCAGCCCTGCGGCTCAGTTCCACGCTTTGTTCGGTCAGGCTCTTGCTGTTGTCCAGCAGCCGGGTCACCTCGTCGGTACCGCTGTGCAAGCTGTCGATCAGTTGGCCGATTTCTTCTGTCGCGGTCGAAGTGCGCTGGGCCAGGCCACGGACTTCGTCGGCCACCACGGCAAAGCCGCGCCCGGCTTCACCGGCCCGTGCCGCTTCGATCGCTGCATTCAGGGCCAGCAGGTTGGTCTGTTCGGACACCGACTTGATCACATCGAGGATGCTGCCGATGCGCTGGCTTTCGCCGGCCAGGTGCTGCATGGCCGCCAGGCAGTGGTCCATCTGCCTGGCCAGTTGCTCGATCCGGCCGATGGCCTCGGCCACCACCTGGTCGCCCATCTGCGCCTGCTGATCGGCATTTGTCGCGGCCAACGAGGCCTGTTCGGCGTTCTGTGCGACTTCCTGCACCGTGGCGCTCATCTGGTTCATGGCGGTGGCCACCTGGTCGGTTTCCTCGCGCTGCTGGCTGATGCGCAGCTTGGTGTCCTCGCTGCTGGTCGCCAGCTCCGAGGCGGCCTGTGACAGCTGGCCGACGCCTTGGTCTATGCCGCCGATCAGCTCACGCAGGCTCAAGGTCATGTCGCGCATGCTGCCTTGCAGCTGGCCCATCTCGTCACGTCGCTGCACGGCTTCGACCTGGCTCAGGTCGCCTTTGGCAATGCGCGCAGCCACGCCCAGGGTCTGGCGCAGGGGCTGGGTAATCTGCAAGGTGATCAGCCAGCTGGCCAGCACCCCTACCACCAGCGCCAGCAGTGCCACGCTGGTCAGCAGCGAGCGGGCGGCCAGGGCTTCGCTGTCGCGTTGCTCGATCTTGCGCTTGCCCAGTTCCAGGCTTGCGGCACGCAGTTGGTCGCCCATTGTTTCCAGGTTGTTCTGTAGCTGCTCGACGCGCACGGCGGCGTGGCGGTACTGCTCCAGACTGGCGCGGTACCTGGCCAGTTCGGCCGCCGGCTGTTCGGTCAGGGTGCGGGGCAGGCCTAGCGGGGCAAGGCCTTTGAGCAACTGCTCAAGGCTGCTGTCAGCGGCAGCCAGGGCGCTGTTTCCGACCTTGGCGAAGTCTTCGACGGGGGAAAAGGTGTAAGCCGGCACCAGGCTCTGCTGGTTGGCGCCGTCGATGTGCCGGCTTACCGTGTCCATCAGGCCGAGTATGCCTCTTTGCTGGCTGTCGGCGCCCATCCTCAACAAGGCCTGAGTCTGCAGTTCGTCGATCGCGTCGTTGAGTTTCTGCTCCTGGGCCTGCATGGCCTGACGCAGGGCGGTACGGGCGGCGACGCTGCGTTGCAGTTCGCTGAAATCGTCACGCAGGCGCTGCAACAATGCCAGTTTTTCGCTGAGTATCTGCCGGGATTCGTCGACGTTGCTGCGTTGCAGCAGGGTGGTCAGCCTGTTGTTCAGCTGGTCGAGGATGGTGCTGATCTGTGCTTTGCTGGTGTCATCGCTGAGGACGCGGTAGGTAATGCGTTCCGCGCGCAGGTCCTTGGTCAGGTCGTTGATCAGGCCTATTTCGCTGAGTTGCTGCGAGCGCACGATGGCGCCATCCAGCGCGCGCCAGCCGCTGATCGTGGTTGCCAAGGTAAGCAGCAACACCACGGCGAAGCCGAGGGCGAGCTTGGCACCGACACTGATGTTGCCGAGCTTGCGGTTGAGGTAGCCGAGCATGGTGAGTCTCCGTGCAATTGGGGAGGGGATGCGGGCGCAGTGCCGGCATCACACCTCTGCCAATCGGCAGCGGAGTTGTAGGACTTGACCTGAAAATCAGGTAGGAAATTTCACCCTAACAGGTAGGAATGATCTGCCTGTGCTGGCCCCCTCGTGGGTAAACCCGCTTCCACAGGTACAGCACAGGCTACTCATTCACCCAATCAGAGCTTGAACCGCCCCACCAACCCCTGCAGGTGGGTACCCAGCCGCGCCAGCTCCACGCTTGAGCTGGCCGTCTCTTCACTGGCTGCCGAGGTCTGGTCGGAAATGTCCCGCACGTTCATCACGCTGCGGTTGATCTCCTCGGCCACTGCCGTCTGCTGTTCCGCGGCGGTGGCGATCTGCTGGTTCATCGCCTGGATCGACGACACGGTCCGGGTAATGGTCTCGAGTGAACTGCCGGCGCGGCGGGTCAGTTCGACGCTGCTGTCGGTCAACTGGCGGCTGCTGTCCATCACGCTGGCCACACGCTGGGTGCCGCTCTGCAGGCCGGCGATCAGCTCTTCGATTTCCTCGGTGGATTGCTGCGTTCGCTGGGCCAGGCTGCGCACCTCATCGGCAACCACGGCAAAGCCACGCCCGGCCTCGCCGGCACGGGCGGCCTCGATCGCCGCGTTGAGGGCCAGCAGGTTGGTCTGCTGGGCTACCGACTTGATCACATCGAGCACGCTGCCGATCTTGTCGCTCTCGGCCTTGAGCTGGTTCATGGCCTCGCTGGAGTTGACCACTTCGCCCGCCAGGCGCTCGATCTGCGCCACCGCTTCGCCCACCACGCGGTCGCCTTCGCGGGCCTGCTGGTCGGCTACCAGCGCGGCTTCCGAGGCCTGCTCGGCATTGCGGGCCACTTCGTGCACGGTCGCGGTCATCTGGTTCATGGCGGTCGCCACCTGGTCGGTTTCGACCTTCTGGTTGTTGACCCCGGCGCTGGTCTGCTCGGTCACCGCCGACAGCTCCTCGGCGGCGCTGGCGATCTGCGTGACGCCATCGCCGATGCCGCCGATCAGTTCGCGCAGGCCCTGGGTCATGCGCTGCATGCTGGCCTGCAGCTGGCCGAGTTCGTCGCGGCGTTGCACCTGGGGTTGCTGGGTCAGGTCGCCACTGGCCACCTGTTCGGCGGCGCGCAGGGTCTGGCGCAGCGGGATGATGATCTGCCGGGAGATGGTCCAGGCCGCCAGCAAGCCCAGGGCCAGGGCCAGGGCGGTGGCCAGGGCGAGCAGGCTCTTGGCCTGGGCGGCGCCGGCGTTGCGTACCTCGGTCTGCGAAGCGGTCATCGCCTGGCTGGTCTGCAACAGCACCGTGCCGTGCGCGACCATGTCTTGCAGGGCCTGCTCGGTAGCCGCCTGGGCGTTGCCGAACTGGGTTACCGCGTCACGGTAGCCAGCCATGGCGGTGGCGGCGTCGTCCAGGCTGGCGGCATGTTCGGCAGGCACCTTGGCCGGCAACGCGCGCAACTCGGCCAGGGCCTGGTCGATGGCCTTGAGTGCGGTTTGCTGGAAGTCGGCATTGCCGCTGTAGGTGTAGCCGCGCACCTGGAAGCGCGCCTGTTGCAGCAAGGCACTGACCTCAACAGCGTACTGGTATTGGCTGATATCGCCACCTTGCAGCAGGCTACGCTGTACGCGGCCGACCAGTTCCGTGGCCTTGTCGGCTGTGTCGCCAAGCACGCTGCGGCTGGCCTCGCGACGTTGCCCGGCCTGTTTCAGCTCGCTGAATGCCTGCTGGTAGCCGCGCACGGCCTCGCGCTGTTGCTCCAGGCGCTGGCGGTCGGCGGGTTGTTCGATCTGCGTGAGCATCAGCTGAACCTGGCGGTCGAGGTTGGCCAGGGCTTTTTCCAGCTCTGCCACCGACGCGTCGTCACGCTGGCGCTGGTATTGCTGGCGGGCGATGCGCAGATCCTGGGTATATTCCAGAATGACCGAGATGTTACCCAGCTTGTCGCCACGGTTGACGATGCTGTCCATGCCGTACCAGCCAGTCAGGGTGGTGGCCAGGGTCAATAGCAGCACGAGACCAAAGCCCAGGCCCAGTTTGCGACTGACGCTCACGTTGCCCAACGATTGGGCGATCCATTGATACATGTGAAATCCCCTGGCCGGCTTGGCAGCACGAATATGTGTTGTTGTTGCCAAGGCCATCGGCGCGGGGGAGGGAAACTTTATGGGTAGAAGTTGACTTGTTTGTCAGAATATCCGTGAGAGCAGGGCGGTCACAGCGGTCTCTACCCGCAGGATGCGCTCACCCAGTTGCACCGGCGTCAGGCCGGCCTGGCCCAACAGCTCCACTTCGTAGGGGATCCAGCCGCCCTCCGGGCCGATGGCCAGGGTCACGGTTTGCTCCACGGCACGTGGGCAGGCGGGATAGGGACCGGGGTGGCCGACCAGGCCCAGGGTGCCTGCGGCGATGGATGGCAGGCGATCTTCGACGAACGGTTTGAAGCGTTTCTCGATGATCACCTCGGGCAGCACGGTGTCACGTGCCTGTTCCAGGCCGAGGATCAGGTTCTCGCGAATGCTGTCGGGGTGCAGGAAAGGGGTTTGCCAAAAGCTTTTCTCAACCTTGTAGCTGTTCACCAGGATCAGCCGCGGTACGCCCAGGGTGGCTACGGTCTGGAACAGCCGACGCAGCATTTTCGGGCGAGGAACGGCCAGCACCAGGGTCAACGGCAGTTTGGCCGGTGGCTGCTGGTCGAAGACGACTTCCAGTTCGGCCTCGTGGGTTTCCAGGCGCAATACCGTGGCCTTGCCCATCAGGCCGTTGATACGGCCAACGCGCAGATTGTCGCCCACCGTCACGCGGTGGATCTCCTGCATGTGGGTGAAGCGCCGGTCAGCAAGAACGACGCGGTCGGCCGCGACGAAGTCGGCCTCTTCAAGAAGCAACAGGTTCACGGTTGGGTCGCTGGCGGCTGGTCGTTGTGGTCATTGGCGGCGTTGTCGTCGGCTTCGCTGCGCTTGCGGATCAGGCTGCCGCACAGCACGCCGATCTCGAACAGCAGCCACATGGGTACGGCCAGCAGGGTCTGGGAGAAGATGTCCGGCGGGGTGAGAACCATGCCGACCACGAAGCAGCCGATGATCACGTAGGGGCGGATCTTCTTCAGGTATTTCACGTCGACCACGCCGATCCACACCAGCAGTACCACCGCCACCGGGATCTCGAAGGCCACGCCGAAGGCGAAGAACAGCGTCATCACGAAGTCCAGGTAACTGGCGATGTCGGTCATCATCGATACGCCTTCCGGCGTGGCGCTGGCGAAGAAACCGAAGATCAGCGGGAATACCAGGAAATAGGCGAAGGCCATGCCGGCGTAGAACAACAGGATGCTCGACACCAGCAGCGGAATGGCGATGCGCTTTTCATGACGGTACAGCCCGGGTGCGATGAAGCCCCAGATCTGCTGCAGGATGAACGGGATCGCCAGGAACAGCGAGACGATCATGGTCAGCTTGAACGGTGTCAGGAACGGCGAGGCCACGTCGGTGGCGATCATCGTCGCATTCGCCGGCAAGTGCTCGCGCAGCGGCGCCGAGACCAGCGTGTAGATCTGCTGGGCGAAGGAGAACAGCCCGGCAAAAATGAGGAAAATGACGGCAACGCAGCGCAACAGGCGCGTGCGCAGTTCGGTCAGGTGCGATACCAGCGGCATCGGCTGGTCGTGTTCCGGGTTCTCGCTCATGGGGCTCGCGGCGGTTGGGGCGGTTCGGAAGGTGTGGCCGGGGCGGCAGCTGTCTCGACTGGCCGGGCTTCAAGCCCCGCAGGGGGCTGCACGACTGCAGTGGTGACCGGCGGCTGTGCCGGTGGGGTCATCGGGTTGAGGATGCGTCTGGCTTCCTCTTCCATCTGCAGGATGTGCTCGTTGTGCAGCTGGCGACGGACTTCGTCGGCGCCGATTTCGCGCTCTACTTCCATCTTGATGCTGTTGAAGCTGCGTTTGAGCCGGCCGACCCACAGGCCCGCCGTGCGCGCGGCACCGGGCAGGCGCTCGGGGCCGAGCACCAGCAGGGCGACCAGGCCGACGAGCAGCAGCTCGCTGAAACTGATGCCGAACATGGGTCAGTCTTTCCGCTGCGGCTCTTGGACCGGCTGGGCCTGGCCTTCGATGGTATGGCCCTGGTTCGGCTGGGCAGTGTTCTGCACCGGCGGGACGGGCTGGGCAGGCGGCGGAGTCTGCTCGGCCGGCTTGTTCTCTTCGTCGCTCATGGCCTTGCGGAAGCCTTTGATCGACTCGCCCAGGTCGCTGCCGAAGTTCTTCAGCTTCTTGGTGCCGAACACCAGGACCACGACGACCAGCAGGACGATCCAGTGTTTCCAGTCAAAGATACCCATTTCGTACTCCTGAAAAATGTGTGTACAGCAAATCGATCCGGCAACACGCTCCCACAGGCGCCCGTCAGGCAGAAGGCGTTCGTGCTGCCTTCTCGTCGTGCCCGGACAGCCCGAAACGGCGTTCCAGCTCATCGAGCACGGCTTGCGGATGCTGGCCCAGCGCGCTGAGCATTACCAGGCTATGAAACCACAGGTCGGCGGTTTCATAGATGACATCGCTGTAATCCTTGCTGACTGCAGCATCCTTGGCGGCAATGATCGTCTCGACCGATTCTTCGCCGAGCTTTTCCAGAATCTTGTTCAGGCCCTTGTGGTACAGGCTGGCCACGTAGGAGCTGTCGGGCGCTGCTTGCTTGCGTTCTTCAAGCACGTCGGCCAGGCGATTGAGGGTGTCGCTCATGTCAGTGTCCTACGCTGTAGATGGCATCCGGGTCCTTCAGGACCGGGTCGACGGTTTTCCACCGGCCGTCTTCGAAAACGCGGTAGAAGCAGCTTTCACGGCCGGTATGGCAGGCGATATGGCCCAGTTGCTCGACCATCAGGATGATCACGTCGGCATCGCAGTCCAGGCGCATTTCATGCAGCTTCTGCACATGCCCGGACTCCTCGCCCTTGCGCCACAGCTTGCCACGCGAACGCGACCAGTAGATGGCACGCTGTTCGGCGGCGGTCAGGGCCAGCGATTCGCGGTTCATCCAGGCCATCATCAGCACGCGTCCGGTCTTGTGGTCCTGGGCGATCGCCGGTACCAGGCCTTCGCTGTTCCACTTGATCTCGTCCAGCCAGTCTTTCATCGTCGACTCCAAAGCGGGCCCGCTCCTGTGCCGGGCCCTTTGCGCTAGTGTGCCAGCCATGCGCGCGGCTGGCTATTGGCGCACGATCAGGTAAAGGCCAGCAGCCAGCATCAGCCAAGCCGGCCAGGCAGTCGGGGCGGCCAGGCTGGCGGCCTCGGCAGCACCCGCCGCCAGCACCGCACCGCCGCCCAGCAGACCGGCACCCAGCAGGCGCAGCGGCCAGCGGTCGCCCTGGCGCCGGCGCTCGGTGAGTTGCGGATCGTGCAGGTGCGGTTGTGACAGGCGTTCGAGCACGTCACGGGCCATGTCGGCCAGGTGCGGCAGCTGTTCGACCTGGCTGTGGATGTTGCCTAGCACGGCTTTCGGGCTCATGCGCTCACGCATCCAACGTTCCAGGAACGGCTTGGCGGTGCTCCACAAGTCCAGGTCGGGGTACAACTGGCGGCCCAGGCCTTCGATGTTGAGCAGGGTTTTCTGCAGCAGTACCAGCTGCGGCTGCACTTCCATGTTGAAGCGCCGGGCAGTCTGGAACAGGCGCATCAGCACCTGGCCGAAGGAAATATCCTTTAACGGTTTTTCGAAGATCGGTTCGCACACAGTGCGGATCGCCGCTTCGAATTCATTGACCTTGGTGTGCGCCGGGACCCAACCCGAGTCGATGTGCAACTGTGCAACGCGGCGGTAGTCACGCTTGAAGAAGGCGATCAGGTTGCGCGCCAGGTAGTCCTGGTCCTCGTCCGTCAGGCTGCCGACGATGCCGCAGTCGATGGCAATGTACTGTGGGCTCCAGGGCCGCACCGTGCTGACGAAGATGTTGCCGGGGTGCATGTCGGCGTGGAAGAAGCTGTCGCGGAACACCTGGGTGAAGAACACCTCCACCCCGCGCTCGGCCAGCATCTTCATGTCGGTGCGTTGATCGGCGAGGGTCGCCATGTCGGTTACCGGGACGCCGTAGATGCGTTCCATCACCAGCACCTTCGGCCGGCACCAGTCCCAGTACACCTGCGGCACATACATCAGCTCGGACCCTTCGAAATTACGTCGCAGCTGGCTGGCGTTGGCCGCTTCGCGCAGCAGGTCGAGTTCGTCGTAGATGGTCTTTTCATAATCGCCGACGATTTCCACCGGATGCAGCCGGCGGGCATCGGCAGAGGCACGCTCGGCGCCTTTGGCGATCAGGAACAGCCAGGCAATATCCGCAGCGATTACCGGCTTGAGGCCCGGCCGAACCACCTTGACCACCACCTCTTCGCCGCTTTTCAGGCGGGCTGCATGCACCTGGGCTACCGAAGCGGAGGCCAGTGGCTCGACGTCGAAGCGGCTGAACACTTCGCCCACCTTGGCACCGAGCTGTTCCTCGATCAGCGCCACGGCGTGTTGCGGGTCGAATGGCGGGACGCGGTCCTGCAGCAACATCAGCTCGTCGGCGATGTCGGTTGGCAGCAGGTCACGCCGGGTCGACAGCAACTGGCCGAACTTGATGAAGATCGGCCCCAGGTCCTGCAGCGCCAGGCGCAGGCGTGCGCCACGGCTGAGTTCGGACGGCTTGCGTGGCAGCCAGCGCCACGGCATCAGCAGCCGCAGGCTCATCAGCCACCAGGGCAGCGGGTAGTCGAACAGCAGGTCATCCAGCCGGTACCGGATGACGACGCGCTGGATGCGGAAAAGACGGCGGACGGCGAGCAGCTTCATGCGTTATCGCTGGTATCAAGGGATCGGGAGAGGCGCTTGATGCGCGCCTCGAGGCGTTCGGTATCAAGCTTGAGGGCATCGAGTTCGCTGAAGGCGGCTTCGGCTTCGCGTCTGCCGACCAGGGTGCGGGACTCTTCGGCCAGGTACTCGGAAAGGTTCTGGCTGAAGCGCGCCAGGCCCTGGCGGGTCCAGCGCGCACGCAGGCGGATGTGCCCGGCCAGCATGGCCGTGGCGACCGGGCCGAGCCAGCGCTGCAGCTCGTGTTCCCAGTCCAGTTCCAGGTCCTGCAGCACGCCGAACAGGTCGAGCAGCACGGCACTGTCGCCATGCAGCTCGACCTGCGGGCTGTGCAGCACCGCCGTCTTGTCCCTGGCCAGCGCCAGTTGCGCCAGGCTGCCGGTCGGGGCGCGCAGGCTGCAGTCGACCTCGCCTTCCCAGTGGGCGGCCAGCATCAGGCCCTGTTCATCGGGCAGGATGAATACCTGCAGGGCCGGTTGGCGGCAGTCGATCTCGATGACCTTGCCTTCCAGCGCGGCCAGCCGCGGCAGGGCCGTGCTGTCCATGCGCAGGACGCGGTTCAGGCCATGTTCGACGCTGGCGAACAGCCCGGCCAGCAGCATCAGGGCTTGATTCCCCGGTGTACGGCGACAATGCCGCTGGTCATGTTGTGGTAGGTGACGCGGTCAAAACCGGCGTCGACCATCATGGCCTTGAGGGTTTCCTGGTCGGGGTGCATGCGGATCGACTCGGCGAGGTAGCGGTAGCTGTCCGCGTCGTTGGTGATCAGCTTGCCGGCCAGGGGCATGAAGGCGAACGAGTAGGCGTCGTAGGCCTTGGACATCAGCTTGTTGGTCGGCTTGGAGAACTCCAGCACCAGCAGGCGGCCGCCCGGCTTGAGCACACGCAGCATCGAGCGGATGGCCTCGTCCTTGTGGGTGACGTTGCGCAGGCCGAAGGCGATGGTCACGCAGTCGAAATGGTTGTCCGGGAACGGCAGCTTCTCGGCATCGGCCTGGACGAACTCGATGTTGCCGGCCACGCCACGGTCGAGCAGGCGGTCACGGCCAACCTTGAGCATCGATTCGTTGATGTCGGCCAGCACCACCTGCCCGGTCGGTCCGACCAGCCGCGAGAACTTGGCGGCCAGGTCACCGGTACCGCCGGCGATGTCCAGCACGCGGTTGCCGGTGCGTACACCCGACAGCTCGATGGTGAAGCGCTTCCACAGGCGGTGCATGCCGCCGGAAAGCACGTCGTTCATCAGGTCGTACTTGGCCGCCACCGAGTGAAACACTTCGGCGACTTTCTTCGCCTTCTGGCTTTCAGGGACGTCCTGGTAACCGAAATGGGTGGTGGGTTCGGCTTGGTCGCCTTTGCGCTGGTCGTTCATATCGCTTCACCGGAAAAAATTACCGCCATTCTAGGGCGAACGGGCGGATTTGTCTTGGCGGGGTGTGCCAGTGGGCAGGGGCGGGCATAATGCCGATTATGTCTTCATCTCCAGGAACACCTGCATGACTCAGATCAGCGTCGAACGCAAACATTCCCTCGGCCGTGATGCCGCCCGTGCCAAGGCCGAGGCGCTGGTGGAAAGGCTGGTCCGTGAATACGACCTCAAGGCTACCTGGAACGGTGACCGGGTCGATGTGGCGCGCAGCGGTGCCAACGGCAGCGTGCATATCGGCGAAGACAGCATCCGCGTGGAGCTGAAGCTCGGCATGATGCTGTCGATGATGAGCGGCACGATCAAGGGCGAGATCGAGCGGGCACTGGACAAGGCCCTGGCCTGATCCCGTGCCGTGCTCTGCCTTCACCTTAGGGTGAAGATTCTAATTTCCCTCTCTACCTTGTGCTCAAGCCCAACCTCCATGGGCGGTTCCTCCTCCACTCATGAGCATGAGGTACAGAGCATGGCCAAAGTGACTGTGAAGAAAAAGGACGACGCCCCGGGTACGCTGGGCGAGGTGCGCGGCTACGCGCGCAAGATCTGGCTGGCGGGTATCGGCGCCTATGCGCGCGTGGGCCAGGAAGGCTCCGACTACTTCAACGAGCTGGTCAAGGCCGGTGAAGGCGTCGAGAAACGGGGCAAGCAGCGTATCGACAAGGAACTGGATGCGGCCAACAGCCAGATCGATGAAGCGACCCAGGCCGTTAGCCGCGTCCCGGGGCGGGTCGAAATTCAACTCGACAAAATCGAAAAAGCTTTCGACGCACGGGTAGGGCGCGCCTTGAATCGCCTGGGCATTCCGTCTAAACATGACGTTGAGGCGTTGTCCATCAAGCTTGAACAGCTGCACGAGCTGCTTGAGCGCGTCGCGCACAAACCATAAGGAGAGCAGGATGGCTGGCAAGAAGAATTCCGAGAAAGAAGGCAGCTCCTGGGTCGGCGGGATCGAGAAGTACTCCCGCAAGATCTGGCTGGCAGGGCTGGGTATCTATTCGAAGATCGACCAGGACGGCTCGAAGCTGTTCGACTCGCTGGTGAAGGATGGCGAGAAGGCCGAGAAGCAAGCGAAGAAGACGGCTGAAGACGTGGCGGAAACCGCCAAGTCGTCGACCAGTTCGCGTGTGTCTGGCGTCAAGGACCGTGCCCTGGGCAAGTGGAGCGAACTCGAAGAGGCCTTCGACAAGCGCCTGAACAGCGCCATCTCGCGCCTTGGCGTGCCGAGCCGCAACGAGATCAAGGCGCTGCACCAGCAGGTGGACAGCCTGACCAAGCAGATCGAGAAACTGACCGGTGCGTCGGTTACGCCGGTCTCGTCGCGTGCGGCCGCCAAGCCGGCTGCGAGCAAGGCAGCGGCCAAGCCACTGGCCAAGGCGGCAGCGGCCAAGCCTGCGGCGAAAACCGCGGCGGCCAAGCCGGCAGCCAAGGCAGCCGCGGTAAAACCGGCAGCCAAGACGGCAGCGGCGAAGCCTGCAGCCAAACCAGCGGCAACCAAGCCCGCAGCAAAACCGGCAGCGGCCAAGCCAGCGGCAGCGAAGAAGCCAGCGGTGAAAAAGGCTCCGGCCAAACCGGCCGCCGCCAAGCCGGCAGCGCCTGCTGCCAGTGCTGCGCCAGCTGCAACCGCCGCCCCGGCACCTGCCGCCGCCCCGGCCAGCAGCACGCCGTCGGCAGCCAATGGCAGCGGTACCCTGATCTGATACCGCGTCACCTGCTTCGCGGGCTCGCCCGCTCCCACAAGTATCGCGCCGATCATCTGCTCAGCGCAGGCCTTGCGGGAGCGGGCTTGCCCGCGAAGGCCGTGGTGCCGAAACACCAGGCCTACCCCTCCAGATAGCGCACCGCCAACTGCTCTGCCGCCGCCCGCGCCTGGCCTTGCAGATGCGGCGCCACCAGCATCATCACCTGGTACACCACGATCCCCACATCCCCCTCGCGCCCAAGCACGCGCTGATAATCCAGCGAGAACATCAGGGTCAGGGTGATCTGTTCCACCAGTTGCCCCAGCGCCTGGGTTTCGCTTTCCACCTGCCCCTGGCCCTTGAGGCTGGCCAGCAACGCTGCCAGCGTACGCTTCAGCGCGTTGATCAGGCTGCGCATGCCGCGTGCCAGCTTGGGCAGGCGCCCGGTCAGGTTCGACAGGTCCTGGAACAGGAAGCGGTACTGCGCCATGCGTTCGACGATCAGGTGCAGGAACAGCCAGTAGTCTTCGGCCTCCAGGCGCACCTCGAGCGGTGGGTCGAGCAAGGGCATCAGCGCCTCTTCGAAGCGCTCGAACAGGCCCAGTACCAGTGGCTCCTTGCCATGGAAGTGGTAGTACAGGTTGCCCGGGCTGATGCCCAGTTCGTTGGCGATCTCCAGGGTGGAGACGTTCGGCTCGCCCTGCTGGTTGAACAGCTGCAAGGCGCATTCGAGGATACGGTCGCGAGTCTTCATCCCGTCGGCAGGCTCAGCGGGTCATCACGTAGGTACCCGGTGCGGGCCCCAACGGAGGATAGGTGGCATTGCCCAGCTCGCTGCGCGGTGCCTTGAGCGGGCCGGAGCGCTGGGTGATCCAGTCCAGCCACAACGGCCACCAGCTGCCCTCGCTGCGCTTGGCGTCGTGGAACCAGGCGCGCGGGTCGCCGGGCAGCTTGGGGTTCGCCAGGTAATAGGCCTTGGGGTTGCCAGGCGGGTTGATGATGCTCTGGATATGCCCGCTGTTGGCCAGCACGAAGCGCCGGTCGCCACCCAGCAGCAAGGCCGAACGGTACACCGCGTCCCAAGGGGTGATGTGGTCGTTGCTGCCGGCGACGGTGAAACTGTCGAGGTCGACCTTCTGCAGGTCGATGGGCGTACCGCACACCTCCAGGCCGGCTGGATAGGTCAGCGGGTTGAGTTTGAAGAAGTCCAGCAGGTCACCGTGCAGGGCAGCGGGCAGGCGCGTGCTGTCGGCGTTCCAGTACAGGATGTCGAAGGCCGGTGGCGTCTTGCCGAGCAGATAGTTGTTGACCCAGTAGTTCCAGATCAGGTCGTTGGGCCGCATCCAGGCGAATATCCGTGCCACCTCGGCGCCGTCGAGCACGCCACGCTGGTAGGAGCGGCGTTTGGCGGCCTCGATGGTCTGCTCGTCGGCGAACAGGCTGGCCGGGCTCTCGAACTTGCTGTCCAGCAGGCTGACCAGGTAGGTAGCGCTGCGCACCCGGCGCAGTTGCTGCCTGGCCTGCAGGTGGCCTTGCAGCGCTGCCATGGTCAGGCCGCCGGCGCAGGCGCCCATCAGGTTGGGATCGCGGTTGCCGCTGATACTGCGGCAGGCGTTGAGCGCTTCTTCCAGCGCTTGCACGTAGCTGGAAAGGCCCCATTCGCGGTGGCGCGGGTCGGGGTTGCGCCAGCTGATCATGAATACCTGCAGGCCGCTCTTCAGCATGTACTGCACGAAGCTGTTGGTCGGGCTGAGGTCGAAGATGTAGAACTTGTTGATTTGCGGCGGCACCACCAGCAGTGGCCGGGCGTGCTGCTTTTCGCTCATCGGCTTGTACTGGATCAGCTCCAGCAGCTCGTTGCGAAACACCACTGCGCCGGGGGTCGCGGCCAGGTTGCCGCCCACCTCGAAGGCACGCTCGTCGACCTGGCGCGGCAGGCCGTCGTTGTGCCGCAGGTCGTCGAGCAGGTGAGCCACGCCGCGCAGCAGGCTCTGCCCGCCGGTGTTGAACAGCTCCTTGACCGCCAGTGGGTTGAGCAGCGAATTGCTGGGCGCCAGGGCGTCGTTGATCAGGTTGAACAGAAAGTGCGCCCGGGCCCGGTCATCGTCGTCCAGGTGGCTTTCCTCGATCCACAGGCGGGTCTGCTTCTGCCAGGCCAGATAAGCCTGCAGGCCGCGGCGGTAGAACGGATTCTGGCTCCACGTAGGGTCGTTGAAGCGTGGGTCGCGCGGGTTCGGCTGGTGCGGTGTGTCGCCCAGCAGCACGCGGCCCAGTTGGCCGCCCAGGGCCAACAGATGGTGTGCGGTATGCAGCGGGTGACGCAGGCCATGACGGCTGACATTGCGCAACGTGGACAACAGGTCACGCCCGCGCAGGCCGAGGATGGCGTTCTGTACGTTCATGCGGGTGGCGGGAAGCGTTGGCGTTCCTTTGGCCGGCTTGTCTTTCATGGCAACACTCCCTCGTCTGAGCCGTTCCGCTGTCGAGACCTTCGCGGGCATGCCAGCGCCCACGGGTTCAGCGCCGTCCCTTGGGCGCGGGCGTAACCGCGCAGAAGGCCGCGTCGATCTACCCGCCCGAAACCGGGCGAGGGTGCATGACGGCGCGCTGTCGTTCTTGCTGAAGGAAATTCATGATGATCGGGGCGACGGCCTCGGCCCGGGTGATCAGGAACAGATGGCCGTCGTCGATAATGTGTAGCTGGGCATTGGGAATCCGCCAGGCCAGCAGGCGCATGTTGATCAGCGGGATCAACGGGTCGTCGTCGCCGGCCAGCACCAGGGTTGGCTGCTGGATCTTGTGCAGCCAGTGGATGCTGGTCCAGCCAAGCCCGGCGAACAGCTGCCAGTAGTAGCCCATCTTGCCGCCGGAGCGCACCTTGGCGGCATGTTTCATGGCCAGGTCCGGGTCGCGTCGGAAGCCACCGCCATAGATCAGCGGCGCAATGCGGATAACGTGCGACGGCTGCACGTAGCGTCGCGGGCTGGCCATCATCCACAACACCTTGGGCTTGCCCGGCATCATCACCGCACCGGCGGCGGTGGCGGCCAGCACCAGCTTCTTGCAGCGCTCGGGGTAATCGTGGGCGAACTGCTGGGCCAGGGCACCGCCCCACGACACGCCAATGACATTGACCTGGCCGTAGTCGAGGTAATCCAGCATGCGTGCCGTCAGCTTGGCCAGCCCGGGGAACCGGTACGGGTGACGCGGGGTTGACGAGCCGCCGACTCCGGGTACATCGAAGGCGATGACTTCCAGGTCCGGGTCCAGTGCTTCGATGAACGGGAAGACCAGCTCCAGATTGGCGCCGATACCGTTGAAAATCAGCAACGGCGTCAGGTGTGGCTTGCCCGGGCGGACGGCGGTGCGAATGGACTGGTCGTCCAGTTCGACGGTCCTGAAGATATAGGGTTGCGGCATGCGCGTGACTCTTGGGTGAATGAACACCGTGGCGCCCCGCAGGTGGCCACGGCGCTGCAGCTTTATCGCTCGTGGACGTAAGTCCCCGGTGCAGCCTCGCCGGCACCGTAGGCCCGGTTGCCCAGGCGTGTCGGTGCCTTCTTCAGCTCACCGGCCCGCTCGGCCAGCCAGCTTTGCCAGTGCAGCCACCACGAGTCGGCATGCTTGGTGGCGTTTTCCTGCCAGGCCACCGGGTCGCCCGGGCGATCCGCACCGGTCATGAAGCGCGCCTTGGGGTTGCCTGGCGGGTTGAGGATGCTCTGGATATGCCCGCTGTTGGACAGCACGAACTCGATCTTGCCACCGAACAGGTGTGCCGAACGGTAGCACGACTGCCACGGGGTAATGTGGTCGGCGGTGCCGGCCACGCTGAAGATGTCGCACTGCACTTGCTTCAGGTCGATCGGCGTGCCGCACACTTCCAGGGCACCGGGGCGGGTCAGCGGGTTGGTCTTGAACATCTCGATCAGGTCACCGTGGAACGCGGCCGGCAGGCGCGTGGTGTCGTTGTTCCAGAACAGGATGTCGAACACGGGGGGCTCGTTGCCAAGCAGGTAGTTGTTGACCCAGTAGTTCCAGATCAGGTCGTTGGGGCGCATCCAGGCGAATACCTTGGCCATCTCGCTGCCTTCGAGCACACCGGCCTGGTAGGAGTGGCGCTTGGCGGCTTCCAGGGTCTGCTCGTCGACGAACAGCGCGACCTGGGTATCCATGGTCGTGTCCAGCACGCTCACCAGCAGGGTCAGGGCATTGACCTTGTGCTCGCCAAGGGCGGCATAGTGGCCCACCAGGGCGGTGCAGGTAATACCGCCTGAGCAAGCCCCGAGCATGTTCAGGTCCTTGCTGCCGGTAATCGCCAGTACCGCGTCGACGGCTTCCTTGAGCGCATCGATGTAGGTCGACAGGCCCCACTCACGCTGAGCCTTGGTCGGGTTGCGCCAGCTGATGATGAAGGTCTGTTGCTGCGAGCGCAGGCAGAAGCGCGCCAGGCTCTTTTCCGGGCTCAGGTCGAACACGTAGAACTTGTTGATCTGCGGCGGCACCACCAGCAGCGGACGCGCATGCACCTGCTCGGTGATGGGCTTGTACTGGATCAGCTCCAGCACATCGTTGCGGTACACCACGGCGCCTTCGCTGGTGCCCAGGTTCTTGCCCACTTCGAAGGCATCCATGTTCACCTGGCTGGGCATGCCACCGTTGTTGACCATGTCCTTGGCCAGGTTGGACAGGCCGTCGAGCAGGCTCTTGCCACCGGTTTCGAAGAAACGCTTGATCGCCGCGGGGTTGGACAGGGTATTGGTTGGCGCCATGGCTTCGGTCATCAGGTTGATGACGAACTGGCCGCGGCTGATGTCCTGGGGCGACAGGTCGCTGCTGCCGATCCAGTCCTGCAGCTCCTTGCGCCAGGCCAGGTAGGTTTGCAGGTAGCGGCGGTAGAGTGGGTTGTTGCTCCATGCCGGGTCATTGAAGCGACGGTCGTCGCTTTCCGGGGCAAGGCTGGACTTGCCCAGCAGCACGTTCTTCAGCTCCAGGCCAAAATGGGCCACATGCTTGGCGCTGTGCAGCGGTTGGCGTACGGCCTGGCGCAGCACGGTGCGTGCCGAGCTCAACAGATCCTTGCGCCGGATACCGATGACCGGGTTCAGCCCCAGGGTGTTTTCCGAGGCCTGCCGCTGCAGCTCATCGTTGTTCTTGTTACTCATCTAAGACGCTCCGTTGTCCTGAGACGAGTACCGGTTGCTGTGACAGGTGCACAGTCCTGAGCCCGGTACTGCTACTCGGGTGACCAGTGATAAGGAACAGCGGTGCTGCGAGGGTTCTGTCTACCTGCAAATGGATGCAGGAGGCTTGCCAGCCTCATTGGTTACCCGACTTTCATGTAATGCGCAAGACAGCCCTTCACTGGGCTGTCTGTAGGCCATTCAAACAGATGAATCTAGAAAATGCGCTCTAAACCTTTCAGGCCTTGCGCTAGAGCATCAGTTTGACCACCGACTCGGCGGGGTCGCGGGATTTTCCGGCCTTGTGCAGCTCGTCGAGGTACTCGGCCCATAGCTGTTCCTGGCGCAGGCAAAGCTGCTCGAGGTATTCCCAGGTGAACAGGCCGCTGTCATGGCCGTCGTCGAAGGTCAGTTTAAGTGCGTACTGGCCGGCAGGTTCCAGGCCGCTGAGGCCGACATTGATCTTGCCGAACTGCAGGATGGGGTTGCCGTGGCCCTGGACCTCGGCGGAGGGGGAATGCACGCGCAGGAACTCGGCGGGCAGGTGGTAGACCTCGCCTGGGGCGTAGGTGAGGCTGAGGGTTTTCGAGGCTTTGTGCAGGTTGATGGCGGTGGGCAGGCGGGCCATGGCTGGAATCTCTGGGGAGCTGATAGTGCACAGCTTCGGGAGATTCGGGGGAATGTGCAAGGGGGCTGCTTTGCAGCCCATCGCGACACAAGGCCGCTCCTACAGGAGATCGCGTTACCTGTAGGAGCGGCCTTGTGTCGCGATGGGCCGCAAAGCGGCCCCTGCGGTCTTACAGGATGTAACGCGACAGGTCTTCGTTCTGCGCCAGCTCACCCAGGTGGCTGTTCACATACGCCGCGTCGATCTGGATCGGCGCTTCGTCATGGGTGCTGGCCAGGTCGCCAGCGCTGAACGACACCTCTTCGAGCAAACGCTCGAGCAGGGTGTGCAGGCGGCGGGCACCGATGTTCTCGGTCTTCTCGTTGACCTGGTAGGCAATCTCGGCCAGGCGCTTGATACCGTCGGCGAGGAACTCGATGTTCAGGCCTTCGGTCTTGAGCAGGGCCTGGTACTGTTCGGTCAACGACGCGTGCGGCTCCTGCAGGATGCGCTCGAAGTCTTCAGGAGTCAGGGCCTTGAGCTCCACGCGGATCGGCAGGCGGCCTTGCAGCTCGGGCACCAGGTCGCTCGGCTTGCTCAGGTGGAACGCGCCCGAGGCAATGAACAGGATGTGGTCGGTCTTGACCATGCCCAGCTTGGTGTTGACAGTGCAGCCTTCGATCAGCGGCAGCAGGTCGCGCTGCACGCCTTCACGGGACACATCGGCACCGCCAACATTGCCACGCTTGGCAACCTTGTCGATTTCGTCGATGAACACGATACCGTGCTGCTCGACCGCTTCCAGGGCCTTGGCCTTGAGCTCTTCCTCGTTGACCAGGCGGCTCGCTTCTTCATCACGAACCATCTTCAGCGCTTCTTTGACCTTCAGCTTGCGCGCCTTGCGCTTGCCTTTGCCCATGTTGGCGAACAGGCTCTGCAGCTGGTTGGTCATTTCTTCCATGCCGGGCGGCGCGGCAATTTCGACGCCCACGGCATCGGCCACTTCGATCTCGATTTCCTTGTCGTCCAGCTGGCCTTCGCGCAGGCGCTTGCGGAACAGCTGGCGGGTGTTGGAATCGGTGCTGGTCTGCGCGGCTTCCTCGGCGAAGCTGCTGACCCGCGCCTGCGGCAACAGGGCGTCGAGAATGCGGTCTTCGGCAGCGTCTTCGGCGCGGTGGCGCACGCGGATGATTTCTTGCTCACGGAGCATTTTCAGCGCGGCATCGGCCAGGTCGCGGATGATCGACTCGACGTCGCGGCCGACGTAGCCCACTTCGGTGAACTTGGTGGCTTCGACCTTGAGGAACGGCGCGTTGGCCAGCTTGGCCAGGCGGCGGGCGATCTCGGTCTTGCCGACGCCGGTAGGGCCGATCATCAGGATGTTCTTCGGCGTGACTTCGGCACGCAGCTCGGCAGGCAGCTGCATGCGCCGCCAGCGGTTGCGCAGGGCAATGGCCACGGCGCGCTTGGCGTCATCCTGGCCGATGATGTGACGGTTGAGTTCGTGGACGATCTCGCGGGGGGTCATGGACATGATCAGTTGGGTCCTTGGGCAGATGAGTCAGCGTGGAAAAGCCCCCGCACCGGGCGGGGGCGCCAGAACAGCTGAATCACTCGGCCAGGTCCTGCTCCTCGATGGTCAGGTTGTGGTTGGTGAAGACGCAGATGTCGCC
>Ga0268257_1001442_pt1 | contig 20329 bp, 21 predicted proteins | sample AgamicAtPrz_FD_200249 | JGI IMG/M metagenome (GOLD analysis project Ga0268257, IMG submission 200249) | Agave microbial communities from Guanajuato, Mexico - At.P.rz (v2) (version 3) | ecosystem: Host-associated > Plants > Phyllosphere > Phylloplane/Leaf | place: Guanajuato, Mexico | collected... | reverse complement strand
CACCGTCGACTCGAGCTTCGAGTGCCCAAGCAGCAGTTGCACGGCGCGCAGGTTCTTCGTGCGTCGGTAGATCAGCGTCGCCTTGGTCCTACGCATCAAGTGCGTCCCGTACTCGGCGCGATCGAGGCCAAGCTCGTCGACCCAGTGCCCGAGGATTCGGGCGTACTGTCGGGTCCCCAGATGCGGAGAGTCGTGCAGCCGGCTGGGAAACAGGAAGTCCTCTGGCTTCAGCCCAGCCAGCTTGATCCAGGCATGCAAGGCGTCGCGGGCAGCCTGCGTGATCTCGAACTGCACCGGGCGCTGCGTCTTGTGCTGCATGACGACGGCGCGCGACGCCACCTGATCGCCATGGCACACGTCCCAAACCTTGAGTGCGACGAGGTCGCATCCCCGCAGCTTGCTGTCGATGCCAAGGTTGAAGAGCGCGAGTTCTCGCACCCGACTCTCCATCTGGAGTCTCACGCGCAGCGCCCAGATGTCCTTGAGCTTGAACGGCGCCTTCTGGCCGACGATCTTGCCCTTGTTCCACGGCTCGCGATGAGCGGCATTGCCTGTGGTTCCCATGATGGTCTCCCATCGAGTTGAGGGCCAACAGGATGCGCTCTCGACCGCGCGCGCAGACGCCTTGGCCCAGCTACCCAGGGGCGGGGGCGCCCCGCGCTCGTCGGAATGTCAGCTTCCTGGAGTAGCCGCGAACTCACGGAGCCGGCCAGGAGCGGACCTTGGTTCCAAGTGCCGAAAGCGGTCTTCCGGCCCGGCCCCGCGGCTTCCAGTTGTGCCGGTTTTCACGCCGTGTTATTACCGGACAAACACGCCCATCGGAGGGCGGAACTCCTTATGCGGCAACGTGTTAACGTTGAGGCCTCATGGAATGTTATGGAGACAGGCGGTGTGTTACCCCGGATAGGTCGTGTCTCCCTAGAACATAGTTTGAGCTCATTCATGCCTGTCGCAGCCTGCTGTTTCTGCTCGCATGGCGTTTCAGACGAGCGTCCCGTAGAGATCACTGCGCCTGTTGAGGGCGGTGGCATCCAAGCACTTTGGGCTCACGCAGACTGCCTGAATCGGCACCTTCACAGATCGGTGCCAACACTATTGCCATCAGCGTCGAGACTGAGCGGCTAGCCGAGGCCACCGCCAGCGGTGCCTCCTCGACATGTTCGAGCTCTCCCGGCGCGGGTCCAACCCTCGACTCATCAACGCATCGTCGTCACGCGGTGAACTTGGTCAACAGCCTTGGTCTCGTGCTCAGGCGATGGCTCTGAAATCATCGCCTTTGGTCAACACGGCCCAGGCCATGCGAGCGTTCTTCGCCGCGATGGCCACCACCGCCTTCCAGTAGCCGCGCCGCTCGGCGAGGGCGGTGGCCCAGCGGCTGAGCCTGTCGCTCTTGCCCGTGGCCGCAGCGAGCAAGGCGCGTGCGCCCATGATCAACAGCGTGCGCAGGTAGCCGTCGCCGGCCTTGGTGATGTGCCCCAGGCGTGTCTTGCCGCCCAAGCTGTATTGGCCGGGCACCAGGCCGAGCCAGGCTGCGAGCTGCCGGCCGTTCTTGAAGTCGGCCGCGTTGCCGATGGTCGAGACGAGCGCCCTGGCGGTGGTCGCGCTAATGCCTTTGAGCTTCATCAGCCGGCGACTCCGCTCGTCCTCGGCGGCGATGCGGCTGACATGGCGGTCGTAGTAGGTCAGGCGCTCGTCCATGCGGTGGATCTCGCTCAGGCAGTCGCCCACAGCAAGATTGGCCCAGCCGGGCAGGTCCTCGAGGTGTGCCGCGGCCTGGCGGCGCACGGTGGCGGCCTTCTGCGGCATCACGACGCCGAACTCGCTGAGCAGGCCGCGCACGCGGTTGATAAGCGAGGTGCGCTGCTCCACCATGCCCTGGCGCACGCGATGCATGCACAGCCGGGCCTGCTGGTCCTCGGACTTCACCGGCACGAACCGCATGGCCGGGCGCTGCATCGCCTCGCAGATGGCCGCGGCGTCGGCGGCGTCGTTCTTGCCGCGCTTGCCGCTCATCCGGTAGGGCGCCACGAGCTTGGGTGCCATCAGGCGCACGGTGTGGAAGGCGACGAACTGGCGCGCCCAGTGGTGCGCGCCCGAACAGGCTTCCATGCCGATGCTGCAGGGCGGCAGCGCGGCGATGGCCTCCAGCAGCTTGGCGCGGCTCACCGCCGGACGTACGAGCATAGCCCGGCCGTGCGAATCCACACCGTGCAGGGCAAACACGTTCTTGGCGAGGTCGATGCCGACGAAGACAATGCTCATGGACTTCCCCTTCCGAGTGAGTTGATGAGAGAGCGCACTTCCCATCGTGGCACTTCGTTGCCGGTTGCCGCTACGCGGCTAGCTCGGGACGGGGAAGTCCCTTTCATTCGTTGGGCGTCATAGCAATGGACATGTCGACTTTCAAGGCCGTCGCCTACGGTGTGGCACATGCACTCGAATGGCATGTTGGACCAATCAGCCAACCCAGTGTCACCCCAAACTTTTGGGCCGCCGAACTTGTGCACAGGGATACCAAGTACTACTTGCTCTGCTCCGAGAACAACGATTGGGCAGTCAGTTCCAAGTTCGACTCGGGCATCTGTCAACTTCAGTTCGAAGATTGCGAACAACTATCCTCGAATCTCAACGCTCTCTACGGCATTCGGGTTCTGAGTAAGAAGGAGTTGGAGGCGCCCTTCTCAGAGCGAATTTACTTGAGCGACTCGGACGTCTCGTATTGGAAGCCCAAGACTGCAGGTGATGCACTATTCAACTGGTGGGATTGATGACAGTCATCGCAACCCAACCCTTCCAAGGGGGTCGCGCTCACGTATGACGCCCAACCCTTCCATCGAGAGGACCAGTCCCGGCAAGCCGGGCCTGGCCTCTCATATCAAACTATTGAAGACCTGTGCGGCGAGCCACCGAGCCACCGAGCCGCCGAGCGTCCGCTTCGCCAACCCGCGACCGGCCGCTATGGGTCGATTGCGTGAGTTCGTGGCGATCGATAGCGGGCCTCCCACGAGGTGCATTTCGACCCGCCCCCGGTGAGGCGCAGCGAAGGTCGGCACCAGCTCGAAGACCGGTCGCTGAGATGTAAGCGTGCTGAGAAGTCAGGTTGACGTCGGGCAGCGGCTTAGGCGTCACGCCAGTTGAGGACAGCCTCAGCCAGGACGTCGTCCCAACATTCCTGTGTGACGACCTCGGCATGCTCGGTGGACAGGTACCCAAGAAACGCTGCGACAACGGTGCGTTGCTTGGCACTGAGCAGCGAAAACTCTGAGCCGACTGGACCCGCTGAGAACCGATTGATGAATCGCATCATGAACAGGTCACCAATGCTGTCTGTGGCGTCAGAGGCGGCGATCTCCATCAGTCGTGGGAGCAGATAGGCCATTGCCGAAGGGGTTAGATAGCACAGCGGGCCCCACGCAACTGTCCCAAAGTCGGCGGCGACGAGCTCCTCGCGCGCTTTGCCACCGAGCATTTGCTCGTACTCATCGCGCTCGGGCTCATAGAGGTCAGCCTGAATGTAGGCCGATGGCTTTGCGAAGCATGCGAATGCCTCTGCTGCCTCTACAAAATCAAAGTTCAACCTCATCATGATGCCGGACGTGTATTGGGGGGCCGCTTCTGGCGGAACTCTGGCGCTCGCGACCGGTCTTCCGGGCGACCGCTGAGCGACGGTGTGCGGCTATTGTGAGCCTGGCCGCCCCCAACGATAGGGCAGCAGTTCAGCAAGGTCGCGTGCCCGTTGGGTCGGAAGGCGCATCAGCACGTCACGAAGGTACACGTAGGGGTCCTGGCCGTTAAGCTTCGCCGTCTGGATGAGGCTCATGATGGCCGCGGCACGCTGGCCGGCGAGCAGCGTCCCGGCGAAGAGCCAGTTCTTGCGTCCCGTGGCCCAGGGCCTGATCTGCTGCTCGTCGAAATGGTTGTCGATGGGCAAGGCCGGGTCGCCAAGGTAGCGCGTGAGCGCCGCCCAGCGATGCAGGCTGTAGTCCATCGCCCTGGCGGTGGCTGAGCCATCGGGCACCTTCGGCCGGAACTCCAGCAGCCACTTGTGCAGGGCCTGTGCGACCGGCATCGCGCGAGTTCGTCGCTCTCTCAGCCGCTCCTCGGCTGGCAGGTCCTTCACTTCCCGCTCGATGCCATAGAGCTGCCCGATGAACTCGATGGCGGTGGCCGCCAAGGTGCTCTTGTTGGCGAGGTGCAGTTCCACGAACTTGCGGCGCGCGTGGGCCATGCAGCCCAATTCGGTGATGCCGCCGTCGAGGAACAGCGCCTTGTAGCCGGCGTAGTCGTCGCACACCAGGCTGCCCTGCCAGGCGCTGTCGGTGCCGTGACCGAGGAACGCCCGCGGATGCTGGCCCGAGCGGCTCTCGGTGAAGTCGTAGACCACCGCGCGCAGGGTCTCGAAGGCGCCGCTGGCATAGGCCCAGAGATAGGCGCGATGCGTCTTGCCCGTGCCGGGCGCCAGCATGGCCACCGGCGTCTCGTCGGCGTGCAGCACCAGCAGGCGCAACAGGTCGGCCTTCATGGCGTCGACCAACGGCTGCAGGCGCAAACCGCACACGCCCACCCAAGCTGCCAACGTCGAGCGCGGGATGGCGAGGCCAGCGCGCTCGAAGATCGCTTCCTGGCGGTAGAGCGGCAGGTGGTCCGAGTGCTTGGCGACCAGCAGATGAGCGAGCAGGCCCGCGGTCGGCATGCCCTTGTCGATGATCTCTGCTGGCACGGGCGCCTGGGTCAACGTGCGGCACTTCGTGCAGGCCCACTTGCCGCGCACATGACGCTCCACGGTGAAGCTGCCGGGTGTGAAGTCCAGCTTCTCGGTGACGTCCTCGCCAATGCGCTTCATCTGGCAGCCGCCCCCGCAAATTCCTACGCCAATGCCTCGTTCTGCGGGTGCCGCGCCATCGAGCCGCCCACTCGCAACCTAGGGCTTCGATAGCTCCGGACTACGGCAAGTGGTCGTGGCGATATACGGCTTATATGCCGTGGCCTGAAAGATGCATCACGGACATCCTGCGCGTCCGTGCCGAAACTCGCCCCCACCACCTCCGAGAAGCCAAAACGCTCGACGTCGTTCGAGCCCGAGGTGGCTCGCGCCATCGGCACGGTCATCCGGCGTGTTCGGGAGGAGCGCGAATACTCGCAAGATGGCTTTGCTCTGCAGGCCGGCGTCGACCGGTCGTACTACGGCAAGCTCGAGAGAGGAGAACGCCAACCAACTGTTGGCCTGCTCTTGCGCGTTGCCAGAGCGCTTGGCGTAACTGGCGCAGAGCTTCTTGCGCAAGCCGAGTCGCTGATGGCCGAACGTCCGACGCGTCGCCGCGCGCGCAGCTGATCACGACCGATCTTGGGTCGCATGTCGCAGTCGTTTTGCGCCGCGGCGGCCTACCCCTGCGATGTCTGCCTCCAAGCGCGCATGCAGCTGCTGGGCGAACGTGACGATGTTGATGTCCATCGCTCCGAGCCACGCAACGAGCTCGGTGATGTCAAGTCGACGTTCTCCAGACTCGACGCGACTCACGATTGCCTGTGACCGTCCGAGCCGCACGGCGAGATCAGACTGACGCAGACGCTTGGAAAGGCGTACGTCGCGCAGCAGCGTGAGGAACACATCATTGGGACGGCTGTACAGGGACTTATGCATGGCTGTCCGGCACGCTATCTCCCGGCTGCAATATCCGGAAAGTGCATCTATACGCCTGGACGAGACTGCGATAAGGCCAAGCAAATTTGCCTTCCCGGGCGCCGCCTCGTGAGAATAGCGGACGGCATATATACCGTCCGGTTCCGTCGCTACCTTCAGCGATCACGAGCGCTGAGAGTCGTCGCCCGAGGCCGGTGTGGGCGCCAGCGTGCCTAGCCTGCCACCCTATTCGATGATGTTCATCTCTGTTCGGGACGCGTTGTCCCCAACCGCCGGCGCCACCGCGGCGTCTCGCGCGTTCTGGCGAGCTCTTGGCATGGCGACCGGCCGCCCGTGGTTCAGTGCCTGGTTCTCCATGGGATTCGGCGCGGACGAGCGTGTCGAACACACATGCGCGTTCACCGAGGTCGACTTGGTTGCGCGCATTCGAGCCTTTCCCCATGACCGCCTTATCAAGGCGAACTGTGTCTTCCCTAAGGACGGCCTAGGGAACTGGTCTAGTCGGTCCATCGCGGCAATATGGCGGTCGCCACCAAGCCTGCACCAGCAGATTCTGTTCGAAGATCTCGACGGGGAGCTGTTCTGCACCAAGGACGGATGGCTTGACCCTGTCCCTCTCGCGCAGGATCACAGCGCCCGAAGTCTCATCGTGCGAGCCGGCTCGCAACCCGGTAGAGCTGTTCGGCCACAGGTCCGACCGTTCAACACTCAGCTCTTGCGGCCGAACCAGCGCTTGAGCAGGTAGTTGACGTCGATGGACATGCCCATGAAAGTCGGAACCAGTTTCACTGCCCGATTGAACTTATCTACGCCGCCCGCCTGCTCCGTGGGAGCCGCAGCCGGCGCCACGGCTTGGCGCGACTCGTTGCGCTGAACCAGCTCTTCCAGGTCGTTGTCCAGATCCCTAACGAACTTGCTCAGTAAGCTGGACGTGCCCACCTGAATCAGCGCGCGGTGCAGATCTGGGCGAAACGGCTCAACGTCAAGCATCTGTCCAGCGCGCTCAAATGTGCGAACGATGCCTTCGCACAGCGACTCGTATCGAGCGAGGTAGAGATCCGGACTCGTCAGGCGCTGGGTAGCGACGTCGCGAAGTGTGGCCATGTCCTCTCGTGAAAATCGCTCTCCGGAGTTCTGAGCCGCGACCACCGTCGATTCGCGCATCTGCTTCAAGTAGATAGACAAGGCCTCAGTGACTCCGCTCTTGCTGCATCCAAACGCCAAGGAGATGGAGGCCTTGCGGCGCAGATCGAGATGCGTCATCGCTAAGCGGTCGGCGTCGAGCAAACTCGCCAGATGGTCTTCATGCAGTCGATCAAGTCTGCGTTGAAGCAAGCGCGGAGCGTCAGGATGCATCGGGAGTGGCTTGATGGTGACGTTGACTCGACATCGAAATGGCTCGGTCGGGCGACGCGAGCCGGCGGATTCTCCGCGATCCGCCACATCGCAGCACACGGCGAGTGTGCGGACACAGAGATGCAAGAACCGCATCTGAACGGATGCGCAGCATAGTCCGTCTGATGCGAGATTCTCAGCGCCCTGCGATCCCTTTCGACGTTCCTGCCGACTTCCCCCACTATCCGGTGCTTGCGTCGCTCTCCGGCGCGCAGTTGAAGTTCAGCGTTCGCCGGGATGTAGATGGAGTGCATCGGCAGGCGGGGGACCTGCTTGCCGAACGCGCAGCCAACTATGCGAGTTGTCTCGCGGTAGTCCGATGGGCATGTCCGATTCTGCAAGAAAAGTTGACCCAACCGAAGTATCAAGGCCTCAGCCACGCGGCCGCGCTGCGCAAGCTGGAGGCCAATCTCATTACGGACTTCGGCATCCAGGAGCCGTTTCGCTCTTGGATCTTGGCTCGCGTAGAGAACCAGCTAACTGTTCATCTTTGATGGCGACACCGAGTAGCTCGATGAAGTGGGCTAAAACGCGCAATCGCTCCTGCGGTGTTGTCATAGATCGTACACGCTGAAAGCGGGATGACCGCCCATAGGAAAAGCTCTCACCGATCCTCCCGCAGCTCCTGCCGGATGTGATTTCTGCATACCAGACAGCCTCCGCTTCAATGGTGACTGAGCCAAGCCCTGATACGCAATCCGAGAGCCTGGGCCGGACGACTCGCAAGTGGAGAGCCGCTCACCTATGAGCGAGCTCGCTTCGTGGCCCTAGAGCAAATCGAAAGCGCGGAAATGAACAGTCGCATCAAATGCGCCACGTCGACAAGCCTAGTCAGGAAGGCCGGACGAATCGACCTTCCACCTGACGCACCCAACCTCCGTCTAGGCCAACGGGTCTACTTCCACATCACCCACCTTGGCTTAGTGTTCGGCGTGAGGCCGACAAGGTCACTGAACGGCCGTCTGCCTTCCAGTCGCGTGCGGCGAGGGATTCGCTCCATCGCAGCGTACGGCCCCAGAGCGCGGAACGCCGGATCACAAGCCAGCAGGACCGCTTACCGTCCACCTACGTTACGTGGCCAGCCTCCTTGTCGCAGGCGACTGCCGGTTCAAGATGACTGTGCCAGACGCTTACGCTGTGGTTGGCGGCGTCAATCTCAAGATGGGATCGCCGGACGCTTACGGAAAGACCCCCGACGGTAAGCGTCCGCCGAACCCGTCTTGAGATCGACGCAGGGGGCGGCGACGATGGTGTCCACCAAGGAGCTAAGTGGACACCATGCAAGACGCCAAGCGCGGCACACGTCGCCACCACGATCCCGAACTAAAGCGCCAAGTTCTCGAGGAGTGCGCGCTGCCTGGCGCATCGGTGGCGCAAGTGGCTTTGACGCACAGCCTGAACGCGAACCTGGTGCACAAGTGGCGCCGCCAAGCGCGCCCTGCCGAGCCGGCGGCGGTTGCCGTTCCCGCCAAGCCTGAGTTCTTGCCGCTGGCCATCTCCGGCTCGACCGCTACAACGATGGCCGTTCGCATTGAAGTGCGCCGCGCTGGCACGGTCGTGAACGTCGATTGGCCGCTGGGCGCAATGCCCGAGTGCGCGACCTGGTTGCGCGAGATCCTGCGTTGATCCGCGTCGATGCAGTGTGGCTGGCGGTCGAGCCGCTGGACCTGCGTGCGGGTACTGAAGCGGCGTTGACGAAGGTTGTAGCTGTGTTCGGTGCCGCGCGCCCGCATCACGCGTACCTGTTCACCAACCGCCGCGCCAACCGCATGAAGGTGCTCGTGCACGACGGCATCGGCGTGTGGTTGGCGGCACGCCGCCTGAACAGCGGCAAGTTCGTCTGGCCCAAGGACCTCAGCGGCACCCTGACGCTCACCCGTGAGCAGTTCGATGCGCTCGTGCTCGGTCTGCCCTGGCAACGGCTCGGCGAGGCGGCGATCATCACGGTGCTGTAGCGCGCAATTGCTGGATATGCCGATGTCGCGCGGCCATGGACATCGGCACGATCACGCCTCGTGATCGCCGACGAGCACCCCGACACCCTCGATCCCGAGCAACTGCGCCAGGCACTGCGCGCAGCGCGCTCCGAAGTCGCGCTGAAGGACGAACTGCTCGCACGACGTGAGCGCGAGATGGCGTTCAAGCAGACCGTCATCGACAAGCTCACGCACGAGAACGCCGTGCTCAAGCGGCTGAAGTTCGCGGCCAAGAGCGAGGCGTACACGGCCGAGCAGAAGAGCCTGATCGACGAGACGCTGGACATGGACCTGGCGGCCGTGGCCGCCGAGATCGAGGCGCTACAGCCCACAGGCAAGCCCGCCGACGAGAAGAAGCAACCCAAGCGAGCGCCGCTGCCGGCGCACCTGCCGCGCCGCGAGGTGCACCACGAGCCCGAGGACACCACTTGCGGCTGCGGAAGCCCGATGCAGCGCATCGGCGAGGACGTAGCCGAGAAGCTGGACTACCAGCCGGGGGTGTTCACCGTGGAGCGCCACATCCGCGGCAAATGGGTCTGCGGCTGCTGCGAGAAGCTCGTGCAGGCACCTGTGGCGCCGCACGTCATCGACAAGGGGTTGCCTACCACGGGACTGCTGGCGCAGGTGCTGGTGGCCAAATACCTCGACCACCTGCCGCTGTACCGCCAAGAGGCCATCTACGAACGCGCAGGCCACGCGATCGCGCGCTCGACGCTGGCGCAGTGGGTCGGCGAATGCGGCGTGCAGTTGCAGCCGCTGGTGGATGCGCTGAGCGCCGAACTGCTGCGCCAAGAGGTGCTGCATGCCGACGAGACACCCGTGGCGATGCTCAAGCCTGGCCACGGCAAGACGCACCGCGCGTACCTGTGGAGCTACTGCACGACGCAGTTCAACCCGGTGAAGGCCGTCGTCTTCGACTTCGCCGACAGCCGCGGCGGTCAGCACGCGAGAGCCTTCCTCGGCCTGCCAGGCGAGCAAGGCTGGCGCGGCAAGCTCGTATGCGACGACTTCAGCGGCTACAAGGCCTGCTTCGAGCTGGGCGTGACTGAAGCGGGCTGCATGGCGCACGCACGGCGCAAGTTCCACGAGCTGTGGGCCAACCACGGCAGCCAGGTCGGCGAGCGGGCGCTGAAGTTCTTCGGCTGCCTCTACGACGTCGAGCGGGAGGTGGCGACGAGTGACGCCGCGCAACGGCGCGAGGCACGACAGCGACGATCACGACCCGCGGCCGATGCGCTGTGTCAGTGGTTGACCCAGCAGCGACAGAAGGTGCCCGACGGATCGGCCACCGCACGAGCCATCGACTACAGCCTGAACCGCTGGGCGGCGCTCGTGCGCTACATCGACGACGGCGATCTACCCATCGACAACAACTGGGTGGAGAACCGGATCCGGCCGATCGCGCTCGGGCGCCAGAACTGGCTGTTCGCCGGAAGCCTGCGTGCGGGCAAGCGTGCCGCGGCGGTGATGAGCTTGATCCACTCGGCCAAGCTCAATGGGCTCGACCCCTACGCCTACACGCGCGACGTCCTCGAGCGACTGCCCACGCAGCCCGCCAGCCGCATCGAAGAACTGCTGCCGCACCGCTGGCAGCCTGCGCGCACCTGAGGCACGCAACGGCCACCTGAGCACCCACGCCTTACCATGAGCGCCTCACTGCAATGGCGGTCTCATGGGACAACTCTTAAGCGAACTGGAGCTCGAAGAGCTGCGCCGTGAGTTCAAGGACGTCTTGAACTACGACGCCGACGACGTATGCGACCCGATCGACCCGCTGACGTACGTCGCACCTGACGGCGACACTTGCCTCCACATTGCCGCCCATCGTGGAAGCCTCCGTGCCGTACAACTGCTTGTGAAGGCGGGACTGAACCCAGATCGCCAGGGTGATATGGGGCACACAGCACTGCACTACGCTTCGACGCCCGAAGTGGTTGAGTTCCTACTCGGATGCGGTGCCTCGACAACGATCAAGAACGAGTTCGGAAAGTCGCCAATTGGATGGAGCGACGCTGAGTAGCGTGCATCGAGCCGTGCCGTCAAGGCGGGTTCGCCGGACGCTTACCCCCGACGAGATCGGTGACGAACTAGGGATGGCTGGCTTCGGCAGCAAGTTCCGCAAGTCGGTCGCGTCGCGGGGTGTTTTGCGAGCTAGGGAATCAGCGCATGGAGCGCCGCCTGGCTGAAGCTGTTGGTTGTACCCGCCAAGCCGCCCATCGAGACCGGCTTGAATCCGTTCGGCGCAACCGGCTGGAAGGGGTCAGTCAGGATGTCAATCTCGTAGTGGCGCAGTTGATTACCGAACTTGCCGAGAGCCACCCCGGTCACCGAGGCTGCCCCACCTTTCAGAAGGAAAGCCGCCGCGACGCCAAACGACAAGCCGTAGGTCGTGCAGTCATCCACCACGATGACGTGCTTGCTGGCCAAGCGGCGCCGATAGGCGGGATTAAGGTGGATCGTGAGGATCTGGTTGGTGGGATCCGTGCGATCTCCACCGCCGCCGGTTGAGCGCTTCACGGAGGCCTTGTGGCGGATGAACAAGGGCTCCCCGCGTTCGGAGAACCGCACGCGCGACACCGTCGTTCGCAGCCCGTGTGTGAAGTCGCATAGCGTGTCCTGGTCGTCGTTCGCGCTGTGGGACGACGGATAGACGCCCCAAAGCAGGTCCGGAACGGTGTGGGTCCCGTCCATCAGCAACGACCGCGCGGTGATGGCCAGGAGCGCGGTGAGCCGGGTCCCGCCGTTCTTGACGGTGGCAGTCAAGCGGTGCGCGAACTCTTGTTGGGTCACCGACTTGCCGTAGCCCGACAAGTCAGACAGCGCCCGCAGGCGGTAGCGCGGAGCGTTGCCCGCGAACCACCATTGCCCGGTCCAGCTTCCGGTGAGCTCGATGACCTCTCGAAGCTGGCCCGCATCAGCCACACCGACGCCGAGGGCCTTCACTTGGGCATCGGTCGACCAGCCGGCACCGACCAGCAGGGCGCCGCCATTCTTGCCCATCTGGACGTCTTCTCCCTTCGTCGCCAGCACGATGACGTCAAACGGATTCACCTTGAGGCGCTCGGCATTCGAGCGCACCACTTCGCCCGATTGACGGCCGCGGGCCTGCAGAAACTGCACATCGGTGCCGGCGAATGCCGATGCCAACCACGCCGGCTGCGCATGGTTGGAGAGCAATCCGACCGGATGGCCGGCAGCCCGGACATCCTTCAGCAGTTGAACCAGGGACGGGTCGGGCACACCACCACGCAGCAGCGCGTCCGGGGACGTCATGATGATCGGCAAGGGGTCCTCCGCTCAGCCTTGATGTTCGTGTCACTCAAGTCTATGCCCATCCGCCCGCGAGGGGCAGCGCGCGGCATCGAGAGAGCGGCGGGCGTGCGCGGCCTAGCTTGACTGGCTGGCGTGGCTGGTAGCCTCGCTCTCGAGCGCCATCGTGACGAAGCCGTTGAACGAGTGCACCAGGTCGTCGAGGTTGATGTCGACGACACCGTCGCGCCGGGCACCTGGCTTGGACTTTCGAGGGCTAGACGACACCTCGGCGGACAACGGCAAAGACTTCACGATCTGGTCGAGTGTCGCGACCAGATCCACATGCAACTCGCGGTGGACCTCCTTGGCCTCGATCAGCGACATCTGTGTGGGCCGCACGAGGGCGGGTAGCTCAACCGTGGTGGGCGCGTGCCTGGCAAACTTCAATCGAGTCAGGTCATCTACGGAGCGCTTCATGTGCACCAAGACCTCTTCGACAAAGAATTGAAGATATGCCGAATGACCCTCGTCGAAGGCGTGGTCCATGGACATCCGAACGCGCTTGACCTCGTTCAACCGTTCCTGCAGATGATCCAGCCGCGAGGCAAGTACAACTACGAGGTCGATGTCATGCGCGGTCACGCGAGCGCTGGACCGGAACTCGACGATCTTCCGTGGCGGCACTCGCGCGATCGTGAGATCGTGAATGCTGTGAACGGATAGCACCGCCACGTGATAACGCGGGCTGCGCTTGGACGGCGCGCGGGGAGGGGATGCGTGCTCCGCATGCGGCTCCGTACGAACCTGCGTCGGCCCAGCCGAGAGCTGCGGCGGCCGTTTCTCTGCCGCCGCGACGATCGGCGGTACATATTCGGCAGGCGAGACGAGCGGCTCGACGACGTCGACGGGCTCGAGCTCGTCGCCAAGAGCTACTGCCGGTAGCTCGATGGGCTCCACGCCGGCCGGCGTGGACTCCAGCAGCTGCTGGGTCGATAGGGCGCCTTGAGAAGCTTCTTCGTTCGCCGTCGCCAATTCACTCTGCGCAGACTCAACGCCTTCAACCGACGCGTCGATGTCGGCGCCAGCCAGGCGCAAGATGTCCACGCGCTCTCGCAGGATCAAAACGCGATCAAGCGCACTGGTGGAGCATCGCAGAAGCGTCGCCTTCTCTTGGACGGTTCCATCAGCGATCACCAAGTTGCCTTGCACCTTAGGCTCGCCGTGTTGCACGTCCTTCGGCGTTGGATAGGGGACGGCAAGCCAACGGTTGTAGTCGAGCGCGGCTCGAGACGCATGGAGGCTGCCTCCCTTGATGTCGGACTGGATCATCACGACGCCTTGAGCCATCCCAGCCTGCGTGCGGTCTCGTTTGACGAACTGCTGGCTTTGAACGGCCTGGCCGAAGGGGTACTCGCTGACGAGCGCGCCGCCGGCGTCGAGGATGGCCTGGGCGAGCCCCTTGTGGCGCGAAGGCGCGATCATGTGCAGCCCGTGAGCCAACACCGCGACGGTGTGTCCTGCGGCATCGAGTGCAGCCTGGTGGGCAATGGCGTCGCAGCCCAATGCCAATCCGCTGACGATGCTCCAGCCTTGCTCCGCGAATGTGTGCGCCACCCGCTGGGCGATGATTTCACCGGTAGGTGTGGGTTCGCGCGTGCCGATGATCGCGACGGACTTCGTTGGATCCCTGGCGAGCGCCCCCTTGACGTAGAGCAGGAAGGGATCGTCCTTGGTCTCGGCAAGCAGGCGAGGATAGTCTGGATCAAGCGGCGACAGGATGCGAGCGCGATGCTTCTCCGCCGCTTCGACCTGCTTGTTCGCCGCATCCTGAGCCAAGGACCACGCGGAGGTTGGCTCTGCCTCCAGGGCACGCGCCACCTGCGCAACCGCGCGCCCCAGTTCCTCGATCGCCATGCCATCGAAACCGGCGATCGAAGCCGCTTTCTTGAGGGCCGCGGGACCGACGCCCTTCAGCATGGACAGGGCGAGCAGCTTCAGCGTCGGCGAAGAAATCAGTTGTTCCATGCCAGCACGTCGCCGATGTTTTTGGCCACCGCCAAACATTTGACGTCCGCAGCCCCCGCGTCCCGTAAGTACTTGGTTGCATAGATGAGCGAAGCACCCGTGGTGCAAACGTCATCGAGAACCAGGATGTTGAGCTCCGGCTGGATCAGTTTTGGCGTCTTCACGTAGAGATGGTCACGCACGTTGACGAAGCGGTCGTGCTGATTGAGCAGGTCGCCATGCTGGGATTTCACACCGTCCTTGTACGCCAGTAGGTCAGGGGCAACGGACACTTCGCACTTCGCCACGGGCTTGGCGGCAACCGATTTCTGCAACTGCTCGAGCAGTTTCTCCAGGCGGGCCTTTCTTCCCGGCCGATGCGGAACGACCGTCACCAACACCTTCTTCGGAGGGCCAAAGTACATCGAAACATACTCGCCTGCGATGAATCGCCGGATCGCGTCAATCCATTCGTTGGGGAAGTCGTCGGCATCCTTGTGGTTCTCGATGGACTCGGTGAGGACGTGCCACTTCCTTCGTTCGCTGAGCGACTTCTTGTTGGCGAAGGATCGCCCGCACATGTAGATCGGATAGGGCTTTTCTACCCCCAAGTCCTTTGGGACGAAGTGGTTGACCCTGTCGAACCTGCGCCCTGCGGCTGGGGACCCTGCCTCGGCGAGCAAGCGCTCGAGCTCGGGGAGGAATCTGTCGGGCTCATCCAAGACATCAAGAATCTTCTCGGGAGAGTCGATAACGGCGTCCGGGAGGTGACCGATGGCGTTCCAGTGGTCGGGCGGCCATTTGAACGGCCAAGCCGTCTTATCCAACGCAACTAGGCAGCCGCAGTTGTAGGCCGCGCGAACGTCCACATCACTGTCTCCTACCATCACCACGCGGTCGAGGTCGTCGATGTCCAGCTTGTCCATCGCGAATCGAAGTCCCTCGCCGTTGGGCTTGGTCGATTTCACGTCTTCGTGGGCGACGACGATGTCCCACGCAAAACCCGGGTAGGCCCACTTCAGCACGGTGTCGGTGTAGCTGCGGGGCGACCGGGTGAAGATGCCGAGCTTGAGCTCTGGGTGCTTGGCGCGGATCTGCTTGAGCAAATCGAGGCTGTAGATGTGCCGACTGGCCTGGCCGGCCAGCCCATCGCGAACCGCCTTCAGACACGCGGGGTCGACGTTGTTCTTGCACGCCTCGCGCACAGCCCTCAAGTCCTCGGTGCGGACCAGCGTGTCATCCAGATCAAACATGCACAACTCGAACATTTAGCCCTCCCTTAGGCCGATCTCTTCGTGTAACGCTCGGACGGCCCGCAGCCGTCCGCTCGGCGCGCCTACGCCGGCCCTGGCGGACCCCTTTTAGCCATTGTCTCTGCGCGACGGTCGACGGCTGCCTAGGTGTCATCAGAATTCTCATCCAGTAGCCGCACGGCTCGACTTTGAGCGAGTTGCCCTTGGCGAAAGTAATCCACCAGTGACGCGGTAGAGCGATGCCCCGTCATCGCCATCGTTTCGCCAAGCGGCACGCCGCGGCGGCCGGCTTCGGTCACGAAGCCCGACCGTAGCGAGTGCGCCGAGAACTCCGCTCCAAGCCCAGCCAGGCCGCAGCGCTTCCTGACGATGTCGCGCACCGCAGCCGGCGACAGCGGCTCGCCGATGGCGCCACCGCGACGCACGCGCCGGAAGATTGGCCCGCTCTTGATGCCTGCGGCCGCAAGCCAAGCCGACAGCGCACGGGCCGCACGGCCGGCGACAGGCTTATCGTTCTCGGGCCGATCCGAGCCCGTCTGGTTGGTCTTGGACGTCGCGAGCGTGAAGACGAAGAGGTTGCCTTCCCGGCGAGTGTTTTCAAGCGTCGCGGCGGTCACCTCGGAGCGCCGCCGTCCACCCGAAGAAAAGGCGAAGAGCAACAGCGCGCGGTCGCGCAGCCCCGCGAGTGACCCGTCGCACGTTTCCAGCAGCGCCTCCAGCGGCTCGCGCGTCAACGCAGGCTTCTTGTGGGGCAGGGCGCCTCGCTTGGCATAGCCGCGCCGCGCCTTGGCCAGGAGTTCGCGCACGCGAGGTTGCTCGCAGGGATTGGCTACGCCTTCGACCTGGTGCGCCTTGGACAGCACCGACACCCGATGGATGAGCGTGTTCAGTGCCGGGGCCCCAAGCTTGGCCTTGAAGCCGGCCTCGACCAACGCGCGATCCAGGGGCATAGGCAGCTCGCTAACCAGCGTGCCGTCGGCTTCGTACCGCTGGGCGTGATCGACGATGAACTGCACTGCGGCAGCCTCCGAGACGGGCAGGGCGATCGGCTCCCGATACCGCAGCGCATACCAGGCCGCCCAGTAGCGCAGTGCCGTGCGGTAGCTGCGCAGCGTGTTGGCACTCTCACCTTGGCGCAGCAGGGCGGCTTCCGCCCCCTCGGCCATGTGCCCGAGGCTCTCCGGATCGAGCTTCGGTACCTCGGCTAGCCCCTGCGGCACGACCACGGCAGGCAGGGCGCTATTTGATGATTTCATATGTCAAATGTATGATGTATAACGTACAAGACTATCTAGTCTCGGTAACCATCACTTATCGTGACTAATTCAACCAGAACACCGGGCACCGATCAAGGAGAGCCACCGATGGCGCGCGGAATCACCGAAGTGGACGTCTTCAAGGCCTGCGACGCGTTGCTGCTGGACGGGGCCCGGCCCACGATCGAGCGGGTGCGCCAGAAACTCGGCCGCGGCTCGCCCAACACCATCAGCCCGATGCTGGAGACCTGGTTCAAGCACCTTGGGGCGCGCATCAAGGATCCCGGAGCATTTGCGGCCCCGTCGGGTGTGGCGGATCCGGTGTTCCAGGCGGCGCAGCACCTATGGGAGGTTGCCCAGGCCGAGGCACGGCGCGACGTCGACGACCGCGTGAAGGATGGTCTGGCCACTGCCGTTGCCAACGTCGAGGCCGAGAAGGAGAGGGCGGCGATCGCCGAGGCCTCGGCGTTCTCTGCCAACGCCAAGGCGGCCCATCTGCAGACCCAGGTCGACCAACTGCTCGCCACCCTTGAGGCGGAGCGCATCCAGCACGCGACGACATCAGCGCGCGCGGACGTCGCGGAGCAACGCGTCCAGGCGCTGCGGGGTGAGATCCAAACGGCGACAGAGGTCGCGACGCAGGAGCGTCTGCGTGCCGATCGCGCGATCGGCCAGGCCGACGAGCGTGCGGCGGCGGCCGATCGCCGGGCTGCGCTTGAGATCGATCGCGAGCGGACGCTCCGGACTAAATCCGAGAAAGCGACCGAGGCGATCGCCAAGCGGTTCGAGGCAGCGCTCAAGTCCGAGGTCAGCGCCAACGAGCAGCTGAACGCCGCGCAGACGAAACTGCGGGCCCTGCAGACCTCGGCGGCGGCGCGTGAGCAAGAACTGCAGGCCCAGGTTCAACAGCAAGCAGCTAAGCTGCAAGATCTGGAGGCCTCCCTGGCACAGGCGCGTCAGGCCATGGCGCTGGCGGCAACGCAGGAGACCCTGGTCACGAAGATCATCGCGGAGCTCGGCAGCCCCAGCCGCCGTGCGCAGACGGGCGCGGCAACCGCGCCTCGGAGTGTCCAGGGGGCGAGGTCGAAGCGCAAGGTAGGTGCCTGAGCCAGCGGCCCTGGGCCAAGAGATCGGCTGCCCCACAACGCGAACATTCATGGCGGACGTTGCCCCCACCAAGAGGCTGCTGTTGATCGACCTCGAGAACAAGCAGAAGGTCGATCTCTCGCCGCTGGACGAGACCTTCAAGGCCATTATCTTCGTGGGGGCTCACCAGAACCCTCCGAAGGCCGCCTCCCGCCCGGCCACTGCACATCGTTTCAGCCGCGTGCAATTCCTGAAGATCTCCGGTGCCGGCAAGAACGCTCTGGATTTCCACATCGCGTTCGAGCTGGGGCGGACTTTCGAAACTGCCCGTGACACCGAGTGCTTCGTGCTGAGCGCAGACAAGGGGTTTGACCCGCTACTGGCGCACCTCAATGCCCATGGAATGCTCTGCCGGCGAATCGAGAGCGTGCTGGACCTGCTACCTCGACGGGTCATCTCAGACGGCGAGGTAGCCCCACCGCGAGAGGACGCCGTGACGTGCCTGTACTGCCGCAAGGCCAGCACGGTGCCGCTGCATGGTGGTCACTGGTGCGCCAACTGCGGCCGGTTCGGACGCCCGCCTGATCGACGCCTGCTTCCCTCAGCACAGCCGGGCTTCGCGGAGCCGCCCCGATGGCATGCCGAACGCTCACCGCGCGGGTCCAACTGGCGACTCGTGTGTGGCTGGTGCCACCAACATGTCGACATGACCGGCGGCATTCACGACGACGGCGAGTGGATGTGCGGGGGCTGCGTCTCCGAGCTGTCGAGCTAGGGACGGTCTTATATGGGCGCCTCCCGGATTGCAAGGACGGTGTTCGCGCGTTGAAGCAGGAGGCAGGGCTGCAGTCTTATATCCGGCCTGTAGTGCAGGCTGAGAAGCCTGCTGGCCCTGATGGCATTCGCTGACGAGGCTCCCATCTGCAAATCGAGCGCGAAGCTCTGGTTCCCTATCGGAGTGCCCCCGTCCCGGTCCGACCTGTCTAGCCCATCACCCGGTTGGCGTCACTTGCTCTCCTTCAAAAGCGGCTGTTGAGCCATGCTGAGGCCTGCCAGGCTTTGCCCTTGGCAAGGACGGCCCAGATGGTCCGGGCGAGCTTGTTGGCCACAGCGGCGACAGCGACGTTGTACGGCCTGCGCTTGAGCAGCTCAGCCAGCCATGGCCAGGTTGTGGCGTGGGTTGAGCGAACAATGGCTCGGGCGCCATGCATGAGCATCGTTCGCAAGTAGGCATCGCCGCGCTTGCTGATTCCCAGTTGGCGGACGCGACCTCCGGTGCCGGTCTGCCTTGGCGCCAGGCCGATCGATGCCGCGAACTCGCGGCCGTCGTGGAACGCGTTGGGCGAACCCATGCTGGCTACGACCGCGGTTGCAGTCATCAGACCGACGCCCGGGATGTCGGCGAGTGCCTTGCACGGTGGGGTATCGCGCAGCTGTTGAGCCAGGCGGCGTTCGATGCCGGCGATGTCGGCGTCCATGGAGTCGATTCTGCGCACCTGATCTTGCAGGCACTCCACGAGCATCGAGGGCAGATGCTCGCTGGCAACCACCAATGCATTCGGCAGCTCCTTGAGCAGCGCGCGATGCCCTTCCGGTAACACGACGCCGAACTCGTAGAGCAAGCCGCGCAGCTCGTTGGTCTGCATGATTAGCATCTTCATCAGCTGAGCCCGTAGCCGGTGCAAGGACAGGACAACCTGCTGAGCCGGCGTCTTGACCGCCACGAACTTCACACCTGGCTGCTGTCCTGCGGTCCAGATCGCCTGCGCATCTGCTGCATCCGTCTTGTTGCGCTGAACGAAGGGGCGAACGCTCCTGGGCGAGAGCAGCCGAACTTGGTGCCCCATGCCGAGTAGCTGTCGACCCCATTCATGCGCGCCGCCACAGGCTTCCGTCATCACAAGTGCCGGCTCCCGATTCGCGAACCAGGTCAGGACCTGCGGGCGTCACAGCTTGCGGCGCTCGATGCAGCCCGTCTCTCCGTCAACCCAGTGCAGTTGGAATACCTGCTTGGCGATGTCAATCGCGATGACGTTAAGCTCCATGACGGATCCTCCGGTCAGTGGTTGAGTCGAATCTCCACTCTGGCACACCGATGCCGTCATCGGAGGATCCACCACGGATCCCGACTCCGAGTCACCAGGAGGAGGCGCCCATACCATCTGCAAAACCCCGGGCTGACACGCGTTGCATGAGCGGGCCCGAGGGCCGAGGATCGAGGCCATGAAGCAAGCCAGCTTGGGCCTGAACCTCTCGACGAAGAAGACGCGCAAGCGGGAGTTCCTCGAAGAGATGGAGCGCGTGGTGCCGTGGAAGGTCCTCGTGGAGATCATCGAGCTGCACTGGCCCAAGAGCAAGACGGGCCGCCCGCCGTTCGCGATCGAGGCGATGCTGCGTATCCACTACATGCAACAGTGGTTCGGGCTGAGCGACCCGGCGATGGAAGAAGCGCTGCACGACGTGCCG
>Ga0268257_1001441_pt1 | contig 20330 bp, 18 predicted proteins | sample AgamicAtPrz_FD_200249 | JGI IMG/M metagenome (GOLD analysis project Ga0268257, IMG submission 200249) | Agave microbial communities from Guanajuato, Mexico - At.P.rz (v2) (version 3) | ecosystem: Host-associated > Plants > Phyllosphere > Phylloplane/Leaf | place: Guanajuato, Mexico | collected... | reverse complement strand
CGAGGGGTGGGTGAGCAGCATGGCAGCCTCCTGCGGGCGTGGTCCTCAGCGCTGCGCCCAGAAGGCTTGCTGCTGGGCGGCGATCTCGGCCTCCATCTCGGGTACGGGGCCGATCAGCTCGACGGCCTTCTGGCAATGGTCGAAGACATAACGCGACGAGACGCTCATGGTCGGGTTCTCGCCATGGCTGCCCGTGCATTCCAGCAGACGGTGCTCGGTCATGCCGAACACGATGCGACCGATATTGGCCCAGTAGGCCGTACCGGCGCACATGCAGCAGGGCTCCACATTGGTGTAGAGCGTGCAGCCCCAGAGAAACTCGGCCGTGTAATTGGTGGCCGCCATGCGCGCCAGGGTCGATTCTGCGTGGTTGACGGTGTCGATATTGCACTGCTCCATGAGCACGGTCTCCTGGTCGGGGCCCACCAGCACGGCGCCGAAGGGGTGGTGGCCCATCTCGGTGGCGCGTTGGGCCACGGCCTGGGCGCGACGCAGATTGCGCTGGATTTGTTCGGCAGAGGGCGTCAGGCCCTGAGGGGGGAAGTTCTTGTCTGTCATGGTGGCGGTCCTTGTGTTGATCAGGCTGGAGTGCTCTGGCTCCAGGGAAAGAGGCGCTTGTGCAGCTGTTGCACGCCACCATAGAGCAGCAGGCTGCACAGCACCAGCAGTGCCAGTGCGGCAAAGGCCACGGGCACCTTGAAGGAGGAGGTGGCAAACAGAATCAGATAGCCCAGGCCTTTTTCCGCAGCCACGAACTCGGCGACCACGGCGCCCACAATGGCCAGCGTGATGGAGACCTTGAGTGCCGAAAACACATAGGGCACGGCAAACGGCATGCGAATCTGCCAGTACTGGCGGCTGGTGGTGGCGCGCAGTGAGCGCGACAACTCCACCAGCTCTGCCGGCACCGAAGCCAGGCCCAGGGCCGTGGAAACCACCAGCGGGAAAAAGGCAATCAGCGTGGTGATGACCACGCGGGGCAGCAGGCCTGCACCCAGAGTGACGACGATGATGGGAGCGACGGCCACGATGGGGGTGGACTGGATCACCACCAGCCAGGGCATGATGATTTTCGAGAGCAACTGCGATCGCGTGATGGCGATGGCCAGAGGAATGGCCAGTGCGATCGCCAGCGCATAGCCTATGAGCGCGACCTGCAAGGTGGCCGTGACATGCTCCAGCCAGCGCTGCAGCCCCATCTCGGCAGCAGCCAGCCAGATCTGGCTGGGAGCGGGAAAAATGTACTCGGGTATATGCGCCAGGCGGCAGGCGCACTCCCAGAACAGCAGGACGGCGAAGAAAACCAGCAGCGACGCATGGCGTTGTATGAGGGCAGACATAGGGGGCCTCTTGGGGCTGCGGGAGGATCTTCAGGCGTGTGCGGGGTGTTTGCTGAAGACCTTGAGACGAATCTCGTTGGCCATTTCGGTGAACACGGGATCGGCCAGAGTGGCCATGCTGCGCGGGCGTGCCAGCGGCACATCGATGATGTCGGCCACACGGCCCGGGCGGGCGCTCATGACCACGATGCGGTCGGACAGCAGCAAGGCCTCCTGGATGGAGTGGGTCACAAAGACCACGGTCTTGGGGCGCTCGTTCCAGATGCGCAGCAGCTCCAGGCTCATTTCGTCGCGGGTGAGTGCGTCCAGCGCCGAAAAGGGCTCGTCCATCAGCAGGATGTCCGGGTCATGCAGCAAGGAGCGTGCAATCGCGACTCGCTGCTGCATGCCGCCCGAGAGTTCGTGGGGCCGCTTGTGGCCGAAGTCCCTGAGGCCGATCATCTCCAGCAACTGCTGGGCGCGGGCCTCTTCCTTCATTTCCACATGGCCGTATTTGTGGCGCATGGGGAAGGTGATGTTGTCAAGCACCGAGAGCCATGGCAGCAGCGTGGGCTTCTGGAACACCATGCCGATCTCGTCGCGTGGTTCGGTCACGGGCAGATCGAAGATACGTACCTCGCCGCTGCTGGGGCGGATCAGGCCTGCAATTAGGCGCAGGATGGTGGACTTGCCGCAGCCCGAGGGGCCGATCAGCGAGACGAATTCGTGGCGGCGCAGATGCAGGTCCACGCCCTGCAGGGCCGTGACAGGGCTGCCATCGCTGGAGACAAAGGTCTGGGTGACCGCGTTCAGATCGATTACGTATTGCATGGCAGGCGATCCAGGAAAGAACAAGGGCGGGAGCGTGAGGGCGGCGCTGCGCCGCGCTCACATGGCATTTACTGGCTCAGAAAGCGGCGATCCACCAGCGTTTCCGGGTCGACCTTCTTGGGGTCGTAACTTATGGACTGGGCCACCCAGCCCCAGGTGGCTGCCAGCAGCCGGGGCTCGAATTTGCCCAGGCCGTCGCGCTGGCTGATCTCGTTCCTGAGCAGCGGGATGGAGGCTTCAAATTCGGCCTTGACCACGGCAGTGTCGGCTTCGGGTACCTGGGCCTTCAGCGACTCGGCCGCTTTTTGCGGGTTCTGGATGGAGAACTCCAGCGACTTGCCCAGTGCCCGCACATAGCGCTTGAGCACCTCGGGGCGTTCCTTGATGGTCTTGTCGCTGGCCATGACGGACCAGCCATAGCCGTCCAGACCGAACTGCGTCCAGGGCAGGACCGACAGTTCCTTGCCGGCCTGCTTGAGCACGGCGCCGAAGGCCGGAGCCACGGTCACCCAGTTGATGGTCGCATCCACGCGGCCCTGAGCCAGCATGGGCGCCAGCGTCGCCGGGTCCGACTTGATGACCTTGATCTTGCTGGCGTCCACGCCGTTCTTCTGCAGCACGATGGGCCACAGCGCATTCGACGAGGAGAAGGTGGGCATGGCCACCGTCTTGCCTTCCATGTCCTTGAGGTTCCTGATCTTGCTGTCGGCGCGCGTGAACAGCGCATCGGGCTGTTTGGAATACAGCGACATCACGGCCTTGACGGGAATCCTGCCTTCGGCAGCGGCCATCATCAGCGCCGAGATGCCGCCAAAACCCACATCGGCAGAGCCCGAGGCCACCTTGGTCACGGCATCGGCCGAGCCTCGGCCCGGAACAATCTTCACGTCCAGGCCTTCGTCCTTGAAAAAGCCTTGCTGCACGCCGGCATAGACAAAGGACTTGTCGCCCCCGGGTAGCCAGTCGAGCTGCACCGTGAGCTTGTCGGCTGCCTGGGCCGCTGCGCCACAGGCGACGAGCATGGCGAAAAGGGCGGAGCGTTTGAAGTAGGTAGCGGGGCGCGTCATGAATAACTCCTGAAGAATGCGAGTTTTGGGTAATTGGTTGCTATACATTGATGAGCGGCATGCGCAAGCTCATAAAAGGTTTTGATTGAATTTCATCTAAAGCCGGCAGCAAGGCGTCGCTCAGGGCCTGAGGGCAGGCCAGTTGGGGCACATGGCCGCAATCGAGGCTGATGCGCCTGGCGCCCGGCGTGAGCTGCTGCATGCGCTGCTGCAGCGGCAGCGTCACGGAGCGGTCCTGGCGACATTCCACATAGATACGTGGCACCCGGCCAAAACGCTCGGCGCTGAGCCGGTTCACCATGGCCCGGCCCGCTTCGGGCTGGACGCAGAGACGGCTGGCCGCCTTGAGTGCTGCGGTCGGAGGGCAGTCATGCAGGAACAAATCCATGGCGGCTTCCAGCGACACGCTGCTGGCATTGCGCTGCTCGTTCCAGGCCAGATGCGGGCCTATGCCCTGGTAGTCAAAGCCCGGATCGGCGGCGCGGCATTGTGCGATCACATCGCCATAGCTCATGCCGCTGGGCAGCATCATTCCGGACAGGTAGACCAGGGCGCTGACCCGCTCGGGGGCGGCCTGGGCGACCTGAGACGCTGTCATGCCGCCACCGCTGTGACCGACCACCACGGCAGGGCCGTCCAGCGCTTCCAGCACGCGCAGCACATGGGCGGTGTAGCCGTCGAGATTGGCGCAGCTGTCGTCTTCGGCGGCGGCATCGTTGCCCGGCAGATTGACGGCAAGCACCTTCCAGCCTCGGGCCTGCAGCAGCGGCGTCCAGGCCGCAAAAGCCCAGCTGCCTTGCCAGGCCCCGTGGATCAGCACCATATTGCGTGAGCTTGTCATCGTGGTCTCCGTCAACCGTAGGTGCGGCGATAGCATTCGATCTGGTGCTGCTCCACCGTGACGGCCGGGTATCTGGGCTGCTCGCCATCGTCCAGGCAGGTGGGAATGCATTCCACCTTGTGCAGCGGGTTGCCCGTGAAGAAAAAGGGCACGGAATAGCGTTCGCGACCCGAGACATTGATGACCCGGTGCAAGGTAGAGACATAGCGGTCGTTGGTCCAGCGCGCGAACAGGTCGCCGATGTTGACGACGAATGCGCCGGGTACGGGGGGGGCGTCGATCCAGCTGCCGAGATCCTTGTCCCAGACCTGCAGGCCGCCGGCCTCGTCCTGCAGCAGCAAGGTCACGCCGCCGAAGTCCGTGTGCTCGCCGCAGCCTTTCTCGCCGGGTTCAGGGTTGGCAGGCTGGGGCGGGTAATGCAGCAGGCGCAGGGTCGCGGCGGCCTCCTTGAGATAGCCGTCGAAGTGGCTGACCGGCACGCCCAGCGACAAGGCTAGGCCGCGCACAATGGTCGCGCCCAGGCCGTAGGCGGCCTGGTAATAGTTCTGCATCACGGCGCGGAAGTCGGGCAGGGTTTCGGGCCATTGGTTGGGGCCGGTATTGAAGCGGCCGGCCAGCACGCGCGCATCGTTGGCCGCGACCTCGGCGCCAGCGTAAAAGCTTTCCTTGAGATCGGGCGGTGCGCCGCTCTCCAGCGTCTGGGCGCGCAGCGGCTCATAGCCGCGATTGCAGCGGGAGAGCTTTTTGTCCACGGCCAGCTTTTCGGTCATGGGCAGGTCAAAGAAGCGCTGGCTGGCGGCAAACAGGCTGCTGATCAGCGCAGGGTCTATGCCATGGCCGGTGATATAGAAGAAGCCGCGCTGTTCGCAAGCCTGGCGCAGTTGCTCGGCCACCAGGTGCTGATCCACAGGGTCATGGCTGCGCAGGCCGCTGATGTCGATGAGGGGGAGGGCAGAGGTGCTCACGAATGGCGTCCAGAAACTGAAGAACTGGAGTCAGTTTAGAAAGCACAGTCCGTGCTGGATAGCGCAGCTTTTGCTGCGGGGTGATCTAAAAATGTGAGCGCTAATCGCTGATGGGTAAAGTGTTGCACGGCATTGGTGCATTCGCGAGAGGCGATACGCACAATGCCGGTGCAGTCATGGACCGGGGCGCTCTCAGCTCCTGGCGGAAGCCGCCGCAGCGGCGGTCTGCGTGCGGGCCACCCATTCACGCAGGGCGACGCTTTCCTCGTCCTCGCGGCTTTCTATGGCATCGGCCGCGATGCGGTTGAAGGCGTCGAGTGCCGATGGCAGCGTGCGTCCTGCACGCACATAGACGCCAAGTTCGGAGTACAGAGTGGTAGGGGTATCCAGCGGCACATGGACCAGCCGGCCTTCGCGCAGCTCGCGCTCCAGCCCCAGGCGGCTCTGGAAGAAAATTCCCACGCCGCGTTCGGCAAGACTCTTGGCCAGCTCGATGGACGAGGTTTCCAGCAACACCTGCAATGCACGCTTGTGGTGCGCCAGCAAGGGCTGCAGCAAGTCGTGCATGGAGAGTTCGGGCGTTGGCAGAATCAGCGGAAAGGCCGCGCATTGCGCAAAGTCCACGCGCTCCAGCTGGGCAATCGGGTGCTTGGGCGGCACGATGGCACCCAGCGCAAAGCGGCCCATGGTGCATTGGCGCAGATTGTCGTGGCGCTTGATCGAAAAGCCTATGCCCACGTCCGCATCGCCCTGAATCACGGCCTGTGCCGCCTGCTGGGAGCCGCAGGTGCGCACATGAATCTGAATCGTGGGATAGCGCCTGTGCATCTGCGTGAGCACGGCCGGCATCAGGTCGGCGTTCAGGCCTTCCACGGCGGCCACGCTGACCGAGCCGCGACGTACGCCGCGCAGCAGCTCCAGCTCGGTGCTGAGGCGGTGCTCGTCCTGCAGCACTGTGATCACATGGCGCGAAAACACTTCGCCGGCGGCCGTGAGCCGCAGGCCCGAGCTCAGGCGCTCGAACAGCGGGCTGCCGATTTCGTCCTCAAGCTGCAGCAATTGGCGGTTGACTGCCGACGAGGCCACATGCAGATGGCGCGCGGCTTCGCGTATGGAGCCGCAGCGGCGAATCATGTCGAAATAGCGAATGGAGCGGGCGTGAATATGCATGCAGCCGGAGGCAGCATATGCCGTGCCAGTTCGCTGGATGGCCGCCTACTGCGGCGCGCCCGCCGCCTTGGCGTGCTGGGCGCGGGCCTTGAGCTCGACATCGTCCTCGCGCCCGGTGGGCCAGCCTTGCATATGCTGCCGGGCAATATCGCTGAGTGCGGTGATCCAGGGCGCACTGTCGTTGAGGCAGTCTATGTACTCGAACTGCTGGCCGCCCGCATGCAAAAAGGCTTCACGCGCTTCCTGCTTGATTTCCTCCAACGTCTCCAGGCAGTCGCTGGTAAAGCCGGGGCAGACCACATCGACGCGCCGGGTGCCGGCCTGGGCCATGGCAATCAGCGAGGGTTCGGTATAGGGCTCCAGCCATTTGGCCTTGCCAAAGCGCGACTGGAAGGTCACCAGATACTGGTCGGTGGCGAGCTTGAGCCGCTCGGCCAGCAGGCGTGCCGTCTTGTGCGATTCGCAGTGGTAGGGATCGCCCAGATGCAAGGTGCGCTCTGGCACGCCATGAAAACTCATGACCAGCTTGTCCCCGCGACCGTGGCCGCGCCAGTGGGCTTCTATGCGCTGTGCCAGCGCTTCGATATAGCCGGCATCGTCGTGGTAGCGGTTGACGAAACGCAGCTCGGGAATATGGCGCTGGGTCCTGGCCCAGTCGTAGACGGCGTCGAACACGCTGGCCGTGGTCGTGCCCGAGTACTGGGGGTACAGCGGCAGGATCAGGATGCGCGTCACGCCGTCTTTCTTGAGGGCATCCAGCTGGGCCGCAATGGACGGCGTGCCGTAGCGCATGGCCGGCTGCACCAGCACATTGTGGCCGCGCTCGCCCAGCCAGCCGCGCAGCAAAGTGGCCTGGCGCGTGGTCCAGTGCAGCAGCGGGGAGCCGTCCTTTTCATGCCAGACGGTAGCGTACTTGGCGGCCGATTTGGCCGGACGGGTGCGCAGGATGATGCCGTGCAGAATCGGCCACCAGGCGAGCTTGGGAATCTCGACCACACGATCGTCACCGAGAAACTCCGCCAGATAAGGGCGCACTGCTGCAGCCGTGGGGGCGGCCGGGGTGCCCAGATTGCACAGCAGGATGCCGGTGCGTGCGGATTGGTCGTGACGGAAGCTGGGTTCGGGCGCAAAGCGTGATGGCATGGTGCAATTGTGTCAGCTAATCGGATAGGCGCAGCCGCTCTGCGGCATTTGCCGGGCCGCTATTCTTCGGGGTATGCAACCCCAAGACACCACAGCCCCTGCCATTGAAACTCTTCAGCGTCTGCGCCACAGTGGCCAGATTCGCGCCATCAGTCTGGATCTGGACGACACGCTCTGGCCCATCTGGCCCACGATTGCCAAGGCTGAGGCCGTTTTGCTGCAGTGGCTCGCGCAGCATGCTCCCGCTACGGCCGAGCACCTGGGCGATACGGACAAGGTGCGTGCCTTGCGTCATGAAATCGTGGGGCTGCGCCCGGATCTGAAAGCCGACCTCAGCGGCCTGCGCCGCGAGTCCATCCGGCTGGCGCTAAGCCGCGCCGGTGACGATCCCGCCCTGGCCGAACCGGCCTTTGACGAGTTCTTTGCCGCTCGCCAGCGGGTCGAGCTGTTTGACGATGCCTTGCCGGCGCTGCAGTTTCTCTCGCAGCGCTGGCCCGTGGTGGCCCTGTCCAATGGCAACGCGAATGTGCATGTGGTGGGTATCGGTGAGCACTTCCATGCCTCGCTGTCTGCCAGCGGAGCCGGCATGGCCAAGCCCGAGACGCGTTTTTTTCAGGCCGCAGCGGATGCGGCCGGCGTCGCCCCCGAGCATGTGCTGCACATCGGCGACGATGCGGAGCTGGATGCCCGGGGCGCCATGGATGCGGGTATGCACGCAGTCTGGCTCAACCGCGGGCAGGTAGCATGGCCTTGCGTGGGACCTGAACCCCACGTCACAGTCGCCAGCCTTTGGCAGTTGTGTCAGGGGCTGGCAGATCGTTGACCGGGACGAGCGGGAGCAGTGCGGGTCAGCGAACAAGGACCGCCTATGCCTACCTGTCTGTCTGCCTGTCTTCTCACGCCGCCTCCGCTGGCACCTGTGCGAACCATTGCCTGGAGCCGGCCTATGGTGTGGCTGTCCAGAGCCTTGCAGGACATTTCTAACGCTCCGTTAATCAGTCTGGCGCATGGTCTGGCCTTGATCCTGATCGGTGCAGCAATCCTGACCCTGGGGCACAATCGCTTCTGGTTGATGGCAGGGGCCTTGTCGGGCTTTCTGGTGGTGGGGCCTCTGGTGGCCACCAGCCTCTATGCCGTCAGCCGGGCCATAGAGCGCGGTGAGGTGGCAGACTGGGGTCTGATTCGCCGCACCTGGACGCAATGGCAGAGCTGCCATGCCACGGGCCGGGGAGGGTACTGGTGCATGGTCAGGTTCGGCGCCTTGCTGGCGCTGGCAGCCACGGGCTGGGTGCTTATTTCGGCATCGCTGATCACCGTGATGTCGCCCGTGCGCGTGCAAACCCTGCAGGATTTCATTGTGCATGTGGTGCTGGCCAGGGATGGTCAGCTATTTGTGCAATGGATGGCTTTGGGCAGCTTTCTGGCTGCTCCGATTTTTGCGTCCAGCGTGGTGGCCATGCCGCTGATGCTGGACAGGCGAGTGACCGTGCGCCAGGCCGTGTTGACCAGTTGGTCCGTGGTGCTGGCCAACCCTGGCCCTATGGCCTTGTGGGCGGCGCTGATTGTGATGTTGACTTTGCTGGGCCTTGGCAGCTATCTGCTGGGGCTGGTGGTTGTGATGCCCCTGCTGGGCCATGCCAGCTGGCACGCCTATCGAGACCTGGTGGATGCCTCTGCATTCCCCGCCAGAGATGAAGCGATAGTGCCTGCCGTCTGAGCGCTGCGCGACCAGGGCCTGGCAAAGGCTGTAAGGACCTGGTTGTCGTGATATTCGGATATACGGAAGAACAGCTTGCCCACTTTTTCCTGACCTGGGGGGTGGGTGCCTTCATCTTGTTCATGGTGTTCATCATCTTGCAGCTGGCGCGTCAGTCCAAGGCAGGCAAGTTCGGCACCTTTGTGATCTTTCTGGGCCTGGGCGTGGGCTTTGTAGGCTATCTCGCCAAGATCATCATCCAGTGGTGGATAGAGAGCCGCTGAGCTGATACATGGGGCGGCGCTGACCGGCTCACTACTTGAGCAAGGTCCGCCCCGCAGAGAGAACCTAGCCCCCTTCCGAAAAGAAGGGGGAAGAAGCGGTGTCTCAGTGGGTTAACCCGGTTTCACCTGTGCGCGCTTGAGCACTTTTTGCCAGCGGTTCTGCTCGGTGGCGATGAACTGGGCAAACTGCTCCGGCGTGCTGCCAATGGGCTCGGCCGCATCGCCTTGCAAGCGTTTGAGTGCATCGGGCGCCTTGACGGCCTTGGCGCACTCTGCAGCCAGCTTGTCTACATGGGCGCGAGGCAGGCTGGAAGGGGCCAGCATGCCGTACCACTGGGTCATTTCAAAGCCCGAAAAGCCCTGTTCGGCCACCGTGGGCACATCGGGTAATTGCGGCAGGCGCCTGGTCGAGCCGGTGGCGATACAGCGCACCTTGCCGGCCTTGATGAAGGGCAGCAGCGCGGCGGCGCCAACCGAGGCAGCATCAAGGCGGCCGGAGAGCAGGTCGGTCATCATGGGGCCGGTGCCGCGGTAGGGCACGTGGAGCATGAAGATGTCGGCCGTCATTTTCAGGTATTCGAATGCCAGATGTCCTGCGCTGCCGTTGCCGGCCGAGCCATAGCTGAGCTTGCCGGGGTTCTTCTTGGCATAGGCCACCAGATCGGCAATGTTCTTGACGGGCAGATCGGGGTGCACCACATAGAGGCTGGGCACCTTGGCCAGCAGGCTCACGGGCACAAAGTCCTTTTTAGGGTCCCAGGGCAGCTTGTCAAAAATATAAGGGTTGACGGCCAGGGTACCGATATGGCCGAGGATGACCGTGCTCTGGTCATCGGCGCGAGCCACTTCCTGCATGGCGATATTGCCCGCGGCGCCGGGCTTGTTGTCCACGAATACGTTCTGGCCTATGGTCTTGGATAGCTCTGCGGCGGTGGAGCGGGCCACGATTTCAGAGCTGCCGCCAGGCGCAAAAGGCACGACAAAGCGAATCGGACGGCTGGGCCAGCCGTCATCGGCAGCGCGGGCCATGCCGGGCAGCAGGCCGCTGCAGGCCAGGGCTCCTGCACTGGTCAGCAGATGGCGGCGCGAGATGCTCAGAACTTCGCGAGTGGACTTGTCGAATGTGGATGCCATGTTGTCTCCGTTGCTTTTGGCTTTATGCGGCTGAGAGATTGCCTCTCAAGCCATGGTTGCAACTGTGGCTGTCAAATCGCTGTCAAACCTGGTGCAGCAGGACTATCCAGGCATCAGGATTGTGCTGATAGGGTTTGCGCTAGAGCTACTCAGTCCTAGTCCTTGCGGACCAGTTGCTCGGCTGCCTCGAGTGCGCAACGCACCGCACCTTCCAGCGTCGCCGGGTAGGGCCCGTTCACATAGTCGCCGCAAGCCCAGAGGCCATGGCCCAGCTCCAAGCCAGGGCGCTTCACGCCGGGCCGGCAGGCAAATGTGGCGCGCTTTTCAACCACGGTCAGCACAGCTTGAATGTCCTGCCAGCCCAGCTGTTGCCGGGCTTGTTCCAGCACCTGCTGCTCCAGGGCTTGGCGGTCCGTGCGGCAGTCGCTGATGACAAACGCCATCAGACCTTGCTGGGCGCCATCGGAGGGCTGCAGATGCCCGCGGTCAAATACAAACTGGGCCGGAGCCTGCTCGCCGGGTTGCAGTGCCAGCCAGGGCAGCCCGGCGGCAAGGCGATGGCTGGTGCGCGCATAGACCGTGGCAATGGCCGTGTGCTCCAGCGCCTGCGCGGTCTGTGCCCAGTGCTGGTAAGCCACCGCGTCGCGCGCGGGCAGGCGCTGGTCTTCGGCCGCCAGCAGGGCCAGGCGGGCGGCTTCCTGAGGTGAGCAGGCCAGCAGCACGGCATCGAAGCGCGATTGCTCAAGCGCTGGTCTCAGTGCCGCATTGGATGTACGCAGCAGCCATTGCCGGCCATGGGGAATCAGCTCCTGAATGCGGCTGGCCGCATGCACGGCATGGCCGCGGTCTTGCAGCCATTGCGCGGCCGGATTCGGAAACAGATCACCGAGTTCGTAGCGCGGAAGCAGAAAATGCGAGCCGCCCGTACCCGCGAACAGCGCGTCATGTAGCACGCGCAGGAAGATGCTGCCACTTGCCTGTGAGGCTGGCAGGTTGAGGGCCGACACGCACAGCGGCTCGATGAATTCGTCGAGCAGGCGCTTTGGCAGACCGCTGCTGATATCGGCAACGGTTGCAGCCTCTGCGCAGCGAAAGCCCTGAACGCGCCAGCGCAGGGCGCGCCCTAGCAGGGCGGCACGTTCGCGCAGTGACCAGCCGTTGGCGCTGGCAATGCCGATCAAGGCGTCCAGCGGCGCTGGCAGGTCGGGGAAGGACAGGCCGTTGCCATCGGCGTAACGCATGGCAAGTGGTTTGCGCAGCAGGGCTTGCTCCGGCGTCGCGCCCACGATGCGCATGAGCCGCAGGCATTCGGCATAGGCGCCAATCAGAATGTGCTGGCCGTTGTCGGCGATGGTGCCGCCCGGCAGTTCCAGATTGCGGGCCCGGCCACCCAGTTGACGACCGGCCTCGAAAACCGTGGGCTGATGGCCGTCTAGCGAAAGCTGTACAGAGGCAGCCATGCCGGCCCAGCCGCCACCGATGATGGCAACTTCCATGGCGCGCTTACATGCGACCCAGCGCCTGCATCTTCCAGACCAGCCAGAGCTTGCGCAGTGGCGTGAGACTGATGCGCTGGTGCAGTACCTGGAAGTTCTCGGACTCGATTTCGCGCAGCAGGGTGCGATAGATGCTTGCCATCATCAGGCCGGGCTTTTGTGCGTGGCGGTCGGCATCGGGCAGCAGGCCAAGCGCCTTGTCATACAGGCTATGGGCACGCTCGGCCTGAAAGCGCATCAGGGCCGTGAAGCGTTCCGAGTACTCGCGCTTGTTGATCTCGTGGGCCTTGACGTCGAACTGCTGAAGCTCGCTGATAGGCAGGTAGATGCGCCCGCGCATGGCGTCTTCGCCCACGTCGCGGATGATGTTGGTCAGCTGCAGGGCCTGGCCCAGGGTGTGGGCGTATTCGGTGGTGCGCTCCTCGGTCTGCCCGAAGATGCGGGCGGCAACCTCGCCGACCACGCCGGCGACCAGATGGCAGTAGCGCTGCAGACCGGCAAAGTCCAGGTAGCGGGTCTGATCCAGATCCATCTGGCAGCCTTCAATGACGGCCTGCAGATGGCGCTCTTCGATGCCATAGGTCTTGGCGTGGGGCATCAGTGCCTGCATCACGGGATGAGCGGACTGGCTGGTGAATGCCCTGTGTACCTCGGTCTTCCACCATGCCAGTTTGGTGGCTGCCACGCCAGGGTCCGTGACCTCGTCAACCACGTCATCCACTTCGCGGCAGAAGGCATAGAAAGCCGTGATGGCGGCGCGGCGCTCCTTGGGCAAGAAGAGAAAGGCGTAATAGAAGCTGCTGCCCGAAGAGGCGGCTTTGTCTTGGACGTACTGATCCGGATTCATAGGGGGAGCATTGTCCCATGACGCGGGCGGTTGGCCGACACAACAGTGAAATGCGCGGCATGCGCCTAGTCATACTTCAAATTCAATAGCGCCTTGCATAGGCCCATTAATGGGATAGGGGCTATCTATTCGCTCACATGCGCACGGCTTGCCAGAGCATGGCGACCATGTCGAGCTTGCCCAGTTTGATGCGTTGATAGAGGTTGCGGCCTTGCATGGCGTCCAGTCTGTCCAGAATGCGCAGACCGCCTTGCACGACCAGGCGCAGCTCCCAGCCCGTGCGGCCGGGCAACTGATGCACCAGGGGCGCTCCATGGTGCATGAGGCTGCGGGCCTGGCGGTTGAGTTCGCCGAGCAGAGACTGCAGCTCGGGTGTCAATGCCGCTGCCTCCGGCTTGATGGCACTTCGCACAATGCCATGGCGGGCCAGGTCGGCATCCGGCAGGTAATGGCGCTGGCGCGGCAAGTCCTGGCTCAGGTCCTGCCAGAAGTTGATGAGTTGCAGGGCGGTGCAGATGGCGTCGCTCTGAATCAGTGCCTTGGCGTTGACCACGCCATACAGGTGCAGCAGCAGGCGGCCGACCGGGTTGGCCGAGCGGCGGCAGTAATCCAGCAAATGGGCCATGTCGGTGTAGCGGGTCTGGGCGGCCGTCATGCGCACATCCTGCTCGAAGGCACTGAGCAAGTCGGCCAGCAATGGCTTGGGCAGACCATGGGCCTGGACCTGGACTGCCAGCGGGCCAAAGACATGCGGCCAGGCGGTGCGCATCAGCATGGCGGCTTCGCCGGAGCAGCCCAACTGCTGCAAATCTGCGCCATATTGCTGCAGCTGTGCGATGCGCTGCTCGGTGCCGTGCTGGCCCTCGTCGGCCAGATCGTCGGCGGTGCGCGCAAAGTGGTAGATGGCGGCGATGGGCGCACGCAGTCGTGGCGGGCACAGCCAGGAGGCGACAGGGAAATTTTCGTAGTGGTTGATGCTGGCCGGCGCGTTGGCGGCGGGGCTCGCTGGGGGCATATGGTTCACGCCCGTATTGTGGACCGGGTGGACTTGCCGGCTGGCGGCAGCCCATAAAAAGACGGCGCAAAAGCGCACGTGCGTGCACAATCAGCGCTGACTTGGGTGCAGCGGCCTGCCCGGCAGCTGCGCTTTTCCTATTTTTACAAGCCCAGAACACCATGGCTGTTTCGTCTTCTCGTCGTTTTGCAATGTTGTCTTTGCCGCGCCGGCCTGCCGCGCCCTTGGCTGCGCTGTCCATAGTGGCGGCTGCCGTCATGCTGTCGGCCTGCTCCAAGAAAGAGGCCGCGCCCGAGCCGGTGCGTGCAGTCAAGCTGGTGACCGTGGGTGAGGGGCAGATCGAGTCTGCTCAGCAATATTCGGGCGATGTGCGGGCCCGTGTCGAATCTCGCCTCGGCTTTCGCGTGGCGGGCAAGATCACAAGGCGCGAAGTGGAACTGGGTCAGCATGTGAAGGCTGGACAGGTATTGGCGCGACTGGATGCGCGCGATTACCAGCTCAGCGCCGATGCCGCGCGTGCCCAGCTTGCCTCGGCTACCACGCAGCGCGATCTGGCCGAGGCCAATGCCAGGCGTTTTCGCACGCTGCGCGCCCAGAACTTCATCAGCGCCGCAGAGATGGAGCGCTATGAGGCCAATCTGAAGGCGGCCCAGGCCTCGCTCGATCAGGCCCGTGCCCAGCTCTCGAGCCAGTCCAATCAGGAGAACTACACCCAGTTGCTGGCTGATGCCGATGGTGTGGTCACCGCCGTGGAGGCTGAACCCGGTCAGGTGGTTGCGGTCGGCACGCCCGTGGTGAGGATTGCCCAGGACGGCGCGCGCGATGCGGTGTTCAGCGTGCCCGAAGACCGGCGCAGCGCCATCAAGCCGGGCCAGGGTGTGAAGGTGCGTCCCTGGTCGGACGAGTCGCGCGTGATCAACGCACAGGTGCGTGAGGTGGCGGCCAGTGCCGACCCGGCCACACGCACCTATGTGGTCAAGGCTGCGCTGCAGGGCGCGGACCTGCCTTCATTGGGCGCGACCGTGCATGTCATGCCCGAGGGCATGGGCGTCATCGGCGAAGCCATAGGCAGCCAAGTCATCAAGCTGCCAACCACGGCCTTGCGCCAGGAGGGGGGTAACGGTCAGGGTACGGCCGTCTGGCTGTATGACGCGGCCAGCAGTTCGGTGAAGCTGCAGCCGGTGCAGATTGCCAGCGCCGACGGCAACGAGGCGGTGATTGCCTCGGGTCTGCAAGCCGGCATGCAGGTGGTGGCCACAGGCGTCCACGTGCTGACCCCCGGGCAGAAGGTGACGGTATATCGCGATAAGTATGCCAAGCCGCTGCAGGGTTCTGCATCAAATCAGCCGAAAACGCAGGCGGGCAAAGCGCAGGATGCTCATGAATCAGGTGTGGGTCAGCCTGCGGTGGCTGCGGAGGCGGGCAAATGAGCGGCGCTGGACACAAAAAGACCAGTGGCGCGCATTTCAATCTTTCCCGCTGGGCGCTCGATCATGTGGCGCTGACACGCTATTTCATTGTCGTGCTGATGCTGCTGGGCTTTACGGCCTTCTTTCAGCTGGGCCAGGACGAGGATCCTCCGTTCACCTTCCGCGCCATGGTCATTCGCACCTACTGGCCCGGCGCGACTGCCGAGCAGGTGGCTCAGCAGGTGACGGACAAGATCGAGCGCACGCTGCAGGAAGTGCCTTATGCCGACAAGATCAGCAGTTACTCAAAGCCTGGCGAGTCGCAGGTCATCTTCCAGGTCAAGGACTATTCGCCCCCCAAGGAGGTACCGCAGCTCTGGTATACGGTGCGCAAAAAAGTGGGGGATATGCGCTACACCCTGCCGCAGGGCGTTCAGGGACCGTTCTTCAACGACGATTTCGGCGATGTCTATGGCGTGATCTATGCGCTGCAGGCCAAGGGCTTCAGCTATGCCGAGCTCAAGACCCTGGCCGACGATGTGCGTCAGCAACTGCTGCAGGTGCCCGATGTGGCCAAGGTCGAGCAGTTCGGCGTGCAGGACGAAAAGGTCTATGTGGAGCTGTCGCACCGCGCCACGCAGATGGGGCTGAACCTCAAGCAGGTGCTCGATCAGCTCAACCAGCAAAATGCCGTGGCATCGGCCGGTATCTTGCAGACGCCAGCCGAAACCATTGTGTTGCGTGTGCAAGGCCAGTTCAACGATCTGGAGCAACTGCGTGCCATGCCCATCATCGGCCAGGGCGGAGCGCAGTTCAGGCTGGGCGATATCGCCGAGGTGCATCGCGGCTATGCTGACCCGGCCAATGTCATGGTGCGCTTTCAGGGCGAGCCTACGGTGGCCCTGGGGGTGTCCATGGTCAAGGGCGGCGACATCATTGCGCTGGGCAAGGCGCTGACGCAGGCAACGGAGCGCATCGCCAAAAGCCTGCCCGTGGGCGTGACGCTGAGCAATATGCAGAACCAGCCCAAGGCGGTGGCGGATTCGGTCAGCGAGTTTCTCCAGGTGCTGATCGAGGCAGTGGTTGTGGTGCTTGCCGTGAGTTTTCTGAGCCTGGGCCTGCACAAGCGCCCGGGGCAGCATCCGCTGTGGAAGCGCTGGTATATCGACCCGCGCCCCGGACTGGTGGTGGGCATCACCATTCCGCTGGTGCTCGCCGCAACCTTCCTGGCCATGTGGTACTGGAATATCGGTCTGCACAAGGTGTCGCTGGGCTCGCTCATCATTGCGCTGGGTTTGCTGGTGGACGACGCCATCATTGCCGTGGAGATGATGGTGCGCAAGATGGAGGAGGGCTACGACAAGTACCGTGCCGCCACCTTTGCCTATGAAATCACCTCCAAGCCCATGCTGACCGGCACGCTGATCACGGCAGCGGGCTTTCTGCCCATCGGAATGGCCAAGTCCATGACGGGTGAATACACCTTCGCCATCTTCGCGGTGACGGTGATTGCGCTGGTGCTCAGCTGGTTTGCATCGGTGTACTTCGTGCCCTATCTGGGCCTGCTGCTGCTCAAGAAGCCGCCGCATGCCGCCAAGCTGCCGCCCGAAGTGGCATCCGGTGAGGTGTCGGCCGAAGAAGCAGGCATCAACACCAATGCAGGTGAGCATGAGCTGTTCGATACGCCGTTCTACAACCGTTTTCGCCGCACGGTGAACTGGTGTGTGCAGCACCGCTGGCTGACGATTGGCGCGACGGTGCTGGTGTTCGTGCTGGGTCTGGCGGGCATGGGCAAGGTGCAGCAGCAGTTCTTCCCTGATTCCAGCCGCCCCGAAGTGCTGGTCGATATATGGTTCCCCGAGGGCACGTCCTTGCAGGCCAACAAGGAGGTGACGCTGCGTGTGGAAAAGCGCTTCTTGCAGCTCGACGGTGTGGAGTCCGTCAGCGAATGGATAGGCTCCGGAGCACCGCGCTTCTATCTGCCGCTGGACCAGGTGTTTCCGCAGAACAACGTCTCCCAGTTCATTCTGGTGGCCAAAGACCTGAAGGCGCGCGAGGAAATCCGCAAACGGTTGCCGGCGCTGATGGCCGAGGAATTCCCTGAGGTGCGGGCGCGCTCCAAGCTGCTGCCCAACGGGCCGCCCGTGCAATATCCTGTGCAGTTCCGTGTCATGGGCTCGGACCCCGCCAAGCTGCGCACCTACGCCGATGAAGTCAAGGCGCTCATGCAGGCCAATGCCGATATGCGTGGCGTGAACGATAACTGGAATGAGTCCGTCAAGGTCATTCGCCTGCAGGTCGATCAGGACAAGGCGCGTGCCCTGGGTGTGACCAGCCAGTCGATCGCCGAAGCCACGGGCATGAACTTCAGCGGCATCACAGTGGGGCAGTTTCGTGAAGGCGACAAGCTGATCGATATCGTGATGCGCCCGCCCAAGCAGGACCGCGATGCAATTACCGATATCGCGGGTGTCTATGTCACAACGGCAAACGGGCAGTCCGTTCCGCTCACGCAGATAGCCAAGCCCGTCATGGTCTGGGAGCCGGGTGTGATGTGGCGCGAAAAGCGCAATTTCGCGATTACCGTTCAAGGCGATGTGCGCGAAGGCCTGCAAGGTGCAACGCTGACCAACGAGCTGTTGCCGCAGTTGCGCAAGATGGAGGCTGGCTGGCATGCTGCGGGCGACACAGGCTATCGCATCGAAGTGGCCGGTGCCGTGGAGGAAAGTTCCAAGGGGTCGGGTGCCATCGTGGCAGGAGTCCCGGTGCTGCTTTTCCTGACCTTCACCCTGCTGATGTTGCAGTTGCGCAGCGTCAGCCGTTCGCTGCTGGTGTTTATCACCGGCCCGCTGGGCATCCCTGGTGTGGCTGCGGCCTTGCTGCTGCTGAATCGCCCCTTTGGCTTTGTGGCTCTGCTGGGCGTTGTGGCCTTGATGGGCATGATTCAGCGCAATTCGGTCATCCTGATCGATCAGATCGAGAGCGGACGTGCCCAGGGCGTGCCGGCATGGGATGCGATTGTGGAAGCTGCCGTGCATCGCCTGCGCCCCATCGTGCTGACTGCAGCGGCTGCCGTACTGGCGATGATTCCGCTGTCGCGGAGCGTGTTCTGGGGCCCCATGGCTGTGGCCATCATGGGCGGTCTGATTGTGGCGACCGTGCTGACCCTGCTGGCCTTGCCCGCCATGTATGCGGCGGCTTTCCGCATCAGAAAGGACACGGCCTGAGCCTGTTCTGAAAGAAAGACCGCCAATTTTGCGGCTAGAATCTGCGTCTTGACCTCAGTAAGCGTAAATTTGCGCATTGCTGACCGCGCGGGTGGCGAAATTGGTAGACGCACCAGGTTTAGGTCCTGACGGTGGCAACACCGTGCCGGTTCGAGTCCGGCTCCGCGCACCAGACATTGGCAGTCCCTGCTGCCTCAAGCCCGTAACCCCAAGCCGTTACGGGCTTTTTCTTTTCCTGCCCTGCTTTGCAGGCGCGGCGTCAGCTTTTAAGGCAAACCCCTGTAGGGCGATGGCGGAGCCTGCGCGGCGCCTCGTTATAATGGTCGGCTTCGCCTGTTCCTGATTTGAGCAAATGCCTGGCGCCAGACGCTGGGGCAAATGACCGGGGCAGGCTCTGGAAATTTGTGGTGCCGCATGTCGTTGGGTATGCGCGCACTGTGACTTTGCGCAATACGGTGCGGGTTGCTTGGCAATCTGCACGGTCCTCATCCCTCTTAGGAAAAATCATGGCCGTTAACGTTGAAACTCTTGAAAAGCTCGAGCGCAAGATCACGCTGAGCGTGCCCCTGTCTGCGATCCAGTCTGAAGTTGATGCTCGCCTGAAGAAGGTGGCGCGCACCGTGAAGATGGACGGCTTCCGTCCTGGCAAGGTGCCCATGAGCGTTGTGGCTCAGCGTTATGGCTACTCCGTGCAATATGAAGTGCTGAACGACAAGGTAGGCGAGGCTTTTGCCGCTGCCGTGAACGAAGCCGATCTGCGCGTTGCCGGTCAGCCCAAGATCACCGAAAAGGAAGGCGCTGCCGAAGGCGAAGCGCAATTCGAAGCTGTGTTCGAAGTCATGCCCGAAGTCAAGATCGGCGATCTGACTGCAGCCGAAGTGGAGAAGCTGTCCACCAGCGTGGACGACGCAGCCATCGACAAGACCGTGGACATTCTGCGCAAGCAGCGTCGCACCTTCACCGAGCGCGCTGCCGGTGAAGCCGCTGTGGACGGCGACCGCGTGACTGTGGACTTCGAAGGCAAGATCGACGGCGAGACTTTCTCCGGCGGCAAGGCTGAAGACTTCCAGTTCCTGGTCGGCGAAGGCCAGATGCTCAAGGAATTCGAAGACGCAACCCGCGGCATGAAGGCCGGCGAGTCCAAGACTTTCCCCCTGGCTTTCCCTGCTGACTACCACGGCGCCGACGTGGCCGGCAAGACTGCCGACTTCCTAGTGACCGTCAAGAAGGTGGAAGCTCCCAACCTGCCCGAAGTGAACGAAGAGTTCGTCAAGACCCTGGGCGTGGAAGGCGGCTCCGTCGAAGCCCTGCGCGACGACATCAAGAAGAACCTGGAGCGCGAAGTGAAGTTCCGCGTTCAAGGCCGCAACAAGCAAGCCGTGATGGACGCTCTGGTGTCCGTGGCCGAGCTGGATCTGCCCAAGGCTTCCGTGCAGGCTGAAGTGGGCCGTCTGCTGGAAGGCGCGCGCGCCGAACTGGAACAGCGTGGCATCAAGGACGCAGCCAAGGCTGAAATCCCTGAAGACATCTTCCTGCCCCAAGCCGAGCGTCGCGTGCGTCTGGGCCTGGTGGTGGCCGAGCTGGTCAAGACCAACAACCTGCAAGCCACTGCCGAGCAGATCAAGGCTCATGTGGAAGAGCTGGCTTCCAGCTACGAGAAGCCCGAAGACGTGGTGCGCTGGTACTTCGGCGACCGCAACCGTCTGGCCGAAGTGGAGGCCGTTGTGATCGAAAACAACGTCACCGATTTCGTTCTGGCCAAGGCCAAGGTCACCGACAAGGCCGTTTCCTTCGACGAGCTGATGGGTCAGGCCTAAGGGCTGAACCTTTTATCGGTGCTTGCCCTAGGCAAGTTCCGATAACTTGAATTGCGGGGCTTGTGCTTT
>Ga0268257_1001436_pt1 | contig 20450 bp, 11 predicted proteins | sample AgamicAtPrz_FD_200249 | JGI IMG/M metagenome (GOLD analysis project Ga0268257, IMG submission 200249) | Agave microbial communities from Guanajuato, Mexico - At.P.rz (v2) (version 3) | ecosystem: Host-associated > Plants > Phyllosphere > Phylloplane/Leaf | place: Guanajuato, Mexico | collected... | reverse complement strand
TCCAACAACCGCCCATGAAGAAGGAGAGAAACAAAACCTGATCCACATCTTGAGCCTTGCGGCTCAAGTCAAAGGGTGGGTCAGTTTGAGATGGAAATGGCGGGTCAGTTATGCGTGGAAATTAACAAAAACCCATCACAACGCTGCCCAAGGGGCAGTGGAAGCTGCTGCATTGTCTGGTGCATCCACAAGAGCAAGCGCGGCACGCTCCAAACCGCAAAGCACGCGGCGCACCGCGACGCCTCGCGATGTTTTCGACTGCATTGCTGCCGGCATTCCGCGTGCGGATTGGGAGTCGGCACTGGACACCGATGCGGCCAAACAATGGAGCAGCTGGCTGGGTGAGGATCGGCCTGCATCTGGCACCTTGAATGAAGCCGCTCAAGCGCAGCTCAAAACCCAAGTGCTGAACCTCTGCGATGAGGTGGGGCATCTGGATGCTGCCCGGTCTGCATTGAACGCGGTGGCCACCATGACGGATGAATGCGCCTTCCATGTGGGGCCCACTTTGGGAGTGCCTGCACAAGACATGGCCAATCTGTTGCGCGTGGTGCATGCCGAGCTGGAGCGCCGTACGAAGGAGATTTACAACGCCGTCAATGAGGTGAGCGTGGTTTGGAGGGTCAAAGCATGAATGCCCTGCACCAGCCTTCTTTCAAGCGCCCGGCTGTGCCTGCTGTAGCCGACGTTGCAACCGCCGTGATGAATGGCGTTCAGTGTCTGGATACCTCCGGCCTTGCCGCTTTGCTGGGGTGCGCACCGCACCATGTGCGCCACCAGTTGGGCCATCGTCTTGACTTCCCCGCGCCGTTCATCGACCTGAGCCCGCGCCTGCGTTACTGGCGGGTCATCGACGTGCTGCAGTGGCTGTATCGGCCCGGCATGCGTGCCCTGAGCGTGGCAGACCTGGGGGCACCGCGGCTGGATGTCGCAGGCATTGCCGACTTGCTGGGCTGCTCACGCCAGCACGCCACTGCTGTGATTGCCAAGCGCAAAGACTTCCCGCCGCCGTGCATCAACGTCAGCAACCGCATGCGCACTTGGCTTTACCGGGATGTGCTGGCTTGGCTGGCCCCGCAGGGGGCGGAGTTTGGCAGCGGCGGCCACGCTGCAGCCCCGGCGATTGTGGATGCCGATGGCGTGGCGCAAATGCTGGGTTGCACACGAGAGCATTTCACCGAGCGTCTACTCAGGCAGGCCGGCTTTCCGCAGCCTTTTTTGTATGCCAGCCGCCGCCTGCGTTGGTGGCGTGTGAGTGATGTGCTGGCATGGCAGCAGAAAGGCGGTGCAGCATGAGTGATTTGCTTCATGAAATCGCCCAGCGGTTGCAGTCGGACTATGAGTTCAAGCCTGCATCCGATGGCAAGCATTTGCGCAAGGGCCGCTGCCCTGGCTGCGATCACAAAAGCCTGTGGACTTACGCTGCCACGCCGTGGGTGGTGAAGTGCGAGCGGCTTAACCATTGCGGGTATGAGGCCCACGCCAAAGACCTGTACAGCGATCTGTTTGAGAGCTGGAGCGAGCGGGCCCGCATGGCCGAAGAACGCAAGCCCGAAGCCGAGCGCAATCCGCACGCGGCTGCAGATGCATATCTGCAGCAGGCCCGTGGCTTCGACTTGACGCGGATTCGTGGCCTGTACTCGCAAGAGCAATACTTTGACCAGCGCGCTGACCGGGGGCGCGGTGCAGGCACGGCCACGGTGCGCTTTGCGGTGGCCCAGACATGGTGGGAGCGCCTGATAGATAAGCCTGCGCGCTTCGGCAAGAAAAAGGCCAATTTCAAGCAGGGAGGGAGCTATGGTGGCCACTGGTGGGCCATGCCTGATCTGAGCTTTGCAGCACCCAATCCGGCCCAGCCTGAGGCCCCTGAGCCACCTAAGGAGCTGTGGCTGGTTGAGGGCATTTTTGATGCCATTGCGCTGGCCCATCACGGCATTGCAGCCGTCGCCCTGATGAGCTGCAACAACTATCCAGGCAAGGCATTGGCAGCCCTTCGGGAGCAGATACAGCGGGAGGGCCAACAGGTGAAGGAGCCGCGGTTGGTGTTTGCGCTTGACGGCGACAAGGCCGGGCGTGATTACACCCTGCGTCATGTGCGCAGGGCTCAGGAGGCCGGGTGGCGTTGCACAGCGGCGCAAATCCCGCAGCGCAGCGGCAGCGCCAAGCAGGATTGGAACGACCTGCATTTGCGCGAGCTCCTGGCGGAAAAAGACCTCAAAGAGTATCTGCATCAAGGGGCGCTGCTGGTGGCCGAGTCTGCCTCCGACAAAGCGATGTTGATCTACAACCACACGGGCCGCGCTGAGTTCGACTTGGAATATGGCAGCCGCCTGTATTGGTTCAAGCTCGATCTGGCCGCCTACAGCAAGGCCAAGGATGACTTGGAAAAAGGACAGGAAGAAGGCGACAAATACCTGTCAGAGCACGAGCTGCGAGAGAAGGCTATCGAGCAAGCCTCGGTGCTGCAGCCCATTGCCAATTGCTTGCCCAAAGCGCTGTACTACCAGCGCAACGAGGTGACGCAGGAGGCCTGGTATTACTTCAGCATTGCCCAGCCGCATAAAAGCCTGCCCGTCAAAGGTAACTTCACTGCAGGCCATCTGACCTCGGCCAGCGAGTTCAAAAAGCAGCTGCTGCACTTGGCACCCGGAGCCTTGTATAGCGGCAGCAGCGCCCAGCTTGAGCGCATGATGCAACGCCAACTGGACAACATCAAAGAAGTGCAGACGGTGGATTTTGTGGGCTACAGCGCCCAGCACAAAACCTATCTGTTGGGCGACTATGCGGTGCACGATGGCGCGGTGCTGGAGGCCAACGAAGAGGACTATTTCGAGATCGGAAAACTCAGCATCAAAAGCCTGCAGCGTTCCATTCATCTGCACATCAATCGCGATGCAGAAGCCCAGGACAGAAGCTGGCCACAGCACCTCTGGTCAGCCTTTGGAGCCCCTGGCTATGTGGCTCTAAGCTACTGGTTTGCCAGTCTGTTTGCAGAGCAGATTCGGGCCGAGCAAATGTCGTTTCCGTTTCTGGAAGTCGTGGGCGAACCGGGCAGCGGCAAGACGACCTTGATTCAGTTTTTGTGGAAGTTGTTTGGCCGGGACTATGAAGGCTTCGACCCCAGCAAATCCACGGCAGCCGGACGCATGCGCACGTTCACGCAGGTCAGCAATCTGCCCATCGTGTTGATCGAGAGCGACCGCGAAACCAAGACCGGCAACAGCGCCCATGTGAAGAGCTTTGATTGGGACGAGCTCAAGGACGCCTACAACGGTCGCAATGTGCGCACCACTGGCGTGCGCACAGGCGGCAATGAGACCTATGACCCACCGTTCAGGGCCAGCATTGTCATCAGCCAGAACAACCCTGTGCAGGCCAGCCAAGCCATCATGGAGCGCATCTGCCACATGACATTCACGACGCATGGCCACACGCCCGACAGCTTCGAAAGTGCCAAGAGGCTGGAGACTTATGAGATGGAGCAACTGAGCGGCTTTCTGCTGGCATGCCTGCGCCAGGAATCCCAGGTGCTCGACACCTTCAAGAAAGAAACCGACAAGACCATTGCATGGTTGCTGCAGCAGGACGGCATTCACAAGCCGCGTATTGCCAAGAACCATGCTCAGCTGTTGGTGGCCGTCGTGGCCATGAGCCGGCTCATGCGTATGAGCGATGGGCAGTTTGATGCGGTGCGCTCGTGCATTGTGGCCATGGCCCAGGAGCGGCAGCGTTCCATCAGTGCCGATCATCCTCTGGTGCAAGAGTTCTGGGAGTCTTTCGACTACCTCGACAGCATCCCGCTTGATACGGTGAAAGGCCCACTGCACGCCCCGCGCCTGAACCACAGCCGTGACAAGCAGCTTATCGCTGTGAACCTGAATGAGTTTGTGGAGATGGCCAGCTTGCACCGCCAGCAAGTGCCGCCGCTGGCCGAGCTCAAGAAGGTGCTGCGTACCAGCAAAGCGCGTCGCTTTGTGGACTCCAGCCGCGTCATCAACAGCGCGATCAAGACCCGTAATGCTGGCGATGACCAGGGCAAGGCGGTGCGTTGCTGGGTGTTTGAGTTGGGCGGCTAGACCGCTCTTTTCTGAGCGACTCCGATCTCATGGCCGGCCCCGGAAACGGGGCTTTTTCATGCCTGCCAGCATTGATGAATAAATAAGCATTTTTGCCAAAACAAAGGGTTAACCCCTGAAAAAATGAAGGCCCACCAAAATTCCGGGGAGGGGTCGGGAAAAGTGTAATCTGCGTAATCAGAGCAATTACTAACCTGGAAATCCTTTGCTATTAATGCTTTCGGAGAAGTGCCTGTTGTAATTTTTCCGTAACCTGAGCGTAATCAGATTACAGAATTCAAAGTAATCTCTCCAAAACAGAAAAAGTAATAAAAACAATGGGTTGCGAAGCCGCTGTAATCTGGATTACGCTGAATTACAGAAAGCTGTAACCTACGAAACCCAGCATTCATGCGGGTTTGCAGGCGATTTGATGGGCTGATTACGAAGGTTACGCTTTTCCCGAACCTATCCCGGGAACGGCTGGAAAAGCATGGGTTAGGTGTGCTGTCGGAACCCCGTTGGATGCTGCCCGGGGTTGGCCGGACAAGACCTATGCGCCGGTAATATGAGGCTCATGGCCATCACCAGCAACATCATCATTTTTGCCATTGCGTTCGTCTTGGCGCTTGGCATGGCAGGCCTGACTTACTCGCTGGTCTGGGCGTTATGCAAGGCCGTCTTTAAGTAGGGGCCTGCTGATTTAAATCTGGCCAAGCGTTCCGCGAACGGCAGAATGCGGCCATATTCTGTCGTTTACTTCATCGCTCTGAGTGTCTGCTTGTAGTTCAGTTGCTGTCGATACAAGGGTCAAGCAAGCTGCCGCTCTCGCGTAAAACCTGCTGCAGACGTTTTGGATCGATATCCTGAACTGGAACTCTGCCCGCCAAAGCTGCGGCGGTACCCGCGGCTTGCCCCATCACAAAGCATCCTCCACTTGCGCGGGCAGCAGATTGTCCTTCGTGCGTCATGGAGGCGCACCGTCCTGCAACAAGAAGGTTTTCAACTGCCTTTGGAACCAGCATTCTCCAGGGGAGGTCGTTGTAGCCACGATCTGGATCAGATGGGAATCCCCATGTGATGCCACCGGCGCGATGCAGCTCCATCGGCCATGCGTTGATGCCAATGGTGTCATCAAAGCGTGCCGATTTCAGGATGTCATCACCCGTCAGTTCGTAGAGCCCCTGAATTCGACGAGTCTCGCGAATGCCGACCTGAGGGGCAATCTCCACGATTCTCGAGTCGGCAAATCCCGGTACTTGCTCCTGTAAAAAACGGAAGTACTCGACGATTTGGCGCCTGCCCTCTATCTCTCCCGCACTTAGCTCCTTCGCATCGACCGCGTTCATCGCTTGACCGCTGGCATTCGCAATCTGAGTGACATTGGCGCGCCACTCGGAAGGATTGATCTGCGGCCGGAGAATAGCGCCTTCGCGAGGGAATTTGTAGCGGCCTGGATAGTGGAGCTGAGAACGCTCCATAAAGTCATTGATGGCCTTGAATTCGCCAACAGCTGGCAGAGCCTTTGAAGCATCGACATGGCCAATACGGAACATCGTGGATGGAAAAAGGCCACTACCTTGCCCATCGCCTACCTCATAGGGAACGCCTGCCAACGCAGCAATATCCGCGTCCCCCGAGCAATCGATAAACACATTGGCCCGGACAGCCTGGCGTCCTGATTTGGTCTCTATGACCAAGGCGTCAATGCGTGAGCCATCCATCAAGACAGATGAGGCCCGGCTGTGAAACAGCAAATGCACGCCACAAGCCAGCATCCACTGATCAGCCACGCACTTGTAGATGGAGGTGTCATAGGAGCGGACACGAATCCGGCCTTGCATGCCATCCTGCGGCTTGTTCAGGCCACCCAGCGCCTCTAATCGTGAAAGCAGCTCGTCCACAACGCCATGCACCAGTTGGCGCATTTCTCCCTGATGACGTCCATACAGTCCAGCGAAGTTTGTGACGCCCCCGGCAGTACCCATACCTCCGAGAAAGCCGTAGGACTCCACGAGAAGGGTTCGCGCCCCATGCTGAGAAGCGCTGGCCGCTGCGGCGAGTCCTGCTGGACCACCGCCGATGACGACGACATCGTATTCACCTTGAATTGGCAGATGGCGAGCTGGTTCGAGAAGAGTGTTTTGCGGGGATGTCATAGGTTTTCGCATTAGTCCAAAGTGATCTTGTTCTTGTCGACGACAGGCTTCCATCGAGCTACATCCGCCGCCAACAATTTGCGAAATTCCTCAGGTGAATTTCCCACAGGATCCATGTACTGAGTACGCAGCTTGTCTTTCACCGCCGGCTCGGCGAGGACTTGCGCGACTTGGTCGCGCAATGCATTGACAACGGTTGCCGGTGTTTTCGCAGGCACGATGAAGCCGATCCAGGCGTCTCCCTTAATGTCAGGAAGGCCACTTTCCGCCAAAGTTGGCAAATCGGGAAGCGATGGAGACCTGTTTGGTGAAGCCACCGCCAAGGCGCGTAGCTTTCCGGCTTTCACGTGCGGCATTACAGCTGCGGCGGGTAGCAACGCCATGTCCACTTCACCTGAAAGAAGAGCGGTCACTGCACCACCAGATCCGCGATATGGAACATGCACTGCATCGCCGCCCGCCTGGGCGACCAGAGCAGCCATTGCCAAGTGTGAAATGGAACCAGCACCAATCGACGCATAGTTGAGCTTGGACTTGTTTTTCATCAAAGCGGATAGTTGCTTTGCATCTGCCGTGGGCAATTTCGAGCCGACGACCAGCACGGACGGCTGTGACACGGCAATGCTCACAAGTCCGATGTCTTTGGCCGCGTCATAAGGCATTTTTCGGAACAAAAGCGCATTGACTCCAAGCGGTCCAGCAATGCTGACACCTATGGTGCGTCCGTCACCTTCGGCCTTGGCAATCAGGTCGGTGCCAATATTGCCTGCTGCGCCGCTCCTGTTTTCCACGACGAAGGGTTGATGAAGCCTGGTCGCCAAGCGATCACCGATGACACGGGCCGCCAAGTCGGGAGTGGAACCAGCATCGAAGGGCACCACGACTTTGACAGGGGCCTTTGGCCATTCTTGCGAATAGGCATGGCCACCTGTGATGGAAATACAGGTAAGAAGAAAGGATCGAAGCAAGCGCAATTTCACAACAATGTCTCCAGGTGCTTATGTATTTATGGCGAGTTCGTCACCGCCTTGTCTGAACTTTAGGCAAAGAGCATCATTGCGTCGATCGATAATCGTCAATAACTTCTAGCGGGAAATCGAATAATGGATATGAAGCTCCTCGCGGTATTCGACGAGATCTACAAAACGCGAAGCGTTAGCCGAGCGGGAGAGAGTCTGGGTCTGCCTCAGACTTCGGTCAGCTTGGCACTTGGCCGACTGCGAAGAGTTTTCAACGATCAACTCTTTGTGCGCACCGGTGATGGAATGCTTCCCACACCTCGGGCCGTCGCTCTTGTGCCTCAGTTGCGCCAGGCGTTGGAGCTATTGCAATCGGCCACCAGGCAGCAAGCAGAATTTGACCCAGCCTCCTCAAACAAAGCATTCCGGATCGCGATGACTGACATCAGTCACCTCGAATTCCTTCCCGCATTGATGAACAAGCTCGGCAATGTCGCACCGGGTGTGAGGATCGAAGTGCTGCGCATTACTTCCGAAACAGCCAGATTGCTAGAGTCAGGCGATGCCGACCTAGCAATAGGCTATATGCCAGAACTGGATGCGGGCTTCTATCAGCAGAGGTTGTTTGAGGATGGCTTTGCCTGTGTCGTGCGTCGCGCACATCCACGAATTGATAAAAGTCTCACAGAGAGTCGGTTCAGGAAAGAGCGACATGTGATCTTGGCTGCACCAGGGACTGGCAACGAGATTGTCGAACAGGAGTTGAAACGCCAGCAGACTCAGCGCAACGTCGCTTTGTCTCTACCAACCCTTCCGGGTGTTGGTAACCTACTGGCCCATACAGATCTCATTGCAACGGTTCCCGAACGGATTGCTCAGACTTTAGTAAAGATCGCCCAGGTCAAGGCGATCGCATCGCCATACAAATTCCCGAGGTTTGCCATCAAACAGCATTGGCATGAACGTTTTCAAAATGACCCGGCAAACCGCTGGCTGCGTTCGACTTTGGCAGATCTATTCCTGGAAATCTAATCATTGATTTTTAGCTCAAGCATCCGGGTAGCGATGGATATCGCAGAGGCGGAAGCAGCCCACTGACACCGAACGGGCTTGCGCGTCCGCACTGCCCGCAACTTCTGCAAAGCAGACCTTGGGCAGCAACACGCAAAGGGCAGCAATGGGTCGTGAGCAGCCTGTCACATGACCTTTGGGCTGGCGGGCTTGGATGGCTTCAGAGCTTGCTGTCACCCAAAAAATCGCCCAATTCGTCGTAGTCACCTATCTGAAAATTTCCCCGTAATTTCTCGTAATTTTTATACCTCCCAATTTTTGCAGCAAAGCCAGTCCTGCTGGCGCTTTGAACCTTGCGACCTTCTCGTAATTTGCAACCCATGAAGCGGGCAGGCGCGGCGGGGGCGTCATGGCGCGCCGCAGGGTTGAGAGCCGGTAGTCGGTCTGGGCTGATTGGATGATCGCCGCACCTCAAAAAGACGCAAGCACGCTGTAATTTGATCTCTTTGGGGATGCGACTGCCTTGGTATTTTTCGCAGTATCTGCGGGTAGGCAATATTTTTTCAGCGGTGTACTGGGTTGTATTGACTGCCTGCAGTCGAGTGCTGAGCACCATGCTTCTGAAGCCAGAACGGCCATCATTTGTTATGGATATTCGGGGGGCAAGCAACTGGTCAGAATTCGATATGAGGGAGTGTTAGAGGTTTAGCTATCTTTGGACTTTAAGTAGGCTTAGCAGTCGAGAAGGATTGAAGAAGCCGACAAGTAAGAACTGAAATAGCGTGACCGCTAAGCCTGGCAGAAATACAAGCAAGGCGAAATTGCCAATGGTCCCCGCTAAGTCGGGGTAGCGCGCCGGAATTGTGACGCTCATACCCGATGGCACACTCACTTGCCCCGAGCGAAGGTCAATTTCAAATTCACGCCGTTCTTGATCTGACATTCGGCCAAGTTGGTAGGCCTCGACAACAGCTGCAGGAAGCACGAACGTTGACGGAGCGTGTGATGAAGAAAATTCTTCAGATCTTGCAGTCGCATATGGAGCAAGCAATGTCCATAAAACAGGGCCGCACCACACTAGCCAAATGACCCATAAAACTACAACAACTCTGTGACGAAAGGGGAGCATTTTTAAACCTCCATTTCTTGGAACTAGCGCTCTTTGTCTTTTCTGGCTGGAGGCTATGCCTGCTTGAACTGCAGCACGTCGGCCCCTTGGCGCAGCTTGTCCAGGTAGTCGGCCCATTGCTGCATAACTGTGGTTCGCTCATCGACGAAAGTGGCTCGGTCGTAGGCTCCGTTATGGGTCTTCCCACCCACGTGGGCCAGTTGGGCCTCGATCACGTCAATGTCGATCTTGAAGACCTCGCGCAAAAGGGTGCGGCCAGTTGCACGATAGCCGTGCCAAGTGTGAATGTCCTTGTAGCCCATTGCGTGCAAAGCCGCATTGACGGCAGCTTCGCTCATGGGCTTGGCATGGTCTCGGAGGCCTGGAAAGACATACTCGCGGCCAGCTGTTACGGGGTACAGCTTGCGTATGGCCACAACGGCTTGGCGGGGTAATGGAACCTTGTGCGGCGCGCCGTTCCTCTTCCCCTCGACATTGCGTTTGAGGTCAGCGCTGGGGATAGTCCAGAGCCCCGCATCAAGGTCTAGATCAGCCCAGCGCATGGTGCGTAGGTTGCCGGGGCGCTGAAACAGTATGGGGGCTATGTAGAGCGCTGTCCGCACCACAGGGCCGCCGCCATAGCCATCGCTGGCGCGAAGCAGTTCACCCAGCTTGCCTGGATCGGTGATGGCAGGGAAATGGCCCTTCTGGCGTGGCTTGAGGGCTTTCTTGATGTCCTGGGCAATGTCCCGTGTGGCGCAGCCTCTGGCGATTGCGTATTGCCAGACTCCTGATGCCGTGGTGAGCAGCCGGTGTGCGCTTTCCACTGCGTCGCGGTCTTGTACGCGCTCACATGCTCTCAACAATTCAGGCGGCTCAACTTCTCCGATCACACGCTGACCAAGAAAAGGGTACAGGTCTTTCTCCAGGCTTCTGGCTTCGCGGTCGTAGTGTGTCGTTGACCATCCTGGCCGCTTGTTTGCCAGATAAGCGCGGGACATGGCTTCGACGGTGTTTAGCGCTGCCACCGCCTTGTCTTCTTTGAGGCGCTGCTTGTTCTGGCTGGGGTCTATGCCTTGCGCAAGCAGGGCTCGGGCATCGTCACGGCCACGGCGGGCTTGGGCGAGGGTGATAGCGGGATACACGCCGAGCGCCAGTGTCTTTTGTTTGCCTTCGAAGCGATAGGCCAACCGCCAATACTTGCCCGCAGCTTTGACGTGCAGGTACAGCCCACCACCATCGCTGTGTTTGTCGCCAGCTGCTTTGCCGCTGTGCTTGGTGTTTTTGATGAACGTATCGGTCAGTGCCATGTGGCCCCGTTGGTCCTAGTTGTTGGTATCTGATTTTGGCTCTGATTGAGCTACCAACGAAAGTACCAACAAAAAGCTGGGTTGTCCTGAGGTTTGGTGCGATTACTTGCGACAAAGAAAAAACCCGCTTCCCTATGAGAGAAGCGGGTTTTGAAGCGATTTGACGTTGTGTGCGTCGATGTCCTGGCGGAGGCTGTGAGATTCGAACTCACGGAAGGATCACTCCTTCGGCAGTTTTCAAGACTGCTGGTTTAAACCACTCACCCAAACCTCCGGATGGCAGGATTCTACACAAGGATTGTGCGCCGTTCGGCATTGCGCGCATTTTGCTTTGTCTATGAAAACCATAGCGCATGGCGCTTGCTGTATCTCGACTGGCGTTCACTTTTCATCATGGCGCCTGACATGAGCGTTTGCTGCGCGCGTTACAGGCAGTCGTGAATGAACGCAGGGTTCAAAGCTCAAGGCTCGGCATGGGGCAAAACAAAACGCCCCTAAGGGCGTTTTGTTGCAGCCTCGGGCGGGATGCCCGAGAGACCGCTGCATCAGCTGCGCAGTGCGATGGCCTGAGCGGCTGCCAGAGCCGTCATATTGACCACACGGCGCACGGTGGAGGAGGGCGTCAGCACATGAGCGGAAGCCGAGCAGCCCATCAGGATGGGGCCGATGGTGGTGCCATGGCCGCCCGTGGTCTTGAGCACGTTGAACAGAATGTTCGCGGCGTCGAGGTTGGGGCAGATCAGCACGTTGGCTGCGCCGGTCAGCGAGGACTCCAGCAGTGAGTGGCTGCGCACGTTGGCGTCCAGGGCTGCATCGCCATGCATTTCGCCATCGCATTCGATGCCGGGGTTGGCGGCAGCGAACAGGTCGCGTGCAGCGCGCATCTTGCGGGCCGAGCCGCGTGTGGACGAACCGTAGTTGCTGTGCGAGAGGAAGGCCACCTTGGGTGGCAGGCCGAAGCGGGCCACTTCGTCGGCAGCCATCTTGGCGATCTCGGCCAGTTCTTCGGCGCTGGGAGCGTCGTTGATGTAGGTGTCGGCCACGAACAGCGTGCCGGATTCCAGCATGACGGCGTTCACCGTTGCGAACTCGTTGGTGCCCTTTTTCAGGCCCAGCACGTCTTCCAGATGGGCCAGGTGGCTGTCGAAACGGCCCACCAGGCCGCACAGCATGGCGTCGGCATCACCCAGGTGCACCATCAGGGCGGCGATCAGGGTGTTGGAGCGGCGCACAGCAGCCTTGGCGGCTTCGGGGGTGACGCCGTTGCGGCCCATCAGCTTGTGATAGGTTTCCCAGTACTGACGGAAGCGGGGATCATCTTCGGGGTTGCAGATTTCCACGTCCTTGCCCAGTTGCATGCGCAGGCCGGCCTTGGCAATGCGGGCTTCGATGACGGCGGGGCGACCGATCAGGATGGGCTTGGCCAGGCCGTCGTCCACGGCAACCTGCACGGCACGCAGCACGCGCTCGTCTTCACCTTCGGCATAGGCCACGCGCTGCAGATTGGCCTTGGCGGCTGCAAACACGGGGCGCATGAACATGCTGGTCTGGTAGACGAAGCGGGTCAGGCTTTCGCGGTAGGCGGCGATGTCCTCGATGGGGCGGGTGGCGACACCGGATTCGGCGGCAGCCTGGGCCACTGCGGGAGCGATGCGCAGGATCAGGCGCGTATCGAAGGGCGTGGGGATCAGGTAGTCGGGGCCGAAGGTCAGCTCCTTGCCCTGGTAGGCGGCAGCGACTTCGTCGCTGACGTCCTGCTTGGCCAGGGCGGCGATTTCACGCACGCAGGCCAGCTTCATGGCTTCGGTGATCTTGGTGGCGCCGCAGTCCAGCGCGCCACGGAAGATGTAGGGGAAGCACAGGACGTTGTTGACCTGGTTGGGATAGTCGGAGCGGCCGGTGGCCACGATGCAGTCCGGGCGGATGGCCTTGGCCAGTTCGGGGCGAATTTCGGGCTCGGGATTGGCCAGGGCCAGGATGATTGGCTTGTCGGCCATGGTCTTGACCATGTCGGCAGTCAGCACGCCGGGAGCCGAGCAGCCCAGGAACACGTCGGCGCCGTCGACCACGTCGGCCAGGGTGCGGGCTTCGGTGTTCTGCGCGTAGCGCTGCTTGGAGGCGTCCAGACCACCGGGGCGGCCTTCGTAGATCACGCCCTTGGAGTCCACCATGTAGACATTGGAGCGCTTGATGCCCAGGCCCACCATCACGTCGACGCAGGCAATGGCTGCCGCGCCGGCGCCGGAGACGGCCACCTTGACGGAGCCGATGTCCTTGCCAACCAGTTCCAGGCCATTGAGCAAAGCGGCGCTGGAGATGATGGCCGTGCCGTGCTGGTCGTCATGGAACACCGGAATGTTCATGCGCTTGGACAGCTCCTGCTCGATGTAGAAGCACTCGGGAGCCTTGATGTCTTCCAGGTTGATGCCGCCCAGGGTGGGTTCCATCGAGGCAATGATGTCGATGAGCTTGTCGGGATCGCGCTCGGCCAGTTCGATGTCGAACACGTCCACGCCGGCAAACTTCTTGAACAGGCAACCCTTGCCTTCCATCACGGGCTTGGAAGCCAGCGGGCCGATATCGCCCAGACCCAGCACGGCGGTACCGTTGGTGATCACGCCGACCAGGTTGCCGCGCGAGGTGTATTCGGCCGCAGTGGAGGGGTCCGCCTCGATGTCCAGGCAGGGATAGGCCACGCCTGGCGAGTAGGCCAGGGACAGGTCACGCTGGTTGGACAGGGGCTTGGTAGGAGTGACGGAAATCTTGCCTTTGACGGGGCTGCGGTGGTATTCGCGGGCCGCATCGCGCAGGGCTTGTTCGGCGGAGGACAGGTTTTGTGTCATACGAAATATTTATCAGCAAGTTGCTTCTCGGAGCTTACCGGATGGCAAGAAGCATTTTGAGTCAGGTCTGTTTTGCTTCAACTATATCGACAACAAACCCCCTGGCGCACTGTGGGGCGGCAGGGGGCTTGGACTGGCCGGTAAGCCAGCGTTCGCTTCGGGCTGGCGTTTAGTGAGCGTCAGCCTCACGTGCTGCGTTGATGGCAGCGCTGTTGTCTTTGGCGGCTCCGTTAAAGAAAAGATTCAATGCCACGGCGGTAATCGAGGACAGCAGGATACCGGATTCAATCAGCGGATGGATGGAATGGGGCATCCACTGACGGAAATTAGGGGCAACCAGAGGAATCATTCCCACGCCGATGGACACTGCCACGATCATGGCGTTGTTCTTGTTGTTGCGGAAATCCACGTTGGCCAGGATGCGGATGCCGGTGGAGGCCACCATGCCGAACATCACCAGACCCGCGCCGCCCAGAACCACGGTGGGCAGGGATTCGATCAGCGCGCCCATCTTGGGCAGCACGCCCAGAACGATGAGGATCACGCCACCGGCCACGCAGACCCAGCGGCTGAGCACGCCGGTCACGGCCACCAGACCCACGTTCTGGGAGAAGCTGGTGTAGGGGAAGGTGTTGAAGATGCCGCCGATCAGGGTGCCCAGACCGTCGGTGCGCAGACCGCGGGTCAGTTCGTCCTGTGTGATGTCGCGCTTGGCCATGTCGCCCAGGGCCAGGAACATGCCGGTGGATTCGATCATCACTACCACCATCACCAGACTCATGGTCAGGATCAGGATGGGGTCGAAGACGGGCATGGCGATCTGGAAGGGCAGTACCAGCGTGAACCACTCGGCCTTGGCGACCTTCTCGAAGTTCATCAGGCCCATGGCCACGGAGATCACGCCGCCGATCAAGATGCCCATCAGCACCGAGATATTGGCCAGGAAGCCCTTGGCAAAGCGTGCGATCAGCAAGATGGACAGCAGCACGATGCCGGAGACCGCAGCGCCTTGCAGATCGGCGTACTTGGGGTTGGGCATGGTGGGCAGCACCGAGAAGCCCTTGGGGATGGCTGGCAGCGAGGAGCCGGGAGCGCCGGCCATGGCCTGGGCCTCGGCCAGCCACTTCAGGTGCTCGGGGTTGGGCACGGAGGGGGCGGTCGGGCCCACGGGGTTGCCGAAGATCCAGTTGATGCCCACACGCATCAGACTGATGCCGATGACTGCGATGATGGTGCCGGTCACGACCGGTGGGAAGAAGCGCAGCATGCGGCTGATGAGCGGCGCAATGAGGATGGAGATCACCCCCGCGCCTATCACCGAGCCAAAGATCAGGCCTGCGCCGGCATTGCCGCCGGTGCTCTGTGCCATGGACACCATGGGGGCCACGCTGGCAAAGGTCACGCCCATCATCACAGGCAGTTTGATGCCGAACCACTGGGTCGCACCCATGGCCTGGATCAGGGTGACCAGGCCGCAGACGAACAGGTCGGCGGAGATCAGGTGCGCGACCTGCTCAGGGGGGAGGTTCAGGGCACGGCCCACGATCAGCGGCACGGCGACGGCGCCGGCATACATGACCAGAACGTGCTGCAGACCTAAGGCGGTGAGCTTGCCAAATGGCAGAACCTCATCCACGGGATGCACTTGGGATGTCATAAAAACATGTCTCCTCACTCTATATTGGCTTCAGGTTGACATGCGATTCGCGAATGGCATGCAATCCATACAAAAAGTGTATACAGCTCATAACGCACAGCATCTAGCGGTAAACCCTGCTCAAAATTCAGTTTCTGGATGGGATGTCAATAGTTATGTTTTTCACGCATAACCATCTAAGGTAATTACTGATTGCTATTAAATGTGTAGCTTCTGACTCTTTGTTTTTCTAATTTTCAGAATGAAACATATTGAAATCATTTGATATCAAGCGATTGATGCTTTGTTTTTAATAGCAAAAATTGCGCGATATGCAATTGCAAGGGATCTGGCTCCGGTTATGCGTGCGCAGGTTTCGGGTCTTGAAACATCTAGTGAAAGAAAGTGCGTTGCCACCTTGAGGCAGCTTGCATGCATTAGCGTTGAAGAAGGTGAAAAAAAAGGCGTCAAGCCCAGAATTGGTGCACCGCTGTGCAAAAGCGTGCATGGGGCCTGCAAAGAGTTCATGCCTTGCCATGGGGCCTAAGCTGCTGCAAAAACCATGCCGAGTTGCTGCACAAGCAAAAAAGGCGACCTTGAGGTCGCCTTGGAGTGGAGTTCGTTTGCGTTGCTGCAGGCAGGCTGCCGCCTTGTGCCGCCTTGGTGCCGCGCCTGAGTTTCAGTGCATTCCCGCCGCCATGGCCGAAGTCTGATCTGGACTGCTCTGACGTGGCGCGAAGCTGGCCATGAGCAGCGCTGCTGCTGCAGGCATGGCGGCAGCCCAGGCCAGCCAAGTCAGGCTCATGCCCTGCGCGATCACCGCTCCGCCTAGCCAGGCACCCAGGGCATTGCCCAGATTGAAGGCCGCGATATTGAGGCTGGACGCCAGATTCATACCGGCCTCGCCTGCAGATTGCAGCACGCCCATCTGCAGCGGCGCCACGGTGGCAAAGGCGGCAATGCCCAGCAGCAGCACAAAGGCAATGGCCAGGGGCGTGCTGGCAAACATCCAGCGGCCCGCGATCAGCACCAGCATCAGGGCGGCCAGCGATACCCATAGTGCGCGCTGTACGCCAAAGCGGTCGGCCAGCTTGCCGCCCGCATGGTTGCCCAGGGCCAGGCCCGCCCCGAACAGCAGCAGGGTGAGGGCGATCATGCGGTTGTCCATTCCCGTGATCTGGGTCAGCAGCGGCTCTATATAGGTATAGAGGGTGAAGACGCCGGCAAAGCCGATCACCGTCAACAGCAGACCACGCCACATGGCGCCATTGCGCAGCACGGTCAGCTCCTGGGTCAGGCCCTGAGGGCTGGGCATGCTGAGTGCGCGTGGCACATGGCGCAGCAGGATCAGCAGTGCGACCACGCCTATGCCACTGACGCTGGCAAATGCCATGCGCCAACCCCAGTGCTGGCCGATCCAGGTGCCGAAGGGAACGCCCAGCAGCGTGGCCAGGGTCAGGCCGGAAAACATCAGCGCGATGGCCGAGGCTTTCTTCTCGGGCGCCACCAGTTGCGTGGCGACGACTGCGCCCACGCCGAAGAAGGTGCCGTGGGTCAGCGAGGTCAGCACGCGTGCTGCCAGCAGCCAGCCATAGCTGGGTGCCAGGGCGGCGGCGGCATTGCCGGCGATGAACAGCAGCATCAGGCTCAGCAGCAGCAGCTTGCGCGGCCAGCGGCGCGAGGCCAGAGTGAGAACGGGAGCGCCAACGGCGACGCCCACGGCATAGCCCGAGATCAGCGTGCCCGCCGTGGGGATGGAGATATGAAGATCCTGGCTGACCTGGGTCAGCAGGCCCATGATGATGAATTCCGTGGTTCCGATGCCGAAGGCACCGGCGGCCAGAGCAAGCAATGCTGCAGGCATGAAAACGTCCTTGTGAAAATTCCGCGAAGGGCTGAACTGTGAACCTGTGGCAGAAGGTGCGCTAGCCCTTGATGCGGACATGCATTTGTTCCTGTGAGGAATAAATGGCATCTTTATGATGTGATTCATGAAGAAATCCATGGCTATGCCTTCGCTGCAGGAGCACAGCGCGGACCGCTTTGTGGAGCTGCAGACCTTTGTGCAGGTGGCCCAGCAGGGCAGCTTCTCGGCAGCGGCGCGTCTGCGCGAGGTCTCGCCCTCGGCGGTCAGCAAGATCGTGGCCAGGCTCGAAACCCGGCTGGGCGTGCAACTGCTGCGCCGCAGCACCCGGCGGCTGGAGCTGACGGCCGAGGGTGAGCAGTTGCTGGAGCAGGGCCGGCAGTTGCTGGCGGACTGGCTGGCGCTGGAATCCTCGGTCACCCGGCAGGGCCAGCCCACCGGCGTGGTGCGCATCAATGCCAGCTCGTCCACGGGCAACCGCCTGCTGGTGCCTCTGGTCGGTCCGCTGATGCGGACCTGGCCGGGCCTGCAGCTGGACCTCAGCTTTACCGATCATGTCGTGGACCTGATAGCGGCTCGCGCCGATATCGCCTTGCGCTGGGGAGAGCTGCCGTCTTCGGACATGGTGGCGCGCAAGCTGGGGCACACGCGCCAGGTGATCGTGGCCTCGCCGGACTATCTGCAGCGCTTTGGCAAACCGGCGCATCCCGATGAGCTGTCAGGCCATGTGCGCATCGGCTGGAACTACCCGCGGGCCATACCGCACTGGCCGTTTGTGGTGGCGGGCAAGGCGGTGACGGTGAGCATGGGGGAGGTGCTGCGCGTCAACGACGGCGAAGCCATGGCCAATCTGGCCAAGGCCGGGGCGGGCCTGGCGCGGCTGTCGCTCTATCACGCCTGGGACGATTTGCATGCGGGCAGGCTGCAGGTGTTGCTGGAGGAATTCAATCCCGGGGATCTGCAGCCCATCCATGCCGTGTATGTGGGCAAGCCTGGCCAGTTGCCAGTGAGGACGCGGGCGGTGCTGGATTTTCTGGCCAGCCATGTGGACCTGAGCCATGCCGAGCAAATGCCCGCCGGCCTGCTGGTGTCGCGCACATAAAAAAAGAGCCCGGACGAATCCAGGCTCCTTGAAAAACCTCCATCCAGACAGAAGAAGGCTAGGCGTTCAAACGGTGTTTGGTGCTCAGGCAGTCAGGTCCACCAGCGAGCGGGCCACCACCTTGGTGGCACGGCGCAGGTCTTCCAGCACCAGGCGCTCGTCGGAGCGCTTGGCATGCGATTCCAGCACGGTGCGGGGGCCGGCGCCGTAGATCACGCCGGGGATGCCGCGCTCGACATACAGGCGCACGTCGGTGTACAGAGGCGTGCCCACTGCAGGAGGCACTTCGCCGAAGATGGCTTCGCCATGCTTCTGGATGGCGTCCACCAGGGGCTTGTTGCCGTCCAGGGGGGTCATGGCGTTGGCCAGCAGCAGGCGCTTGATGTCCACGCGCACGGCGTCTTCGCCGGTGTAGCCGCCCTGGGTATTGAAGTCTTCGATGGCCTTGGCGATCACAGCACGGATGCTGGCTTCGACTTCCACGGGATTCTCTTCAGGAATCATGCGGCGGTCGATCTTGAGCATGACCTTGCCGGGCACCACGTTGGTGTTGGTGCCGCCGTCGATGCGGCCGACGTTCAGGTAGGGGTGCTTGATGCCGGGCACTTGCGAAGTGACTTGCTTGTACTTGACGTTTTCGCCGTACAGAGCAGTCAGCAGCACGGCTGTGGCTTGCAGCGCGTCCACGCCGGTGTGGGGCACGGCGGCGTGCGCCATCTTGCCCTGCACGGTGATTTCCATCTGCAGGCAGCCGTTGTGAGCAGTAACGACTTCGTAGCTGAAGCCTGCTGCGATCATCAGGTCGGGCTTGGTCAGGCCCTTTTCCAGCAGCCAGCCGGGGCCCATGATGCCGCCGAACTCTTCGTCGTAGGTGTAGTGCAGCTCCACCGCGCCCTTGGAGGGCTTGGCCACGGCTTCCAGAGCACGCACGGCGAAGGTGAAGGAGGCGAAGTCGCTCTTGCTCACGGCAGCGGCGCGGCCATAGAGCTTGCCGTCTTCGATCTCGGCGCCGTAGGGATCCTTGGTCCAGCCTTCGCCCGGAGGCACCACGTCGCCGTGGGCGTTCAGGGCGATGGTGCGGCCACCGTCACCGTAGGGGCGGCGCACGATCAGGTTGGTGATGGATTCCATGCCGTAGGCCTTGACGTCGGCTTCGGGCACGACGTGCTTTTCGGCGTCGAAGCCAAAGCCCTTGATCAGCTCGGCAGTACGTTCGGCGTGGGGTGCGTTGTTGCCGGGAGGCGTGTCCGTGGGCACTTGCACCATGGCCTGCAGAAACTTCACTTCTTCGTCGAAGTGCTCGTCAATCCATGCATCGATGGCGGCGTAGGTGGCTTGCTTGTCTTGATTCATATTGGTCATTGCTGTTCTTGAGCCAGTTGGTGGAGGAGGTGAGTGAAGGCATCCACGGACAGTTGCATGTCGTCGGAGGTGGAGGCTTCCAGCGGGTTGTGGCTGATGCCGGCGTTCATGCCGCGCACGAACAACATGGCCTGAGGCATGATTTCGTGCAGCTTCATGGCGTCGTGACCGGCGCCGCTGGGCATGCGGAACAGGGGCACGCCCAGTGCGTCGACAGCGTTTTCCCAGCGTTTCTGCCATTCGGGAGCACTGGGCGCAGCCGCTGCCTTCATGGACAGATCGGTGGTGTAGCGCAGGCCGCGGCGTTCGGCGATCGCAGCCATCTCGGCCATGATGTCGTTGATCATGGCGTCGCGCTGCTCGTTGGTGGGCGCGCGCAGGTCCAGCGAGAACTGGCAGCGGCCGGGCACCACGTTGACCGAGCCTGAAGGCACGTTCAGCTGGCCGATGGTGGCCACGCTGTCGCCATCCTGGCCGGCGCGCTTTTCGATGTACAGCGACAGCTCGGCCACGCCGGCGGCGGCGTCGCGGCGGCGGTCCATGGGCGTGGTGCCTGCGTGGCTGGCCATGCCGATGAATTCGCAGACATAGCGGGCACTGCCGTTGATGGAGGTGACGATGCCCAGGGGAATGTCCAGCTCGTTGAGCACGGGGCCCTGCTCGATGTGAACTTCCACAAAGCCCAGGTACTTGGCGGGGTCACGCTCCAGCTTGGGGATATCGTCGATGCACAGGCCGGCATGCAGCATGGCTTCGCGCAGCGTGATGCCGTCGGCGTCCTTTTGCTCCAGCCATTCCTGCTTGAAGTCGCCTACCAGGGCGCCCGAGCCCAGGAAGGTGGCCTTGTAGCGTTGACCTTCCTCTTCCGAGAAACCCACCACTTCGATGTTGAAGGGCAGGCGTTTGCCTTGCTCGGCCAGTTGCTTGACGCAGGCCATGGGCACAAAGATGCCCAGGCGGCCGTCGTACTTGCCGCCGTTGCGCACGGTGTCGTAGTGGCTGCCGGTCAGCAGGGTCTTGGCGCCTTCGGTGGCGGCCTTG
>Ga0268257_1001434_pt1 | contig 20491 bp, 16 predicted proteins | sample AgamicAtPrz_FD_200249 | JGI IMG/M metagenome (GOLD analysis project Ga0268257, IMG submission 200249) | Agave microbial communities from Guanajuato, Mexico - At.P.rz (v2) (version 3) | ecosystem: Host-associated > Plants > Phyllosphere > Phylloplane/Leaf | place: Guanajuato, Mexico | collected... | reverse complement strand
TCCGCTGCGCTTTTATCTGCATCCGGGCTCGCGCGTGCCCGCGCACTGTTCGGCCACGGGCAAGCTGTTCCTGAGCCAGATGTCGCCCGCCCAGCGCCGCCGGCTGCTGGCCAATGTGCCGCTGGAAGCGTTCACCGGCAATACGCTGACGACCTTCGAGGCGCTGGACCAGGAGCTCGATCAGGTGCGCGCCCAGGGCTATGCCTTCGACAACGAGGAATTTCTGCCCGGGCTGCTGTGCCTTGGCGTGCTGGTGCCGGCACCCCATGGCAACTCCAATATGGGGCTTGCCGTGCAGGCGCCCATCATGCGTTTTTCCAAGGAGAAGGCCTTGTCCTTTCTTCCCAAGCTGCAGGCGGCCGTCGCGGCGATCGCCCGCATTAACGATGACGTTCCACCGGAAACCGATGATGACTGACCTGAGCCAGCTGCAGCCCACCCGCACCGTCAGCGTGCGCGATGTATTTGGCATCGACACGGACATGACCGTGCCGGCTTTTGCCGAGCCGGGCGAACATGTTCCCGCCATTGACAAGGCCTACCGCCTGAATCCGCAGGTGACGCAAGCCATTTTGGCTGGCTTCTCGCACAACCGGCGCGTCGTCATTCAGGGCCTGCACGGCACGGGCAAATCCACGCATATAGAGCAGGTGGCCGCCAGGTTGAACTGGCCTTGCGTGCGAGTGAATCTGGACGGTCATATCAGTCGCCTGGATCTGGTGGGCAAGGACAGCATCGTGCTGCAGGAAGGCAAGCAGGTGACCCAGTTCCAGGAAGGCATTCTGCCCTGGGCGCTGCAGCGGCCCGTGGCCATGGTGTTTGACGAGTACGACGCCGGACGCCCCGATGTGATGTTCGTCATCCAGCGGGTTCTGGAGCGTGAAGGCAGCTTTACCCTGCTCGATCAAAAGCGGGTGATCCAGCCGCATCCCTGTTTTCGGCTGTTTGCCACCATGAACACCCTGGGACAGGGCAATCTCAACGGGCTCTATCACGGCACGCAGCAGCTCAACCATGCCCAGCTCGATCGCTGGAATCTGGTCACCAGCCTGAACTATCTGCCCCCGGCCGAGGAAGCGGCCATCGTGCTGGCGCGTGTGCCGGAGCTTGCCACGGCCGATGGGCGCCGCAAGGTGGACGCCATGGTGGCGCTGGCCGGGCTGACACGCAAGGGCTTTGCAGTGGGGGATCTGTCCTTGCTGATGTCTCCGCGCACGGTGATTACCTGGGCCGAGAACATCGCCATCTTCCATGACCTGAAGCAGGCCTTCGAGCTGTCATTCCTCAACAAATGCGAGCCTGCAGAGCGCGCCATCGTGAGCGAGTATTTCCAGCGCTGCTTTGCCCAGGAGCTGACGCAGCCCGCAGAACCAGCACTGGCGTTTCTGGCATGAGCGCCGGGACCTCCGGCCCTGCCTCGCTGTCCCGAATGGAGGCCTGGGGTGGCGCCATGCTGCGCGCCGTAACCGGCGACGCCAGCCTGCAATGGAGCGGTCAGACGCTGTATCGCGGCACCACTCCCATACCCCAGGCGGCGGCCCATCATAGCCAGGTTCCGGTGCAGCAGACGGATCAGCGCGGCCTGCTCGACAGCATGGGACTGCGTCTGTATTGGAGCGACCAGGCACTATTCCAGGCTCATTTGCCCCAGGACCCGGTGGAGCGCATGGTGTTCGAGCTGCTGGAGCAGCTGCGCGTGGAGAGCCTGGTTCCCGAGGCCTGGCCCGGAGCGCGCGAGAACATGCGCCAGCGCTTTGTGAACTGGTGCCAGGCCTTCATGGATTCCGGCCTGACGGAGAGCAGTCTGGGAATTTTGCTGTTTACGGTGGCCATCACGGCCTGGAGCCGACTGACCGGGCATGAGATACCGGAACGGATGGCCGATCTGGTGGAGTCCACGCGGATGTCCATGGCTTCTCCGCTGGGCCGGCACTGGGATCGGCTGCGGCGCGCCAGAGACCGGCAGCAGCAGTTTGTCGAGTCTGCCCTGGCCGTCAGCCGCTGGGTCGGCATGGCGGTGCGTGCGGCGCAGGACGATGCGCCGCGCGGTGCCGGCGGCCCCAGGCGGCGCAGCAGTTTTGCCCTGCCTCTGCACTTTGAGTCCCAGAGTCAGGATGGCATGCCCGTGGCGCAAAGCGGCGACAGTCGGGCCTGGGCCGGAACCGCGCAAAGCTACCGGGTTTTCACGCGCGAGTTCGATAGGGAAGTGCAGGCCGCCGAGCTGATCCGCGCGCTGCAGCTGGCTCAGTTCCGGGAGCAGATGGACGAGGAGCTGGCGCGCTCGGGATTGCTGCAGGCCGGGCGGCTGGCACGCTATCTGCAGCAGCGCCTGGCCAGCACGCAGCGCAATGGCTGGAGCTTTGGGCTGGAGGAAGGCCATCTGGACGGCAGCCGCCTGTCCCAGCTGGTAACGGACCCGCAGCAGCGCGCGATCTTCAAGGACGAAATGCAGCGCCCCGTCAACGAGACCGCCGTCGCCATTCTCATGGACTGCTCGGGCTCCATGAAAACCTATGCCAGGCCCCTGTCGCTATTGCTCGACGTGCTGGGGCGGGCGCTGGAGATGGCCGGCGCAAGCGTGGAGATACTGGGCTTTTCCACGCAGGCCTGGAATGGCGGCAGAACGCGCCGCCGCTGGCAGCGCGCCGGCCAGCCGCAGTTTCCGGGGCGTCTCAACGAGCGCCTGCACATTGTCTTCAAGGACGGGGCCAAGCCCTGGCGTCATGCCCGGCACAGCATTGCGGCACTGCGCAAGCCCGACATCTTTCGTGAAGGCATCGACGGCGAGGCGGTGGAATGGGCGTGCCAGAGGCTGCGTGCAAAGGCCGCGCAACGTCGCATCCTGCTGGTCATCTCCGATGGCTGTCCCATGGATACGGCCACCCATCAGGCCAATGACGAGCATTATCTGGATCAGCATCTGAGGCAGGTTCTTGCCGCCCAGGAACGCATGGGAGGCGTGAAGGTCTGCGCCCTGGGCGTCGGGCTGGATCTGGGGGTCTTCTACCGTCAAAGGCTTGCCGTCGATCTGCAGCACGATCTCGACGAGGCCTTGCTGTTTTCGGTGGCCGAGATGCTGTGTAAACGATGACGGGAATGGCGCGTGCGACAGGTATCGCACAAGGCCGAGCAAGCTCAGGCGACCAGCCGAAACAACGGAAAACAGAAAAGCGGGAAGGCGCAATGCCTGCCCGCTGTCTGCTTGCCGGAGCCATCCCCGCCGGGGAATCGACCGGACTTACATGCGTCCCTTCCATGGAACCAGGCGCTTTTCGACCCAGCGCATGAACAGGTCGAACACATAGGCGATCACACCGATGACAATGATGCCCATGATCACGATGTCGGTGCGCAGGAAGTTCGAGGCGTTGAGCACCATCTGACCCAGACCCACGTTCGCCGCCACCATTTCGGCGGCGACCAGAGTCGTCCAGCCAAAGCCGATGGCAATGCGCATGCCCACCAGAATGTCGGGAAGGGCCGCCGGCAAGATCACATGACGGATCACCTGGAAGTAGCTCGCTCCCATCGAATAGGCGGCGTTGATCTGTTCCTGTGCAGCGCTGCGCATGCCCGAGCGGGCTGCCAGAGCCAGGGGCGCAAAACAGCTCAGGAAGATCAGCAGGATCTTCGGCGTTTCATCGATGCCGAACCAGATGATGATCAGCGGCAGGTAGGCCAGTGGAGGCAGGGGACGGTAGAACTCGATGGGGGGGTCGAAGATGCCGCGTGCAAAGCGTGACATTCCCATCGCGATGCCCAGCGGAACGGCAATCATGAAGGCCAGCCAGAACGCCACGGTCACGCGCAGCAGACTTGCAGAGAAATGCTGCCACAGCGGTTTGTCGTTGGCCTGCCCGGTCAGGTATTCATAGAACTGCTGGAACACCGCTTGCGGGCTGGGCAGGAACAAGGGCTTGATCCAGCCGAGATTGGTGGCGGCGAACCACAGTGCCAGCAGCAAGGCCACGGTGACGATGCTGATGCCGAGGCTGGAGCCTTCGCCGGGGGTCTTGAAGCGACTGGTCTTCACCGGTCCCGACGCCTGCGGGACAGTGGTCTTGGGCTGCACGCGCGCTGTCGTGGCGGGCAGATGGTTGATTTGGACTGCTTCAGACATTGGCAGGCTCCCGGTGGTGAATCAGACTCAGAACTTCTTCGCGCATCCTGATGAAGTCGGGGCGCGACTTGACGGCACGCGCATCGCCGGTGCGCAGAAACTCATGGCAGAACGGCATGTCGTCGTAGACATGGGAGATGCGGCCCGGGCTGGGGCTCATGACGATCAGCCGGCTGGCGAGAAACAGCGCCTCCTCCACCGAATGGGTGATGAAGAACACCATCTTGTGGGTGGCATGCCAGACACGCAGCAGGATTTCCTGAACCTGCTCGCGCGTGAAGGCGTCCAGCGCACCCATGGGTTCATCCATCAGCAGCAGTGCAGGATCGTTGGCCAGTGCACGGGCAATGCCGACACGCTGCTGCATGCCACCCGAGAGTTCATACACGGCACGCCTGGCGTAGTTCTGCAAGCCCACGAGGCCCAGTTTTTCTTCCGCGATCTGTGTGCGCTGCTTCAGATCCATGCCGCGCATGCGCAGTCCCAGCGCGACGTTGTCGATCACATTGAGCCAAGGCATCAGCGCATGCTTCTGAAACACCACCCCTTGATTGGCTCCTGGACCCTGAATGGGCTTGCCGTCCAGCAGGATCTGGCCGCTGGAAGGGGCCAGAAAGCCTGCCATGCAGTTGAGCAGTGTTGTCTTGCCGCAGCCCGATGCACCCAGAGCGACCACGAAGTCGCCTTCGTTCATGGTCAGGTTGACGGGGGCCAGGGCTTGCAAGTGTCCGCCCTTGACCTCGTAATTGACGGTCAGGTCACGTATATCCAGAGTCGGCATGACATTGCCCTCCTATGTGAAACAAAGCTGGGAGCCACGACGGGGTTGGTCGTCGTGGGCGGGCAGTCAGCGGCCGAGAGCCTGCTTGACATAGCTGCTGGTCACGTACGCGGCGTAGTCGGGCCTGACCTCCTGGATTCGTCCCTGCGACTTCAGAAACGTTGCGGTATTGGTCATTGCCTTGGCCGCACCGCCTTCCAGCCACTGCACGCCGAGCTGCTCTTCAGCACTGGGGAAGCGGTAAAGCGCCATGGCTGCGGGCACGTCCTTGGGGTCGGCCTTGCTCCATTTGGCAATCGCCTTGATCTCGGGCGAATCGGGCGTCCACCTGGCCAGGTTGTCGCGCACCTGGGCGCTGGCCCGATTCAGGGCCTTGATGAACGCCACCATGAACTGGGGATTTTCCTGGGCGAACTTGCTACTCACGGCAATGCCCTCGAAGGTGGGATAGCCCATCTGCGCAATGGAGCCGGAGGTGGCAATCACCTTGCCCTTTTGCTTGACCTTGGCCAGTACCGGATCCCAGACAAAGGTGGCATCGATATCGCCGCGCTCCCAGGCCGCGGCAATCTCTGGCGGGCGCATGTTCATGATGTTGACCTTGCGCGCGTCGACACCTTCCTTGCCTAGGGCAGCGACCAGTTGGTAGTGCGCGGTGGAGACGAACGGCACGCCTATGCGCTTGCCTTCCATGCTCTTGAAATTGCTGATGCCGCCGCCATCGCGTGCCACCAGGGCTTCGGCACCGGCGATATCCGCGGAGATCCAGAGCAGCTTGATGTCCTGCCCCTGGCTGGCGGCAGCGGTCAGCGGGCTGGATCCCACCTCTCCCATCTGCACGTCGCCCGAGGCCATCGCCCGTATCACGTCGCCGCCGCCCGAGAACATGCGCCAGTTGATCTTGTAGCCCGTCTCCTTTTCCACCTCGCCCGACTCCATGACCAAGCGCAGAGGCACCAGCATGTCCTGGTTGGCGAAGGTCACGGTTTTCTGCTGCGCCAGCGCGAAGCCGGTCATGGCCAGTGCTGCTGTTGCGGCACCCGCTTTCAGCATCCATCGTTTTTGCATTTTCATTGCCAATTTCTCCATGGTTAGAGCGATATCGGTTGAAGACTTAGACCAGAGAACCCTTGCTGTGCTCACTCTTGCTGACTTGCTTTCCCATTCCCGCTTCTGGCTGAACCGGTAGAAAGCCGCATCGCGAGGCTCAAAGAGCTTTCTGAGCGGATCGTAGTGAGCAACCTTGCGCAGCCAGTAGGGCCAGTTGCTGTGAATCGTTAGGTCCAGTCGCGCACGGCCTGAGATGGGGCGCGCAGCATGGGTCGGCATGCACCGCGACCGTGCATTGCAAAGCCTTGCATGGCGCGGCTTGCGCGGTATATCTCGGTCCTGGTGAAGGGCGTTTTTGCGGCATCTGCATGGGCTTAGGTGGTTTCACTGATCGCAGACAGATGAGGGAGGATTGGGCTGTCCGAGAGGCATGAATGCTTGCGCAATATGCGTGCCAGAGAGGCGGCTTTTCCTGTGGCCGGGGCGCCGGGGTGTGCGCCGCACCGCATCCGTAGATAGCATGAAAAAAGCACCTTCCTGGCGGAAGGTGCTCTTCGTTGCGTGAAGCCCGAACGGCGGCTGGCAGGGTCAGTTCTTCTCGTCGTTCATGTGATACCAGTGGTAGAGAAAGCGCTGCCCCATGCGGCGAAATGGTGCAAATGCCTCCGAGCGCACCATATTGAACACATTCGGATATTCGAGCGATGAGTTGTAGATTGGCAACTCGAAGGCCTTGAGGTTCTGGCCTGCGATGCGCTGGGCCATGCGCCGGCCTGCATGCGCAGAGAACGACACGCCGTTGCCACCATAGCCGACCGCATAGAAGACGCTTTCCCTTGGATCGGGCTGGGTGATACGCGGCATCATGTCGTGGCTCACATCGACCCAGCCCCACCAGGAGTAGTCCACCTGGATTCCCTTGAGGGCCGGGAACTTGTGGTGCAGGCCCTCGACCAGCTTGGCCATATGGACCGGATTGGGCGCATCGGCGCCGGTGACGGCGCTGCGGCTGCCGATCTGCACGCGGTTGTCGGGCAGCTTGCGGTAGTAAAAGCGCAGCGTGCGCGTGTCGGTGATGACTTGCGTGGTCTTGAAATTGGTGGCGGCCAGCTCTTCTTCCGTCAAGGGTCTGGTGACCAGCGAGTTCGAGAGAATCGGCATGATTTTGGAGCGCAGACTGCGGTGAAGGCCGTTGCTGGTATAGCCGCCGGTGGCAAAGCCGACGGCGCGTGCCTTGACCGTGCCGCCCGGTGTCTGGAGGTAATGTACGCCGTTGCGTGTCTCCATGCCCAGCACGGGACTGGCGGGATGCACCTTCACTCCCAGCTCGCGGGCCTTGCACAGATAGCCGAATGCCAGCTTGAGCGGATGCACGCCAATGCCGTCGGGCTCATGCATCGCGCCACGGCAGTCGGCGTCATCGACATAGTCGCGGCGCACAGCATCGACGCTGAGTATGCGGGCGTCGTAGCCGAAGACTTCGCGCATGACGCGGGTCTCGTTGCGCAGAAAATCCATTTTTCTGTCGCGATGGGCAATATACAAATGCCCTCCCGGTTGCGGCTCGCATTCTGGAAACTCCGCAACCAGTTTCTTGAACGTGTCGAATCCTTCGCGGATCTCCGCATCCAGCTTCAGGGCTGTGTCCTTGCCCCAGCGCTCTATCCACTGCGAGCGATAGAGGCGGCCGCTGGCATTCTGGCCCTGGCCGCCGTTGCGGCTGGTGCAGCCCCAGGCGCTCTGGTTGGCCTCGAGAACCACGGCGCGAATGCCGTGTTCGCGGGCCAGAAACAGCGCAGTGGACAGGCCCGTGAAGCCCGAGCCCACGATGACCACATCGGCTTCCATGTCGCCGCAGACCGGACCATCGTCCTCGGGGGGGCGGCCTGCCGTTCCTACCCAGTAGGTCGGAGCGTAGCCGGCGCCATGTCCGGGGGTTCTTGCCACCAGGGGGTCGTACTGCGGGTCGTATGGATTCAGATGGCTGGGGCGGATGTCCTCGGCTTTCATGGCGGTCGTCTCCTGGTGTGGCTGCGTTTGAAGCGGCGCTCTATTGCTATGGAATTGATGGACGCAAAGTCAATGCAGATGCACTGCTTGCGATGTCCAGAGCAGCATAGCCAGCCCCTTGCGCAGCTGGTTAGGGCCACGGCACAGGTTTTGATGGAGCCAGCGCGCAAGCCTGGCCATCCGAATCTCGGGATTGCCGCAGACGGGCGGCAGCGAGTCTCCTGCAAACCGGGCGACCCACCGAGTCGCGCTCGCCGGGCGGGGCTGCGCGCCGGCCTGCTTCAGATCGGCATGACACAGGCTGTGTCAGCCGTCACCTCAGGGGTATGCACTGGAGTCCACCGCCACCTGTGCAGACAGCGGGCGTGGCCGTGAGCTTCCCCTGTGCCTGTGGCAGCGATGACCGCATTGAGCGTGTTGATGTTCTCCTATCGTTTTCACCTAAATGAAGCGGCGCAAGAGGCATTTGCCGGCGGGCTTCGGTCTGCATCCGCAAGAGCCGGGGCAGAGCGTCGCGCTCAGAGGAGAAGCGGACTTTCTCAAGGCATTTTTCGGTGCGCGCCGCCGTCATCTCGCGAGGGATCACTGCCCTGCGCGGCAAGGCCTTGGACTTAACGATAGCCGGCAACTGGCCCTACGAAATGGAGCCAGTGCTACCTACCATGAGCCATCGGAATTTCAGGCATTTTTCGATAGAAAGGGGGCGCTTTTGCAATGGTCGACCCCCATGACATGACAGCAATCTGGAGAGCATATGAGCAAGCAAGAATCCCAACCCGATGTCCAGTTTCTGGCGCGTTTCTCCGACGCGTGGAATCGCCATGACATTGACGCATTGATGGACTTCATGGCCGACGAGTGCGAGTTTCATGCCGTTGCCGGCCCTGATCTGATGGGACGCAGCTTCGTGGGTCGTGAAGCCGTGCGTGAGGGCTTTCAGCTGGCCTGGCAGGCATTCCCCGATGCGGCCTGGGTGGATGGAGAGCATTTTGTGCAAGGCACGCGCGGTGTTTCGGAGAGCACCTTCAAGGGCACCAAGGCCGATGGCCTGCGTGTAGAGGCACGCATGGTCGATGTGTTCACCTTCCGTGACGGCAAGATCGCCGTCAAGAACGCCTACCGCAAGGATCGCCCGCCTGTGGCGATTTCCTGACACGAGCCTGGTTTGCGTGCGCGCATTCTTGTCTCGCGGCAGGGGGCGCTGCACGCATGGCTTCGCGCAACAATTTTCAAGCAGATAACTGAACGACCACGGCAACGGCCTGCATGAGCAGCAAGGCACAGCCAGATACATAAAGCCGTGGCGACCGGCATTTCCAGGCCGGCAAGACAGGAGACAAAAATGATTGGAAATCCGCATTCGTCGCCGGACGGGCTGTCGCACAGTCTCAAGCAGCGGCACATGACCATGATTGCCCTGGGCGGTGTCATCGGTGCCGGGCTCTTCGTCGGCAGTGGCGTGGTCATCAAGTCGGCCGGGCCGGCGGCCGTCATCTCTTTTCTGATCACCGGCCTGCTGGTGGTGCTGGTCATGCGCATGCTGGGCGAGATGGCCTGCTCCATGACGGGAGGCTCGTTTTACGAGTACGCCCGGGAAGCATGGCGCGACCGGCCCGCCGTGGGCCAGCTGGCGGGATTTCTCACGGGCTGGATGTACTGGTATTTCTGGGTCATCGTCGTGGCGATCGAAGCGGTGGCGGGGGCGGAGCTGGTGCGCTACTGGCTGCCCGACGTGCCGGCCTGGAGCATCAGCCTGGTCCTGCTGATCATGATGACGCTGACCAATCTGGTCTCGGTCAAATCCTTTGGCGAGTGCGAGTTCTGGCTGGCATCCGTGAAGGTGGCCGCCATCGTGGTGTTTCTGTTCATTGCCGGTGTCTATGTGCTGGGCCTGACACCGGGAGGCAGCGGAATGCATGTCGCCAACCTGAGCCAGAACGGCGGCTTCATGCCCAACGGCATTGTTCCGGTGCTCACGGGCGCCGTGGCCGCGACTGGCTTCTATTTCGGCGCGGAGATCGTGACGATTGCGGCCGCCGAAACCGCCGAGCCCCAGAAAGCCGTGGCCAAGGCCACGAATTCGGTCATCCTGCGCGTGCTGGTGTTCTATGTGGGATCGGTGCTGCTGGTGGCCTGCCTGGTGCCATGGAACTCCATCGGCATGTCCACGCCCTATGTCAGCGCTCTCGATGCCATGGGCGTGCCGGCCGCTGCCCAGATCATGAATGCCGTGGTGCTGACCGCCGTGTTGTCGGCGCTCAACTCCGGACTTTATGCCTCTTCGCGCATGCTGTTTGCGCTGACGCGACGCGGCGATGCGCCCAAGGTGCTGGCCCAGGTCAGCCGCAACGGCGTGCCCGTGTACGCGATTCTGGTGGCCACCTTGTTCGGCTACGGTGCCATCGTCATGTCCTATCTGTCTCCCGACAAGGTGTTCGCCTTTCTCGTGAACTCCTACGGAACGGTTGCCATCTTCGTCTACATCCTGATTGCGATTTCCCAGTTGCGTCTGCGCTATCGATTGGAGAACGAGGCTCCGCATCTGCTCAAGGTGCGCATGTGGTGCTTTCCTTATCTGACCTGGCTGGCGATTGCGGGCATGCTGTCCATCGTGGTGGCCATGGGCTTCATTCCCGAACAGCGCACGCCGCTGGCCCTGGGTGTGGCCAGTCTGTGCATCTTGCTGATTGCCTATCGCGTGCGCCAGGCGTTGCGGCGCGGAATCAGTCCCGAGGGGCTGCTCGACGAGCTGGCTCCGCCCAAGCTGCGCAAGAATTGATGAGACCCACAAAAGCCCCGGACCCTGAGTCCGGGGCTTTTGTTTTGCGCCTCTACATGCAGTGCATGGCTTCTGCCAGGGCCTTGATGCCGTGGGCGATTTGTCCTGCGGGAATGGACTGATAGCCCAGGCGTATGAAGTTGCCCGTGTTGCGAGGGGAGGTGAAGAACACATCTCCGGGCTCGATCAGCACTCCATGCTCGGCGGCCTGGCGTGCCAGCGCTTGCGCGGGCACATGGTCGGGCAGTTGCACCCAGCATGAGCCGCCGCCGCGTACCGGCGTGATGCGGCATTGGGGCAGGTAGCGAGCCATGGCTGCCGTCAGCTCGGCATGACGCTCTTTCTGGGCCTGGCCGAGGCGGCGCAGCTGGGCCTCGTAGTGGCCCAGCGAGATGAACATGGCCAATGTGCGCTGGATGAAGGTGGAAGGATGGCGGATCATCAGGCGGCGCAGGGCGCGCAGCTCCTTGATCAGCTCGGGCGGAGCCACGATATAGCCCACGCGAAGGCCGGGTGCCAGGCTCTTGGAGAGGCTGCCGATATAGATCACGCGGTTGTTGCGGTCCAGGCTTTTGAGTGCCGGGATGGGTTGTTCGTCGAAGCTGCTTTCGCTTTCGTAGTCGTCCTCGATGATGATGAGATCGTGCTTTTGTGCGGCCTCGAGCAAGGCTTCGCGCCGCTCCAGCGGCATGGTGACACCCGTGGGGCACTGATGGCTGGGCGTGACGTAGAGGTACTCGAGCTTGCGCATGGCATTGACGATAGGCAGTCCATCGCCATCCACGCCAATGGGGATGACCTGCGAGGTGCGGCTGCTGAAGATATTGCGCGCATCGGGGTAGCAGGGGTTTTCGATGCCGATGGAGGTGCCCTCGCGCATCAGCAAATCGGCCACCATGTACAGCGCATGCTGGGCGCCGACCGTGATGATGATTTCGTCGGGTGACGCCCAGACGCCGCGGCGCGGCAGGATCTTGGTCTGCACCTGCTGGATGAGGCTGTCGTCGTCGCGGGTGATGTGATCGGGCGCCCACATGCGGATGTCCACCACGCCCAGGGACTTGAGGCAGCATTCGCGCCAGGCGGCCGTGGGAAACAGCTCCTTGTCGAACTGGCCGTAGAGAAACGGATAGGGGAACCGCTGCCAGTCGTCTTCCTTCACGATGCTGCGCTGCAGGCTGGGGCGCAGCCACAGGCGGCGCGACCAGTCCGTGTGCGCCTCGGCGTCCGTGCTCCTGCCGCTGCCCGGCGTGCGCTCGGCCGTGCGGCCCTGCAGCACATCGGGGTGTATGAAATGGCCTTTTCTCTCGCGGCTCAGCAAGAAGGCCTCTTCGGTCAGTTGCTGGTAGGCCATGACCACGGTGATGCGGCCCACGCCCAGCAGCTTGGCCAGTTCCCGGCTTGAGGGGATAGCGTCGCCGGGCGCGAGAATGCCGGTGAGGATGGCATCGACCAGCATTTCGCGAATCTGACCCTGAAGGCTCAGAGAGGGCCTGGCGCTGCGGCGAAACAGCTGCTCCCACATAGCCACGGATGGAGGAATCGAAGGCGAGGCCTGTTGTCTGTCTGTCGTCATTGATGGTTCTGAATGCACTGCCGCAGCGTGCGGTGGCCTGGAGCGACCGGCTGCCCTGACGCGCGGGGCCTGGCTCTTTGGGGTCCATGAACGCGGCATCGCAGAGGCCGCCAGCAGCTTGCTGGCGGACCGGTTTCAACGCTCAAGATTAGCGCATATGCATGTGCTTGGAATCAGGCTTTTCATGTGGTCGCAAGCCTGAAACAGCGCGCGAGATCTGAAATTCCTGGAGACCTTTTCTGCAGGCCCCAAAAACTGTATATAATTCGAGGCTTAGCGGCTGTAGCTCAGCTGGATAGAGTACTTGGCTACGAACCAAGGGGTCGTGGGTTCGATTCCTGCCAGCCGCACCAAACGACAAGCCTCAGAACTGAAAAGTTCTGAGGCTTTTTCGTTTCTGCTCTGCCTGTTGCGACGGGGCTGACAGGCTTGGAGGGTCTTGGAAGAAAAATCCGGGTTTTCACCGATTAGCTTCAAAAACTGTATATAATTCGAGGCTTAGCGGCTGTAGCTCAGCTGGATAGAGTACTTGGCTACGAACCAAGGGGTCGTGGGTTCGATTCCTGCCAGCCGCACCAAACGACAAGCCTCAGAACTGCAAGGTTCTGAGGCTTTTTCGTTTCCGGGCTTTGACAGAGGCTGGTCAAGGCAAGCACGGATCTGTGTGAAGATCGGCCTCATGAGCAAGGCTTTCACCAAAGAATCGGACGGCGACGACGATGATGACGTCGGCGCTCTGCCGCCATTGCCCGCCGGCGGCAAGAACTACATCACGCCCCAGGGCTACCAGCGCATCAAGGATGAGCTGCTGGATCTGATCGACAACGAGCGCCCCAAGATCGTGGAGATCGTGCACTGGGCGGCCAGCAACGGCGACCGTTCCGAGAACGGCGACTATCTCTACGGCAAAAAGCGTCTGCGCGAGATCGACCGCCGCATCCGCTTTCTCACCAAGAGACTGGAGATTGCCGAGGTGGTCGACCCTGCCGTGCATGCGGGCAGCGACCAGGTCTTCTTTGGCGCCACGGTCAGCTATGTCGATGACGAGGGCGTGGAGCGCACCATCACCATCATGGGCATTGACGAGGCGGACAGCGCGCAGAACCAGGTCAGCTGGATTGCCCCGGTTTCGCGTGCACTGCTCAAGGCGCGCGTGGGTGACGAGGTGGCCTTGCCCACGCCGGCCGGTGTGCGCATGCTGGAGATTCTGGACGTCAGCTATCCGCAGCCTGCAGCACGTTCCTGAGTGCACGAGCTGCAAAAAAGCGCGGCTTCCATATCGGAAGCCGCGCTTTTATTTTGTGAGCTTCACTCGCTTGATGTTCAATGATTTCAGATGGTTTTGGTATTGAATTCATTGATTGTCAAGCGCTAAAAGCTATTGTTTTTGAGATGGGTTGCCAGCCTGCAGGCGTTGCAGCAGCTCCAGCGTGGGGTAGCCGTCTGCCACCAGGCCCTCGCTTTGCTGGTACTGGCGCAGCCCGGCCCGGGTGGCCGGACCCATCACGCCGTCGGCCGCTCCGGTGGCAAAGCCGCGCTGGCTGAGTGCGGTCTGCAGCGCCCGTGTCTGCTCACGCGTGAGTGCGCTGAGATCGCGCGGCCATTCGGCGCTGACACCGCCATTGCCTGCCAGCTGCGATGCGAGCAGGCTCACGGCCAGTGCATAGTTGGTGGAGTTGTTGTAGCGCAGGATGGCGCGGAAGTTGCTGCCCACCATGAAGGCCGGACCACGGGCACCGGCCGGTGCAATGATGCTGGCTCCGGCTATCGCAGGCAAAGCCTGAGCGTTCATGCTTTGCACGCCTTCTGCAGCCCAGGCATTGCTGTTCTGGCGCGTGGAAAGCTCGGTGCGTGCGTAATCGAAATTGGCTGGCAGGCGCACTTCAACGCCCCAGGGTTCGCCGGGGTTCCAGCCCGAGCTTGCAAGATAGTTGGCCGTGGAGGCGGCCACATCGGCCATGGAGCCCCAGATGTCGCGGCGGCCGTCTCCATCGGCATCGACTGCATATTGCAGGAAGACCGAGGGCAGAAACTGGGTGTTGCCCATGGCACCGGCCCACGAGCTGATCATATGGGCGGCGTCGATGTCGCCGTTGTCGATGATGCGCAGCGCGGCAATGAGCTCCTTCTGCGCCCATTCGGCGCGGCGGCCGTCGAAGGCGAGAGTGGCCAGCGCATCCACGGCCGAGAAGCTGCCGAAGTTGCTGCCGTAATTGCTTTCCATGCCCCAGATGGCGGCAATCACCGGCGCCGGCACGCCATAGCGCTGGCTGGCCGCCTGCAGGCTGGCGCCGTGTTCCTGCATCTTGAGCTTGCCGGTCCTGATGCGCTGTGCGGAGACCGCGCTATCCAGGTATTGCCAGGGCGTGCGCGTGAACTCGGGCTGGGAGCGGTCGAGCCTGACGATGCTGGGCTGGAGTCTGGCACCGGCCAATGCGCTGCGCAGTGTGCGCTCCGAAATGCCTGCCGCGCGTGCGCGTGGGGCGAATTCCTGCTTCCAGTGTGCGAAGTTGCTGGCCTGTATGGGACTTTCCATCGCTGCTTCGTCAGTGCCTTGCTCTGTTTTGGCAGGCTGTGCCGGTTCGGACACCGCCGCTGCAGGAGGCTCGGACCGGGTGGCGCAGCCTGCGAGCAGGGCTGCTGCGATGGCGGTGATCAGCAACGGCTGACGGACATTCAGAAGCGAAGGTGCGGTTTGGAGCATGAATGCCATTGTCGCTTGCTGCCGTGGCCTGGGGGCTGTTGCATGGCGGGATAGCGCCCGCAGAATGCAACAAAATCTTTCGCCCATGAAAAAGGCCGCCCGAGGCGGCCTTGTGGAGCATGGAAGAGGTCAGGCCATGACGCGGCTGGCACGAATGACCGAGTGCAGGCGGCGCAGATTGCGCAGCGCATTCTCCAGCTGCACGCTGTTCTGCACGGAGATGACGAAGCGCAGGTCGGTGGTGCCGATCGCTGCTTCGTCGGTCATCTCGACGCGCACGATATCGGCTTCGGCGTTCGATAGCTCTGCCGCCACACGGGCCAGCACGCCCTTGTTGTTTTGCACCGTAACCACGATTCCCGCCTCGAACAGGCGCGTGATGTCGTCGGACCAGTCCACGGTGATGAAACGGTCGGCATCCTTTTCACGCAGCTTGATGGCATTGTTGCAATGGGCGTGGTGCACGACCAGGCCCTGACCGCCCAGGTAGCCCAGAATCGGGTCGCCAGGCACGGGGCGGCAGCAGTGCGAGTAATAGACCGAACTGCTCTCGTCGCCGTTGAGCGTGACCGCACCCTGGAAGGGGCGGTTGTGTGTATTGAAGCGCTCCTGCGTGATGAGCAGGGCATCCGGGCGCACCCCCTGCTTGGTCATGAAGGCGGTCATGCGCGCCGCCACCAGCGAGGCAATGCGGCGGCCCATGCCGATATCGACCATGAGGTCTGCGGGCGTGCGGTTGCCCGTGATGCGCAAAATCTCGTCCCAGACGTTCTTGTTGGCATCGTCCTGAGACGGTACGCTGTCAATGCCTTCGGCACGCAGAGCCTGGGCCAGCAGCGTTTCTCCGAGCTGACCGGCTTCGGTCTGGGCCGCATTCTTGAGGTAGGAGCGGATCTTGGAGCGCGCGCGTCCGGTTTTCACAAAACTCAGCCAGGCCGGGTTGGGCGTGGAGGTTTCGGAGGTGATGATCTGCACCACATCGCCGCTCTTGAGTTCGGTGCGCAGCGGCACTTCCTCGTCATTGATCTTGGCTGCCGTGGTGCGATGCCCGATCTTGCTGTGGATGGCGTAGGCAAAGTCCACCACCGTGGCACCGCGCGGCATGGCCATGATCTCGCTCTTGGGCGTGAACACGTACACGGCATCGGGGAAGAGATCGACCTTGACGTGATCCCAGAACTCCGCCGCATCACGGGTCTCGTTCTGGATGTCGAGCAGGGACTGCAGCCACTGGGTGGACAGATGCTCGGAGTCATGACCTTGCTGCGCCTTGTACAGCCAGTGGGCCGCGACGCCGGCCTCGGCCACGATGTTCATCTCTTCCGTTCGAATCTGGAATTCGATGCTGACGCTGGAGGGGCCGACCAGCGTGGTGTGCAGCGACTGGTAGCCATTGCTCTTGGCAATCGCGATGTAGTCCTTGAAGCGGCCCGGCATGGGCTTGTATTTCTGGTGCAGCACGCCCAGGGCGGTGTAGCAGTCCAGCGTCTTGGGGACGATGATGCGAAAGCCGTAGATGTCGGTGACCTTGGCAAAGCTCAGCTGGTTCTTCTGCATGCGCTGGTACAGCGAATACAGCGTGCTCTCGCGGCCCAGCAGGCGTACCGACAGGCTGTGCGTGGCAAAAGCGGTGCTGACTTCATCCTGCACACGATGGACCAGGTCCCGGCGGCGTGTACGCGAGCGGCCGATGGCTTTTTCCAATGTGGCATAGCGCCAGGGGTGCAGATGCTTGAACGACAGGTCCTGCAGTTCGCGATAGGTCTGGTTCAGACCCAGGCGGTGAGCGATGGGTGCGTAGATCTCCAGCGTTTCGGACGAGATACGGCCCCACTTGCTGCGCGGCATGTCGCTCATGGTGCGCATATTGTGGGTGCGGTCGGCCAGCTTGATCAGGATGACGCGCACATCGCGCGCCATGGCCAGCAGCATCTTGCGAAAGGACTCGGCCTGGTTTTCCTCGCGAGTGTTGAACTGCAGCTTGTCCAGTTTGGTCAGCCCGTCCACCAGTTCGGCCACATCCTCGCCAAAGCGTTCCTTCAGGTCCAGCTTGGTGATGCCGCAATCCTCCATGGAGTCATGCAGCAGGGCCGCCATCAGGGCAGGGGCATCGAGCTTCCAGTTGGCGCAGATTCCCGTGACCGCGATGGGGTGGGTGATATAGGGGTCTCCACTGCTGCGCCACTGATCGGTATGTGCTTGATCTGCGTAGATATACGCCTGGCGCACGCGCTCGGCGCTGTCGGCATCCAGATAGCCCAGATGCTCCATCAAGCCCTCAAAAGCAGCAGCCGACACACGTGCAGCCTGTTCAGCGGGCATGCGCTGAGGCTTGGCCGGTGCCGTAGAGGAAGGAGCAATCGTCGAGTTCTGGGCCGCTGTCATATTCCTTAAATGTAGCCTGCAAGTATGGAGTGCAAGCTGATAGGCACAAAAAAGCACCGACGAGCGGTGCTTAATTGTCTATTTTGGTGCTGCGATGCAACAGCTCAACCCGGCACCTTCTTCAGCATTTCCAGGCCTACCTTGCCGTCTGCGATCTCACGCAGGGCAGTGACGCTGGCCTTGTTCTTGGTTTCAATCTTGGGGGTATGGCCTTGATTGAGCATGCGGGCGCGATAAGTCGCGGCCAAAACGAGCTGGAAGCGGTTGGGGATCTGCTCCAGGCTATCTTCAACAGTAATGCGTGCCATCAGGAACTCCGGGAACGGTCAGTTGGATTCAGGGATATTGAGCGACTCGAAGGTGTCGGCGCGAAGGCGCCGCTGGGCCGCATATTTGAGGCGTTGCGCGTGAATGATCGCCTTGAGATCAAAGAGCGCACTCTCAAACAGTTCGTTGATTATAACGAAGTCGAATTTTGCGACCTGCGCCATTTCCTCTTCGGCGTTCTTCAGGCGCAGCTCAATGACTTCGGGAGCGTCCTCGCCACGATTTTCCAGTCGGGCGCGCAACTCGTCCCAGCTGGGCGGCAGGATGAAGATCAGCACGGCATTGGGAAATGCCCGTTTGACCTGCAATGCGCCCTGGTAGTCGATTTCGAGGAGCACATCGGTGCCGCTCTGGATGCGCTCTTCCAGAGACCTTTTGGCCGTGCCGTAGCGGCGGCTGTGCACATTGGCCCATTCCACAAAGCCGTTGTTGGCGACCATTGCGTCGAATTCGGCGTCCGAGACGAAGTAATACTCACGGCCATGCTTTTCCTGGCCGCGCGGCGCGCGCGTGGTGTGAGAGACGGAGGGGTAGACGCGTGCGTCGAATTCACGCAGGGCGCGTACCAGAGAGGATTTGCCGGCACCGCTGGGTGCCGACACGACAAATAGATTTCCGGGATGGTCCATGACTTTGGGCATGACTTTGGGCATGAATCGAGCGTACAGGGTAGGTACGCCCAGGGCTTGCTTACTCGATGTTCTGCACTTGTTCGCGCATTTGCTCGATCAGCACCTTCATGTCGACGCTGATGCGGGTCAGCTCCAGCGTGGCTGATTTGGAGCCGAGGGTGTTGGCTTCACGGTGCAATTCCTGGATCAGGAAGTCCAGACGCTTGCCGATGTCGCCACCCTTTTTGAGCAGACGCTCGATTTCGTCGAGGTGAGAGCCCAGGCGCGTGACTTCCTCGGCCACGTCGATGCGGATGGCAAAGGCCGTGGCTTCGGCCAGGGCGCGGTCCTGGGCGGCCTCGGGGGCAACCGAGCCTTCGCCCAGGGCCATGGCCTCCTTCCAGCGCTCCAGGAATTTCTGGCGCTGCTGCTCCACCAACTGCGGCACCAGCGGCGCGGCGGTCTTGGCCAGTTCGCGCAGTTGCTTGATGCGGTCGAGCAGCATGTCGGCCAGGCGCTCGCCCTCGCGGGCGCGAGCCGCGAGCAGCTCGGTGATGGCCTGTTCGGCCAGGGCCGGAGCGATCTCGCTCCAGTCCGTGGTGGCGGTGGCGGTGCCGCTGCACAGGCGCAGCACATCGGCCACGGACAGGTCGCGTGCCTTGGGCAGCCAGGCCTGAACCGAGTCCTGCAGGGTCACCAGGCGTTGCAGCTGGGTGGCTGAGGGAATGGGCAGGGATTGGTTGCTGGAGACGTCGATGGCGGCTCGTACTTCCACCTTGCCGCGCTTGAGGCGCGCGGTGAGCAAGGTGCGCAGGGCCGGTTCAAGGGCGCGCAGTTCGTCGGGAAGGCGGAAGGACAAATCCAGAAAGCGGCTATTGACCGCGCGGATCTCAAGGCCCAGACGGCTGTTGGACTGGGACTCTTGACCACCCTCAACGGATGCGCTGTGCTGGGCACTGGCGTATCCGGTCATGCTGTAAACTGGCATTGGACTTTTGATGGATGCTTGCAATTTCCCGATTATCCGGGTTTCGTATCATCCTTGAGGTTTACCGGTAAAAAATGTCTACAAAAACCAAGCCAGCGCCCCTACCGTCGGGCAGCACAATAGGCGGATACCGGGTGGTGCGCAGGATTTCCTCGGGGGGGTTCGGGATTGTCTACCTGGCTCTGGACGCCGATGGCCAGCAGGTAGCGATCAAGGAGTACCTGCCGGCTTCGCTTGCCACTCGGGCGCCTGCCGAACTTCAGCCCATGGTGGCGCCAGAAAAGTTGTCCCTCTATCGCCTCGGGCTCAAGAGCTTTTTCGAGGAAGGGCGCTCGCTGGCGCAGATTTCCCACGCCTCCGTGGTGAGCGTGCTGAATTTCTTTCGCGAAAACGAAACCGTCTACATGGTGATGAACTACCTGGAAGGGGCGACCCTGCAGGAGTTCATCGTCACGGCGCGCGAGCTCAAGGCCGACAAGGTGTTCAGGGAGTCGACCATCCGCTCTCTGTTTGACGAGGTGCTGCGCGGCCTGCGCATCGTGCATCAGCACAAGATGCTGCATCTGGACATCAAGCCCGCCAATATCTTCATCACCAATGACGACAAGGCCGTGCTGATCGATTTCGGCGCGGCGCGCGAAGTGCTGTCCAAGGAGGGCAACTTCATTCGTCCCATGTACACGCCGGGCTTTGCTGCTCCCGAGATGTACCGGCGCGATTCCCAGCTGGGTCCCTGGACCGATATTTACGCCATTGGCGCCTGCATCTATGCCTGCATGCAGGGCATACCGCCCAATGAAGCTCCGCAGCGTCAGGACAAGGACCGGCTGGCCCTTGCCTTGAACAAGCTGCGCGGCGTGTATTCGGACAATCTGATCGAGGTGGTGGAGTGGTGCATGGCCATGGATCCGCTCTCGCGCCCGCAGTCGGTGTTTGCCCTGCAAAAGGAGCTGAGCCGCGAAGGCGAGCGTCGCTATACCAAGCTCAGCATGCAGGAACGCATGCGCATGCAGTTTGACAACATGGTGCATGACGCCAGGAAGAATCTTCAGAAACTCGGCGGCTCCGAACGTGGAGCGGTGACCGACAGCAATCGCAAACCATGAAATTTTCCGTCTTCCAGCTCAGCCGCCGTGGAGGCCGTGCCCTCAACGAAGACC
>Ga0268257_1001429_pt1 | contig 20527 bp, 18 predicted proteins | sample AgamicAtPrz_FD_200249 | JGI IMG/M metagenome (GOLD analysis project Ga0268257, IMG submission 200249) | Agave microbial communities from Guanajuato, Mexico - At.P.rz (v2) (version 3) | ecosystem: Host-associated > Plants > Phyllosphere > Phylloplane/Leaf | place: Guanajuato, Mexico | collected... | reverse complement strand
ATGCGTCCGGTGCGCAACATCCACATGCTGATCGCGTCCAGCCATGGGCGACAATACCTGTTTGGGCCACGGCCCGGTGTTAGGAAAACGACTTACGCAGATTCGGATCAGGCATGGCGCTCCATGCCTGTCGTGCTTCCCCGTTCGCGTCAGTCCCAAGGAATTCAACGCATGTGGCCCTTCAGTCTGTTCAAGAAACTCAGCCAGGACCCGGCCGTGGGTCAGCCCCGGGGCGACTATATCGGCTGCTATCTGCTGGGCACGCATACCAGCGGGCGCGACGATGACATCAGCTATATCTCGCTGGCCACCACGCGCGAGCAGCTTGAGCTGGATGCGCGCCAGTATCTGCAGGAGTTCCTGGAGCAGCATCCGCAGTTGACCGAAGCGGAGTGCCTTGCCCTGCAGGATCTGCTGGAGCACTGGAATGCGCGCGCCGATGCCCATCTGGCCAAAGCAGCCGGCAAGCCCGGCCAGCCCCTGGCCGTGCAGGGCGGCAGCGAGCTGTTCCTGCGCACCGGCATGCGGGCGCGCAAAAAGGAAAAAGGCGTCTATCTGGAATAGACGCCGGGGCGGCGGCGGCCCGGCGGCTGCCGCTACTGCGTGAAATTCATGTCGAAGCCGGCTTCTGTCAGGCGCACCTCGTCGCCTTCGGCTTTCTCCAGCCAGCCCTTGTCGACGGCCCAGTCCAACGCAGACTGGCGCTCGCCTTCGCCGATGCCATGCTTTTGCAGGTCGGCGGCAAGCGCTTTCTCGCTCATTCCTTCGCCGGCACGCAAGCTTTGCTCCACCACCAGGATGTAGACCATTTTGTGGGCTGCGATCTGAATGCTCTGCTCTGTCATGTTCACAAGTCCTTGTTCTTGAATGAAGGGAAAGCCGGGTGCCCGCCAGGCTCCAGGCCTTGCGCCCTGGCCTGCTGCTTGTGTTTTATGCCGCGAGCCATACCCACTCTGGCAGTGAGTTTGTAGCCATCTCTCTAGTATTTCCGATGCGTTTCCTCTGCTTGCCGGCTCCGCAACATGGTGCCGGCGCTTCAGTTTCAGAACTGTGTTTCAGGGAGGTCATCATGGCTCGCCACACGCCCATAGAACGCTATCGCAATATCGGCATCTCCGCGCATATCGATGCCGGCAAGACCACCACCACCGAGCGCATACTGTTCTATACCGGGGTCAACCACAAGCTGGGCGAAGTCCATGACGGCGCTGCCACCATGGACTGGATGGAGCAGGAGCAGGAACGCGGCATCACCATCACCTCGGCGGCCACCACGGCCTTCTGGTCGGGCATGGAGCACAACTTCCCGGCCCACCGCATCAACATCATCGACACCCCCGGACACGTGGACTTCACCATCGAGGTCGAGCGCTCCATGCGCGTGCTCGATGGTGCGGTGATGGTCTACGACTCCGTGGGCGGCGTGCAGCCGCAGTCGGAGACCGTATGGCGCCAGGCCAACAAGTACAAGGTGCCGCGCCTGGCCTTCGTCAACAAGATGGATCGCGTAGGCGCCGACTTCTTTCGTGTACGCCAGATGATGGTGGACCGCCTCAAGGCCCACCCTGTACCCATCGTCATTCCCATCGGGACCGAGGCCGATTTTCACGGCCTCGTCGACCTCATCAGGATGAAAGCCATCTTCTGGGATGACGAGTCCCAGGGCGTGAAGTTCGAGTACCAGGAGATCCCCGCTGCGCTTCTGGCCAGTGCCCAGGAATGGCGCCAGAAGATGGTGGAGGCTGCAGCCGAGGCCAATGAAGCACTGACCGAGAAATACCTGGACAGCGGCGATCTTGATGCCGATGACATCATCACCGGCCTGCGCCTGCGCACCATTGCCACCGAAATTCAGCCCATGCTCTGCGGCTCGGCCTTCAAGAACCGCGGCGTTCAGCGTCTGCTCGACGCGATCATCGAGCTCATGCCTTCGCCGCTTGATGTCCCTGCCGTCGAAGGTCATAGCGAAGACGACAGCGCCAGCACCACGCTGATACGTCATGCCAGCGATGACGAGAAATTCGCCGCCCTGGCCTTCAAGCTCATGACCGACCCGTTCGTGGGCCAGCTGACCTTTGTACGCGTGTACTCGGGCGTGCTGGCCAAGGGCGATCTGGTCTACAACCCGACCCGCGGTAAAAAGGAGCGTATAGGCCGCATAGTGCAGATGCATGCCAACGCGCGCCAGGAGATCGACGAAATCCGCGCAGGCGACATCGCGGCCTGCGTAGGTCTCAAGGACGTGAGCACGGGCGAGACGCTGTGCGATCCGCAAGCGCCCATCGTGCTGGAAAAGATCTCCTTTCCCGAACCCGTTATCGCCCAGGCCGTGGAGCCCAGGAGCAAGGCCGACCAGGAAAAAATGGGACTGGCGCTGGCACGCCTTGCCGCCGAGGACCCATCCTTCAGGGTCAGCAGCGACGAGGAGTCGGGCCAGACCATCATTGCCGGCATGGGCGAGCTGCACCTGGAAATCATCGTCGACCGCATGAGGCGCGAATTCAATGTGGCCGCCAATGTGGGCAAGCCACAGGTTGCCTACCGCGAGACCATTCGCAAGACAGTCAGCGATGTGGACGGCAAGTTCGTGCGCCAGTCCGGCGGCAAGGGCCAGTACGGCCATGTGGTGCTGACCGTTGAGCCGCTGGAATCGGGCAAGGGCTTTGAGTTCGTCGACGAAATCAAGGGCGGCGTGATCCCACGCGAATTCATCCCCGCCGTGGAAAAAGGCCTGCGCGAAGCCATGAACTCGGGCGTTCTGGCCGGCTACCCGGTGGTCGATGTTCGGGTGCGGCTGACCTTCGGTTCATACCACGAGGTGGACTCCTCGGAGCAGGCCTTCCGCATGGCCGCCATCCTGGGCTTCAAGGAGGCCTGCAGAAAAGCCGATCCGGTGATTCTGGAGCCCATCATGGCCGTCGAGGTGGAAACTCCCGAGGAATACGCGGGCGCCGTGATGGGCAATCTGTCCTCGCGCCGCGGCGCCGTGCAGGGCATGGACGATATGGCGGGCGACGGCAAGACCATCAGGGCCGAGGTGCCGCTATCGGAAATGTTCGGCTATGCCACGCACCTTCGCTCCATGACTCAGGGCCGCGCCACCTACACCATGGAGTTCAAGCGCTACGCACAGGCCCCGCAGCAGGTAGCCGCCGGTGCGACTGCTTCGAGCGCGGCAGCCGGCCACCGAAAACAGGGCTAGGCTGATCCAGGCAACTCGGCCGCAGCTCGGCGGCAGAGTTGCCGGACTGGTTCAGACAGGCAGCTCAGGCTGCATGCAGCCACTGCATGGCCATGGCATCTTCGGTAAACGGGAAATGCCTGACCTCGGCATGCGTGAGATGCCTGCCGACGAATTCGGCCATGCCCGCCAGATGACTGTCGGTCACCAGAGCGATCTGCTCCACCTGATGGCGATGGTCTCTGACAAAGCCCATATGGGCGCTGAAGCCGGCCCAGTTTTCCCAGCCGGGAAAGTCCTTGGACTGAATCATCACCCCATGTAGTTTGGGATGCTCGGCCAGGAAATCGTCCACGTCCTGACTGACGCCGTCGAAATCCTGCTCGGTCAAGGGCCCATGGGGCTCCAGCAGCAAGATGCCTTCGGGTTTCATGAGGGAGTAATTGAGCATATGCAACTCCTGCAGCGAAACTTCACTGTACGCCTGGGCTCACGGGAATGCAGCCCTAGACAGCACCCGCAGCACAGGTTTTCGCAGCCCCTGACGCAGCATCGGGCCGCCTGCGAAGTCGACTAGGGGCAACCCATGGCCCGGCTCAGGCCCTGCAGCTGCTCGCCCAGCGCGGCACGCAGATCGGCGCGCATGGCGTCGCGCGTGAGCAGCTCTTCGGCATACAGTGCCGCCCAGTCGATACCCACGCCCAGCACCACACCGGCAACCGCTCCCGCCACCGCCCCCACGGCCGTGCCGACACCAGGAACGACGGAGCCCACCGCCGCACCGGCTACCGCTGCCCCGGCCTTGCCCAGACCCTGCTTGGCAGCGGCCTTGGCCAGCACCTTGCCGGCGGCCTTCATCGATGCCTTGGCCATGGCTTTACCCGCGACGGCTGCGGCAAAAGCACCGCCCCCCGTGCCCACCAGGGCGCTGGCCGTCAGCCGCTGGCGTGCATCGCCCAGCAGCTCCAGCGCAGGCAGGCTGGCCACCTCGGTACGCACCAGACATTGCCCGGGACTCAGGGCCAGATGATGACGCGCCAGGGTTTCCTCGATGCGCTGCTGGCCCTCGGCCAGAGCAGCGCCGCTGCTCAATGCCTGCTTTTGCAGAGTCTGTACCCAGCCCTCCAGACCTGGCGTGGCTCCCAGGGTTTCGCTGAGCTTGTTCTGCAGAAACTGGCTCACATCGCCCGTGAGCAGACTGAGGATGCGCCCCCACTCCGCCCCCAAGCTGAAATACCAGTCCAGATAGCGCTCGACGGCGGCATCCAGCTGCCGGCCCATCTCCGGGATGCTCTGGCACAGGGCCTGTCCGGCCTGGGCCCGGCCCAGCAGCTGCAGAACCTGCTGGCGTGTGGCGTCCAGCGTGCCGAGACTGTAGAGCTGCTGCCCGATGCGCTCGCACTCGGGCAGGCGCTTGAGCGCCAGCGGGCTCTCCTGGGCACGGGCCAGGCCGTCAAGGGCGGCCGTAGACTGCACCAGAATGCCCAGCACCAGCACCGCAACCAGGGCCAGCAAAGGCGCGGCCGACGAAGGTACGGCATTGCGCACTGCCGCCAAAGGCCTGGCCTGCAGCAGAAGGGCCGAGGAAGCCGATGCCCCTTGCATGGCGCGCCCCAGGCACAGCAGCACGCCTACCGGGCCAAACAGTGCCAGCAGCAACAGGCGCAGCAAGGGCAACTGAGGCAGGTCGGCCATGGCCCCGCTCGCCAGCTGCACGGCCAGCAGGGCATCCAGCCCCCAGCGCACCAGCCCCGAGGGCGCTGCGTGAATCTGGGCCAGAGCGAGATTCAGCGCGTCAGGCTCCATGCCGGTCGCCAGCGCCCGCCCCATATCCTGATGAATGGCCATGCCATAGAGCCAGCCGCCGCCCAGAAGCACCAGCAGCAGCCAGCTAGCAGCGCGCTGGGTGAAGGCCCAGGCAAAGGCCGTGGATGAAAACTCTCGCTTCAATCCCAGCTGCATGCCACAGGCCAGCAAGACATGGAGCAAGGGAGCCAGCGCCAGCAAAGCCCATTCCCAGGGCGCAAGAAACCATGCCTGCCAGAGCGAGCTGGTGCACAGCAGCAAGGCCAGTGCCAATGCCTTGCAGGCCGGCCACCAGCCGCCGCCGAGCCAGCGGCCGATATGCCCCTGCGGCGCGAACTGCAGGCGCAGCAGCTTTTTGCGCATCATCAGGAGCAGCCAATGCCCCCAGGCTGGCAACAGCACCAGCAGCAGTACGGCAAGCAGCCAGCCCCAGGGCGGCAAGCGCGTCAGCAAATGGGAAAAGCCGGCCAGGGCCGCCAGCCACAGCCAGCCCAGCAATACCGCGCGCAGCAGGGTCTGCGGCCGGGGCAACCCCGGCGCGTTCACTGGCGCACCAGCGCTGTTCATGGCTCGCGGCTCTTGCCCGCTCCCCGCCCCGCTGGGGCAATCCCTCTGGCGATGCGAGCGTTGTAGACCGTCAGGCGGCTCAGGCCTAGTTGCTCGGCAATCCTGGCATCGGACGCGGTGCCGAGCAAAGCCACTGCCTCGTCGCACCAGTCAAAAGCACTGCTGGCAACAGCACCCGTCACCGAGGCAATACCCAGCTCGGTACGCCTGGCCACCACGCTGGCCTTGCTGATGCCCAGCTGCCTTGCCACCTCGGCATCAGCCTCCTGGCCCAGCAGAGCAAGCGCTTGCGGGGTCCACTGGAAATGCCCGTAAGCCGGAATGCCCAGCGCATTGCGCTTGAGGTTGACCGTCTTGGCCGATGTGCCCCAGCGCTCGGCCAGCACCGAGTCTTTTTCCTGGCCCAGGCGGGCCAGCATTTCCTCGGTCCACTGCAGTGCAGCCTTGCCCATGCGTGCGTCCTTCCCGATTTCAAAAATACAAGCCAGATCGGCACTTATCCTATATGCAGCCTGCGTTTAAAGCTATCAAAACAGAGATTGCTTAGGCACAGCAGTAGGCGCAGGCCATGTTCGCTACGCCTCGGCAGCCTCAGCGGCAGTCTGGCCTCAGACATGTCCCCAATAGATCAGCGCATCCCGTCCTTCCACGGACAGCGACACCTGCGCCCCAACGGGCAGCAGCACCTTGGTGGGCACATGGCCGAAGGGCAGACCTTGCAGCACGGGGCGCTTGAGCTGCATGCGCAGCCAGTCGATCACGGTCTGCAACTTGAAGCCCTTGTCATGCGTGGTGAGCTTGAATTCGGTGAACTGGCCAAAGACGATGGCTTTTTGCTTTTGCAGCACGCCCGCCAGCAGCAGCTGCGTCAACATGCGCTCGATCCGGTAGGGGTGCTCGCCCACGTCTTCGATGAACAGAATGCCGCCATCGACCTGCGGGAAGTAAGGCGTGCCCAGCAGGGACACCAGCACTGCCAGATTGCCGCCCCACAAGGTGGCTCCGCCGGGAACATAGAAGTCCTTGAGCTGGGGCTTGCCATTGGGCAGCTCGCCAATCCTGGGCATCTGCCAGCCCGCGCCTTCGCCCTGGCCGCTGAGCAGGTCCTCGAAGCAGTCCAGCATGATGTCGTCCACGGGCTCGCCCGTCTTTTTGCTGTCCACTCCAAAGTCGGCGTTGAGCGCGGGACCGGCCCAGGTGATCGAGCCGGTCTGCGCTAGCATGGCCAGCTGAAAAGCCGTGAAATCGCTGAGGCCGACAAACTTGGTGCCGCCCGCAATCGCCTTGGCCACGGTCTTGTACTTGATGCCCGGCAGGATGCGCGTGAGACCGTAGCCGCCGCGCGAAATCAGCGCCACATCGGCCCCGCTGGCGGCAGCGCGATGGATGGCGGCCAGACGGGTGGCGTCGTCGCCCGCAAAGCGCTGGCTGCTGGCCAGCGCATCGGTGTCGACCTCCACCTCGTGGCCCAGGGCCTCCAGCTGCTTGATGCCACGCTTGAAGGCCGCCTTGTCGCGCACCGCACCCGAGGGCGAATAGATATAGACATGCTTGCCGCCATGGCTGTGATCGTGGCCGCAGCAGCTGCCATCGGCGCTGTGCACATGGTCGTGATGATCGTGGTGGCCATGCTCATGACTGCAGTGCTCGTCATGCACATGTGCCTGTTGGGCAGGCTCCTGCCCGTGCGAATGAGCGTGGTGCTGGGGCGTTGTAGTGGATGCAGGGGATTTGCGCGAGGTTGCCAAAGCCTTTTCATGCGGCCACCGGCCGCATGCTCCGTGAAAAGTGGGTGAATCCGCAGATTCAGAAGTTCATACGACTTACGCAAAACAGGTTCAGGCCGGGCGACTGCCTCGGAAGGCGGGCCCTTGTTGCATTCTTGTTTGCATAAGTCCTGGTTCAGATGCTTGCTCCGCCGGCCTGGCCGATCGGGCTACGGCGCAAAGTATTCCACAGCCGCTGCACCGCCGCCCTGCCATGCTGCAGGAACCGGAGCGCCAGGCCGGGTTTGCCGCCACACCCCGGACTGTGCCGCCAGTTGCGGCACGGCCTGCAGCCAGGCTGCCTGCCATTGCGCGGCAGACACGGGCTGCGGGGTGGCGGCGGGCTGCAGCCACAGCCTGTCGGCCTGCGCCCATTGCTGCAGCAGATCGGCAGGCGGCGCCGTCAGCTCGGTCTGCAGGCGCGGCCAGGCCTTGAGTGCAGCCCGATGCCCGGGCTGCGCAAACGGGGCATTCCAGGCGCGGGCCTCTTTAGGCCCTTGGGCATCCACAACTGTGTGCAGCCCTTCCAGTCCTGCCATGGCCCTGGCCACATCCCAGGCCGGCTTGCGCGCAGCCTGTTCAAACCATTGCTGACGCTGCTGCGGCTGCGTGTTCAGCGGCCAGGTATCGATCAGCCACGCGCCGGCAAAGCGCTCAGGCAGGGCTTGCGCGGCGGCCAGACCCAGGCGGCCGCCATCGCCCTGCCCAACCAGTACCAGCCGCCGCAGGTCGAGCGCTTCGATCAGCTCGGTGATGATCTGCAAATGCCATGGCGCGCTGTGCTGCTTGTCTTTCTTGGGCTGGTCGCTGCGGCCAAAACCCGGCAGATCAGGCACCACCACGCGATGACCGGCTGCCAGCAGATCAGGCAGCAGATGCCGGAAGCCATAGCCCCAGCCCGGGCTGCCATGCAGACACAGCCAGGTCAGCGCGGCGTCCTCGGGCCCTTCATCGACCACGGCCAGACGCAGTCCCTGCAGCGCCGGCAGGTCGCTGCGCCACTGCGGCTGCCAGGGCCAGTCCGGCAGGCCGGCAAACGTCTCATCGGCGTTACGCAGCGCCCAGTCCCTGAGCGGGTGCGGCTGCTGAGCCTTTTTTTCCTGGCGTCGCAGCTGGAAGAACTCCGCCATCAGTGCCGAGCATTCCGCAGCCAACACGCCGCGCAGCACCCGCGTCTGATGATTGATGGCGGAGTAGCCGAAGACATCGAGCACCGATCCTGCCGCACCGGTCCTGGGTTCGGCCGCACCATAGACCACGGCGTCCACACGCGCATGCAGCATGGCGCCGCTGCACATGGTGCAAGGCTCCAGCGTCACATACAGCGTGCAGCCCTCAAGCCGGTAATTGCCGAGGGTCCGTGCCGCCTCGCGCAAGGCCAGCACCTCGGCATGGGCCGTAGGGTCCTGGGCCGAAAGCGGGCTGTTATGGCCGCGGCCTATGACCTGCCCGTCCTTGACGACCACGGCCCCCACCGGCACCTCGCCACAGGCGGCGGCGCAGCGCGCCTGCTCCAGCGCCTGGCGCATGAAGTGTTCGTGCTCGGAAGCATCAAGATTCATAGCTCTATACGCCTGACAGACAAGGCCCGAATGACAGTTGCTCGAAAAGATCAGCGCCGCTCAATGGCCGCTGATCACCAGTTCCTTGCGTTCGCCGGAGTCATAGCCGTAGAGCGTGACGCGCGGATTCTGCAGCTCGCCCTGCGAATCAAAGGCAATCGTGCCCGTCACCCCGTCGTGGCGGGTCTGGCGCAGGCGCGGCAGATACGCCTCGGCCTGGGCCGAATCGGCACTCAGCATGGCCTTGGCCAGCACCATGGTCGCGTCATACGCATAAGGGCTGTAGACCTGATACTGGCCGGGAAAATGCTGGTCGTACTTCTGCTTCCAGTGCAGACCGCCTGGCATATTGCCCAGGGAGCTGCCGCTCATCACGCAAACCACGTTCTTGAGCGCCGGCACCTTGTCGGCCATGGCAGGCAGGCGCTCCGAACACTGCGCATCGCCGCCCAGGAACTTCACCTGATTCATGGCCAGCTGTGACATCTGGCGCAGCATGAGCCCGGCCTGTGCATCGAGCCCGCCGAAGAAGATCGCATCGGGTTTGCGGCCTTTGATGGCGGTCAGGATGGACGAGAACTGAGTGGCCTTGTCGCTGGTGTACTGCTTGTCGACGATCTGCACATCGCGCTCGGCCGCTGCGGCTTCAAACAGCTTGACGATGCCCTGCCCATAAGCTGTGCGATCATCCACGATCGCGATGCGTTTGACGCCCTGATGCTTGACGGCATAGTCCAGCAAGGCATTGACCATGGCACGGTCATTGGCGATGACGCGGAAGGTGTCGTCATAGCCGGCCTCGGTAATCGCGGGATTGGTGGCAGCAGGGGTGATATTGGGAATACCGCAGTCGTTGTAGATCTTGGCCGCCGGCAAGGTCGTGCCCGACTGAAGATGCCCCACCACGGCCGCCACCTTCTTGTCGCAGAAGCGGCGTGCCAACGCCGTGGCCTGGCCGGGATCGCCCGCATCGTCGCCGGCCTCCAGCTTCCACTGCACGGGGCGACCACCCAGCTGCAGCTTGCGTGCGTTGAGCTCGTCAATCGCCATGCGCACGCCGTTCTCCTCATCCTTGCCCAGGGCTGCGATGGGACCCGAAACCGGGCCGCCGTGGGCGATGCGCACCACCAGAGGCTTTTCCAATTCTGCCGCATGAACGGGCGACAGGGACACGGCGGCCAGCGCCAGGCTCAGGGCAGACGAGGTGCGAACACGGCGGCTCTGGGCCGAGCGATCAGTCATGGACATGCTTTCTCCTTGATGAAGCGGAAGGCTGTGGCATGCAAGCCTACGCCAGACCGGAACCTGATGCGTGTCGGCAAACCTTGCATACCACGTCAACGTGCAACCGAAGGGCAGTCCCTGGAGTGGAAGGGAAGGCTGCAGAGCTGGATCTGGCTCGGGTCTGCTGGCGCTGGGCACAGACTCCGGTTGCTGACGATAGGGCTGCTGAACCTGGCGGCTTCGCTCGCGCACCGCCACTCTGTCAGCGCTGTGATTGTGCCCCGTTGAACGGGATGGCGCCTGCCGCACCGGATTTTCCTGGCCGCAGGACAAGCTTTTCATCCCCCTCCCAAGACTGGCAGCAGCACCAAAGCGCGCTGACCCCGAACCGCTTTCGCGATCTGCGCCGAGGTGGCCTGGGCCTGTTTGCCGAATCTCGCGATCCGCATGCGTCAACCAGGCCCCGCAGCGCTTGCCACCAGGGGCCTTCAGCCAGCCAGCACCTGATTCAGCGCATGAACAGACTGCGCCAGCGCGCGAATCTCGGTCTGCTGATGCAGTCTTTCCAGCCAGTGCGCAGGAATGCCGCTGCGGCCCCAGAACGCTCCCGCAATCTGGCCGCCAATGGCCGCTGTGGTGTCGGCGTCATCGCCCAGATTGGCCGCCTCCAGCACGGCGGCCTCAAAGCTCTCGTGCCGGTCGAAACACCACAAAGCGGCCTCCAGACTGTGCACCACATAGCCCGTGCTCTGGATCTGCTCACGACTTTTGCTGCGCCAGCTGCCTTGCGCAATCTCGGCGATGCGCGGGCTGCCAAACGGCAGCGCGGCCATATCCAGCACCTGCGCCTTGCTGGCGCCCTGCAGGGCGCGGCTCACTGCCACGGCAAACAGACGGCAGGCATCCAGGCACTCCGCAGCGGCATGTGTGGTGCGAGAACTCAGCGCCGCCATCTCCTGCACTCTTTGTTCATCGTGGGCATACGCCATGGCCACAGGCGCCAGCCGCATCAGCGAGCCATTGCCGGCGCTGCGTGCATCCTCACTGCCCGCGAGCGCATTGCCGGTACGTAGGTACTGCTGTATCGCCTCGCGCGTTGCGATGCCGATATCAAAGCATTGACCGGAGGAACTCCAGTAGCCCCACTGGTACCAGTTGGCATAGCGCGTCATCTGGTCCCTGGGATCGCAATCGCTTTTGACGACCAGGCTCTCGGCCAGGCACAAAGCCATGGACGTGTCATCCGTCCATTGTCCGGCCCTCAGTGAAAACGGCCCGCCCCCCACCATATCGGTCAGCGGAGCGAAGCTGCCCCGCGCCCGGAATTCCAGAGTCGTTCCCACAGCATCGCCGCAAGCCAGCCCCAGCAGAGCACCTTCAAAACGGTTCAGCGTGCTCATTGTCCGGCTCTCAACTGCGTGCGCGCGGCCATCAGCGCAAAACCCAGCAGGTTCTGTCCATGCCATTTGCGCGGCTGCTCGGCGTCGGGATGGGTTGCGCCCAGGCCGATGCCCCAGATGCGGTCGCGCGGACTGGCCTCGACCAGCACACGCTCGCCGGTTCTCAGCAGAAACTCCCCCATGGCCGGGTTCTGGGTGAATTTGGCGACATTGGCGCTCACCACGATGTCGAAGCACTCCGCCTTCCAGCGCGCCTCGTCGAAATTGCGCACGCTGCGCCCGATCTGCTTGGCACTGGCCGGAGACGGCGCAGCTAGCACCTGCGCGCGCGCCTCTTCATCCCCAAACAGCCGCGCCTTGCCTGCCATCATGAAATGCTCCGCCGTGGCAAAGCGATCCCCCTCGACGGTGAATGGAGCAGAAAACCACTGGCTCAGGCAGCCTTTGCCCACCGAGCCATTCCTTTCGGCCTGATGGCCCCAGAAACAAAGGTATTTGGGACGGTAGCCCTGGTCGAGCTGGGTCACCAGATCGACTACGGATCGAATTTCGTAATCTCGGTTCATGTCTGTTCTTCTTGATATTGGTTGAGCCACCAACGGGAAAAGTCCGCCAAAGTGGCGTGAGTGGAGTCAATAGCCTGCAGACCCGGCCCCGTATTGGGTGAGCCGCCTTGCTCGCGTAGCACCAGCGCCTTGTGAATCCGGGCATCCACGCCGTCGAAATAGGGCAGAAAGTCATCGACAAATGCCAGAGGCTGCAACTGCGCCAGGGCTTGTGCCTTGGGGCTTAGATCTGGAGCGGCACTGCCGCTGGTGGCGATCACACGCGAGATCGGAAAACCCAGCCGCCGCAGATTGACTTGCCTTGCCTCGGCGAACTGCGGCTGGATTGCCGACACGCAGACCAGCTCATAACCGGCAGCGCACAGCTGCTCGCAAGCCTGGAGCGCACCTGCAATCGCGGGAATGCTTGACCAGAACTGCGCATCAAGGCTGGCACGAAAGCGGCTCAAGGCCTCGCCCTGCAGGCTGGCGACATCCCAGCGGTCCATGGCCCAGTAGGCGTCAGGCCGTTTCAGCGCGGGCCGCTCGCCAAATGCCAGCTCCCAGGCTGATGCATATGCTAGGTTGTAGTCCAGCAATACGCCATCCGCGTCGACGGCGATGATTCTCGAAGCATTCATGGCGCCAGCTTCAGCAGATACCGGACCGGGACGACATCGGTCAGCCAGACACCGTTGTCGGAGCGGTAGAACACATGGCCCTCGCCCTGCATGCGCGCGGCGTCCACCTGCAGCAGGGCCAGCTTGCCATGGCGACTGCCGACCTGAGCGGCCACTTCCACGCTTTCCGACAGATGGACATGGTGACGTGACTGCCGGTTAAGGCCCTCATGAAAAATCGCATCCAGAAAACGCGTGGCCGTGCCGTGGTAGAGCACTGCCGGAGGGCTGCTGGGTTCAAGGCCCAGTTCGACCTTGATGGAGTGGCCCTGATTGGCGCGTATGCGCTTGCCATCCGCGCTGAAGGAATAGCGCTGCTTGCTGTTGTCCGCCACGATGCGCTGCAGTTCCTCCAGACGGGTCGGCCGCCCAGAGCGCGCCAGGCAGGCCAGCAGCTCATCCGTCCGGGCCCAGCCCGCCTCGTCGAGCTTGAGCCCTATGGTCTCGGGACTGTGCCTGAGCACCAGGCTGAGGAATTTGCTGCGCGCGGTGGTGTTTTGGTCTTTCATTTTCTTGTTCTCTTTTTCTCTTGTTCTCTTTGTTCCAGGCGGCCTGCCTGGCGCTCAACAGATGCTTTCGCTACCTGGGCAGCCAGGCCCTGCCTAGTTTTCCTCGCATAAGTTGCATTAAACAACTTAAGCAAGTTGTACAATACAACCCATCCTTCATCCCGTCAAGCCTGATTCATGAGCGTTACACCGCGTCACTCCAAGCCAGCGCCGGACTTTCCTCGCCCCTACACCACGGTGGATGTGGTGATCTTCACGATTGCGCAAGACCGCTTGAATGTATTGCTGGTGCAACGCCCAGGTCACGACGATGATCCATTTCCCGGCCTCTGGGCCTTGCCCGGCGGATTTGTGAATGTGGATCTGGATGCCGATCTGCAGGCCTGTGCTGCGCGCAAGCTCAAGGAGAAGACAGGTGTGGACAGCCCCTATCTGGAGCAGCTCGGCAGCTGGGGCAGCGCCCTGCGCGATCCCCGTGGCTGGTCGGCCACCCATGTGTACTTCGCGCTGATTCCCGCCCACGAGCTGCAGCTGACCAAAGGCGCCAATGCGGCCGATGTGGCATGGTTCGAAGTGGACGAGCTGCTGCACCGACCCGCACTGGCCTTCGACCATGGCTGCATCCTGCAGGCGGCGGTGGAACGTCTGCGCAGCAAGGTCGAATACACCTCGCTGCCCGCTTTTTTGCTGAGCGAGCCTTTTACTCTGCCCCAGTTGCAGCAAGTCTATGAAACCGTGCTGGGGCGCAGCGTGGACAAGAGCGGCTTTCGCACCCGCATGCTGGCAGCGAACTTTCTGCTCGAGGCCGGACATGTGGAAGGCACATCGAACCGTCCCGCCATGGGCTACCGGCTGGCGGACCGCAGCGGGCCCGTGGTTTTCCCCCGAACCTTCAGCCCACGCGGCCATTGAATCAGGCGATTACCCACCGCTGTGCCGAAACCGGGGCTTGCTGAGATAATCTTGCCCCTATGTCTCTCCTGCCCCACCAGCTCGAACTCCTGTCCCCGGCGCGTGATGCCGATATCGGCATCGAAGCCGTCAATCATGGCGCGGACGCCGTCTATATCGGCGGCCCGGCCTTTGGCGCGCGCGCGACGGCAGGCAATGACATCCGCGACCTGGAGCGGCTCATCAAGCATGCCCACCGCTTCGGCAGCCGCATCTTCATCACGCTCAACACCATCTTGCGCGACGATGAGCTCCAAGGCGCGCGCGATATGGCCTGGCAGATCTACAACGCCGGCGCCGATGCACTGATCATCCAGGACATGGGTCTGCTGGAGCTGGACCTGCCACCCATCCAGCTGCACGCGTCCACCCAGACCGACATCCGCACGCCCGAAAAGGGCCGCTTTCTGCAGGACGCCGGTCTGTCGCAGATCGTGCTGGCACGCGAGCTGGACCTCAAGCAGATTGCCGCCGTGCGCGCCGCGACAGACCCCAGTCGCACCACCATCGAATACTTTGTGCATGGCGCACTGTGCGTGGCCTACTCGGGCCAGTGCTTCATCAGCCATGCCCATACGGGGCGCAGCGCCAATCGTGGCGACTGCAACCAGGCCTGCCGTCTGCCCTATGAGGTGACGGACGCCAGCGGCCGCATCATCGCGCATGAAAAGCATGTGCTGTCCATGAAGGACAACAACCAGAGCGACAACCTGCGTGCGCTGATCGATGCCGGCGTGCGCAGTTTCAAGATCGAGGGCCGCTACAAGGACATGGGCTATGTGAAGAACATCACGGCCCATTACCGCAAGCTGCTCGACGAAATCATCGAAGAACGCGAGTTCTCCGATCAGCCGCTGGCGCGCTCGTCGTCAGGCCGCACCACTTTCTCGTTCGAACCCGATCCGGACCAGAATTTCAACCGCGAGTTCACCGACTACTTCGTCAACGGCCGCAAGGACGACATCGGCGCCTTCGACACGCCCAAGACGCCGGGTCGTGCCATCGGCTGGGTGACCCAGGTCGGCGACAAATGGTTCGAGATCGAGACCAGCGATAAGGCCGCCGAGCTGCACAACGGCGACGGCCTGTGCTACTACGATCTGCAAAAGGAACTGGTGGGCGTGCACATCAACCGTGCCGAATGCGTGAGTGCCAAAAAAGGCATCTGGCGTGTCTTCCCCAAGAACGAGATTGCCGAGTTCAAGGACCTGCGCAAGGGCCTGGAAATCAACCGCAACCGCGATATGGACTGGGTGCGCACACTGGACAAGAAGTCCAGCGAACGCCGCATCGGTCTGTGGGCCGAGTTCAAGGAGACCGCTTCAGGCTTCGCGCTGACGCTGACCGATGAGGACGGCTTTGTCGGCACGGCCGTCATTGACCAGGAACACCAGAGCGCTACCGATGCCGCAAAAGCCCAGGCCTCGCTGCGCGAGCAGCTGGGACGCTTTGGCGCCACGGTTTTCGAGGTGAACGATATTTCGCTGAGCCTGAGCCAGCCCTGGTTTGTCCCGGCATCGGTGCTCAACCAGCTGCGCCGCGATGCCGTTGCCGCATTGGAGCAGGCCCGCGCCGACGGCTTTGTGCGCCTGCCCCGCGCCAAGCCCGTGGAGCCACCCGTGCCTTTCCCTGAAGACACGCTGACCTATCTGGCCAATGTCTACAACCAGAAGGCCCATGACTTCTATGTCAAACATGGCGTGAAGATCATCGACGCTGCCTACGAGAGCAAGGAAGAGGAAGGCGAAGTCTCGCTGATGATCACCAAGCACTGCGTGCGCTTCTCGATGAGCCTGTGCCCCAAGCAGGCCAAGGGCGTGATCGGCGTCAAGGGCACCATCAAGGCCGAGCCGCTGCAGCTGATCAACGGCAAGGAAAAGCTCACGCTACGTTTTGACTGCAAGCCCTGCGAAATGCATGTGGTGGGCAAGATGAAGAAATCGGTGCTCAACCAGCATGCCCGGGAAATGAAAGAGTCTCCCATGCAGTTCTATCGCACGCGCCCCACACCTCAGCAGCCTTCCTGAGCGCGCGCCAGCCGGCAAAAAGGCCCGCCACCGGCAACGGTTGGCGGGCTTTTTTACAGACTCAGAGCCACTGGTAAAAACCCTTGGTTTAATCCCTTCACGCAAATCGTCTATTTTTTAGGCAATCCGTGCAAAGCACCATCTGGCGCGGGTTTCAGGGCTTGAAAGCATAGTTTTCCACAAGAGCGTCCACATGATGCGGGGATAAAAACTGAGGCTTCCATCACACACAACTGTATGCATTAACAGTTGCAAGAATCAGCACCGAACACGCGCCAAGGTTTCGGCCACGGACAGCTTTGCACAAGCCTCTTCGAGCAGCCTTGCCACCGCCGGCACCAGGGTGCTGAAACTGGCAAACCCATGCAACATGCCTTGCGCGCGCAAGCAGGCAACGGGCACGCCGGCCTGCTGCAGACGCTGGCCAAAAGCCTCGCCCTCGTCGCGCAATATGTCCAGCTCCGCCGTCACCAGCACCGCGGCAGGCAGACCTGCGACATCGGGGTACTGCATGATGGACGCCAGAGGATGCGCTGGCATGGCAGGGTGATAGTGGTGCCACATCGCGGCCATGGCTTCGGTGGTGAGAAACGGCATCTGCCCGTATAGCGCATGCGATGGTGCATTCATATGCGCATCGCAGACCGGATAGAGTAGCAGTTGCCGGGCTATGCCTCTCCAGCCGTCTTCTTTTGCGCGCAAACAGGTGGCAACAGCCAGATTGCCGCCCGCGCTGTCGCCCGCCACCATCAACTGCCGCGCATCGCAATGCAGCTCGGCCGCATGCAGTGCCACCCAGCGCGTGGCGGCATAGGCGTCGTCCAGCGCGGCGGGGAAGACATGCTCGGGAGCCAGGCGGTAGTCGACCGACACCAAATTCATGCCGGTCAGGCGCGCCAGATGGCGGCACAGATTGTCATGCGTGTCCAGCGTGCCTATGCACCAGCCGCCGCCGTGGAAATAGACCATGACCGGTGCCGCCTCTGCGAAGCCGGGGCGGTATAGACGCAGTCTGAGCGGCTGACCATCGCCGCCGGGAATGTCGATCTCGCGCACCTCATGCATGGGCAGGTCGGCAGGCGGGAAAGCCATGTGGTCCATGAGCTTGCGGATTTCGGGCACCGGAGTGGTCACGAAATCCATGGACGGAGCATCCTTGAACTGCTCCAGCACGGCTGCCATTTCGGGATGTATCTGCATCGAAACTCCTTGAAGTTGATGGAACGCGCCCGCTCGGGTCTGGCCGGGCGCAAGGTGGCAATCAGGCCGCCAGCTCTTCGGTCTGGTGATGGATGTAGTCCTGCCACACCGGCTTGCTCATTTCCTGCCTGAAGCGCGACTGAGGCCAGGGCCAGGTGTTGGGAACCCCGTTCTTGTCCAGGTACCAGCTGCTGCAGCCCGAGCCGAAGACCGAGCCTTTGGCGGCCTGCAAGCGCTCACGGTCGTACTGCGCCAGTGCTTCGGGGCTGGCCGATAGCCCTGCCACACCGGCTTGCTCGCCGCGCTCTATCAGCTGCGAGATATAGCCCCACTGCATTTCCGAGGTATCGATCAGCGAGAAATTGCCCACGGGAGAGGTCGGCCCGTTCATGAAGTAGAAGTTGGGAAAGCCAGGCACCGAGATGGACTTGTAGGCCGTGGGCACATCGCTCCAGGCTTGCTCCAGCGTCGCAGCGTTCAGACCTTTCACATGCATGGGGCGCACATAGCGGTCGGTCTTGAATCCCGTGGCCAGCACGATGATGTCCACCTCGTGCAACACGCCGTCGCTGGTTCGCACGCCGCTTTTCTCGACCTGGGCGATAGCTTCGGTGATCAGCTCGGAATCCGTCTGCTGAATCGCCTGGTAATAGTCGGGCGAGTAAATCAGACGCTTGCAACCTGCACGATAATGGGGCTGCAGCTTTTGCCGCAAGGCGGCATCGGCCACCGAAGCATCGAGGTTGTCCTGGCAGATTTTCTGGATTTCCTGGATCTGCTCGGAATCCGGATCCAGCACTCCTTCGGTAAAACGCTCCACATTGGCCAGATAGGTGGGTTCGCGCTGCAGATAAACCAGCAGGTCTCGGTTGCTGCGGAATTCGGCGCGCTGCTCTTCGCTGAAAGCCGGATTCTCGACCGGGAAGATCCATTGGGCCGTGCGCTGAAAATGCCGCACCTTGGCGCGTGATGCGAGTGCCGAGACGATTTGAACGCCCGTCGATCCGGTGCCGATGATGGCGATCCTCTTGCCGTCCAGCGGTACCGAATGATCCCAGCGCGCACTGTGAATCGTGTTCCCCTCAAATTCATCCAGACCCTTGATTTGCGGATAGTTGGGGTGGTGCAGCACACCTGTGGCGGCAACCACCACCTTGCCCTGGTATTGCTTGCCATGCTGATCTTGCAGCGTCCAGGCCTCGCCCGTCCATTCGGCACGCGTGACTTCGGTATCGAACTGCGAAAAATCGGCAATACCGTATTTCCGGAACACACCTTCGAAATACTGCTGAATCTCGGCTCCGGGCGGAAGCACACGGGACCATTCGGGATTGGGTTCGAAAGAATAGGTATATGCGTGCGATGGCACATCGCAAGTCAAACCTGGATAGGTATTATCTCTCCAGGTTCCGCCCAATGTTTTCGCCTTTTCCAGAATAATGAATTTCTTTCCACTATTCTTCAGATGAATACCCGCCAGAATACCGGACATTCCGCAACCAATAACTATGACATCATATTTCATTGGAAATCCTTAAATAGCAATGACCTTGGCTGCAGAGAATCCACCATCCACCGGGAGATTGACTCCGGTAATAAATGAAGACATATCGGAAAGCAAAAATGCCACGGCATTGCCGACCTCTTGCGACTTGCCCGCCCGCTTGAGCAAATGCATGGCCTCGAAAGCCTGGCCCACGGGTTGCTCATCGAGCATGGTGGTCATCGGCGTATGGATGTAGCCGGGGCTGATGCTGTTGACCCGCACACCGCAGGGACCGAGATCCGCTGCCAGACTGCGCACCATCTGGATCACCGCCCCCTTGGAGGTGCAATAGGCCAGATTGCTCGGGTTGCCCAGCATGCCGTTGATGCTGGCGATGGCGACGATGGAGCCCCGGCCTCGCTGTTTCATGTGGCTGGCCACGGCACGGGCACTGAGCATGGTCCCCGTCAGATTGACCTGCAGCACTTGCTCCCACTCCTGCAGCGCCATGCTCTCCAGATCGCCGACACGCGAGATGCCTGCCGAGGTCACCAGCCCATCAATCTGCCCGTAGCGATCCAGCATGGAAGCCACCAGTTCATGGGTCAGCTTCTCGCTGATCACGTCGAGCCTGCGAAATTCGCAGCCCTGCGGCAAATCCTGGCTTTGCTGCAGATCGGCACATACCACCCTGGCGCCGCTGGCGGCCAGAGCCTGGACACTGGCCAGGCCGATGCCTGACGCACCGCCCGTAACCAGGATCACTTTGTCTTTCAAACCACTGATGAATGGATTCATTTCAAGCCTCAATACTGACTGACCGCCACCACTTGGCGATGAGGATTGAGATTCTTGGTTTTTTCCAGATTCAAATCACTCTGAATTTTCCTCTTTACAAAAACTGTTTGTGTTTACAGTCCCTGGTGAAAACCATTAATCCATTTGGACGTACTGTGCCCAGATTTTTTATATGTCAAGCAGGTGTTTTCAGTGGACTAATCAATATGGACTGTAAACACCACCAATAACTGTCAAGCGGGAATTCGCGGGAAATATCAACAAGCCGGCAATGCTTTAATCCACTCATATTTAGCCAATGAGGAAATCATGAAAGTTGCTGTCATCACCGGCGCAGCCAGTGGAATTGGTGCAGGCCTTGCCAAAAAAGCCGTCGCCCTTGGAATGCAAGTCGTGGTTGCCGACCGCGACCAGGCGGGTCTTGAGAGAATCGTGCTGGAGTTGGGAGATCAGGCATTGGCCGTGGTCACCGATGTCACCAGTCAGGCATCGCTGGATGCATTGGCCGACAAGGCCTATGCCGCTTTCGGTCAGGTCGATCTGCTGTTCAACAACGCAGGTGTGCTGAGCACCGGCAATAGCTGGGAGATCAGCGATGCCAGGTGGCAACAGGCCTGGCAGGTCAATGTCAACGGCATCGTCAACGGCCTGCGCTCTTTTGTGCCGCGTCTGCTCAAGGCCGAGCGGCCCGCCCGCATCATCAACACGGCATCGGTGGGGGGCTTTCTCCCCAGCGCCATGATGACGCCCTACTCCGCCACCAAGTTTGCGGTGGTCGCACTGACCGAAGGCCTGGCCGGCGAACTCGCGGCCATCAATCCGCAG
>Ga0268257_1001424_pt1 | contig 20554 bp, 17 predicted proteins | sample AgamicAtPrz_FD_200249 | JGI IMG/M metagenome (GOLD analysis project Ga0268257, IMG submission 200249) | Agave microbial communities from Guanajuato, Mexico - At.P.rz (v2) (version 3) | ecosystem: Host-associated > Plants > Phyllosphere > Phylloplane/Leaf | place: Guanajuato, Mexico | collected... | reverse complement strand
CGCTGTCCATGCGCAGCAGGCGCTGCAGGTCGCCCCCCAATACCGTGGAAATCAGCCGTTCTTCGACCAGGTGCACAGTGCCGACGATGCCGAAGGCGAAGGCCCCGGCCACCAGCGCGCTCATCAGAGCAAAGGCGATGATGATGCGCTGGGCAAGGCTTTGCTTAAACTCCATCACGGCCCTCGGCGAGGCGATAGCCGACGCCATGGACGGTATGCAGCAGCGGTTTTTCGAACGGCTTGTCGATTACCTGGCGCAGCTGGTGCACGTGGCTGCGCAGGCTGTCGCTGTCAGGGCAATCATCGCCCCAAAGGGCCTCTTCCAGCACTTCGCGACGCAATACGTGCGGGCTTTTCTGCATCAGCACCGCCAGCAGCTTGAGGCCGACCGGGTTGAGCTTGAGCAGGCGGCCCTGGCGGGAAACTTCCAGGGTATCCAGGTCGTAGCTCAGGTCAGCCACCTGCAAAGTGCGGCGCCCGCCGCCCTGGGCCCGGCGCAGCACCGCTTCGATGCGGGCGGCCAGCTCCGACAGGGCGAAGGGCTTGAGCAGGTAATCGTCGGCACCGGAGCGGAAGCCCTGCAGGCGGTCGTCCAGTTGGTCGCGGGCGGTGAGCATGATCACCGGCGTGTCGCGGCGGGCGTCTTCGCGCAGGCGCTTGCACAGTGTATAGCCGTCGATGCCCGGCAACATGATGTCGAGCACGATCAGGTCGTAGTGCTCGGTGGCAGCCAGGTGCAGGCCGGACAGGCCATCCTGGGCGCAGTCGACGGTGTAGCCCTTCATCCCCAGGTAGTCGGCCAGGTTGGCCAGGATATCGCGGTTGTCTTCAACCAAAAGAATGCGCATCGGTTTCTCCTGTGCGGCGCTTCTCGCTGTGGTGCGCGGCAGGCGCAGCTTAAGGCCTATGCCTGCAGGGTGCCAGCCCCAGGGAAAATTCAGCGCACTTGACGGTTTTTTCACTGATCCTTCACGGACACAGGATAGCGGGCGGCCGACAATGCCCGATCTTTTTCGCGCCCTGGAGCCGCCATGCAGCAACCAACCCGCCCCCGCCCGATCAATTTCTGGCTGTACCTGGGGCTACCCCTGGCGACGGCGCTGGGCCTGATCCTGCTGGAACTGACCTCGGTCGACATGGACATTGCCAACCTGTTCTTCGACCCCGCCGCCGGGCAATTCATCGGCCGCCACAGCTATTTGCTGGAGAACATCCTGCATGACCGGGTCAAGCAGGGGGTGATCCTGCTGGGGGTGATGTCGCTGGTGACCTTTGCTGCCAGCTTCTTCTGGAAGCGCCTGTTCGGCTGGCGCCGCGAGCTGGGCTGCCTGGTGCTGGCACTGGGCCTGTCCACGGCGTTTGTCACACCGCTGAAAAAAGTGACCCAGGTGCAATGCCCGTGGAGCCTGACCCAGTTTGGCGGGAAGGAAACCTACAGCAAGCTGCTGGAGCCGCGGCCAGCGACCGACAAGCCCGGGCTGTGCTGGCCGGGCGGGCATGCCGCAACCGGGTTCTGCCTGTTCGGGCTGTTCTTCATGTTGCGTGATCGCAAGCCGAGGCTGGCGCGGGTGGCGTTGACGGTAGCCTTCATCGCCGGGTCGGTGCTGTCGCTGGGGCGGATGATGCAGGGGGCGCACTTCCTTTCGCACAACGTATGGACGGCGGTGTTCTGCTGGTTGATCGGTTTGGGGTCGTACTACCTGGTTCTGTATCGTCGGGGAATGGCTGAGGTACCTGCCGCTGAGCGTAGCGTCGCCTGACCCAGGGGCCGCTTTGCGGCCCATTCGCAGCACAAGGCTGCTCCTACAGGAGATCGCGTACTCTGTAGGAGCAGCCTTGTGCTGCGAAGAGGCCCTGGCAGAAAACAAAAAAGCCCCGGCTCTCGCGAACCGGGGCTTTTTATGGTGCAGGGGTAAGGCTGGCTTACATCATGCCGCCCATGCCACCCATGCCGCCCATGTCAGGCATGCCAGCAGCTGGCTTGTCTTCCGGCAGGTCGGCAACCATGGCTTCGGTGGTGATCATCAGACCGCCGATCGAAGCAGCAGCTTGCAGCGCCGAACGAGTGACCTTGGCTGGGTCCAGGATGCCCATCTCGATCATGTCGCCGTATTCGCCGGTAGCAGCGTTGTAACCGAAGTTACCCGAGCCTTGCTTGACCTTGTCAGCGACAACGCTTGGCTCGTCGCCGGCGTTGGCAGTGATCTGGCGCAGCGGCGCTTCAACGGCGCGACGCAGCAGGGCGATACCGACGTTCTGGTCTTCGTTGTCACCTTTGAGGTTGACAATGGCAGCCAGGGAGCGAACCAGGGCCACACCACCGCCAGGTACCACGCCTTCTTCAACGGCTGCACGGGTAGCGTGCAGGGCGTCTTCAACGCGGGCTTTCTTCTCTTTCATTTCAACTTCGGTGCCGGCACCGACCTTGATCACGGCAACACCGCCAGCCAGCTTGGCCAGACGCTCTTGCAGCTTCTCACGGTCGTAGTCCGAGGAAGTCTCTTCGATCTGGGCACGGATCTGCTTGACGCGTGCTTCGATCTCGCCGTCGGCGCCAGCGCCGTCGATGATGGTGGTGTTTTCCTTGGACAGGATGACGCGCTTGGCGTTACCCAGGTGCTCCAGGGTAGCGGTTTCCAGGGACAGGCCGATTTCTTCGGAGATGACCTGGCCGCCAGTCAGGACGGCGATGTCCTGCAGCATGGCCTTGCGGCGGTCGCCGAAGCCCGGAGCCTTGACCGCAGCAACCTTGACGATGCCGCGCATGTTGTTGACTACCAGGGTAGCCAGGGCTTCGCCTTCAACGTCTTCGGCAACGATCAGCAGTGGGCGGCCGGCCTTGGCAACGGCTTCCAGAACTGGCAGCAGCTCACGGATGTTGGAGATCTTCTTGTCGACCAGCAGCAGCAGCGGGCCTTCCAGCTCGGCAACCATGGTGTCCGGCTTGTTGACGAAGTACGGCGACAGGTAGCCACGGTCGAACTGCATGCCTTCCACGACCGACAGTTCGTTTTCCAGGCCCGAGCCTTCTTCAACGGTGATCACGCCTTCTTTACCGACCTTTTCCATGGCTTCGGCGATGATTTCACCGATGGAGTTGTCGGAGTTGGCGGAGATGGTACCTACCTGGGCGATGGCCTTGGAGTCGGCGCATGGCTTGGACAGGTTCTTCAGCTCGGCGACGACGGCAGCGGTGGCCTTGTCGATGCCGCGCTTCAGGTCCATCGGGTTCATGCCGGCAGCGACGGCTTTCAGGCCTTCGTTGACGATGGCCTGAGCCAGAACGGTAGCGGTGGTGGTGCCGTCACCGGCAGCGTCGTTGGCCTTGGAAGCAACTTCCTTGACCAGCTGGGCGCCCATGTTTTCGAAAGCGTCTTTCAGCTCGATTTCCTTGGCAACGGAAACGCCGTCCTTGGTGATGGTCGGCGCGCCGAAGCTCTTGGCCAGCACCACGTTACGGCCTTTCGGGCCCAGGGTCGCTTTTACCGCGTCAGCCAGAACGTTGACACCAACCAGCATTTTCTTACGAGCGGAGTCGCCGAATTTTACGTCTTTAGCAGCCATGATCGTTTAATCCTTGGAATTCTTTGGAGTAACGGGAAGTCGGGGAAATCAGCCTTCGATAACGGCGAGGATTTCGTTCTCGGCCATGACCAGCAGGTCTTCGCCATCGACTTTCACGGTGTTGCTGCCCGAGTAAGGGCCGAAAACCACTTTGTCACCCACTTTCACGGCCAGCGCGCGAACTTCGCCGTTGTCCAGGATGCGACCGGTGCCGACGGCGACGACTTCGCCGCGGTTTGGTTTTTCAGCGGCCGAACCCGGCAGGACGATACCGCCAGCGGTTTTCGATTCTTCTTCGCTGCGACGGATGACTACGCGGTCATGCAGAGGACGAAGCTTCATTGTCGATCTCTCCCAAAGTGTGGTTTTCATCGGCCGGTGTCGACACCGGCGGGTTAATGCTATCCGGCGTTGCCGGAAGGCCGCTCGCCCAAGGCGAACCGCCTGAGTAATGACTGGTGTTGCCACCAGAAACCTTGCGGTGACCACTACATGAGGCCGCCATATTCAATTACAAGGCTTGTTTCAGAAAATTTTTCATTAGCGCCTTGGCCCCGCAAAAAGCTGGGGCCGCTGCGCGCCCCTTTCGCGACACAAGGCCGCTCCCACAGGAGGTGTGCATTCCCTGTGGGAGCGGCCTTGTGTCGCGAAAGGGCCGCAAAGCGGCCCCCGGCCATTACTTGTCGCGGCGCTCGTACTCGCCCTCGATCACATTCGGGCGATGGCCGCCATCTTGTGGGCGTGCCTGGAACGGGTCGTCCTGGAAGGCGCGCTGGCGCATGGCCTGGGCCTCGGCACGCTCGCGCATCTTGCGCGCAGCCAGGTGACGGGTGAAGGGCAGCAGGCACAGCAGGCCCAGCACGTCGCTGATGAAACCAGGCAGCAACAGCAGGCCACCACCAACGGCCAGCATCATGCCCTGGAACATGTCCTCGGCGGGCAGTTCGCCACGCTGCAGGCTTTCACGGGCGCGCAATGCGGTGGCCAGCCCGGCCACGCGCATCACCAGCACACCCAGGGCGGAGCCGGCAATGATCAGCAGCAGCGCCGGGAAGAAACCGATGGCGGCACTGACCTTCACGAAGACGAACAGCTCCAGCACGGGAAACAGGAGAAACAGCAGTAGAAAAGCACGCATCAAAGCATTCCTCGTTGGAAGAGAACCTTCCTGTAAGACCAACAGATGGATGCGTGCGCTCGGCTTTTCAACCCTCGACTTCCGTCGCAACCGGCCACTGGTCGGCGCGAGCCAGCAAAACCAGGGCTTCGCGGACTTGTGTCGGCGTGTTGCAAATACTCGGGAAAGGCAGCCAGTGCACCGCTTGGCCGATACGCAGGTGCATGCCTTCGCTGTCCACCCCGACCATCTGCGCTGGCGCATGGCTTGGCAAATCGGCCAGCTGCACATAATGGGCGATGGCGTTGGCGTGGTCGTTGTTCATGTGCTCGACCATGCTTGCCTCGGCTTTACCGGCGAACGGGTTGGCCAAGGTTACATGGTCGAGCCAGTGGATCGCGCCGAAGCCGCCGATGTAGCGGTGGCGCACCGGCTGCAACACCCAGAAGTCGAAGTCGTGGGCCTTGTGGTAGTTGGCTGCTTCCGGGAAATAGCGGTAGTAGCGCTCGGCGGCGGCCTCGATGGCGGCCTCCTCCACCAGCTTGTGCGCCTCGGCCATCACCGTCAGGCGCCCCACCGCCTGTACGTCCTCGGCTTCGCGCTCGCCCACCAGCAGCGAGCACTTGGGGTCTTTTTGCAGGTTGTGGGTGTGCTGGGCGATGCGGCTGATGAGGATCAGCGGGTTGCCCTGGGCATCCAGGCAGTACGGCACGACAGAGCCGAAGGGGTAGCCGGGCATCGACTTGGAATGGGTCGAGAGCACGCCGCGGTATTCCTTGAGCAGCAGCTCCCGGGCGGGGCGAATGGCGTTGGTACTCACGAAGGGCGGCTCCTGATGGCGGGCTGGATGGGACAAGATAAGCATTATCAGATCCAGTGCCAATGGGGCTGCTTTGCAGCCCATCGCGACACAAGGCCGCTCCTACAGGATTTACGCGATCCCCTGTAGGAGCGGCCTTGTGTCGCGATGGGCCGCACAGCGGCCCCAAAAGACTCACCAGGTAACGCCGAAGCCAGCTGTATAGCGGGTCTTGTCCAGGTCACTGTCCCGCGTACCGGTGATGATGTCCTTCTCCGCCTTGAGGTTGAGCGAGGCCCACTCGGTGACCTTGTAGCGCAGGCCAACCTCGGCATCCAGCGCGTAATCGGCCACGCCACCCAGTGGCTTGGCGAACTCGCCGTTGGTGAACAGCTGCACGTTCTTGCCGATCAAGTAGCGGGTGTAGTCCCACTTCACCGCCGCGGAATAGAAGTTGTCCTTGGCGCCATCCTGGTATTCGAAGTCGGTGCGGTTGATCAGCGAACCCAGCGAGAACGCGCCCAGCTCGTTGTCCCAGAACTGGTAACCCGGGCCGGTACCCACGGTGCGCTGGCGGGCGAGGTCTTCGATGCGGTCACGCTTGTACTCCACACGCCCCTGCCAGAACCACTTTTCGGTGAGGAAGCGGTCCAGGGCGTACTCGGCACTCCAGTTGTCGGTGGTGGTGACGTCGTCCTTGGTCTCGCGGTTGTATTCGCCTTCGGCGTTGTGCCGCCAACGGCCATGGCGGGCGCTGGTCTTGAAGCCGACATCGTAGTCGTCGGTGTCGTTCTCGGCGCGCTTGTAATCCAGTGCCACGTCGACGTTGCCCTTCCACACGAAATCCTCGACCAGGGGCTTGGGCTTCATGATCTGCTCGATGCTGGCAAGCTCCATGGTCTTCGGCGCCTCGCCATTGGCCAGGGTCACCTTGCCGGGCTCGGCGGCCTTCAGCGACTTGGCGCGCTCACCGCTATAGGCGTCCTGCTTGACCAGCATCTCCTGGTCGCTCTCCAGGGTCTGGACCTCTTTCCAGTCCAGGGCGATGGAACCGCCATAGGGGGTTTCCAGCAGCAGCTTGCCGCCGTCGAAGACTTTGATCTTGCCGCTGAGCCGGTCACCGTTTTTCATCCACACGGTGTCGGCGAACACCGGGGAGGCGCACAGGGAAACAGCAAGCAGGCACAACAGGGATCTAGAATACATAAGCGGGCTATGATCTGCGGACTACGGGTTCGATTTGGCGAAAAAAGCCGGGCATTATCCAGATAACCACGACCAGAGCAAGGAAAGACCGGGAGCATGCCGTTGAGTTCAACTCTCATTTGCCAGACCGCCGGTCCGGTTTCATCTGCAGCCCAATGGGGGCCTGATGTCTGACGGATATGAGCACGCCCTGGAATCCGCCGAGGGCCGACGAACGGCGCTGTATTCGGTACTCGGCCAGGTGCCGGCCGGCAAGGTAGTCAGCTATGGCCAGCTGGCCGAGCTGGCGGGGCTTGGGCGGGCGGCACGCTGGGTCGGGCGCACCCTTGGGCAACTACCTGCAGATACTCGCCTGCCCTGGCACCGGGTGCTTGGCGCTGGTGGCCGGCTGAGCCTGGCACTGGGTACCCCGTCGGGGGATGAACAAAGGGCGCGACTGCGCGCGGAGGGTGTGAATGTAACCAACAATCGTGTGGATATGACGCGCCATGGCTGGCGCCCGATGGAGCACAGCGGTTAGAGTGCGCGCTTTGTTTTCGCAAACTTGAGGCAGATGTTGGCCCATGCCCCGTAAAACCTGGCGCGCTGCGCTTGCTGCATATGCCAGCCCGTCAACCTTGGTACTTTTGCTGCTCGGCTTCGCCGCCGGTCTGCCCTACATGCTGGTGTTCTCCACCCTTTCGGTGTGGTTGCGCGAAGCCGGCGTGGCCCGCGAGACCATTGGTTACGCCAGCCTGATCGGCCTGGCCTATGCCTTCAAGTGGGTGTGGTCGCCGCTGCTCGACCAATGGCGCCTGCCGCTGCTCGGCAGCCTTGGCCGTCGGCGTTCGTGGCTGCTGCTGTCGCAGGCGCTGGTAGTGGTCGGGCTGGTCGGCATGAGCCTGTGCGACCCGCAACAGCACTTGTCATGGTTGATCGCCCTGGCGGTGTTGGTGGCCTTCGCCTCCGCTACCCAGGACATCGCCGTCGATGCCTACCGCCTGGAAATCGCCGACGACCAACGCCAGGCTGCGCTCGCCGCCAGCTACATGGCCGGCTACCGCGTGGCGGCCCTGCTGGCCACGGCCGGTGCCCTGTTCTTCGCCGAATGGTTCGGCTCTACCGGCTTCAGCTACCTGCACAAGGCCTGGGCCGGCACCTACGTCATGTTTGCAGTGATGATGCTGCCCGCCGTGTTCACCACCCTGATCATGCGCGAACCGCCCGTACCCATGCGTACCCAGCTGTCGGCAGCGCGCTATGGGCTGGTGCACCAGCTGGCATCGGTGTTCGTGCTGATCATCCTGCTGGTTTCGGTACCGGCCAGCTTCACCCAGATGTTCAACACCGGCTGGTCCAGCGTCATCTCCGGTGATGCAACGCCACTGGACCTGTTGCTGGAAGACCGCGCCTTCCTGCGCCTGATCCTCTACGTGCTGCTGACCTGGGCGTGCCTGTCGAGCCTGGGCCGTCGCGGCCTGGCGCCGGTGCTGACCCCGGTCAACGACTTCATCGCACGCTACCGCTGGCAGGCCCTGCTGCTGCTCGGCCTGATCGCCACCTATCGCATGTCGGATACGGTGATGGGCGTAATGGCCAACGTGTTCTACATCGACATGGGCTTCACCAAGGACCAGATTGCCAGCGTCAGCAAGATCTTCGGCCTGATCATGACCCTGGTCGGCGCCGGGATCGGTGGCCTGCTGATCGTGCGCTTCGGCATCATGCCGATCCTGTTCATCGGCGGTGCTGCCTCGGCGGGCACCAACATCCTGTTCCTGATGCTGGCCGACATGGGCCCGAACCTGCAAATGCTGGTGGTGACCATCTCGCTGGACAACTTCAGCTCCGGCATGGCCACCTCGGCCTTTGTCGCCTACCTGTCGAGCCTGACCAACTTGAAGTTCTCGGCTACCCAGTACGCGTTGCTCAGCTCGATCATGCTGCTGTTGCCAAGGCTGATCGGGGGCTATTCGGGGGTCATGGTGGAGAAATTCGGTTACCACGACTTCTTCCTGATCACTGCCCTGCTGGGCGTGCCCACCTTGATCCTGATTGCTCTGCAGTGGCGCCAGGAGGCGGGGCCGGGTAAACCGGTGGGTGAGGAAAGTTCAGCAGCGCAAAGGCCCTGAAGAAGCTGTACCGCCTGTATCGGCCTCTTCGCGGGTAAACCCGCTCCCACAGGTACAGTATTGCTCTCGAGAGCTGTGCAGTCCCTGTGGGAGCGGGTTTACCCGCGAAGAGGCCGGTTCAGGCAATGAAGATTACTGGGTAACTGCCCCGGCTCGCCCGCCCACCACAAACCACAGTGGCCACAACGCCAACGCCCCCGCCACACCCGCCGCCAGGGCAAAGTGCAGCAAGCTGGCCCCGGCACCAATCATCGCCAGTAGCGCCCCACCCAACCCCAGCAAGGCAATGGTGATCATCCCCAACATGGCCGAGACCAGGCCCTTGCTCTGCTCGCTGGCGAACAGTGTCATGCGATACAGCACCGCGTTGGCCACGCCCAACCCCAGCGCGTACAGCGACATGCCCGCCACCACGCTGGTCACGCTCGGCCAGTACCAGGTCGCCAGCACCATCAGGCACAGCCCGGCCAGGTATGGCCACAATGCACCACGCACCAGTGCCGGCAGCGGATAGCGGTCGGCGATGCGGTTGATTATCAGGTTGCCAAGGATCAAACCGCCAAACACCGGCAACTGCCACAAGGCGTATTCCATGGTGCTCAGCCCCTCGTCGTGGATCAGCAGCACCGGTGACAGGCCGATCCAGCCAATCAGCGGCAGACCGACCAGGCCCAGGGCCGCGCTACCAGCGACAAAGCGGCGGTTGGCCAGCAACTGGCCGTAGCCAGCCAGCAGCGGCAGCAGGTGGATCGGCGTGAACGCCAGGCGAGAGCCGTCACGACGCTCCACGCCAAGCGTTTCCGGCATCAACCGGTACAGCAGCAGCCAGGCCAGAACCGCGCCAATGGCAAAGGCCACGAACAGCCAGCGCCAGTCCAGCCACTGCAGCAGCAAGGTGCCCACCAGCGGCCCGAGCAATGGCGAGAGCAAGGCGATATTGGCCAGCAGGGCCATCATGCGCACGGCGTCCGCTTCGCTGAAGGCTTCGTTCAGGGCCGGGTAGCTGACCGTGACCACAAAGCCCAGGCCGATGCCCTGCAGCAGGCGCAGCAGGTTGAACAGGCCGATGTCGTGGACCCAGAAGGTGGCCAGGCAGGCCAGGCCGAAGAACGCGCAGCCGATCAGCAGCAGCGGACGCCGGCCATAGCGATCGGCCAGCGGACCGATCAGCCATTGCAGCACTACGCCCCCCAGCAGATACAGGTTGAGCGCATGGGGAATGTACTCGGGGCTGGCGTTCAGGTCGCCGACCACCACCGGCATGGCCGGCATGACGGCATCGCTGGCCAGGTAGGTGAGCAGCTCGAACAGGGCCAGGGTCAGGCCGAACAGCAAGGCGCGCAGGGGGGTGATGTACAGCAATGGTTTCATGATGGCGTATCAGGTGTGGCAGGTGAGGTCAGGCTATATGCCAGAAATGGCGGGGTATTGCTGTGAACAAGTGTAAAAAGCCGGGGCCGCTTCGCGCCCCATCGCCGGCAAGCCAGCTCCCACAGTGACAACACAGACCCGAAGACTGCGTTACCCCTGTGGGAGCTGGCTTGCCGGCGATGGGGCGCGAAGCGGCCCCGGCTTCAACGCGGTGTTACTGCGTGGCAGTCTCCTGCACCACGCGAATCACACGCTGCGGGAACGGAATGTCGATCCCTTCGGCCTTCAACCGGTCACGCGCATGCTCGTTGAGCATGAACATCACATCCCAGTAATCGGCGGTCTTGGTCCACAAGCGCAAGGACACGGTGATCGAACTGTCGCCCAAGGTTGCGACCACTGCCTGCGGCGCCGGGTCGGGCAGCACGCGTGGGTCCTGCGCCAGCTCCAGCAGCACGTTGCGCGCCTTCTGCAGGTCGGCCTCGTAGTCCACGCCCACATCGAACACCACCTTGCGCGTCGGCTGGCGGTTGGTGTTGGTGATGATGCCGTTGGACAGGCTGCCGTTGGGCATGATCACGGTCTTGTTGTCACCGGTGCGCAGCACGGTGTGGAAGATCTGGATGCTGTCGACGGTGCCGGCCACGCCTTGCGCCTCGATCCAGTCACCGATGCGGAACGGGCGGAACAACAGGATCAACACGCCACCGGCAAAGTTCGCCAGGCTTCCTTGCAAGGCCAGGCCGATGGCCAGCGTGGCACCACCAATCGCAGCCACGAACGAAGTGGTCTCAATGCCGATCATCGAGGCAACGCTGATCGCCAGCATGACCTTGAGGATTATGTTGGCCAGGGTGCGGATGAAGCCCTGCAGTGCCGGGTCTTGTACGCGCAAACCCACCAGCCTGGCGAGTCGATCACTGACCACGTTGGTAAGCCACCAGCCGATCGCCAAGGTCAGCAGTGCCAGCAGCAGGCGGCTGCCGTATTCCATGATCAAGGGGACCCAGGTCTGCGATTGGCGGACCAGCTGATCGACTTCAGCGTTCAAATCCATATTCATCTCCTGATGCCGAACGGCATGTACACGTATAGCAGGCCGCCGTCGGTTCGGCGGCCTTGGCCCCCATGGACATCATTACGCCATCGGGGTTCCGGACAACCCTGCGATCAGTCGCGGAAGTTGTTGAACTGCAATGGCATGTCGAATTCCTTGGTACGCAGCAAGGCAATGGCTTCCTGCAGGTCGTCACGCTTTTTACCGGTAACGCGTACCTGCTCGCCCTGGATGGCGGCCTGCACTTTCAGCTTGCCATCCTTGATGGTGGCGACGATCTTCTTCGCCAGGTCCTTGTCGATGCCTTCGCGGAATTTGGCTTCCTGTTTCTTTTCCTTGCCCGAGGCGTACGGGTCCTTGGTTTCCAGGCACTTCACATCGATCTTGCGCTTGACCAGCGCCAGGCGCAGGATTTCCAGCATCGCTTCAAGCTGGAACTCTTCCTCGGCGGTGAGCATCACGGTCTGCTCTTTGTCCTTGAACTCGAAGGTGCCCTTGCCCTTGAGGTCGTAGCGACGGTCCAGGTCCTTGATGGCGTTGTCGACCGCGTTCTGCACTTCGTGCTTGTCCAGTTCCGATACCACGTCGAACGAAGGCATGGTTGTTCTCCCAAAATAAAAGCGCGCTCAGGCTGAAGATGGAGCGCGCTGGGTTTGACGGTTAAAATGCGGGCTCATTATAACGGGTTGCGAAACGCATATGAGCAGCACCTGGCATATTCTCGGCGCCGGTAGCCTGGGCAGCCTGTGGGCTTGCCGCCTGGCGCGCGCGGGCAAGGCAGTGCGCCTGATCCTGCGTGACGGGCAACGGTTGCAGGCCTACCAGCAGGCCGGCGGCCTGACCCTGGTCGAACAGGACCAGCCCCGCCACTACGCCATCCCCGCCGAAACCGCGCAGGCACACGGCCCGATCCATCGCCTGCTGGTGGCTTGCAAGGCCTACGACGCCGCCCCGGCCATCGCCGGCGTGGCAGCGCGTCTGGCCGAGGGCGCCGAAGTGGTGCTGCTGCAGAACGGCCTGGGCAGCCAGGACGAGGTCGCCGACCTGGTCCCCCGCGCGCGCTGCATCTTCGCCTCAAGTACCGAAGGGGCGTTTCGCGAGGGTGACTGGCAGGTACGCTTTGCCGGCCACGGCTTCAACTGGCTGGGTGACCCTCGCAACCCGATGACCCCGGCCTGGTTCGATGACCTGCATCAGGCCGGCATCCCCGCCGACTGGACGGTGGACATCCTCACCCGCCTGTGGCGCAAGCTGGCACTCAACTGCGCCATCAACCCGCTGACCGTGCTGCATGACTGCCAGAACGGCGGGCTGCTGGGGCATCTGGGCGAAGTGGACGCCCTGTGCGCCGAGCTGGCCCAACTGCTGCGCCGCTGTGGCCAGCCAGAAGCGGCAGACGGGCTGGACGAAGAAGTACAGCGGGTGATCCTCGCCACTGCGGCCAACTACTCTTCCATGTACCAGGATGTACGCGCAGGCCGGCGCACCGAGGTGCACTACCTGCTTGGCCACGCCTGCCGCGCCGCCGGCCGGCATGGCCTGCAGCTGCCAGAGCTGGAACGCCTGCTGCAGCGCCTGGTCGATAACCTGCGTGTGCGTGGTTTGCCCTGCGACTGACGCGGCCCTTTCAACCGGATACGGATATTGCCCAACCCATGACCTTGCGCCAACGCCTGGAAAACCTCCCGGTCGGGCAGAAGCTGCTGGCAGCCCTGCTGGTGTTGCTGGTGACCATCCTGCTGGTGGCCAACCTCACCTTCATCAGCGCCGCCTACTGGATCACCCAGGAAAGCATGGCGCCACAGGCACTGCACACCATCGGCCGGCTGGTGGCCAACCCGCAGCTGGCCGCACGCGCCGGCGATGCACCGGACACCGCCAGCGCCCTGCTCAAGGAACTGGACAGCTACACACCGCTGCGCGCCGCCGCCGTCTACGGTGGCGATGGCCGCATACTGGCGCAGCTTCAGCACGGCGAGCCGCTGGCCCTGCCCAGGCGTTTTCGCGACATCGACGGCTGGCGCCTGATGGAGTTTCGCAGCACCCAGCTGATACGCATGCCACGTGACGCCAACCCGCCGGCGCACCTGCTGCTGGTGGCCAGCAGCGAACTGCCCACGGCCTTCTACACCGGCACCCTCAGCGCCAGCCTGGGCATCCTGGTGTTCAGCATCCTGCTGTGGATCGTCATCGCCCGGCAAATCAAACGCCTGATCACCCAGCCGATCAACCAGCTCGAAGAACTCAGCCGCCAGGTCACCCGCGAAGAGAGCTATGCCCTGCGTGCGCAGCGCGGCAACGACGATGAAATCGGCAGCCTGGCCGAAGCGTTCAACACCATGCTCTCGCGCATCGAGGCCCGCGAACAGCAGCTCAAGCGCACCCGCGACGAGTTCCAGGAGGCCTATGACCAGGCCCAGGGCCTGGCCGAGGAAACCCGCCACACCAACCGCAAGCTGGAGCTGGAAGTCCAGGTGCGCAGCAAGATCGAGAAAAAGCTGACCGGCTTCCAGAATTACCTGAACAGCATCATCGACTCGATGCCCTCGGCGCTGATCGCCCTCGATGAACAGCTCTACGTGACCCAGTGGAACCACGAAGCCACGGTGCTTTCCGGCACGCCGCTGGACGAAGCGCTGAACCAGCCGATCTTCATTGCCTTCGAACCGCTCAAGCCGTTCCTGCCGCAACTGAAGGAAACCGTGGAAAAGCACCGAGTGGCGAAGATCGAGCGGGTCACCTGGCCCAAAGGCGACGACCTGCGCCACTACGCCCTGACCTTCTACCCACTGACCGGTGGCGGCGGCCGTGGCGTGGTCATCCGTATCGACGACATCACCCAGCGCCTGTCGCTGGAAGAAATGATGGTGCAATCGGAGAAGATGCTTTCGGTCGGCGGCCTGGCCGCCGGCATGGCCCACGAAATCAACAACCCGCTGGGCGCGATCCTGCATAACGTGCAGAACATCCGCCGACGCCTGTCACCAGAGCTGCCGCGCAATCAGGAACAGGCAGAGGAACTGGGCATCGACCTGCCCACGGTCAACCGCTACCTGGAGAGCCGCGAAGTGCCGCAGTTGCTCGACGGCATCCAGCAGGCCGGTGCCCGGGCGGCGAAAATCGTCACCCACATGCTCAGCTTCAGCCGCCGCAGCAACCGCCAGCTGGCGCCATGCGACCTGCCGGCGCTGATCGACCAGGCGGTGGAGATTGCCGGCAACGACTTCGACCTGGCCATCGGCTTCGACTTCAAGGGCCAGGCCATCGTGCGGCAGTTCGACCCCGAACTGGGGCCGGTGCCGTGCACAGCCAACGAATTGGAGCAGGTGCTGCTCAACCTGCTGAAAAACGCCGCCCAGGCCATCCATCAGCGGCCTCAGCCGAGCGAGCCCGGGCGCATCACCCTGCGCACCCGCTTGAACCCGCCGTGGGCAGAAATCCAGGTCGAGGACAACGGCGTCGGCATGCCCGAGGGGGTGCGCAAGCGCACTTTCGAGCCGTTCTTCACCACCAAGGAAATCGGCCAGGGTACCGGGCTGGGCCTGTCGGTCTCGTACTTCATCATCACCAACAACCACAAGGGGCAGATGGAAGTACAGTCCACGCCCGGCCAAGGCACCTGCTTCACCCTGCGCCTGCCCCTCGGCCAGCCGGCAACGGTGACGCCGGCCAAAACGGAGAAATGACATGGGCTACCGCCTGTCGAAGATCTATACCCGCACCGGCGACAAAGGCGAAACCGGCCTGGGCGACGGACGCCGGGTACCCAAGGACCACCCACGGATCGAGGCGATCGGCGAAGTGGACAGCCTGAACAGTCAGTTGGGGCTGCTGCTTGCGGGGCTGGCCGAACAGGGCCTGGATGAAGTGAGCGCGGTATTGGCACCGTGTCAGCACCGCTTGTTCGACCTGGGCGGTGAGCTGGCGATGCCCAGCTATCAGGCGCTGAACCTGGCGGAGGTGGAACGCCTGGAAGCGGCGATCGATGTGTGGAATGAAGAGCTGGGGCCGTTGAAGAACTTCATCTTGCCCAGTGGCTCGGCGTTGGTGGCCCAGGCGCATGTGTGCCGCAGCCTGGCGCGCAGTGCGGAGCGGCGGTGCCAGCAGCTGAATGCGCTGGAGCCGTTGGCGGGGGTTGGGTTGGCGTATATCAACCGGCTTTCGGATCTGCTGTTTGTGGCGGCGCGGATCATCGGGCGGCGGCAGGGGGTGGCTGAGGTTTTGTGGCAGCCTGCCGAGAAGCCGCAGGGCTGATAGTTTTGGGGCTGCTGCGCAGCCCGATCGCGACACAAGGCCGCTCCTACAGGAGAACCGTGTCATCTTGAAGGAATCGCATCACCCTGTAGGAGCGGCCTTGTGTCGCGATCGGGCCGCAAAGCGGCCCCAATTACAGGCAACTCAAATCTCAGGCCAGAACGCCCGAATCCCGGCAACACCCTGTGCCCCCGCTTCCCAGGCCTGCTCACGCTCAGCCGGCCCTACCCCACCCAGCAGGTAGACCGGCTTGTTGAACCCGGCAATCAACCGCTGTGCCTCGTCCCAACCCAGCGGCACCGCCTCAGGGTGAGTCCGGGTCGCCTGCACCGGCGACAAGGTAACGAAGTCCACGCCCATCTGCTCCGCCAGCGCCAGCTCTTCGGCACTGTGGCAGGACGCCGCCAGCCAGCGCTCCCTGGGGAACGGCCGGCCGTTGGCGGCATACTTGCGCAGTTGTGCAGCCGTCAGGTGCCAACCTGCGGCCGGGAAGTCACCCAGCCACTCCAGCGGGCCCTTGAGCATCAGCTGCGCCTTGCCAGCGCACAGGCCGACCGCATCCACCGCCACATCGCGGTACTTGGGGTCGTACATGTCCGGGGCGCGCAACTGGATCAGGCGAATGCCGCTGGCCACCGCTTTCTGGATGCCCTTGAGCATCTGCGGCACTTCCAGGCCATCGGGGGTGATCAGGTACTGGTCCGGCAGGCGCGCGGCCGCAACGATCGGCTTGTTGGCCTCGGGAAATTCGTACAATGGCAAATCGCGTGGGGCAACCCATTCCAGCGGCTGGCCTTCGGCGCCATGCGGCTCGCCGGTGAACGCCTCGACTTCGCGCACATCCAGCAGCACCTGCTTGTCCGGGTAGTCGTGGCTGACCTTTATCAGCGCGCGCGAACGGCTCACCTCGATGCCCAGTTCCTCGCGCAGTTCACGGGCCAGCGCCGCCTCGACACCCTCACCCTCTTCCACCTTGCCGCCTGGGAATTCCCACAGGCCGCCCTGGTGCTGGGTATCGGCACGCCGTGCGATCAGAATGCGGCCGTCAGTACCGCGAATGACAGCAGCTACAACATGAATCCGTTTCACCCTTCACGCTCCGCCAGGCCAGCCTGCTGCCAGGCCTGGAAGGCCGGCCACTGGTAAATGGTTTCGATATAGGTCGCCGCCTCGGCAGGCACTTCCACGCGGTAAGTGCGCAGGCGCACGGCCACCGGGGCGAAGAAAGCATCGGCCAGGCTCGGCTTGCCGAACAGGAAGGGGCCACTGTCCTTCGCCGCAAGGCGGCATTCCGACCACAGCGCAACGATACGGTCGATATCGATTTGAACCTCCAGCGGCACGCTGTCCAGCGCCTGGTCACGCGACAGGTCGAACGGCATGGCGCCGCGCAGGGCGAAGAAGCCGCTGTGCATCTGCGCGCAGGCCGAACGGGCCTGGGCCCGGGCAGCCACGTCGGCAGGCCAGAGCTGGGCGTCGGGGTGGCGTTCGTTGAGGTATTCGGCAATGGCCAGCGAGTCGGCGATCACACCGTGCTCGGTCTTGAGCAGCGGTACCTTGCCGGTTGCGGAGAAAGCGAGGAGGCGCTGACGGGTGTCAGGCTGGTTGAGTTTGATCAGTGTTTCTTCGTAAGGCACGCCAGCCAGTTCGAGGGCCAGGGCGCCACGCAGCGACCAGGAGGAATACAGCTTGTCGCCGATGATCAGGTGATAGCTCATGGTTCGGCTCCATCGGTTTGGGAATTTTGGGGCTGCTCTGCAGCCCATCGCGACACAAGGCCGCTCCTACAGGGGTTCGCGAGCTCTTGTAGGAGCGGCCTTGTATCGCGAAAGGGCCGCAACGCGGCCCCAACTACATCAGGTACGGTATTCGGCGTTGATCTTCACGTACTCGTGGGACAGGTCGGTAGTCCAGATGGTTTCGCTGCACTGGCCACGGCCCAGCTCGATACGGATGGTGATCTCTTCCTGGGCCATTACCTTGGCGCCCTGGTCTTCGGTGTAGCTCGGGCTGCGGCCACCTTTGCTGGCAATGCACACGTTGTCCAGGTACACATCGATCAGGCTCACATCCAGCTCCGGTACGCCGGCACGACCAACGGCGGCGAGGATACGGCCCCAGTTGGGGTCGGAGGCGAACAGCGCAGTCTTGATCAGCGGCGAGTGGGCCACGGCGTAGCCGACGTCCAGGCACTCCTGGTGGTTGCCACCGCCGTTGACCTGCACGGTAACGAACTTGGTGGCGCCTTCGCCGTCACGGACGATGGCCTGGGCCACTTCCATGCACACTTCGAACACCGCCTTCTTCAACGCTTCGAACAGCGCGCCGCTGGCTTCGGTGACTTCCGGCAGGTTGGCCTTGCCGGTGGCGATCAGCATGCAGCAGTCGTTGGTCGAGGTATCGCCATCGATGGTGATGCGGTTGAACGACTTGTTGGCGCCATCCAGCATCAGGTCCTTGAGCACCGCAGGGGCAACCTTGGCGTCGGTAGCGATGTAGCCGAGCATGGTGGCCATGTTCGGGCGGATCATGCCTGCACCTTTGCTGATACCGGTGACGGTAACGGTCACGCCATCGTGCTGGAACTGGCGGCTGGCACCCTTGGGCAAGGTGTCGGTGGTCATGATGCCGGTGGCAGCCTCGGCCCAGTGGTTTTCCGACAGGTTGTCAAGGGCGGCCTGCAGCGCGCCTTCGATCTTCTCGACCGGCAGCGGCTCGCCGATCACGCCAGTGGAGAACGGCAGTACCGACTCGGCCGGTACGCCGGCCAGTTCGGCCAGCTTGGCGCAGGTACGCTCGGCGGCGGCCAGGCCTGGCGCGCCGGTGCCGGCGTTGGCGTTACCGGTGTTGGTCAGCAGGTAGCGCACGGTGCCCTGCACGCGCTGCTTGGACAGGATCACCGGCGCTGCGCAGAAGGCGTTGAGGGTGAACACGCCGGCCACGCTGGAGCCTTCGGCGCAGCGCATGACCACCACATCCTTGCGCCCAGGGCGCTTGATGCCGGCAGAAGCGATGCCGAGTTCAAAACCCGGGACCGGGTGCAGGGTGGGCAAAGGACCAAGACCAACAGCCATTAGAGCGCTCCTAGAAAATACGGTTGATATCGAAAAGCGGGGCCGCTTCGCGCCCCATCGCGACACAAGGCCGCTCCCACATAGGACGGCGCAGCGTTGCGGCTGTGCGCTATCCCTGTGGGAGCGGCCTTGTGTCGCGATAGGGCCGCAACGCGGCCCCATTCAGGTCAGATCACTCGATCTGCCCGTGGCAATGCTTGAACTTCTTGCCCGAACCACACCAGCACGGCTCGTTGCGGCCCAGCTTCTGCTCGTTGCGCACAGGTGCCGAGGCGACGGCCACTTCGGCGCCCTCCTCGTTCAGTTGCTCGCTTTCCAGGCCCGGTGCAGCGGCGTGCTGGAACTGCATGCGGCTGGCCAGTTCCTCGGCCTCGCGGCGCAGGCGGGCTTCCTCTTCGACCGGGTCTTCGCGGCGTACCTGAACGTGCGACAGCACGCGGATGGTGTCGCGCTTGATCGACTCGAGCAGCTCCTGGAACAGGCTGAAGGATTCGCGCTTGTATTCCTGCTTCGGGTTCTTCTGCGCATAACCACGCAGGTGAATACCGTGACGCAGGTGGTCCATGGTCGACAGGTGGTCTTTCCACAGGTCGTCCAGCACGCGCAGCAGGATCTGCTTCTCGAAGGTACGCAGGGCTTCGATACCGGCCTGGTCTTCCTTCTCGGTGTACGCGGTGGTGATTTCGTTCAGCAGCTTCTCGCGCAGGGTCTCTTCGTAGAGGTGATCGTCCTCGTCGAGCCACTGCTGGATCGGCAGTTTCATGGCGAAATCGCTGGCCAGCGAAGCCTCCAGGCCGGCCACGTCCCACTGCTCGGGCAGCGACTGCGGCGGAATGTGCTGGCTGATGGTAGCGTCCAGCACTTCCTTGCGGAATTCGACGATGGTGTCGCCGATGTTCTCGGCGGCCAGCAGGCTGTTGCGCATGTGGTAGATCACCTTGCGCTGCTCGTTGGCCACGTCGTCGTATTCCAGCAACTGCTTGCGGATGTCGAAGTTGCGGCCTTCGACCTTGCGCTGGGCCTTCTCGATGGCGTTGGTGACCATGCGGTGCTCGATGGCCTCGCCGGACTGCATGCCCAGCGCCTTCATGAAGTTCTTCACCCGGTCAGAGGCGAAGATACGCATCAGGCTGTCTTCCAGCGACAGGTAGAAGCGGCTGGAGCCCGGGTCGCCCTGACGGCCGGAACGGCCACGCAGCTGGTTGTCGATACGGCGCGATTCGTGGCGCTCGGAGGCGATCACGTGCAGGCCACCCGACTCGATCACTTGCTGGTGACGCTTCTGCCAGTCGGCCTTGATCTGGGCAATCTGCTCGGCAGTCGGGTTTTCCAGGGCGGCCACTTCGGCTTCCCAGTTACCGCCCAGCAGGATGTCGGTACCGCGACCGGCCATGTTGGTGGCGATGGTAAGGGCACCTGGCGCGCCGGCTTGCGCGATGATCTCGGCTTCTTTCTCGTGGTACTTGGCGTTGAGCACCTTGTGGTCGATACCTTCCTTCTTCAGGAGGTTGGACATGTGCTCGGACGTTTCGATGGTCGCCGTACCTACCAGCACCGGGCGGCCGTGGGTCATGCTTTCCTTGATGTCGGCGATGATCGCGGCGTACTTCTCGTCGGCAGTCAGATACACCAGGTCGTTGAAGTCTTTACGCGCCAACGGCTTGTTCGGCGGAATGACCATCACGTTGAGCCCGTAGATCGACTGGAACTCGAACGCTTCGGTGTCAGCGGTACCGGTCATGCCGGACAGCTTGGTGTACAGGCGGAAGTAGTTCTGGAAGGTAGTCGAAGCCAGGGTCTGGCTCTCGGCCTGGATGTTCAGGTTCTCTTTGGCTTCGATGGCCTGGTGCAGGCCTTCGGACAGACGACGGCCTGGCATGGTACGGCCGGTGTGCTCGTCGATCAGCAGGACCTGGCCGTCCTGGACGATGTATTCGATGTTGCGGTGGAACAGCTTGTGCGCGCGCAGGCCGGCATAGACGTGGGTCAGCAGGCTCAGGT
>Ga0268257_1001423_pt1 | contig 20572 bp, 16 predicted proteins | sample AgamicAtPrz_FD_200249 | JGI IMG/M metagenome (GOLD analysis project Ga0268257, IMG submission 200249) | Agave microbial communities from Guanajuato, Mexico - At.P.rz (v2) (version 3) | ecosystem: Host-associated > Plants > Phyllosphere > Phylloplane/Leaf | place: Guanajuato, Mexico | collected... | reverse complement strand
CACCCCCGGGGTGATCTGGAGCGCGGCCTTCCTGGTGCTGCTGTTCGCCCTCAATGTCGCCTCGGTGCGCTTCTTCGGCGAGGCGGAGTTCTGGTTCGCCCTGATCAAGGTCATCACCATCATCATCTTCATCGCCGTGGGCGTGCTGATGCTGCTGGGCATCCTCGAAGGCGGCCAGGACGGTGGCGCCCACCTCTGGCAGATCGGCGACGCGCCCATTGCCGGCGGCCTGCCGGCGCTGATCGGCGTGGCGATGATCGTCGGTTTCTCGTTCCAGGGCACCGAATTCGTGGGCATCGCCGCTGGCGAAACGGCAAACCCGGGACGCAACATTCCCAAGGCCGTGCGCCAGATCTTCTGGCGCATCCTGCTGTTCTACGTACTCACCATTGTCGTGATCGGCCTGCTGATCCCCTACACCGACCCGCGCCTGCTCAAGGACGGCCTGTCGGACGTCACCATCAGCCCGTTCACCCTGATCTTTACCAAGGCTGACATGCTCGCCGCCGCCGCCGTGATGAACGCGGTGATCCTGACCTCGGTGCTGTCCGCCGGCAACTCGGGCATGTATGCCTCGTCGCGCATGCTCTACAGCCTGGCGCTGGAGCGCAAGGCGCCGGCCATCTTCGCCCGGGTGACCCGCAGTGGCACGCCGGTCTGGGCGCTGCTGGCCACCGCCGCGGTCGCGGGCCTGTGCCTGCTGAGCTTCCTGTTCAGCCCCGGCAAGCTCTACCTGTGGCTGCTGAACACCTCCGGCATGCTCGGTTTCATCGCCTGGCTGGGCATCGCCATCAGCCATTACCGCTTCCGCCGCGGCTACCTGCTCAATGGCAATGACCTGGCGAAACTGCCGTATGTGTCGAAATACTTCCCGTTCGGCCCGCTGTTCGCCTTCGGCCTGTGCATGGTGGTGATGCTCGGGCAGAACTACCAGGCGTTCATCGGCGGGCAGATCGACTGGATCGGTGCCTTCGCCACCTACGTCGGCCTGGTGCTGTTCGTGGTGGTCTGGTTCGGCCACAAGCTGGTCACAGGCTCCAAGGTGGTGCGCTACAGGGAAATGGACTTCTCCAGTATCGAGATTCGCAAAGCCGAACGCAGCAAGGCAGAGCCCGCAGGCGATGCGCTCGCGACCAGCCAGCAGCCCGCCTGAACACTCCATTGGCGGACCCGCCCCGGTCCGCCCATCACTGCTCCGGGACCCTGATGAACAGCACCTTCGACTCCTACTACGAAGCCACCGCCAGCAGAACCTTCTACCCTGCCCAGAGTGGGCGCACCGATACCCGCGTCTGCATCCTCGGTGGCGGCCTGGCCGGCCTGTCGACCGCGATAGGGCTTGCCGAGCGCGGAGTGACCGATGTGACGATCCTCGAATCACAACGTGTCGGCCATGGCGCCTCGGGGCGCAACGGCGGCTTCGTCTTCGGCGGCTACAGCCTCGGCAACGCCGACCTGCTGTCGACACTGGGCGCCAACGAGGCCCGCAAGCTGTATCGACTGACACTCGACGCCGTCGAGCTGATCCGCGAACGCGCCCGCCGCTACGCCATCGATTGCGACCTGGTCGACCAGGGCGTGATCCTCGCCAACTGGTTCAATGACCCGTCACGCCTGGAAAAACCGCGCCAGCTGATGAAGCAGGCCTATGGCGTCGACTGGCAATACATCCCCCCCGGCGAACTGAAGGAACAGCTCAGGACTGAGCGCTACTACGGCGGGTTGCTGGAGCGCAACGCATTCCACTTCCACCCGCTCAAGTATGTCTGCGGCATCGCCCAGGCAGCCGCACAAGCCGGGGTGACGATCTATGAACAGTCGCCGGTGACCAGTATCGAGAAGAAGGCTGGCGGCTACATCGTGCGCACCGGCCAGGGCGAAGTCCATGCCGAGCAGGTAGTGTTCAGCGCAGGGGGCTATGCCCGCGGCGTCTACGCCCCGATCGAACGCGCCGTGCTGCCGATCGCCACCTACGTGGTGACCACTGCGCCACTGGGCGCACGCCTGCAGGACGCCATCGACTGCCAGTCGGCCATATACGACACACGCTTCGCCTTCGATTACTACCGCCCACTGAAAGACACCCGGATCCTCTGGGGCGGACGCATCTCCATTCTCGATCGCGGGCCGCAAGCCATCGCCAAGCTGCTCAAGGCCGATTTGGCGAGCGTCTATCCGCAACTCGAGGACGTGGACCTGGAATACTCCTGGGGCGGCCTGATGAGCTATGGACGCCACCAGATGGCGCAGATCGGCCGGGACGACAACGGCATCTGGCACGCGGTGGGCTTCGGCGGCCATGGCATGGCACCGACCACGGTCGCCGGCGAAGTCCTGGCAGACGCCATTGCCCGCCGCTTGCCGATCCCGAGCGGCTTCAGCCAGTTCGGCCTCGACCGCACCTTCGGCCTGGCCGGACTGGTGGCCGCGCAGGCCACCTACACCGCCTACCAGGCACGGGACGCCTTTGATGCGCGGCGACTGAACCGCTGACAGTGGGTCAGACGACGTTTCACACCGAGCAAGGCGGGTGCTCCGGGACCTAGGGCCAATCAGTTCAAGGTGTTCGGGTCCTGCAAGGATGCGCATTCCGCCACCCAGGCTATCAATCATAACTATCTGATAGATAAAGATGCCTTAAGCATTTTTAGAGCCTGGTTTCTCGCCACCCATCAAGGCAAATGATAATCAATAATATTACGCTTGACGTGTCGCATCCCGCCTTTCTAGAATCTCGAAGGCCCCGCCAGAGCCCACGGAGGCCTATCAGCCTTACCACCTGACTCTCAAGCATGTTGGTTAGGGTTTGTAAGAAAAGTAGCCGAGCGGCGATCAGGCAAGGCGAAAACAGCCGAGGGACGGTCGGAGTCGCGCTCGACTTTAGGGTTGTAAATGAGCATTCCGAGCCCGCTTTCAACGCGGCATGATCGTTGCGCAGGCACTTTTCGTACAAAGCCTAGCAAACACACGATCGCATTCCCCTACTCATTGGAAGAGTACAGATGTCAAAAAAAGCCATTCAATTAACAAACAAGCCCCTCTCGCCACCTCCTCACAATTGAAATCAAGTTTCACCAAAGACCATAAACTTTACTTTTTGGCGCCTGATTGATTCGAACAGAATATAGCGCCAACTCGCCCAAAATAAGTAGAGGAAATCCCTTTTACAAATAGCCAACCAAAACAAAACTCAAGGTAAATACTTTAATAGATTAAGCGCGAAAAACCAAAGGAATGGAACAGCATGCTTTCTCAATGCCAAATTTCGTCCAAAAAACAGAAAAAGAGGCCACACACAACAAAGTTGTTTTTCTCCACGCCCTCAAAGCCAACGCCGTGCTCTAAAAAAATCTCCCTAACACTTATATTACTCCTGGGACTGAGCCCGCTTCTCACCCAGGCTGAGTCCTCAGCCGAAAACGATAAGCGCCCACTTCGGGTAGAGCAGATTGATTACGGAAATATCGAGCGGGTTGATCCTTGGTCTGGAAATCTTGTTATCCGACATAAAGACCTTGCAATACCTGGAAATGGTGGCATCGACATTGAGGTCTGGCGAAACTACGATATGCGTTCCGCCTCTACCGGGCTCGCGTCGACCCACCTGCTTTCATATCGCTGGACAGCGATGGGCCCTGGTTGGTCGCTAAATGCGGCGCCACGCATAGCCTCTGACAATCACTTCAGCATGAGTTCTAGCGGGAGAAGCTACTATTATTTACAGAGAGGGCTCGATGCACTGTGCGCCAATACAGCATCAAACACAAATTTCCCCCCTCACCTAACCACCTTAGAGCTTCCCAACGGAGAAACACAAGTACTCTACATTTTTGGCAACAGGGCACAAACAAAAAACGGCTGGAAGCTTGATTGCATTTCCAATAACGTAACCCTCACTTCTCCGCAAGGAGTAAATTATGACATGGGAAACATTAGCACCGATATTCGCATAGGAAAAAATAGAACCTACATTGACGAAGGCATCTACCAAGACTACCCCTCACCATTATCCTCATCCACCTACATGACTGCGAAGTCTGCTAGAGACCCGTCCGGCAACACACTGACCTATAACTACATTGAATTTGGAATACCCTTTACATCACTAAAGACCAACCGCCTTTCGTATTTCGAAGGAAAAACATCTGATGCTATCGAGAACCCTTCAAGGCTCTTGTCCAGTATTACTTCCAGTGATGGCAGGCGTGTTGATTTTTCCTATGACTCTGCATCAGGTCGACTCTTATCGATGAGCGACAACTCTGGCAGGGTTTGGAGCTACAGCTACCTTACCCCTGATGCACTGAACTCGCGCACACTCTCAAAAGCCACAATGCCCTCCGGTGAATCGTGGAGCTACGCTTATGCGCCTGGCGCGTTCATACAAGGCGGCATAGTTGACGTACCCAGAACAATCCCGCTGAACAACGCAGGAATTACCAGTCGAAAATTGCTTAGCATCACCTACCCGGCAGGTGGAAAAATTTCTTATGAATATGACTTCTATGATTTTAGCGCGGGCCTTGGCGGTTTCACCATCGAATCACGAGGCGAACGCATCAAGAAACGCACGCTATCTACGGGAAGCGCATGGACTTATGCCTACAACCGCGGAGGTGCCGGACAACTTGACAGCACTCAAGTAACGGGACCAGAAGGCACCACAAGCTACAAGTTCATGGGGCCAGGTTACACCATTTCAAACAAAGGCTCGACCGGGGGCTATCAAAACAACGCATGGCAGGTGGGCAGCTTGATGGAGAAAGTCTATCCAACTGGCGCCTCAGAATCTTATACCTGGCAGCAGAGGCTAATTGGGAATTCTTACACCCGAATAAATGAACTGGGGTTCGTTAACGATCAGAGTGTTTGGGCGGCTGATCTACAAAAGAGCACTTTCACTCGCGAGGGTATTACCTACACAACGGTCTACTCCAACTACGATGCATACGGCAACCCCGGCCTACGTACCGAAACCGGCCCCAATGGTGGCAACCGTACCACCGCGTACACCTACTTCAACGATCCTGCCAAATGGATTATAGGGAAGGTCGCCAGCGAGACTTCTCCAGGTAAATCACTCACTCGCACCTTCGACGCCAATGGTAACGTCCTTACCGAAAACCACGACGGCGTTACCACAGGCTTTACCTACGACCCCCAAGGCAATATCGCCAGCAAAACCACGCCTGGCGGTGGTGTCTACACCTACAGTAACTACAAGCGTGGTGTCGCCCAAACCGAGAACCGCCCGGAAAATATCACTATCACTCGCGTTGTCGATGATGCAGGCAATATCACGTCACTAACCAATGGTAAAGGCAAAACCACCCTTTATACCTATGATGGCATGAACCGGGTGACCTCAGTCACTCCGCCATTAGGCAACCCGAGAACCATCGCCTATACCCCCACCAGCAAAACCGACAAACGCGGCCCGTTGATTGAGACGACTCAGTATGACCCCTTTGGCCGCACTGCCAGCATTAATCAAGCCGGTATCACTCGCACCTTCGCCTATGATGGCCTAGGGCGCAAAACCTTCGAGTCCAATCCCGGTGTAACTACAGGCACCAGCTATCAATATGATGGTCTCAACCGCCTGACACGCAAGACCAATGCGGATGGCACCTTCCAGACTCATAGCTATGGCCCGGCAACCACCTCGGTGACGGATGAGCGTGGCAACCTCACCACCTACACCTACCGCTCGTATGGCAATCCCAATCAGCAACTGCTGATGGCCATCACCCCCCCAGTAGCGTCCGCCAACGTGACCATTGAGCGCGCAAGCAACGACTTGATGACAGCGGTCACCCAGGCTGGACTCAAGCGCACCTACGGCTATGACACGCATAACTACCTCACCAGCGTGTCCAACCCGGAAACTGGCGTAACCGTCTATGGCCGTGATATTGCCGGCAACATGATCTCCAAGAAGGTGGGATCCTCTGGCGTCACCAACTACACCTATGATCGCCTGAACCGCCTTGTTTCCACGGTCTACCCTGGTACCACCCCGGCGATCACCAACACCTACAACAAGCTCGGCAAATTGCAGACCAGCACAGCAGTCGGAGGCAATCGCAGCTTCGCCTACGACAATGCGGGTAATCTGGTTCAAGATAGTCTGACCCTGGATGGAAAAATCTTCACTGCGGGTTACGCCTACAACGCCAACGACCAGCTGAGCAGCATCACCTATCCACAGTCCAACCGCGTCGTGAACTACAACCCAGACGCACTAGGGCGCCCCACCACGGTCTCGGGCTATGTGAACAGTGTGCTGTACTGGCCTTCCGGTTTGATCAAGCAAATCAACTACATCAACGGTACGGTCACCACGTACAACCAGAACTCGCGTCTGTGGCCAACTGACTTCACCACCCAGAAACCTGCAGGTGGCTTGACCTACCTCAACAATACCTACACCTACGACGGTGTTGGCAACCTGACCACCATCAGTGACGCCACCGACAACGGTTTCAACCGTACCCTGGGCTACGACAACATCAACCGCCTGGTCAATGCGGCTGGTCCATGGGGCGCAGGCAGCATCACCTACGACGGCGGTGGCAACCTCACCGCTCAGACTTTTGGTCAGTCCAGCCTTGCCTACACCTACGATGCCAACAACCGCCTGAGCAAAGTCAGCGGATTGCGCAACAGTACTTACAGTTATGACAGCTACGGCAACATCAGCAGTAGCCAGGGCAACACCTACACCTACAACGATGTGCCCAATCTCGTCTGCATCAACTGTGCGACACCGGCCACCAAGGTCGAGTACAGCTATGACGGCCTTAACCAGCGTAGCGCCGTGACCAAGGCCGGGGGCAAGGTCTACGAAATGTACGACACCAACGGTAAGCAACTGATCGAGCTCGGTGCAGGAAGCCTCACCGAATACGTCTACCTGGGCGACAGTCGCATTGCCCTGCGAGTCAGCCCTTGATCGGGCGCACAGGAGAAACGCACATGGATGCTTTCAGAAAAATGAGCAGGTGGATCAGCATCACGCTGCTATCAGCGATGCTGAGCAATATCGCCCTAGCCGACACGGTCACCTTCTTCCACAACGACATCTCGGGCAGCCCTATGGCGGCTACTGATTCGGCGGGCAACCTGCTGTGGAAAGAAAACTACAAGCCTTATGGCGACAAGCTCAATCGGTCAGCTAGCAGTAGCGAAAACAAGATCGGCTTTCATGGCAAGCCTTATGACGACAATACGGGTTTGTCATACATGGGCGCGCGCTACTACGACCCGGTACTGGGCCGCTTCATGGGGATCGACCCGATCGATTACCAAACAGACAACCTGCACAGCTTCAACCGCTACACCTTTGCGAACAATAACCCGTACAAGTATGTCGACCCTGATGGGCAGTTTGCGGTTCTCGCGGTCCCTGCCTACTATTTGCTGACGGCTCTAGCCGCCGCCTTAACAATAAAGGTGGTGATGGACAGTGGGAGAAACTCTTCCAATGGCAACGTCAGCATAGGACCGCTTTCCTACCCAGGTGCAGATTTTGGCAACCAAAACCAATGGTCTTCCGGCAGGGTTTATAATCAAGCAGACACAAAAAGCGAGGGTGCCAAGCCTGAACAGAGACCGACAAAAACACCAAACGAAGGTGAACCCGGCTCGCGGCATGTAAACCCTGGAAGTGGCCAAGAGCGCTGGTATGGTCCGGACCGCAAGCCGATCAAAGACATTGATTACGACCATGACCACGGACAAGGCGTGCCACATGTGCATGAGTGGGGACGAGATGCCAATGGCAAACCTGAACGTGCGCCAGGACGTCCTCTTGACCCCAAGATTGACACATGGAAACCACGAGGAAATTGACTTATGAGCTATCAAGCTTTAACTGGGTACCACGACTCCATTCTGAGGTCCATCGACACGAATGAAGCGGAAAGTTCTTTATCCCTTTTGTTTCAATTAACCGACGGAAGCACCAGAAAAATACTACTGAAGGGGTGCGAGATATTTCGCATCGTCGACTTCACAAAGCAAAATATCACATCCCGTCTGATTAAATACAACGGAGCCGGTGTTGATACAGTCGACATCTCCGAAAAATTGACATGGGCAACCTCACTATCAGACGCATCAAGTTTTTTAAGCCAACAGGCATTGACATCCATTACAAACAGGATTCTAGATGGGAATGCTTCTGTACTTTACTTAGAACCTAGCTACGGCGCAGAGATGGTGGCATTATTTTCTGAGCTTCTGGAACAGGCGTTCGATACACAAGGAGTGCCCAACCAAGTTCAGTAACAAGGGCATCCCCTAAGGGAACTCCGAAAATTCCCTCAGGGAGTGGCAATAAGCGGCGTCTTGACTCACCAGAGTCAGTTTTCAGGTGCCGATGACGTCGAAACCAGGGATCAGCCCTGGTTGTCCCTTGCAACAGGCGCGCTTCTCCTGCAGCAGTCAAAAATTGCCGGCGCAACGGACCACGCTGCTCGCGCCGTCGAATCTGTGGATGGCACACCGACATTTGCGGATGAGCACAGCAGAGGCACGCCTGTAACAGAAAAGAGCGGCTGAGAGGCGCCTCGCAGCAGCCAAGTGGCCTGAGACTTGGAGAAAACCCATCAGTTTTTCTGCAAATTTCGTGTACCGAAAAAGTTAACGGCTCCATAGCCGGAAAAAGACACGGCTATTTGAAAGCATCCCTTAGGACACACTGCATCGTTAGATGAGATAGACACTCGCCCACTCCATTGCCCCTGATTTAGAAGGATCTAAAGTCATGCACCTGCCCAGCCCCATTGAGTGCTCCGCGGGCCAATCGGCGCTTTATGTGCTCGTACGCGTAGAGAGCCCCATCAGCCATTGGGATGCACGGCCATGAACACCCTATCGCTCCCAGCTCCCACACAGAGCGCCATCGAGTGGCTTGTCAGTGCTGGCCGCTTGAAGCGTGCCGATGTCGATCGTGCCCAGCAGTTGCAGGCAGGTCCACGGACACAAGCCCCCACCGAGGTCTTGTCGCGCCTGGGACTACTGTCCGAACAGGATCTGGCGCTGGCATGGTCCCAGGTACTGAATGCCCCTTTACTGCTCGCCGCCGACACCCCTGAACTCAACGACAACTTCCCGGAGTTGTCCGTGCGCTTTCTCAGGTACTACGGCGTGGTGCCGTTGTCAGCGGCCGAGAGCGAATTGCATGTGCTCATGGCGGACCCGACGCAGAGAAGTGCCATCCAAGCACTGACTTACGCCTGCCAATGCCCGGTTCGTATCTCGATTGGCCTGCGCAGTGAAATCGAGCAACTGATTGAACGCTACTACGGTCGCGGCAGAACCGCCATGGGTACGCTGATTGAGAATCTGGAAGAAGACCCCAGCGATCAGTCAGCGGACATTGAGCACCTCAAGGACCTGGCCTCCGAGGCCCCCGTCATTCGCCTGGTCAATCTGATCTTGCAACGGGCTGTCGAGCAACGCGCTTCCGACATCCATATCGAGCCGTTCGAAAGCCAGTTCAAAGTGCGCTACCGCGTCGATGGGGTACTTCATGTGGCAGAAGCTCCACCTGTCAGCTCTTCAGCCGCGGTTATCTCTCGCATCAAGATCATGGCCAAACTGGATATCGCCGAGCGGCGCCTGCCTCAGGATGGCCGCATCATGCTGCGTATCCAGGGCAAGGAGCTCGATCTGCGGGTGTCCACCGTGCCGACCGGTTTTGGCGAGTCGGTGGTGATGCGTCTGCTGGATCGGGAAACGGTGTCCTTCGACTTCCCCAGCCTGGGCTTTGACGGCGAGCGCCTGGACCGTTTTCTGGAGGTACTGGAACGGCCCCATGGCATCTTGTTGGTCACAGGCCCCACTGGCTCCGGCAAGACCACCACGCTCTATACCGCACTGTCTCGGCTCAACACCACACAACGCAAGATCATCACCGTCGAGGACCCAGTTGAGTACCAACTGGAAGGCATCAACCAGATCCAGGTCAAACCCGCCATCGGCTTGGACTTCGCCGGCGTGCTGCGCTCAATCGTGCGCCAGGACCCGGACGTGATCATGATCGGTGAAATGCGCGACCTGGAAACCTGCCGGGTCGCGATCCAATCGTCGCTGACGGGGCATCTGGTGCTCTCCACGCTCCATACCAATAGCGCGGCCGCCAGTATCACACGCCTGTTGGATATGGGCGTCGAAAGTTACCTGATTGCCTCCACGGTCAACGGCATCCTTGCTCAGCGCTTGGTTCGCCGCCTGATGCCGCAGTGGCGCGAAGCCTTCGAGGCACCGCCAGAACTGATCGCAGAGCACCAGCTCGACAGGTTCACTGACGAGAGACCGATCCTGCTTTATCGACCCAAAGCTGACGCGCCGGGCACCGGCTATCAGGGTCGTAGCGCACTGACCGAACTACTGGTAATGAACGAAGCGCTCCGTTCGTTACTTATGCGCCAAGCCGATGCCGCGACCCTTGAAGCTGCGGCGCGAGCCTCGGGTTTACGCACACTCTACGAAGATGGGCTGCGCCAGGCACTGGCCGGCATCACCAGCCTCGAGGAAGTCCTACGTGTTACGCGCAGCGAGTGAGCATGCAGTCTTTTAAGTATCGAGCACTCGATTCAAGCGGCGCTGCCCTCAGTGGCCTGCTCGATGCCGAAAATCCGGAGAAAGCCGCGAGCCAACTCCAGGAACGCGGCTGGCTGGTGCTGCACATTGAGACCTCTACGGGTAACGCCTCTTCAGGTTTCATGAACGGATTCCAACGCCCTCCCCTGAACGCGGTCGAACTCACCCGTTTCACCCAGCAGCTCGCCACCTTGATGGACGCTGGGCAGCCGCTGGAGCGTGCCCTCAATACTCTGGTGCGCCAACCCGGAAAACCGCAAGCCCGGTTGCTTCTGGAGCGCATCCGAGACCGCGTCAAAGGCGGTCAGACGCTGTCGTCGGCCATGTCGCTGGAGGGCACGCAGTTTTCTGCACTCTACCTGGGCCTGGTCAAGGCTGGCGAAGCCAGTGGCGAGTTCGCCGAAGTGCTCACCCAGCTGACCGCCTATCTGGAGCGGGCGCAGAAGATCAAAGGCGAGGTCATCAACGCACTGATCTACCCCGCCTTTCTGATCATCGGGGTACTTGGCTCGCTGATTTTGTTATTGGCCTATGTGGTGCCGCAGTTCGTGCCCATCTTTTCCGGGCTGGGCGTACCAGTGCCGATGATCACCGACGCCATTCTAGGTTTTGGTCAGACGCTGAGTGATTATGGCCTCTACCTGCTGGTCGCCGTCATCTTGGCTTTGCTGTTGTTCAATCACCATTTGCGCACTCCCACCGGCCGCCTGGCCTGGGACAAGCGCATCCTGCGATGGCGCATTGCGGGGCCTCTGTGGCTGCGTCTGGAAACTGCTCGGCTGGCACATACCCTGGGGACCCTGTTCAGCCAAGGTGTACCACTGATTGCCTCGTTCGATATCGCCTTGATGGTCTGCCGGAACCAGGCAATCCGCACTGCGGTGGAACAAGCCATCGTCAAAGTAAAAGACGGCACTCGACTCTCCAAGGCCCTGGAGGTTGAGAACGTGTTCCCGGACCTGGCAATTCAAATGATTCAGGTCGGCGAAGAGTCGGGCACCCTCGACTCGATGTTGCTCAAGGTGGCCTCGGTGTATGACGAGGACACCAAGCGCAGTATTGATCGTCTCCTCGCCGCCCTGGTCCCCTCCCTCACTTTAGTCATGGCCGCCCTGGTGGCGTTGATCATGCTGGCTATCATGCTGCCGCTGATGAACCTCACCAGCAGCATTTGAATGGAATCGAAAATGAAACGTGCGCACTCACTCTCTTCTGCACAACGGGGCTTCACACTGCTTGAGATGCTGGCCGTGATCGTACTGCTCGGCATCGTGGCAACGATCGTGGTGCGCCAGGTTGGCGGAAACGTCGACAAAGGCAAGTACAGCGCTGGCAAGGCGCAGTTGGCCAGTCTCTCCATGAAAATCGAGAGCTATAACCTGGACGTAGGCTCTGCCCCCAAGAGTCTCGCCGACCTCACAACCAAGCCGTCCAACGCCCGCAACTGGAATGGTCCTTACGCCAAGCACAGCGATCTGCAGGATCCGTTCGGTAACACTTTCGGCTATCGCGTTCCAGGCGAGCATGGCCCGTTTGATCTCATTTTCCACGGTAAGGACGGACAGCCCGGCGGCGACGGGTACAACGCTGATGTCGGCAACTGGGAATGACGGTGAAACGGTGCTATCAGGCTCAGCAGGGTTTTACCCTGCTGGAGATGCTGGTCGTGATCGTCATCATCGCGATTGGCTTCAACCTGCTGGCTTACGGTGTTTCCAAAGGGTTGAAGAATACGCATGATCGCCAGGCCAGAACTGAACTGGCCATTGCGCTGCGTGGCGCACGCACCCAGGCCATCGTGACCGGTCAATCCACCGCGCTGCACGTTGACCTGGCACGCAACGCTTACCAGGCACCTGGGCTAGCCGAACGCCTACTGCCACAAGGTATAAAAATACGCCTGACCACCGCAGCCAATTTATCCCCGCAAGAAGGGACGATCGCCTTCTATCCAAATGGCAGTTCCAGTGGCGGCAACCTCTACCTGGTAAAAGGCACGCAAGCCTGGCGGCTGGACATCGCCTGGCTGACCGGCAAGCTCTCCTGGACGGACGTCGAGCAACCATGACCTCGCTCAAGCGTACCGCCCAAGGCGGATTTACCCTGCTGGAAATGCTGGCTGCCATAGCGCTGCTGAGTATTGGGTTCGCGATTTTCCTTAACGCGATGGGGGATGCCACTCGAACACTGACCCAAAGCAACCAAACCACTCACCTGGCCCTGCTTGCCCGATCCATCTTTGATGATCAGGCCAGAGGGCTGCTCCACACCGGACACTGGGAAGGCAAGCTGGACGATACGAACTGGCAACTGACCTCGACATTGCTCCCAGGCCAATCAGCCGCGCAACTCTACCGTCTTGAGCTTTCCCTGGAGCAAGGCCGCCGCCAAGAACGCTTCATCACCCTTCGGGTGCAGGGCAAAAGCGCAGGGGCAATGCGATGAGATCAAACCAGCGAGGCTTCACATTGCTGGAAGTTTTGATTGCACTGAGCCTACTCGGCCTGCTGATGGTGTTGATCGCCTCCGCCTTGACCCTGGGTAGCCGCACCCTGGACCTCAGTGAGCGGTATTCCGATCGCCTGAATGACGTCAGAACCGCACAACGTTTTCTGCGCAGCGCCCTGCAACAGAGTCTTCCCATTGCCTTTCTGGAGGATGGCAAGAAGGTTCAGTGGGTATTTGAAGGTGAGCACCAAGCCATGCGTTTTGTCGCCCCCCTGCCCTCACAGCTGGCTGGCGGCGTCCAGTTGCATACATTCGACCTGGTCGACAGTGACAACGCCTCCCATGACCTGCAAGTGAGCTTTACCCAGATCACCCACGAAGGATTGCGCCCGTGGGGGACGCCCCAGCGATTGCTACAGCACCTGGACCATCTGCGCTTCAGCTATAGGGGGTTGGACAACAACCTGCGCGCCACCGGCTGGCTGGAGCGATGGCCATGGCCGGACCGTCTGCCGCAATACGTGCGCATCGAGCTTTCGGCTCAGGGGCCCATTGAATGGTCCCCACTGGTGATCGCCGTGCGACTGAGTCCCTCTGAGAATCCAAGCGGGGGGACGCCATGAACCGTCAGCGCGGCGCGGCACTGATCATTGCACTCTGGGCGCTGGCCCTACTGAGTATCTTGATGGGGGCCGTGGTGAAATCCATACACCTGGAGTACCGCCAAAGTGCCAATGAACTCCAACACGCCAAAGCCCAGCTTGCGGCAGAAGCCGGACTTGCCATGGCCATCCAGGCACTGAGCACATCACCTGCGAGTATGGTGGCGGATGGACGTCCCTATGTGTTGCCGTTTGAAGACGCCCAGTTGACACTCCAAGTGTACAGTGAGCGCGGCAAGCTGGACTTGAACTTTGCGAATACGGAAAGCTTCACTCGTCTGGCCAGCAAGCTGGGAGCGTCTTCTGATCAGACCAGGCAGCTCGCCGCTCAACTGAATACCCGCAGGGCTGACGGTCTTACCCTCAAAGCCCTTGAAGAATTGCAGCAGTTCAAGGGTATGGACCCGTCACTCTATGAACGCCTGGCACCTTACTTGACCCTGTGGACGGGGCTAGGTCAACCTGATCCCTCGTTTGCCTCCGATACCGTTCGTACAGCCCTTAGACTTGGGCCTATCGTGCCTGGGAGAAACCCAGGCACAACCCTCAACGCACACATACGAGCGGAGCTTGCCACTGTTGCTTCAACGAATCTGAACGTGACCTTTATCCTCAACCCTCAAGGAGACGGCACGCAACTCTATCGCGTGTTGCGTTGGCAGGAATGAAGACAGCAATAGGGAATGGGACCTCGGCGCTACGGGGGCTGAAAAGTCGGCTGTCATACCAGTGGCACAGCTCTGAGCTACCCGCTTTCTTTCGATGGTGGCGCAAAGAGTTGATCGCCTGTCTCCCCAGGCAATGGCGCGATGCACTACAGGCATCGAATCGAGAGGAGCTGCTGTTGCTGGGCGCCAACGGAACCTGGGCGCATGAAAGCCAACAGCAGTTGCTCCCTGCCCTGTCGGCAGGCCAACAACGTCGGCGCATTCTGATACTACCCCGTGATCAGGTCCTGCTTATACCCGTGCAGCTGCCCCTCGCGGCCTCGCCAGACGCCGATGCCGCGCTCGCCTTCGAGATGGACAAGTACACCCCATTCAAGCCCAGCGATGCTTACTTCGATAAGGTCCGTGTCCAGGGCACGCACAAGCACCCGGGCTTTCTGGACGTTCAACTGGTCGTAGTATTGCGTGAGCGGCTCAATGCGGTGCTGGAGGCTGCCAGCCAGAAGGGCCTGCAAATTGATGCGGTCGATGCCTTTGATGATCAGGGTAAGCGCCTGTACATCGACCTGTTGCCCGCCGACCGACGCCCTAGGCACCAGCACCCTGCCCGGCGGGCTCAGCAGGTTCTGGCCGGCTTGAGTGTGATGCTGCTGGTGTCGGTGATGCTGCTGTGGGTGCACAATCGCCAGAGCGCACTGGAGGAGATGCAACGCCAGGTAAAGGTGCTGCGCAGTGATACCCAGCAGATTAAGGCTCTGCAGCAACAGCTCAGCGCGCTTCAGGATGCCGGGCGCTTCGTGGAGGATCAGAAGACCAACGCCATCTCCAAGGCCGCCTTGCTACAGGAACTGACCACCTGCATCCCCGAGAACACCTGGCTGGAGCAGTTGGACATCAATCAGCAGGGCACGGTCAGTCTCAGCGGGCAGAGCAGCCAGGCCAGCGAGCTGATTGAGAAAATGAAAACCTGCTCCAGCTTAGAGAACTTGCAGTTTCAGGGCATCATTCAGCCCGACCATAACACTGGCATGGACCGGTTCAATCTGACAGCCCAACTCCGGATCAAGGATGATCACAATGCGTCTTCGCCTGGCAGCCCGTGAGCAACGAGGAGTGGCTCTGGCTCTGGCAGCCAGCTTGCTGCTTGGCACCTATTGGTTAGGTATTCACTGGTGGTTTACCACTGCGTTGCTGTCCATCTCGGATGATATGAACAGTCTGCGCGCCAACCAGCAACGCTATCAGGCTCTTCAAGCACAGCGTCCGATCATCGAGGCGCAACTGGCCGAAGCCAGAAATACACCACAGAACAACGAGCGCCTGCTGTCCGATTCCGATACGGGTGCCGCCACCGCGCAGTTGATGCAACTGGTCTCCTCGAAACTGGAATCGGTAGCCCCCCCGGGCAGCGGCTGCAACATGACCAATAGGATGCCCATCGAGGCCAGCGAGTCAAAGCCCTACAAGCAAGTCAAAATCAGCATCAACCTTGACTGCCATATCCAACCGCTTTCGGCCCTCCTCTACCAGTTGGAGAATGACCGGATTTCACTGTTCGTCGACGTGCTCAACCTGCGTCGAAGCCCTCAACAATCACCCGAGCCAGACCACCGTCTGACGGCACAAATTCTGGTAAGGGCCTACGTGCGCAACTCTGCCGCTGAAGAGGTCGCTCAGTGACTGTAATTGCCTTTGGTCGCCTGACTCAGGCAATGATGTTTTTCATCCTGTCATTGGCCGCAGCAGGACTTGCCATGCTCAATGGCTGGGGCACAGCTGTTGAGTGGCATCCCAGCACAGCTCCCAAAGCCGCCCCCCAAAAAACCGTGGCGACCGCTGCGCCGACACCAGTTCCGCTGCAGAACTACAGCGATATCTGGAACCGCTCCCTGTTCAATCAGGACCGGGCGGCCGATCCTGTGGTGCCTACCGCTAAAGTCGAGGCAACGGCACCCGTTCTAACAGGACTGTCGTTGACTGGGGTGGTTATTTCTCCGCCCTTGCATAAAGCCTTCTTCAAGAGCATCGATGGCAAAAGCCTGAGCCTGAGCGAAGGCGAAGGACTGCCCAACGGCTGGGTCGTAGAAAAGATCGAAAGCGAGAAGGTCTCGCTGAGCTTCAACTCGGTCCGTCAGGAGCTGCTGCTCCCTGTATTGAAGCTACCAGAGTCAGCCTGGCATTGATAAGCGTCAATGCCCCTCATAACCCATTTATCTACGCCAAGATCGTCACAGGATTGCTCGCCGTGATTAAACGCTTCGCCTTCCCATGCATGACCAGCCTCCTTCTGCTTTCTGGTTGCATGTCCAACTCCACCGACGAAGCGCGGCATGAGAGCATCCTCAAGGCAGGTCTGGCCGGAACCGGTTCCGACCGCCAACCCATAATGACTGCAGAGGTGCCCCCTCACGCCCCCTTGCCCATCAATGCCTCGACGGCCACACAAGCCCCTGCGCATCAGATCATTCGTGGCACTCGTGGCCTGGTTGCCCCACCTGAAAGTAGGGCCGTCAAACCTAAGCCTGCTGCGGCCCCAGGTGAAGCCGGTACCATGTTCAACTTCTCCAGCATTCCAATCCAGGCAGTGATCAACACCATCCTGGGTGATGTCCTCAAAGAGAACTACAGCATTGGCCAAGGCGTCACGGGAGAAGTAACCTTCTCCACCTCCAAGCCGGTCGACAAGGAACAGGCGTTTTCCATTCTGGAGACACTGCTATCCTGGACCAATAACGCCATCATTCGTCAGGGTGATCGCTACCTGGTACTGCCGGCCAATCAAGCCGTCGCCGGCAGACTCACCCCGAGCATCTCGATTCCCGAGCCTGGCAGCGGCCTGACCGCCCGCTTCTTCTCACTGCAGTACCTATCGCCTGTCGAGATGCAGAAGCTGCTCAAACCTTTTGCTCGGGAAGGCGCATTCCTCATGGTCGACCCATCACGCAACGTCATGGTCATGGCCGGTACCCCCGATGAGCTGAACAACTATCAACAGACCATAAACGCCTTCGACGTGAACTGGCTCAAAGGAATGTCGATCGGCGTCTTTGGCTTGAAACGCGCCAACGTCAACCAACTGATGCCTGAGCTGGATCAGCTGTTTGGCCCTCAAAGCGGCAGCCCGCTGGCCGGCATGCTGCGCTTTCTGCCTATCGAGCGCACCAACGCCATCGTCGCCATCTCCGCGCAGCCTGATTACCTGAACGACGTAGAACGCTGGATCGACACTATCGACCAGGGGGGCGGCAACGAGCCTCAGATGTACGTCTACGATGTGCGCAACATGAAGGCGAGCGATCTGGCCAAGTACCTGCGCCAGATCTATAGCGATCAAGCGGTACCGGATGAGGCGCCTGCGCCGGTCGCTCCTGGCCTGCGAACAGTAACCTTGTCCAGCAGTGGATTTGGCAATGGCGTCAACAATGGCCCGACAAGTCTGGGTGATAGTGCGAACAGCATGGGCAGCCTTGGCGACAAGCAACGCACGTACTCGCAAGACAGCGCGCAGGAGGACTCATTCGGCACCAACAACAGCCGGCTCACGGGCGGTTTCACCGATGCCGTGCGCATCACGGCCCAGAAAGGCAGTAATCAGTTGTTGGTGCGCAGCCGTCCCACCCAATGGGCAGAAATTCAGTCGGCCATTCAACGGCTCGACGCCATGCCAATGCAGGTACAGATAGAGACTCGCATACTCGAGGTCAACCTAACTGGCTCGCTGAACCTGGGTGTGCAATGGTACCTGGGACGCCTGGCGGGCAATTCCACCACCAAAGGCATCGAAAACGTCTCGGGCAGCCAGGGAGCTATTGGACGCGGCGGTGCGGCGCTCGGAGCCACCGATTCCCTGTTCTATTCGTTCGTCAGCAAAAACCTGCAGGTGGCGCTGCACGCCTTGGAGACCGAGGGCAACACGCGCGTGCTGTCCGCCCCGTCCTTGGTCGTTATGAACAACCAGCAGGCGCAGATTCAGGTAGGCAACAACATCCCGATTAACCAGACCACCATCAACACGGGCAGCACCAGCCTGACCACCAGCACCGTACAATACGTACAGACCGGCGTTATCCTGGATGTCGTACCGCGTATAAACCCGGGCGGCCTGGTGTACCTGGACATTCAGCAGCAGGTCAGTGATGCCAGCGACACGGTCGATGCCAATGGCAATCCAACGATTTCTACACGAGCGGTTTCGACCCAGGTCGCTGTACAGAGCGGCCAGACTGTTCTGTTGGGAGGCCTGATTCAGCAGAATGCCTCCAGGACCAACAATAGCGTGCCATACCTGAGCAAGATTCCAGGCCTGCAGTGGCTGTTCGGCAACACCGTACGCAATAATGGCCGGTCTGAACTTATTGTCCTGATCACTCCCCAGGTCATTACCGGTAGCAACGAGGCGAGAGACATCACCGATGAGTATCGCCAAAAGATGCAGTTGATGAGACCGATGAGCAGCATGAAGACAAACATCTGACTGATGCTAATAGAGGGAGCGCTACCGCCAAGATGCTCACCGATCAAGATTTGACGCTGTACATGTGAAGAATGAAATCTACGGATATCTGGTCGGTTTCGGCGGCCATAGCATGGCACCGACCACGGTCGCCGGCGAAGTCCTTGCGGACGCCATCGCCCAGCGCCTACCAGGCGCGCGATGCCTTCGATGCACGACGGCTGAATCGTTGAGAGTGGGTCAGGCCACTTTTCGACAGGCATGAAAAAGCCCGCCATGAAGGCGGGCTCTTTCGTACTGCATATGGTGGGTCGTGTAGGATTCGAACCTACGACCAATTGGTTAAAAGCCAACTGCTCTACCAACTGAGCTAACGACCCGTTGGATGGCGCGTATATTACTGATTTCTCAGAAGAATTCAACACCCCATCGCAAATTTTTTCAAAAATACCGAGTGGGGTCCTCTACACCGGCGGCCTTGAAGCCATCAGTGCGCAGGCGGCAGCTGTCGCACTTGCCACAGGCACGCCCGTCATCATCGGCCTGGTAGCAGGAAACAGTCAGGCTGTAGTCCACGCCACGAGCGATACCCGCCTGGACGATCTGCGCCTTGCTCAGGTTCTGCAGCGGCGCCTGGATACGGAAGCCCTGCCCTTCCACGCCGGCCTTGGTAGCCAGGTTGGCCATGCGCTCGAAGGCCTCGACGAATTCCGGGCGGCAGTCAGGGTAGCCGGAGTAATCCACGGCGTTGACACCAATGAAGATGTCACGGGCTTCGAGCACTTCCGCCCAGCCCAGCGCCAGGGACAGGAACACGGTGTTGCGAGCCGGCACGTAGGTGACCGGAATCCCCTCGCTCGGCGCCTCGGGCACATCGATGCTGCTGTCGGTCAGGGCCGAGCCACCGATGCCATCGAGGTTCAGGCCGATCACCTTGTGCTCGACCACGCCCAGGTCACGGGCCACCCGCGCCGCGGCGTTGAGCTCGGCGCGATGGCGCTGGCCGTAGTCGAAGCTCATGGTGTAGCACTGGTAGCCGTCGGCCTTGGCCATGGCTACCACGGTGGCCGAATCCAGGCCACCGGACAGCAGGATTACCGCGCGTTTGTCAGTCATGTCTTTCTCCTCAACGTCCGGGTTCGTCGTTCCACAGCAGCTTGTGCAGCTGCAGCTGGAAGCGTACGGGCAGGTTGTCGGCGACGATCCAGTCGGCCAGGTCGGTGGCGCTCACCTGATGGTGGCTGGGCGAAAACAGCACTTCACCGGCGCGCCCGGTCAAGTTGTACTGGATCAGCTTGGAAACCGCCCAATCGTAGTCCTCGCGGGAACAGATGACGAACTTGACCTGGTCGTTGCCGGTCAGCAGCTCGATATTCTCGTAGCGATTGCGGTGAGACTCCTCGGAGCCTGGGGTCTTGAGGTCGACCACGCGGCTGACCCGGGTGTCGACGCCACTGATGTCGAGAGCGCCACTGGTTTCCAGCGACACGTCGTAACCGGCATCGCACAGGCGTTGCAGCAGAGGCAGCGCGTTGGGCTGGGCCAGAGGCTCGCCACCAGTCACGCAGACGTAGCGCGGCTTGAAGCCGGCCACCTGCTCAACAATGGAGTCGAGGGTGCGGATAGTGCCGCCACTGAAGGCATAGGCACTGTCGCAGTACTGGCAGCGCAGGGGGCAACCGGTCAGGCGCACGAAAACCGTGGGCAGCCCGGCCGTTCGCGTTTCACCC
>Ga0268257_1001420_pt1 | contig 20586 bp, 17 predicted proteins | sample AgamicAtPrz_FD_200249 | JGI IMG/M metagenome (GOLD analysis project Ga0268257, IMG submission 200249) | Agave microbial communities from Guanajuato, Mexico - At.P.rz (v2) (version 3) | ecosystem: Host-associated > Plants > Phyllosphere > Phylloplane/Leaf | place: Guanajuato, Mexico | collected... | reverse complement strand
GGACTGTAAATCCGCTCCCTCCGGGTTCGGCGGTTCGAATCCGTCCCCCTCCACCATTTATAGGGGTATAGTTTAAAGGTAGAACGAAGGTCTCCAAAACCTTTGGTGTGGGTTCAATTCCTACTACCCCTGCCAATTTTATAGTGGCGATTGTGGCGAAGTGGTTAACGCATCGGATTGTGGTTCCGACATTCGTGGGTTCGATTCCCATCAGTCGCCCCATCTTATAAAAATATTAATTTGTATACATTGGGCTATAGCCAAGCGGTAAGGCATCGCACTTTGACTGCGACATGCGTTGGTTCAAATCCAGCTAGCCCAGCCAATTTGCGGAAGTAGTTCAGTGGTAGAACACCACCTTGCCAAGGTGGGGGTCGCGGGTTCGAATCCCGTCTTCCGCTCCAATATTTATGGCGGCATAGCCAAGTGGTAAGGCAGAGGTCTGCAAAACCTTTACCACCGGTTCGAATCCGGTTGCCGCCTCCATATTATTTGCCAACTATGGATAAGAACAGGTAATTAGATTTCGCCGGGGTGGCGGAACTGGCAGACGCACAGGACTTAAAATCCTGCGGTAGGTGACTACCGTACCGGTTCGATTCCGGTCCTCGGCATTGCTTTATCAAAACATTTTAATACGCGCCGGTGTGGCGGAATTGGCAGACGCGCACGACTCAAAATCGTGTTCCGTGAGGAGTATCGGTTCGACCCCGATCACCGGTATCAAATTGTTTGAAAAAAGTTGTTCATAATTTTATGAGCAACTTTTTTTTGACTTAATTTTATTTCGCTCTTTTCTAAAAGCATATTGCTTCTTAAATTCGCCCATTGAAACACTAGATTCGCCCAAAGAAGGCCGAAATTCGCCCATTAATACCCAAGATTCGCTCATAGAACTTAAAAATTCGCCCATTGAAGGGATAAGTCATTAAATCTAACTAAAAAGTCTATATAGTAAAGTGTAATTTCACACGAAATATCGATTTTAAATGGGCTCTGCTTGGGATATCACAACATTATTTTCGAAAACAGGCTTTATTTTTCTAAGATGGTTAATTCCAGGTACATTTTCCTCATTTTATAAGTGATTTCGACAAAATCTGCATTTTCCCCTTGACTATAGTAAAAATAGTGTGTATTATAATAAAGGTCAGTTGCTGATTCATTAATTTATATAATGCGGGTGTAGTTTACTGGTAAAACCTCAGCCTTCCAAGCTGATGTAGTGGGTTCGATTCCCATCACCCGCTCCATACATATTAACTAACGCAGTTTATCGTTACATTAGAGAACGATGAGTTGCGTTTTTTCTTATACAAAAAGATGCCCTATGGACACCTGATTATTTGGAAGGAAGCTTCTCCTCCATGTATTTGGGTAAACATGTTCATTAATGACTCTGTTAATCTCATCGACTTTTCAACATCAGTTGATGGTCTCAAATATATTACTTGCAGGGCATTTTTGGTAGCAAAAGTTACAGGTGCTCTATCCGAATCGACAAATGGACTTCCGAAGGCCCTTATATTATCTGAAGATACGATCAGACGATTCAAAGAATTTAGCCGCCCATTCAATCCAATATACTCCTCCTCTTCTGTTCCTAATCGAATGCTAATCGCTCCATTCAAGTTATCCAGATCGTAAATTCCAATAGGTACTTGATATTGTAAGGAGAAAAAGTTATTAATATCAGTAGCACTTTGTATAGAAGAAAGGAAATTTTGTTTTTGTACTCTTCTATACAAAGCTTCGACTGAAGGACGATACCGATTGGGATCTTTCCCGTATATTTTAAAAATGTTACGCCATTCCTGAATTCCTGAGAGTTCAGTAACATTTTTATTTTCTAGATCAAAATAAATAGATTCTTGAAAAAGCTGAAGTCTTCCTCTAATCATTTGCGGTGATTCAGCGACAGTAATATTTTTATATACAATGATCCCCACTTTAAAGTTAGGAATTTTCTCGATTATTTCCTCTGAGAGTTTAATTTCCAACCATTCCACCTCCAAAATTCAATGAAAATAGTTTATCATAAATAGATGTGCAACTAATAATTTAACAATCCATATTTATTATAAATCACTTCGAAGGAAGGGAGGGGACCACATGAATATTGAAGAGTTAAAGGAAGAAATAATTGCCTATAGTAAGGTAATTGGCATTGATAAAATTGGTTTTACGACATCTGACACGTTCACTGAATTAAAAAATCGACTAATAAGGCAGCAGGCACTCAACTACCAATCCGGATTTGAAGAACCAGATATAGAGAAACGAGTGAACCCTTCATTATTACTAGAGGAACCTCGTTCGATCATCTCAATTGCAATTGCTTACCCTTCCAAGATGAATCACCGTGTTGAAAGTAAAAAGGGTGAGAGGAGAGGGATTTTCAGCAGGGCCTCATGGGGGCTTGATTATCACCATGTGCTAAATGATAGGCTTAAGAAATTAGAAGAGTTTATCACTACAAAGGTACCTGATGCAAGGTTAAAATCGATGGTTGATACGGGAGAGCTCTCAGATCGAGCCGTAGCTGAACGAGCTGGCATCGGTTGGAGTGGAAAAAACTGCGCCATTATTACACCTGAGTTTGGGTCGTATGTGTATTTGGGTGAAATGATTACAAGTATTCCCTTTGAACCCGATTCTCCAATAGAAGATCAATGCGGGTCATGTACAAAGTGCTTGGATGCTTGTCCCACCGGAGCCTTGGTCCAAGGTGGACAGATTAACGCACAACGCTGTATTTCTTTTTTAACACAAACAAAAACATTTATTCCAGATGAGTATAGAGATAAAATTGGTAACCGCATATATGGTTGTGATTCATGTCAAACTGCATGTCCTATTAACAAAGGGAAGAACTATCATTTTCATGAAGAACTGGAAGCACAACCTGAAGTGGCGAAACCCTTATTAAGGCCGATTCTAAAATTAAGTAATCGAGAATTTAAAGCTAAATTTGGACATGTATCTGGTGCTTGGAGAGGGAAAAAGCCAATCCAACGGAATGCAATTATTGCCCTTGGGCATTTTAAGGATGAAACAGCCATTCCTGATTTAGTAGATATTCTAGAGAATGAGGGAAGTCCAGTTTCAAGAGGAACAGCAGCTTGGGCCCTTGGGAAAATTGGCGGTGAGACAGCTTTTGCGGCCTTAAATAAAGCTCAGGAACATGAACAGGATCTTGAAGTACAAAATGAAATAGAAAAAGCCTTAAGTTTTTATAGGTAAAATGAGCGAACTCAAGTGGTTCGCTTATTTTTTTGATTGAATCCCTGTCTTCTCACATATGTATGAAGGAAAGGGGTGAGGAATATGCTTCATTTGATACAAGAGTTATTTGAAAAAAGAGTCAGTCAATTTGTTTCCGATAAAAGAACACATAAAGTATTTTTTCCAAAGGCTGAAAATAAGCAAAGTACATTAGCAAAAAGATCAGCTGAAGTTGTAAAAGTAAAAGCTTCCGGCAGAATCATAGAAATTGATAATGAGGAAGAATTACAAACGGTAAAATATCAGGCCCATTATCAATATTTAATCAAGCAAAAAGGTTTGCTGTATATGGAAGAAGAAGTGGAAGAAAGATTAGCTAAGTTTTATATAGAGGCTTTAGTGATGGATGAGGAAATTAATCCGTATGCACCTCAAGAAACTTATCACCCGCCTGCAGAATTTCTTGTCGAGGACCTGGATGAGCGATTGAGTTTTCAGTACAATCGTTTAAAGGCTGTTCAATATGCAGAACGGTGGTGGAATAGCTATAATCCTGCATATAAAAAATTTGAAAATGATTGCACCAATTTCATCTCACAATGCCTTCATAGTGGCGGAGCACCGATGAGAGGCTATCCTAATCGGGCAGCAGGTTGGTGGCTCCAAAAAAGCAATTATAGCTATAGTTGGGCAGTGGCACACTCTCTAAAGGGATACTTAGCTAATTCGAAAATTGGTTTACGGGCAAGGGAAGTAAGCAGTCCGGACCAATTATTATTGGGAGATATAATTTGTTACGATTTTGAAGGGGATGGACGGTTTAATCATAATACAATTGTGACGGGTAAGGATGCAAATGGCATGCCGTTAGTTAATGCCCATACGTATAATAGTCGGATGAGGTATTGGGCATATGAAGATTCATCCGCCTATACCCCAAATATTAAATACAGATTTTTTTCAATCATCGATTAAGGATGCTTAATTATTGAAAGGGTCTATGATAATGGTATAATTGCATGTAGAGTTTTTACATGAGGTGAATTCCATGTCAATTAATGTTGTTTTATATCAACCACAGATCCCTTCCAATACAGGAAATATTGCAAGAACATGTGCAGGAACAGATACAAATTTACATCTAATCCGTCCATTAGGCTTTTCTACGGATGACAAAATGCTAAAAAGAGCAGGACTCGATTATTGGGAACACGTTAATATCTCCTATTATGATTCTCTTGATGACTTTTATGAGAAAAATGCAGGCGGTGAATTTTTTTATATTACAAAATTTGGACAGAAGGCTTTTAGCAGTTTTGATTACAGTAATTCAAGTAAAGATTATTATTTTATCTTTGGGCGTGAAACAACAGGACTTCCGAAAGATGTCATTGAAAATAATAAAGAAGTCAGCTTGCGAATTCCTATGAATGAAAATATTCGTTCTCTAAATTTGTCCAATACAGCCGCTATTCTTATCTATGAAGCGCTCAGGCAGCAAAACTATGCGCATCTACAATAATCCGAGGGGGCCAAAATGGCCCCCTTTTGAGTAATGGAAAGGAAGATTGTTATGAATGAAGTTATCAAAACAATATTAAACCACCGCTCTCATCGTCTTTTTGAGGACAAGCAACTAACAGACGAACAAATTAAAACGATCATTACTTGTGCTCAATCGGCATCCACATCCAGTTTTATTCAGGCCTACTCTATAATTGGTATTAGAGACAAAGAAAAAAAGAAAAAACTAGCAGAGATTGCAGGCAATCAGGAATATGTTGAAAACAACGGCCACTTTTTTGTCTTTTGTGCAGATTTATACCGCCATACCATTATTGGGGAGAATGAACAGATAGATGTTACCCCTTCGATTGAAAGCACGGAAAAGTTCATGGTAGCTCTCATTGATGCATCTTTAGCCGCACAAAATGCAGCGATTGCCGCAGAATCGATGGGGTTAGGGATTTGTTACATAGGTGGAATTCGCAATAATTTAGATGAGGTAACTAAGATTTTAAAAACACCAGATCGGGTTATTCCTTTGTTTGGACTGGCAGTTGGGTTTCCGACAAAATTAAATGAAAAAAAACCGAGGCTGCCATTTGAACATGTTTATCATGAAGACGAATATGAACAAAATAAAGAGGTTTACATTGACCAGTTACAAAATTATGATAACTTAATTTCTAACTATTATGAAGAGCGGACAGATGGGAAAAGAAAAGACCGCTGGACAGAACAAATGGCTAGGATGCTTGATCGGAAGAGTAGAATGTACATGAAGGAATTTATTCAAAAAAATAAACTGGATCTCCACTAAAAAAGCTGCCAATCGGCAGCTTTTATTTGGTTGAACCTGGTTTGTCGTTATAACCTGATGTGAAGATTGCCGCTAAAAACGCACCCATGACTAAACAAACGATGAAAGTGTTCATATTTATGTAATCCTCCTTCGTCATACATTTTTCAATTTTATCACACATATAGTCTTATTATAGCCTATCTTATAAAAATGAAAAGAGGAAGATTCTTTTTATTGTAACAAAAAAGATAGACGCTAACTGCAATGGTTACGCATGTTCAAAAGCTTATCAGCATAGAGTATATTAAATCGTCTCTGATTAACCTACGGGGGAGGGCCTTATGGATATTCTAAAAAAAATCGAGATGTATCGCGAAGAAGAAGAAAAGTTACGTTGGGAAGGGTCATTCGCAGACTATTTACAGTTGTTGAAAGAGAAGCCATGGGTTGCACAGTCGGCACATTCACGAGTTTATAATATGCTTAAGGATGCAGGAATTACAGAAGAAAAAGGGACGAAGAAGTACGAATTCTTTAGCAATCAATTATTTGGTTTAGAGGAGTCGCTTGAGAGGCTTGTGGAAGAATACTTCCACCCAGCTGCAAAAAGATTGGATGTAAGAAAACGTATTTTATTATTAATGGGTCCAGTAAGCGGAGGGAAGTCCACTCTTGTTACCATGTTAAAAAGGGGGCTAGAAGCCTACTCGCTCACTGATCGGGGCTCTGTATTTGCTATTAAAGGATGCCCGATGCATGAGGATCCACTCCATTTAATCCCACATCATTTGCGAAAGGACTTCTTTGATGAATATGGCATCCGCATTGAAGGTAATCTTTCACCGCTGAACATGATGCGTCTTGAACAGGAGTATGGCGGGAGGATTGAGGATGTACTAGTCGAAAGAATCTTTTTCTCCGAAGATAAACGAACAGGGATTGGTACATTCAGCCCATCCGATCCAAAATCTCAGGATATTGCTGATTTAACGGGTAGTATCGATTTTTCAACGATTGCGGAATATGGTTCTGAATCAGACCCGCGTGCTTATCGATTCGATGGTGAACTTAATAAGGCTAACCGAGGAATGATGGAGTTCCAGGAGATGTTAAAGTGTGATGAGAAATTTTTGTGGCACTTGCTGTCTCTTACTCAAGAAGGGAATTTTAAGGCTGGACGGTTTGCTCTCATTAGTGCGGATGAGTTAATTGTGGCGCATACGAACGAAACGGAGTACCGGTCCTTTATCTCCAACAAGAAGAACGAAGCACTGCATTCACGGATTATTGTTATGCCAATTCCGTATAACTTAAAGGTGTCACAAGAAGAAAGAATTTATGAAAAGATGATCAATGAAAGTGATGTTTCTGATGTTCACATTGCACCGCATACGTTAAAAGTAGCTGCGATGTTTACTATTCTTACGCGTTTAAAGGAACCGAAAAAAGGCGATATTGATTTACTTAAAAAAATGCGCCTTTATGATGGGGAAAGCGTGGAAGGATTTAATACAGCTGATGTGGATGAACTGAAGAAGGAATATCCTGATGAAGGTATGAGTGGTATCGACCCTCGTTACGTAATTAACCGAATTTCATCGACAATCATTCGAAAGGAAATACCATCAATTAATGCACTTGATGTATTAAGATCATTAAAAGATGGACTCGACCAGCACCCGTCCATCACCGCAGAGTTACGGGAACGTTATATGAATTATATTTCATTAGCCCGAAAAGAGTATGATAATATTGCCAAGAAGGAAGTCCAGAAGGCATTTGTGTATTCATATGAAGAATCTGCGAAAACCTTAATGGATAATTACCTAGATAATGTGGAAGCCTATTGCAATAAATCGAAACTGCGTGACCCGCTCACTGGCGAGGAGATCAATCCAGATGAGAAGTTGATGCGCTCCATTGAAGAACAAATTGGTATTTCTGAAAATGCGAAAAAGGCCTTTAGGGAGGAAGTTCTCATTAGGATTTCAGCCTTTGCGAGAAAAGGGAAACGATTTGACTATAATTCTCATGATCGCCTCCGTGAAGCTATACAAAAGAAATTGTTTGCCGATCTAAAAGACGTTGTTAAAATTACCACGTCTTCCAAAACACCTGATGAACAGCAACTCAAGAAAATTAATAATGTAGTTGCAAGATTAGTGGATGAACATGGCTATAATACAACGTCAGCGAATGAATTACTTCGTTATGTTGGAAGTCTATTAAATAGATAAGTTGGGGTTAAAATAGCAGGGACTGGCAGAAGGAAATCTGTCAGTCTATTTTTTTCCTTATTCAAATTCACGAAGAATCTGTAATGCTCCCACTTTACACTTTGTCCAATTTTATAGGCGAATGCACAATTGTCGAAATAATTTGTAAATTATTCTTTATTTCTGCATAGGATAAAGTAATCCATATTTATCTTAATTTTTCACTCGCGTTATCATATGTATTTGATGAAAATTTGTGCATTTTGGAACCTATTAAATTTATAAGGAGGGGTTTACATTGTCAACAAACAACCATCAATTTGTCATTTCAAGAGAAGATTGGTCCCTCCACCGTAAAGGCCACGATGACCAGCAAAGGCATCAGGAAAAAGTCCAGGAGGCAATTCGAAACAATCTTCCCGACTTAATTACTGAAGAAAGCATAATCATGTCTAACGGTCGAGATGTCGTAAAAATTCCAATTCGTTCACTGGACGAATATAAAATCCGTTATAATTATGACAAAAACAAACACGTGGGCCAAGGTGATGGTGACAGTCAAGTAGGTGATGTAGTAGCACGTGATGGTTCTAGCGGCCAGAAGGGACCTGGAAAAGGCCAAGGAGCTGGCGACCAAGCAGGTGAAGATTACTTTGAGGCGGAAGTATCATTAATGGAGCTAGAGGAAGCATTATTTAAACAATTGGAGCTTCCAAATTTGAAAAGAAAAGAAGAGCAAGAACATCTAGTTGAAAACATTGAATTTAATGATATTCGCAAAACAGGGCTGATGGGCAATATTGATAAGAAACGGACGATGATGTCAGCTTTTAAAAGAAATGCGATGACTGGAAAGCCAGCATTTCACCCGATTTACAAGGACGATTTAAAATTTAAGACCTGGAATGAAGTCATCAAACCAGATTCTAAAGCAGTAGTTATTGCCATGATGGATACAAGTGGATCGATGGGGATCTGGGAAAAGTATATGGCCCGAAGCTTTTTCTTTTGGATGACTCGATTTTTAAGAACCAAATATGAAACGGTGGAAATTGAATTTATTGCCCACCATACTGAGGCTAAAGTTGTTTCAGAGGAAGACTTCTTTTCAAAGGGTGAAAGTGGTGGAACCATTTGTTCATCCGCATACCGCAAAGCACTTGAAATCATTGATGCCAAATATAATCCACGAAAGTTCAACATCTATCCATTCCATTTTTCAGACGGCGATAATCTTACTTCGGACAACGCCCGCTGTGTGAAGCTAGTGGAAGAATTAATGAAAGTGTCTAATATGTTTGGCTACGGTGAAGTAAATCAATATAACCGCCATTCAACTTTAATGTCCGCCTATAAGAACATTAAAGATGATCAATTCCGCTACTATATTCTTAAACAAAAAGCAGATGTCTTTCATGCCATGAAGAGTTTCTTCCAAGCAGAGGAATCGAAATTATTCGCTTAACAAAAACGACTGGTGTCAGGCACCAGTCGTTTCTGCTGTTATTCAATGGATAGGATTCCGTCTTGACCTTGGGATGAGTGTCCCTGTTTTTTTACATTTAATTTTGTTAAGTTTGTAAAGATAATTGGAGTAACTGTTGATGGTGCTGACTTTTTAATGAAATCTAAGTCAAATTTTAAAATCTCCTGACCTTTTTTAATCTTTTCTCCATCTTTTACAAGCACGGTAAAACCTTCGCCTTTTAAATTTACAGTATCCATGCCGACATGGATGAGAATTTCATATCCTTGATTTGACTTGATGCCAATAGCATGTTTAGTAGGAAATACGTTCATAATTTCACCATCAACAGGTGAAACTACAGATCCCTTAGATGGAACGATTGCAAAACCATCCCCCATCATTCTTTGGGAGAAGACTTGATCTGGCACTTCAGTAATCGGGATAATTTCCCCTTCGATTGGCATAACGAAATCTTTTTCAGAAAGTGGAGAGCGTTCATTCGATTCCACTGGAGTATAAGTATCATTTTTGGTTGTATTAATTTTCTTCATCGCATTTGGATTATTACGAAGTTTTAAAATTTCGTCTGCTACGAATTGTACATTCGTTCCAACAATTACTTGAATGCTTTGCTTTCCAACAATATTAATTCCTGGTACACCAGTCGATTTAATTTTTTGTTGATCAACTGCGTTCATGTCTTTTACTTCCATCCTTAAACGAGTTACACAATTGTCAACAGAAGTTACGTTGGCATCTCCACCTAATCCTTCATAAATCTGTGCTGCCATAACAGTAAATTTACTTTCACCGGTTGCAACATTGATTTCAGAAGATTCTTCATCATCCTCTTCACGTCCAGGAGTCATCAAGTTAAATTTCGTAATGATGAATCTGAATAAGAAATAATAGATTACCGCAAACACTAAGCCTTGAACTATTAACATGTAAGGATGGTTTGCTAACGGTAATCTAGAACTTAAAATAAAGTCAACTAGACCCGCACTAAAACCAAATCCAGCCGTCCAATGGAATACAGCTGCAATGGCTAAGGAAATCCCTGTTAAAACCGCGTGCACTACATAAAGCATTGGAGCTACAAACATAAAGGCAAATTCAATTGGTTCTGTTACACCAGTAAAGAACGCTGCGAAACCTGCTGCTAACATTAAGGAAGCCACAGCTTTTTTCTTTTTGTCCTTTGCAGTATGGTACATCGCTAATGCTGCTGCTGGTAAACCAAACATCATGACAGGGAAGAATCCTGCTTGATACATACCAGTAACACCTTTTGTTCCTTTCCCAGCCCAGAAATTACCGATATCATTAATTCCAGCTACGTCAAACCAGAATACTGAGTTTAAGGCATGGTGCAAACCAGTTGGAATCAATAAACGGTTAAAGAATCCATATAAACCTGCACCAAAAGCGCCTAAATGAGCAATACCTTTACCAAATGAAACAAGTCCTGTAAAGATAACAGGCCATAAGAAGAATAGTATCGCAGAAACAGCAAGCATAGATACCGCAGTCATGATTGGGACAAGACGCTTACCAGAGAAAAATGCTAAAGCATCTGGTAATTTAACATGGCTAAAGCGATTGTACATCGTGGAAGCAACAATACCAGAAAGAATACCAACAAAAGCATTTCCAATCTTTACAAACGCAGGATCTACCTCTTCTGGTTTAATCCCTTCGAGCAATGCCACTGAGCCTGGTGAAAGCAGGGTTGTCACAACTAGGTAGGCAACCAAACCACTTAACGCGGACGAACCATCTTTCTCTTTAGCCATCCCTAATGCTACCCCAACGGCAAATAGGATAGGGATATTATCAATAATCGATGAACCTGCTTTAATTAGGAAAGCCGCTAGCGGACTATCCGCCCCCCAACCCGTAGGGTCGATCCAATAACCAATACCCATCAAGATAGCTGCAGCCGGTAAAACAGCTACAGGTAACATCAATGAACGACCAATTCTTTGTAAATATTTCTTCATCACATTACCTCCTAATATAATGTAAAAAAAAACTATAAAATAATTCATTAAAAAAATCATTGCAGGTGTAAGCGCTTTTCCGTTTCTAATATAACACTAAATATTTATAGATGTCTATACCAATTTGCTAAATTTAATTACAAACTGATTCTATTGGGTTAAAGTAGTATTAAAATGAAATGGTATTATGTTCTAGTTTTTATTAAAAAATAAATTGGTATAGACAACTATATAATGGTGATGCTAAGATTTAGATATAACCTGAAAGGAAGTATCGAAGATGATTTCCAACGATAATCATATTTTACTAAAGGGTATACGGGTTTATTCACAAGAACAAATAATAGAAGATGGATATATTAAAATAAAAAATCAAAAAATCATTGAAATTGGTTCATCATCTGAGCTATCTAATAATGAAAACTATAATGTAATTGAACTTCCTGACCATTTTAATGCAGTTCCAGGCTTTATCGATGTTCATATCCACGGTGTAGGAGGTGCCGACACAATGGATGCAACAACGGAAGCACTGGATACAATGGTAGCAGCATTGCCTAAAGAAGGTACTACTAGCTTTTTAGCTACTACGATGACACAGGAAGGGAAACAAATTGAAAATGCCTTAATAAATGCCGGGGATTACATTAAAGAACAGCACGCTCCAGGAAAATCTGAAATACTAGGCATTCATCTCGAGGGACCGTTTGTGAATAGTAAAATGGCTGGGGCACAGCCAATTCAACATATAATTGATCCAGATCTTGCTTTACTTGAAGAATGGCAAAAGCTGTCCAATGAGACGATTAAACTTGTCACTTTAGCTCCGGAAAGACCGCATGGTTTGGAGATGATTCGATATTTAAAGGAGAAGGGGATTATTGCATCGATTGGTCATACAGATGCTACTTATGATGAGGTGAACGAAGCTATTGAAGCTGGAGCAAGTCACGTCACCCATCTTTATAATCAAATGAGAGGGCTGCATCATCGTGAACCTGGGGTTGTGGGAGCGGCCTTTTTAAGAGAAGAATTAAAAGCTGAGATTATTGTCGATGGGGTGCATAGCCGTCCAGAAATGGTTAAACTTGCTTTTAAGCAAAAACGAAGTGATGGATTGATTTTAATAACCGATTCAATGAGGGCAAAATGCTTGAAAACTGGGAAGTATGAGCTCGGCGGCCAAGAGGTTTTTGTAAAGGATGGAAAAGCAGTACTTGAGGATGGAACTCTTGCAGGAAGTATTTTGAAATTGGGGCAGGCGGTAAAAAATATCATTTCATATGCAGACTGTTCACTTGAAGATGCAATTGAAATGGCTTCAGTGAACCCAGCCAAGCAATTGAACCTTTATGATCGAAAAGGCAGTATTGCAGTTGGAAAAGATGCGGACATTGTTATTTTAGATGAGAATATGGAAGTTTATATGACATTATGCAGGGGAGCTCTTGCTTATATTAGGGAGGAAAATTCTAAATGAAGATTATTGAAGTCAAAGATTATCAACAAATGAGTAATAAAGCAGCTGAATATATCATAAAAAAGGTTATTCAGAACCCAAGTATTAAACTTGGGTTGGCGACAGGCGGAACTCCAATTGGGACATATAAATGCTTAATTGACGACTACCATAAAAATGGGACTACTTATCAAAAGGTAACCACTTTTAATTTAGATGAATACATTGGGCTCTCGGGTGAAAATAAAAATAGCTACCGGTATTTTATGAATAACCAGCTTTTTAATTACATTGATATCAATAAAGCCAAGACAAATATTCCAAGCGGTATTGCTTCAGATTTTCAAGAGGAATGTCATCGATATGAGGATTTAATAAATCAGCATGGCGGTGTTGATTTGCAAATCCTTGGGATTGGCAGTAATGGACATATAGGCTTTAATGAACCAGGAACTCCCTTTGCTTCCAAAACGCATATTGTAGAGTTAGCTTCTTCAACTATTGAAGCAAACGCAAGATTTTTTAATAAAATCGAAGAGGTTCCTACTAAAGCCATTACAATGGGGATTTCCACCATTATGGATAGCAAAGAAATTCTGCTTCTTGTGTCAGGTGAGAAGAAAAGAGAAGCACTTTTTAAACTTTTGAATGGGGAGATAAGTGAAAGTTTTCCAGCATCAGTGTTGAAAAATCATCCATGTGTTACAATTATTGCAGATAAGGCGGCAATAGCAGATTTAAAGGTTACAACGTGACAGTTTTAAGGAAAGGATGCAGCTGGAGGAAATGATTAATAAGAATTCTCCGATTCCAATTTATTACCAAATTGAAGAATATATTAAAGAACTAATTGAAAATGGAGAGTTGCGTCCCGGTGATGCGCTCCCACCAGAAAGAGAATATGCGGAAAAATATCAAATTAGCCGGATGACAGTGAGACAGGCATTTACACAGTTAGTAAATGAAGGATTGTTATATCGATTGCAAGGAAAGGGCACATTTGTTGCAGAAAGAAAAATTGAACAGCCCCTTCAAGGATTAACCAGCTTCACAGAAGATATGAAAGCCAGAGGATTCGAGCCTGGAAGCCAATTACTTCACTTTGAAATTATTCCTGCAACAAGACAAGTAGCAGGGCAGCTTTTAATTTCTGAACATGGCCCTGTATATGAAATCAAAAGAATTCGTATGGCAGATAATGTCCCAATGGCGTTAGAAACAAACTATATTTCAGCCAACCTTATTAAAGGACTTACAGAAAGAATTGTAAATGATTCCCTGTATAAATACATTGAAGAGCAATTAGACTTAAAAATTGATAGTGCTTCACAGATCATCGAATCATCAGTGGCCAGTCAAAACGAAGCTGATTTACTAAAGATTAGCAAGGGTGCACCAGTTATGTTAATCCAAAGAAACACTTTTTTAAAGGACAATACCCCTGTTGAATACGTTAAATCGGTATATCGTGCCGACCGCTACAAATTTATGATCCAAATGAAACGTTGAAGACATGGTAATGGAGGTTATTTAACGTGTTCAATCATTATTTTCAAAAGCTTCACGAATTATTAAGCTTAGTTGAAAAGGATGAAACTGATTGCCTCAAAGTAGCTGCTAAAAAGATCGCAGAATGTATCCAAAACGATGGAATTGTTCATGTTTTTGGGTGCGGACATTCACATATCCTTGGAGAAGAACTATTTTACCGTGCAGGTGGACTAGTACCTATTAACCCTATCCTGATTGAGGACTTAATGCTTCATAAGGGGGCTGTTCGTTCATCTGAATTAGAAAAGGAAAATGACTTAGCAAAAAAATTTCTAACTAGAGTGAAAATTCAACCTCAGGATGTTGTTATTGTTGCATCAACTTCTGGCAGGAATCCCGTACCAATCGATGTTGCCGAGTTTGCTAAAAATAAAGGGGCATTTGTCATTGCTATCACATCATACGTATATACAAACGCCGTGGCATCAAGGCATAAAAGTGGTAAATATTTGTATCATACCGCTAACCTTTCCATTGATAATCATATAATGGTTGGTGATGCATTAATGGAGCACGAGTCTCTTGCTGTTAGCTTTGGTTCAGGTTCAACAGTCATTGGGACAGCAATCGTTAACGGAATTATGGTGGAGGCCATTAGTAATATGATTAGTAACAACTTTGAACCGCCAATTTTTAAAAGCGGCAATGCTGATGGTGCAGAAGAGCATAATCGTGCGCTGATTAACAAGTATAAAGAACGAATTCCAATGTTGGAAAATTGAATACAATTACAGAAACCGACAGTTATTACACTAGTTGGTTTTTTTGTGGAATAAAATACGTTTATTTTCCACCAATACTTTCTTTGAAAATCTAGAAAAATAAAGGGGTAACATGATTTCTACAAAGGAGGTATTTCGATTGATAAAAAAATCTTTTGGGTTAGCTTTAACAGCGGTTTTAACATTAGGACTTGCTGCTTGTAATAACAATGATAAAAATGACTTAAATGATCAGGATACTCATGTTGGCATGAACAATGACATAAGAAATAACACCCCTTATATGGATGTCCGTAATGGCAGAGATGATGGGATTGACCACAATGGTCCATTAACTGAGGACTACACCAACAATAATAACAGTCAATCAGATCTTGATGTAAATCTTTTCAATACTAAACGGAAAAATAAGAAAAATTATAACAATAATGATGATATGATTTCTTCGTATCAGACATCCTTAAACAGTAACCAATATCCACATACAAGAGCGGTATTAATCCGTGATGCGAAATATCAGTATATAACAATCGACCCTAGAAATTGGGCTATGCAGCAAATACAACCATATATCCAGCAACAAACACCGACAGGACAGGCACCAGCAGGGCAGCCAGCACCAATTCAGCAGCCAGTACCAAAGCAAACAACACCAACACCAGCACCAAAGCAAACAGCGCCGGCACCAGCACCAAAACAAACAACACCAGCACCAAAACAGCCGGCTACTACACAAAATAATGCACCAGCACCAACTACTGGAAATGTTAGTCAATATGTTCAACAAGTAATTGACTTGACTAATGCACAACGTAGTAAGAATGGCCTTCCAGCTTTAAAGGCAGACACACAGCTTAATGGCGTAGCTCAGAAAAAATCGCTCGATATGCAGCAAAAGAATTACTTCTCACATACAAGTCCTACTTACGGATCTCCATTTGACATGATGAGGGACTTTGGTGTTACCTATAAATCTGCAGGTGAAAATATTGCCCAAGGACAACGGACACCACAAGAAGTAGTAACTGCTTGGATGAATAGTGAAGGCCATCGCAAAAATATCCTAAGTGCTAATTTTACTCATATTGGGGTAGGATATGAAGCTACTGGGAAACATTGGACACAAATGTTTATTGGAAAATAAAAAACCATGTAAAAACAAACCGACAGTTAATTATCCTGTCGGTTTACTTTTAGTTTAATTCACTTTTTAATATCATGGGTATGGTTGGAAATTTAAAATGAAAAGTGGTCCCTACTCCGATTTCACTCTCTGCCCAGACAGTACCATCCATGGCTCGGGCAATGCTATAAACAACCATCATACCTAAACCAGTACCATTTTTCCCCTTTGTGGAATAAAAGGGTTCACCTAATCGCTCAAGTTGCTCATTAGTCATTCCAATACCAGTATCATTAACACTTATGGTTACATAATTTTTACTGAATTCAGTGGTAATGGTTAGATATCCGCCATTTGGCATCGCTTCAATCGCATTTTTGATGACATTCACAAAACATTGACGAAACTTCTGTCCATCTCCCTCAATAAAACCGATAACCGAGAAATCAGTAATAATTTCTACTGAATTTTGATTGGCTAGAGGCAGAAGAATATTGATTATTTGTCGTAGTTCACTTTTTACATTAAGTTCTTCTAGCGCGTCCAAGGATGGCTTTGCAAAAGTTAAGTAATCTTGAATAACACGTTCAGCAGAAATTAATTCTTCTTTAACAATAGATAGGTATTCTTTTCTTTTATGCCTTGAAAGATAATCATCTTGAAGGAGTTGGACAAACCCACTGGCAGCCGTAAGTGGATTTCGGATTTCGTGAGAAATAGCAGCTCCCATCTGTTCGACTGCTTTTAATTTTTCTGCCTTAATGAGCTCCTGCTGCATTTCGTTATTTCGTCTAACAAATTCAATCCCATATGAGATAATGCCAATTCCAAGTGAGGGAATAAATAGGAATGCAAACCAAGCATCCAGCCAAAAGGTATGGGTATTTTCGAAACTCATCCCAATAACTGTTACTACACCAAGAATCACACCTATGCATACCGTAATGAAAATGCGACGTCCTGGAACTTGTCTTAGAAACCACGGATATAATCGCCAGAAAATTACTCCCATTGGTGCATAAAGTGCGGCCGTTTGAACAAAGCCCAAATCAAAGCCATAAAAGCCTCTTATGACTATAATCGCAACTGTAAGAATTGGTCCGATTCCAATATAAAGGGCACCCAACACTAAAGGAATAATTCTTAAATCGTATCGGGCAGATGGGACTGGATTGTAAGAGAATTGAATACATAACCAAACACAAGCAATACACAAAATACTTAATGAGGATTTAGAAAGGGTAAATTTTTTTATATTATCAAAAAATATTAAACAGAAAAATAATAATATGATAAAAATTGAGAGGTTTAAAAAAAGATGTTTCGTTATGTCCATTAACGTCACCATCCATAATAAGGCTGTTAGGGAAATTTTACATGTATTTTCCACATTATACAACAATATTTGCACAATTTAGAAAAAATAAAATAGTATTTTGAAAATGAAAAATGGAAGGCTTGTTAGTTACAAACCTTCCAAACTTAATTGAGCAGTCGTAATCGTATTTCTCCCTTTTGTCTTAGATACGTACAAGGCCTCATCGGCCATTTTTATTAACTCTTGTGGCATGATAGGTCTAGAGGGGACAATGGTGGCAACTCCCATACTAAGTGTAATAATATCGGTGATTTCAGAACTAAGATGAGGAATCGCTAGTAACCGAATGGTGTCTTGTATTTGTTTTGCAATTTTCATCCCTTCCTCTACTCCTGTGGAAGGGGAGATGAGGGCAAACTCTTCTCCCCCATACCGGCAAAAAGTACAGTTAGAGTTAATGGTAGTAATCTGATTGTTTATGGCCTGAGCAATCGATTGTAAGCATGCATCTCCTGTTAGATGGCCGTATGTATCATTGTATTTTTTAAAGTAATCAATATCAAACATAATTAAAGTGATTGGAGAATGGGTATAAGAACAATTTGAACAGTCTTTCACAAGTGTTTCATCAAAATATCTTCGATTTGCTATTCCGGTTAGACCATCCATATAGGAGAGACGATTTAGAAGTTCATTGGCTTCTTGTAATTTTTGTTCTGTTAGTTTACGGTCAGTTATATTTCTTGATACAATAATGACCTTTTTGCTGCCATCTTCCTCAAAATGGACACTTTTCAGAGCAGATTCGATCCAGACATAGTCTCCCAAATTTGTACGATAACGATAGGTCGAATTAGCAGCACCCTCTTCTAAAGCTTTCTCAAACATCTCATTTGTATGTTCAATATCATCAGGATGAATAAACATATACATATTTTTATCTAGAAGTTCGGGATACTCATAATGGATAATTTCCTTAACAGCAGGTGAAATATATTTGTATTCAGCATTTTCGTTGTGCATGGTAATCATGTCACTAGAGTATTCAGCGATGAGTCGAAACCGCTCTTCCGTTTCTTTTAATTTCATTAAGCTATGCTTTAATTGATTTTGTGCTTCATAAGATTTAACTACAAAAACAAAGAAATGATAAGCTATAAAACCGCCAATGAGAGAAATAAAATAATGCAAGGTTAATACATTTTTAAGAATTTGAAGATCCTCAATTCTGATGATAAAAATTATAGAAACAAAAAACAAGCCTATTAAATTCATGAGGAAGGCCTTAAGGGTTCTTGAAAGGTTAATATTTGAAATACACCCACAGAATATTCCTGTGAGAAGTGCACCGATTGATCCGAGTATGGATGATTCATTAATTCCAAAAAGAAGAATTCGTCCTGCTGCAATTAGAACGGCAGAAAATAATGCAGGAATAAATCCACCAAAAGTAGCTGCAATAACAATGGCCAAGTGACGTAAATCAGCAATTGTACTTGCGTTTATTTGAATACTAAAAACCATTAATACATTCCCCAAAATTCCAAAACAAAGGCCCCAATAAAGTTTAGATGAGCGGGGAGCGTTTATGCGTATGGGCTTGTCTTTAAATAACACTCCCATTACAGAAAAAGAAGCAATTAATATTGCTGCATTTGATACAAAATCTTTTAACATGAATACGCTCCTGGTATGGTAAATAATGTTTTCAGTACTATTGTACAATATTAATACTTGCATCTTTCCAATTATACTATGAAATAGATATTAATGACAAAATCAGACATTAAAAAAGCTTCCCTTAATTAAAGAGAAACTCAAGTACTTTTACCTTAAACCGTGACAGGATTAAGAGCGAAATCTTTAGCTGCAATTCTTGCGTTTTCTTGTCCTTGGGCAAGAATCTCAGGCACCTTTAGTGGATTAATATCAAAACCTTCTGTAATAACTGAATCAGCAACCTCTATTCCTAAGAAACGAAGTGCGATTTTTAAATACCGATCACCAGACTCCAATGCTTCCATAGGAGTCCCTGTGTACTGACCTCCTCTTGTTTGCAGATGTATCGCTTTTTTATTCATTAAAAGACCTTTAGGTCCGTTAATTGTATGGGCAAACGTTTTTCCAGCAATAAATAAATTATCGATATATGCCTTTAAAATAGCAGGGGAGTTTAAATTCCACATTGGGGATACAAAGACATAGTAATCATAACTGATAAACTCATTAGCGAGTTCATGCATTTTCATGATTTTTTCTCTTTCAATGTCTAATAGTTGATCTAAGGTATACCCATAACCAGCTAATTTTCCTCTGGCTGAAACAAAATCCGCATCCATTTGCGGGAAATCTAAAGAAAACAAATCGACCTTCTTTATAGAGACAGCTGGGAGGACTTGATGAAAAGACTCAAGAAAGGCTTCCCCAATTTTTAATCCTTTTGATTTCTCAAGCCCTTTTGGATTTGCGGCTATATATAGTAATTTTTCCATAAAATACACGACCCATCTTAATTTATTTCTTTCCCAATATTTATTATAAAAAAAATAACTTAACTCAATAATGAACATCTGGTGACGATCTTGAACAATAAGTGTCTGAAATAGAATTTATAGCGAGTTTTAGTATTTCTCATATGATCGCAATAATCATTTATCCCGGCCAAATTAAAAATTCCCAATTTTTTTAATTAAACGCTTACAAAAATCTATTGACTGAGTAAATAGACGATGATAAGATACAAATATATTAATTAGTTCATCAAACTAACTAATTAATACGAAATCATATTTTTTATAATCATTAATGAAAAGGGTTACAAGGTATTGAATATTCAAATACAACAGGAGTTAACAGCAAGTTTTGGCAAATCTTCAAAATTATACAGAAAATGGGGGAGTAAATTATGGGTCAGCCAGCGAACAAAACAGCAGTTGAACAAACAACTAATGGATTCAGAAAGTTTGGAATGAAAGATAAAATCGGATATATGTTTGGTGACTGGGGGAATGATTTCTTCTTTATTCTAGTTGCAGCATTCCTAATGGTTTTCTATACAGATGTCTTTCATATTAATCCTGCTGCAGTCGGTGGATTATTCTTTCTTGCCCGTTTGTGGGATGCAGTAGCAGACGTTACATGGGGTCGTTTTATAGATACAAGAAAAGCAGGGAAAAATGGAAAATTCAAGCCTTGG
>Ga0268257_1001412_pt1 | contig 20727 bp, 18 predicted proteins | sample AgamicAtPrz_FD_200249 | JGI IMG/M metagenome (GOLD analysis project Ga0268257, IMG submission 200249) | Agave microbial communities from Guanajuato, Mexico - At.P.rz (v2) (version 3) | ecosystem: Host-associated > Plants > Phyllosphere > Phylloplane/Leaf | place: Guanajuato, Mexico | collected... | reverse complement strand
GCGAGATCGACGCCGGCTGGCTGATGCTCGCGATCTCCGCGCCGATGCTGGTCGTGCCGCTCGTCGCGGCGACGCTCACGCGCTGGCTGTCGGCCGGCGTGATTTCCGGGCTCGGGCTGCTGGTCGCCGCGGGCGGGCTCGTGTGGCTCGGCATCGCGTTGCGGGGCGGCGCGGGGCCGGCGGCGATCGCGCCGATGCTTGCGATCGGCGTCGGCGCCGGCATGCCGTGGGGGCTGATGGATGGGCTGTCGGTGAGCGTCGTGCCGAAGGAGCGCGCGGGGATGGCGACGGGCATTTTCAGTACGACGCGCGTGGCCGGCGAGGGGATCGCGCTGGCGATCGTCGGCGCGGTGCTGGCCGCGCTCGCGCAAACGGGGCTCGCGCAGGCGGCAGGGGCTGCCGGCACGCCGAACGCGACGCTGCGGGCCGCCGCGCGGCTCGCGACCGGCGATCTCGCGGGCGCGGCTGCTGCGTTGCCGGGCGTCGGTCGTGCGGCATTGATCGCGAGCTATGCGCATGCGTTCGACTGGCTGCTGACCGGGCTGGCCGTCGTCACGGTGCTGTGCGCGGTGGTGGTGTTCGGGTTTCTCGGCGGGCGGCCGGCGGGCGAAGAAACGGGTGACGAGGCGGACGGCCACGCGCAGGCCGATGCGTCGGCGGGCACCCGGCGTGAACCGGCGTGTGCGGAGACGCACGGGCGTTGAGCGTTGCGTTACGACGCATCGGTGCTTCGACACATCGACACATCGACACATCGACACATCGACACATCGACACATCGGCTTTTCAGTCGACGCAGCCGCCGTGCCCACGTCGTTCGCTCGTTAAAGCCTCACCCGCCGCGCGTCACGCCAACACGAGCGGCGGCAGCCCCGCATCCGCGCGCGCTTGCGCGCATTCCACATCGATCACCAGATAGCGCAACGCATCCGGCCACAGATGCGCGCGCCCTTGCGCATCCTCGTCGAGCGTCGCGCGCCCCTGCACGAGCCAGGTCGTCTGGCGCACGAAATCGACGAACAGCAGCGCGATGGCAGGATTCACGAGCAGGTTGCCGATCGTGTTGAGCAGGTTGTTGCCCGCGAAGTCGGGCAGCACCAGCGTGCGGCGGTCCGGGATATCGACGAGCGGCGTGAACGAGCCATCCGCGTGCGGCTGGCGGCCGCGATACGAACAGTCGGCGTTGCCGGCCGCGTCGGCGGTCGCGACGATCAGGAAAGCCTGTTCGCGGATGAACGCGATGGCGTCGTCGGTCAGCGGGCCGCGATCGTTCATGGTGTCGGTCGGCGCGCGCGCCGTGGCGTGTGGATTCGCAACAAGCACGCAAGCGACATGCCACGCGGCGCGGCGCGCGTCCGTGGGCAGCGCACCGCCGCGCACTGTGGAAATTCCGAACACCGGCCCCATCGCTGCGCAATCGCGGTGTTCAGAATCGGTACACCCGCCGTGTTGCGCGCGTGAACACCGCACGGTGCGAACACGCGCCGGCCGCGATCGACGTGCGCCCGTTCCCGCCCGTTCCGTTTGGCACGCATGTTGCATGAACGGGACCAGCGCATTCCAACCGGCGCTGTACTCACACAAGCACGATGAACAGGAGACATGTATGAACCCGTTTGACCTGAAACAACTGGGCCTCGACGTCGAATACCCGTACCGTCAGCAATACGACAACTACATCGGCGGCAAGTGGGTTCCTCCGGTGAAGGGCGAGTATTTCGAGAACGTGTCGCCGATCAACGGCCAGCCGTTCTGCCGCATCCCGCGCTCGGGCGCCGACGATATCGAGCTGGCGCTCGACGCCGCGCATGCCGCGCGCCGCAAGTGGGGCAAGACGTCCGTCGCCGAGCGCGCGAACCTGCTGCTCGCCGCCGCCGACCGGATGGAAAAGAACCTGAAGCTGCTGGCCGTGGCCGAGACGATCGACAACGGCAAGCCGCTGCGCGAGACGATGGCGGCCGACCTGCCGCTCGCGGTCGACCACTTCCGCTATTTCGCGGGCTGCATCCGCGCGCAGGAAGGCGGCATCTCCGAGATCGACGACAACACCGTCGCGTATCACTTCCACGAGCCGCTCGGCGTGGTCGGCCAGATCATCCCGTGGAACTTCCCGCTGCTGATGGCCGCGTGGAAGCTCGCGCCGGCGCTCGCGGCCGGCTGCTGCGTCGTGATGAAACCGGCCGAGCAGACGCCCGCGTCGGTGCTGGTGCTGATGGAGCTGATCGGCGACCTGTTCCCGGCCGGCACGATCAACATCGTGAACGGCTTCGGCAAGGAAGCGGGCGAAGCGCTCGCGACCAGCAAGCGGATCGCGAAGATCGCATTCACGGGCTCGACGCCGGTCGGCAAGCACATCCTGCGCGCGGCGGCCGACAGCCTGATCCCGTCGACGGTCGAACTGGGCGGCAAGAGCCCGAACATCTTCTTCGCCGACGTGCTCGACCAGGACGACGCGTTCCTCGACAAGGCGCTCGAAGGGCTCGCGATGTTCGCGCTGAACCAGGGCGAAGTGTGCACGTGCCCGTCGCGCATCCTGATCCAGGAATCGATCTACGAACGCTTCATCGAAAAGGCCGTCGCGCGTGTCGAGCGCATCAAGTCCGGCCACCCGCTCGACCTGCAGACGATGATCGGTGCGCAGGCGTCGCAGCAGCAGCTCGACAAGATTCTGTCGTACATCGACATCGGCCGCGGCGAAGGCGCGCAATGCCTGACGGGCGGCGAGCGTACGGCGCCGGCCGCCGACCTCGGCACGGGCTACTACGTGAAACCGACGATGCTGCTCGGCAACAACAAGATGCGCGTGTTCCAGGAAGAGATCTTCGGGCCGGTCGCGTCGGTGATGACGTTCAAGGACGAGCAGGAAGCGATCGAACTCGCGAACGACACGTTCTACGGGCTCGGCGCGGGCGTGTGGACGCGCAACGGCACGCGTGCGTACCGAATGGGCCGCGAGGTCGAGGCCGGCCGCGTGTGGACCAACTGCTACCACCTGTACCCCGCGCATGCGGCGTTCGGCGGCTACAAGCAGTCGGGGATCGGTCGCGAGACGCACAAGATGGCGCTGTCGAACTATCAGCAGACGAAGTGCCTGCTGGTCAGCTACCAGGCCGAGGCGCTCGGGTTCTTCTGATCGCCGAAGCCGCGGCGACGTGTCGGGGCCGGTCGGGCCCGGCACGTCGCCCGGTTCGATTTCCCTGTTCGACAGTCGGCGCCGGTTGCGTTTTGTTGCGTAGCCGGCGCCGGCAACGATTCCGGTCGTCGCGGGCTCGCGGTGGCCCGGTGCACCCACGCGTGCGACGACAACCAGCATGGCAGACCTGCCCCGATCCTTTCCGCGCCACCCGGTGTTCCATCCGGGCGAACTCGACGCACAACACCGCTTCGGCGTCGCCGACGAAGCCGAGCGAATGAGCGACGTCGTGACCACTCGATTGAGCCTCGGCGTACGGCAGTTCGTCGAATCGCAGCCGTTCATGTTCGTCGGCATGGCATCCGGCGCCGGTGCATCGATGATCTGCGACATCGTGCAAAGCCGGCGCGACGCGAACGGTGATCTGCTGCCGGTCGTGCGCGTGATCGATACGAAGACGCTGCGGTTCGCGTTGCCCGCCGCGCACGACGGCGACGGCGGCCGGATCGACGCGGCTGCCTGCGACGGTAGCGGGGTCGGATTGCTGTTCGTCGATTTCGTGCGCGGCCTGCGCTACCGGATCAACGGTCGCGCCACGCTGCGCGCCGATCTGCCGGAAGCGGACGCGGCGCCGTGGGCGGCGGGCAGCCTGATCGTCGAAGTGACGATCGCGCAGGCATACGGCAATTGCGGCACGCGGGTCGTGCGGCTGAAGCCGGCCCGGTAGCCGGCATCCGTGCGCGGGCGGCGGCGCGCATGCGCGGTCGCCGCGCGGATCGCACCGGCGGCGTGCGCGGCATGCCGCCTTCGGGTGCGCCCGCATGGCGCGCATCGGCCGGACAGCGTGCAATGGCGGGTTGCGCGCCGGGCCGTGCGGTTCGGCACGGGACTTGCGTGATACGCAGGGTTCCGCGCAGGTGAGGGAGGACACGATGAATCAACACGTGGCGTGTACGGAAGAGCCGACCGCCGAAGACACGCGGCGCAGCGCGCAGGGCGACGACGCGTTCGCCGGGCAGGCCGTCGTCAGCGTCGCGCACGATGCGGACGAGCAGGCGCGCAACCTGATCGGCTGGCGGCAGACCTACGACCAGCTCGCGGCCGGCCGCTTCGTCGGCACGCTGACCGAGCTGCCGCTCGACACGATGAAGCTGTTTCGCGAATCGACCAGCCACCTGCTGCGCCAGGCGTGCGAAGTGCGCGGCGACGCGTACTGGTTCGGCATCCCGCTCGTGTGCGACGGCTCGGCGCGCGTCGATGCGTGCCGCATCGGCCCCGGCGCGCTCGCGTTCCGGCCCGGCAACGTCGAATTCGAACTGGTGACGCCCGCGCAGTTCTCGATCTACGGCGTCGTCGTGCGCGGCGACGTGCTGCGCCGCTATGCGGAGGAAGTCGAGCGCCGTGCGCTCGACGAGCGGCTGTTCACGCAGCGCGTGATGCAGGTCGGCGATGCGCGGCTCGCGCGCCTGTGCGCGCTGCTCGGTCGCCGGCTCGACGGCGCGGTGGCGATGGCCGGCCCGCTGCCCGATGCGCAGCGCGACGACCTGCAGGCCGAAGTGCTGGCCGCGCTGTTCGATGCGTGCGCGCAACCGGCCGACGACGGCAGCGGCGCTGCGCCGTCGACGCGCCGCTGGATCGTCGACCAGGCGCGCGACTACGTGCTCGCGCACCGCACGCGCCCCGTCGGCGTGCCCGAGCTGTGCGAGCAGTTGCACGTGAGCCGGCGCACGCTGCAGTACTGCTTCCAGGACGTACTGGGGATGGCGCCCGCGACCTACCTGCGCACGCTGCGGCTGAACGGCGCGCGGCGCGACCTGTGCGGACGCGCGGCCGGCTCGGTGCAGGACGTCGCGGCGGCGTGGGGCTTCTGGCATCTGAGCCAGTTCGCGACCGATTACCGGCGCCTGTTCGGCAAGCGGCCGTCGGAGACGCTGCGCGATCGCGCGTGAGCGGCCCGGCGAGGTGAGCCAAGCGGCCGGCACGCCGACTTTGCTCAGGTAGCCGCTGCCGCCCCGTCGCGCGGCGGGGGCCACGCCAGCGCGTCCCAGTCGATTGCACGGTAAGCGGCGTCGACCGCCGCCAGATCGTCCGGCTGCTCGCTGCGATGCAGCCCGTGCAATTCGGCCGGCACGTCGAGCGTGACCGGCACGCAATGCGGATAGTCGCGCACGCGCAGCGCCGGCCCGATCGTCGTGAAGCACGCGAGCGTCGGCACGTCGAAACCGTCGGCGAGATGCACGGCCGCCGTGTCCGGCGCGAACAGCAGGCTCGCGCCCTTGATCCATGCAATGAAGCGCGCGGTATCGGTCGCGTCGCGGCTCACGTCCACGTAAGCGGGATGCGCGAGCGGGCCGAAGCCGGCCACCGGCAACCCGTACCGCTGCGCGAGCCGTTCCACGAACGCGACGCGCAGCGCGGGCGGCACGCTGCGCACCGCGGTGCTCGCATTCGGGCAGAACAGCACGTACGGCCGCTGCCATTCAGCCGGGAGCGCGGGCAGCGATAGCCGCGCGAGCCAGCGGTTGCGCTTCGCGGCGGCCGGTACGGCGGCCGGATCGACGCCGAGCGCGTCGAGGAAGAAATCGATCATCGGCAGCCGCGCGAACGCGGGCCAGTACAGGTGATTGCCGACGTCGATGCAGTGCGCGTCGGCGGGCAGCGCTTCGGCGGCGTACGGCAGCGCGCGTGATGGCGCGACGACGTCGGCCGCGAGCGCATACAGCGCCTCGACATAGCGCGGCGCGCGCGCCGGCCGGTGCAGCGTGAAACGCAGGCCCGGATGTGCCGCGCGCAGCGCGGCGACGGCCGTCAGCCCGATCACCGAATCGCCGAGCGTGACGCCCATCCCGTTGATCACGTGCACGTGCCGCGTATCGCCGTGATCGAGCCGGAACGGCCGGTGCGCGGCGTGCAGCAGCCCGAGCGCGGGCGCGGCCGCCACGTAGCCTTCGGCACGCGCGTCGCCCTGCTCGAGATCGTACGGCGCGACGAGCGTGCCGTCGGGCGCGAGCAGCGTGCCGGGGCACGCCAGCGCGTCGTCGTGCGACAGCGCGGCGACGGGTGGCGCGGCGTGCATGTCCACCGTCGTCATGCGCCGCGCGCGCGGCGGCCCTGTTCGCGAATTTGTTCGAGCGTCGCGGCCGGTGTGCTGGCGTCCTGCGGGATGCGGATCTCGATCACCGCGGGCAGCCCGCAGGTCAGTGCGCGTTCGAGCGCGGGCGCGAAATCGGCAGTGCGCTCGACCGTCTCGCCATGCGCGCCGAACGCACGCGCATACGCGGCGAAATCCGGATTCGTGAGCCCCGTGCCGTGCACGCGGCCCGGGTAGTTGCGCTCCTGATGCATGCGGATCGTGCCGAAATGGCCGTTGTTGACGACGATCGCGACGATGTTCAGCCCGTATTGCATCGCGGTCGCGAGCTCGTTGCCGGCCATCATGAAGCAGCCGTCGCCCGCGAGCGCGACGACGGCGCGCTGCGGATACAGCGACTTCGCGGCGAGCGCCGCCGGCAGCCCGTAGCCCATCGCGCCGCTCGTTGGCGCGAGCTGCGAACGGAAGTGCCGGTACGCGAAGTGGCGATGCAGCCAGATCGCATAGTTGCCCGCGCCGTTGGTCAGGATCGCGTCGTGCGGCAGGCGCTCGCGCAACTGCACCATCACGTCGCCGAGCTGCACGTCGCCGGGCATCGGCAGCGGCGCATGCCATTCGCGGTACGCGCGATGCGCGTCGGCGGCCGTGCCGGCCCACGCAGGCCGCTCGGGCGGTTCGAGCGCGGCCAGCGGCGCGGCGATCTCGGGCATGCCCGACACGATCGGCAGGTCGGCGGCGTACACGCGGCCGAGTTCGTCCGCGCCCTGATGCACGTGGATCAGCGTCTGGCGCGTCTTCGGGATGTCGAGCAGCGTGTAGCCGCCGGTCGTCGCTTCGCCGAGGCGCGGCCCGATCACGAGCAGCAGGTCGGCGTCGCGGATGCGTTTCGCGAGCGCGGGATTGATCCCGAGCCCGACGTCGCCCGCGTAGTTCGGATGTGCGTTGTCGATCGTGTCCTGGAAGCGGAACGCGCACGCGACCGGCAATTGCCAGCGTTCGACGAAGGTGCGCAGGTTCGCGCACGCGTCCGGCGTCCAGCCGCTGCCGCCGACGATCGCGAACGGCCGTTCCGCGCGCGCGAGCCGCTCGCGCAACTCGTCCATTTGCGCGGCCGACGGCGCGGCCGCGATGCGTTTCGCGGCCGGCACGACGGGCAGCGGCGCGCACGCGTCGGACAGCACGTCCTCCGGCAGCGCGAGCACGACCGGGCCGGGCCGGCCGGACGTCGCGACGTGGAACGCATGGCTCAGGTATTCGGGAATGCGGCGCGGGTCGTCGATCTGCGCGACCCATTTGGCCATCTGGCCGAACATCCGGCGGTAGTCGATTTCCTGGAAGGCTTCGCGGTCGAGGTGCTCGCGCGCGCACTGGCCGACGAACAGGATCATCGGCGTCGAATCCTGGAACGCGGTGTGCACACCGATCGACGCATGGGTCGCGCCGGGCCCGCGCGTGACGAACGCGATGCCGGGGCGGCCGGTCAGCTTGCCGACCGCTTCGGCCATGTTCGCGGCAGCCGCCTCGTGGCGGCAGACGACCGTCTGGATACGGGCGGTGTCGTCCGCCAGCGCATCGAGCACGGCGAGGAAGCTCTCGCCCGGCACGCAGAACACGCGTTCGACGTGATTGGCGAGCAACGCATCGACGAGCAGTTGCGCACCGGTGGTGGCGCGCGGCTCGAGATCCTTGGAATGCGACATGGGCTGCCGTCTCCCTGGGTAGCGGGACGTACAGCTTACGCCGGTTGGCCGCGTGCCGGTACGCCGGCCGCTGAAAAGTGCCGGAACGCTGAGCGGTTCGGCGATTGCGCGCCGGCTTCGGTTGGCCGACCGGCCAGCTTGTGCATGCTTGCGCGACGGTGGAAAGTGAGCGCTACGGATGGCGGGCTGACGCTTGTCTTAATCCGGAAGCGGGCATCCCAAATAACAATAAATTGGGATGCCGCTCAATAGTAAAATTTCAGCGAATGCGTGGAGAAAGGGGCGAGAATCGCCATGACGACCGAAACGATTGATCAAAAGACGCTGACGGAGCTGGTCGAAGCCGGCGCGGTGCGTGCGGCCCGCGTGGTCGGTTGCGGCAACGGTTGGGCGCTCTCGGCCCGGTGCGGCGCACACGAACGTTTCCTGTCGGCCAAGCGCGGCGACGTGCGGGTGTTTCGCCGTTTTGAAACGCTGGTCGGTTTTCTGCGCGATATCGGTATCAGCCGATTCGATGTGGACGCGTCGGCATTCGACCCGGATGCGGCTGGCCGGGCGACCCGGCCCGATCGCGCGGCGGCGCTGAAAGCGGCACACGAGGCGGCGGCCCACGATCGCTGGTTTCGCGAGCAGGTGCAGCAGGCGCTGGACGACCCGCGTGCGTCGATTCCGGACGCCGAAGTCAGCGCCGATTTCGCGTCGCGACGTGCGGCGCTGCGCGACCGGCTCGCGGGCAGGCGAGGGGATGTTTCTTGACCCTTGCGTTGCACTGGAATTCGAAGGCATACGAGGATCGCGCGGCGATCATGGACATCATCGCCGAGGACGACCCGCTGGCCGCGCTCGAACTCGACGAACTGCTGGAAGAAAGGGCGGCGGCGTTACCGGCCCATGCCGAGCTGTATCGGCAAGGGCGGGTGGCCGGCACGCGCGAGCTGGTGGTCGCGCCGAACGATGTACTCGTGTACCGCATCCGGCCGGCCGAGGGCATCGTGGAGATTCTCCGCGTGCTGCATGCGCGACGGCAGCGGCCGTGACGCGCGTATTCACTGCCGGCTCGTCAGCCGAAGGAACACCTGTTATGTACACACATGGATTTACATCTCGGCCCGTATCGGATAATGTACATACAATGTACATCCGGACGGAGATCGACATGCATACCACGAGGGTATTCAGAAACGGCAACTCGCAGGCCGTGCGTATTCCTGCGGACCTTGCCTATGAACGCAGCGATATCGAGCTGGAAATCGAGCGTGTCGGTGACGAAATCCGCATTCGGCCGATGCGGCGGCCTTTGACGCACGTACTCGAGAAGTTCGCGAAATTCGGGTCCGATTTCATGACCGAAGGGCGGGGTGACCAGGAGCAGGCCGAACGCGAGGGTTTGTGATGCCGCGCTTCATGCTCGACACCAACATGTGCATCTATTTGATGAAAAATCAGCCGGAGCAGGTCGCGAGACGGTTTGCGCAGTGCTACACGGGCGACGTCGTCATGTCGGTGATCACCTATGCGGAGCTCGAGTACGGCGTGACCGCATGTGCGAACCCCGCCCGCGAGCGCCGCCATCTCGCCGCGTTGATCGAAGATATTCCCGTCGCGCCTTTCGACGCCCCGGCCGCGCAAGCGTATGGTCCGGTCCGCGAGGCCACCCGCGAACGGAAGAAGGATCACCTCGACAAATTGATCGCCGCTCATGCGGTGTCGCTCGATGTCGTCCTCGTCACCAACAACGAGCGGGATTTCGTCAGCTATCCGGGATTGCGACTGGAGAACTGGCTGAACGACTAGCATCGGGCGCCATGCCCGGCGGCAATGCGGGGTATCGATCCACCCCGCGCCGCCGCCGGATCCCGCATCAGCACTCGACGATATTCACCGCCAGCCCGCCGCGCGACGTTTCCTTGTACTTGGTCTTCATGTCGGCGCCCGTCTCGCGCATCGTCTTGATCACCGAGTCGAGCGACACGTAGTGCGAGCCGTCGCCGCGCAGCGCCATGCGCGCCGCGTTGACGGCCTTCACCGACGCCATCGCGTTGCGCTCGATGCACGGGATCTGCACCATTCCGCCCACCGGGTCGCAGGTCAGGCCGAGGTTGTGTTCCATCCCGATCTCGGCCGCGTTCTCGACCTGCTGCGGCGTGCCGCCGAGCACGGCCGCGAGCGCGCCGGCCGCCATCGAGCAGGCCACACCCACTTCGCCCTGGCAGCCGACTTCCGCGCCCGAGATCGACGCGTTGAGCTTGTACAGGATGCCGATCGCGGCGGCCGTCAGCAGGAAGTCGATCACGCCCTGTTCGTTCGCGCCGGGCGTGAAGCGCGTGTAGTAGTGCAGCACGGCCGGGATGATGCCGGCCGCGCCGTTGGTCGGCGCGGTGACGACGCGGCCGCCGGCCGCGTTTTCCTCGTTGACCGCGATCGCGTACAGGTTGATCCAGTCGATCATCGACAGCGGGTCCTGCAGCGCGCGCTCCGGGCTGCCGGTCAGCGTGCGGTACAGCTGCGGCGCGCGGCGCTTGACCTGGAACGGGCCGGGCAGGTTGCCGTCGGCGTCCGGGTTGCCGATCCCGCAGCCGCGCGACACGCACGACTGCATCACGGCCCAGATCTTCAGCAGCCCGTCGCGCGTTTCGTCCTCGGTGTGCCACGCTCGCTCGTTTTCCCACATCAACTGCGCGATCGACTTGCCGGTCGACGCGGTCAGCGCGAGCAGTTCCGCGCCGGTGCGGAACGGGTGCGTCATCTGCTCGGCCGCGCTCAGCACCTTGGTGTTCGGCGCGCCGGCCGTCACGACGAAGCCGCCGCCGACCGACAGGTACGTGCGCTCGACCAGCACCGCGCCGTTCGCGTCGCTCGCGCGCAGCTTCATCCCGTTCGGATGCTCGGGCAGCGCCTGGCGGTAGAACGCGATGTGCTCCTTCAGCACGAACGGCACCGGATGCGTGCCGAGCAGCGCGAGTTGTTTCGTCTTGCGGACGTCTTCGAGCCGCGCGTCGATCGTGTCGGGATCGACGGTGTCGGGCGCGTCGCCGAGCAGGCCGAGCATCACGCCGCGGTCGGTGCCGTGGCCCTTGCCGGTGGCGCCGAGCGAGCCGTACAGCTCGACCTTCACGTGGGCCGTCGCGTCGAGCAGCCCGTCGCGCTCGAGGCCCTGGACGAACATCAGCGCCGCGCGCATCGGTCCGACCGTGTGCGAACTGGACGGGCCGATGCCGATCTTGAAGAGGTCAAACACGCTGACTGCCATTTCGATACCTGCCTTGCTATAAGAATGGTGCTAGCGCGCCTGCAATGGCAGGCACGCGGCGAGCCATGCGGGCGGCGTTGGGGAAAGCTGCTGCGCGACGTGGGCATAGCGCCCGTCGAGCCGCGCGGCCAGATGAAAGAGTTCGGTGGCGTTTTTCGGGTCCCACTGCCCCGTGTAACCCGGCAAGCCGGCCTCGCGGCGTTTCGCGTCGAACGGCACCGGCGAATTCACGAATTCCTCGTGGGTTTTCTCGCCGAGCGCGTACGGCACGAGCCAGTCGAGCGCGGCCGCGAGCGTCGCGCCGTTCGCGCCGCGCTCGCGCAGCCAGTTGCGGTTGAAGCGGCGCGCGGCGAGCGCGGCCGTCACCAGCGGCTGCAGATCGTAGACCGCGTAATGCAGCGCATCGCGTTCCTCGAAATCCCAGGTCTTGCCGTCCGGGCCGATGTTGTCGGCGAGATGCTCGACGAACAGCCGCTGTGCGGCGTTCATCATCTTGCGGTCGCCGAGCGTGAACGCGGACAGCGCGATCAGCTTGATCCGGTGGCTCTGCCAGTTGTTGCGCCAGGTGCCGGTGAGCGGGCGCTTCTGCGCGTCGACCTGTGCGACGTAGCCGGCGCCGAGCTTCGCGATGAACGCGGCCGTCGCGTTGCGCGTTTTCACCGGCAGCGCGCTCGCGGTCATGTCGTACGCGACGATCAGGCTGTCGAAGCGCGTCTCGTCGATCGGGTTGAAGCTCGGCTGGTAGGTCGAGACCCACGCGGACAGGAAGCGGTCGACGAGTTGCAGGTAGCGCGGCGCGTTCGTCACGCGCCACGCGAGCGCGGCATCGCGCATCAGGTCCATGTCCTTGAGCGCGGCTGCGCTCTGGTCGTAGATGCCTTCATGCGGCAGCGTGCCCTCGGTGTGCACGCGCGCCATCGCCTTCGGCTGCTCGCCGATGCGTGCGTCGACGCTGCGGATCAGCGCCTGCACGCCCGGCTCGGCCTGCGTCGTCTCGCTCGCCTGCAGCGCGGGCGCCGCGCAGAAATTCATCGCCGCGCGCGCACTGCCGGGCACGCCGAGGCCGGCGGCGGCCAGCGACAGCGATGCAACGAGCATCGGCACGTAGCGGCCTGCGCGCGCGCGCGACCGCCGCGCGGTTGCACCATGGCCCGGAAACATCGGACGCACCATGCGGGACTCCTTCATTGGCTGGATCGCGTGTGATGTTAGCCGGATTGGCGGGCAAGCGTGAAACGGTTGGCCGGGCGGCGAACGTAAAAACCGCACGCAACCGGTGGCTGCGTGCGGTGAAGTCACGGTCGGACGCTCCGGTGCGAGACGCGCGTCAGGCGTAGTCCGACATCGGCACGCACGAGCAGAACAGGTTGCGGTCGCCGTACGCGTTGTCCGCGCGGCCGACCGGCGGCCAGTACTTGTTCGTGCCGAGCGACGCGACCGGGTACGCGGCCTGCTCGCGCGAGTACGCGTGCGGCCATTCGTTCGCGGTGACGACGGCCGCCGTGTGCGGCGCGTGACGCAGCGGGTTGTCCTCGCGATCGGCGCGGCCTTCCTCGACCGCGCGGATTTCCTCGCGGATCGCGATCATCGCGGCGATGAAGCGGTCGAGTTCTTCCTGCGATTCCGATTCGGTCGGCTCGACCATCAGCGTGCCCGGCACCGGGAAGCTCATCGTCGGTGCGTGGAAGCCGTAGTCCATCAGGCGCTTCGCGACGTCGTCGACGCTGATGCCGCTCGTTTCCTTGATCGGACGCAGGTCGAGAATGCACTCGTGCGCGACCAGCCCGCCCGGGCCCGAATACAGCACCGGGTAATGCGGCGCCAGGCGCTTCGCGATGTAGTTCGCGTTGAGGATCGCGGTTTCGGTCGCGGCGGTCAGGTTCTTCGCGCCCATCATCGCGATGTACATCCACGAGATCGGCAGGATCGACGCCGAGCCGTACGGCGCGGCCGACACCGCGCCGATGCCGTCTTCCGCGCGGGCATAGCCGGTCGAGCGCTGGTTCGGCAGGAACTTCGCGAGGTGCGCGCCGACCGCGACCGGGCCGACGCCCGGGCCGCCGCCGCCGTGCGGGATGCAGAAGGTCTTGTGCAGGTTCAGGTGCGACACGTCGCCGCCGAACTGGCCGGGCGCGGTCAGGCCGACCATCGCGTTCATGTTCGCGCCGTCGACGTACACCTGGCCGCCGTGCGCGTGGACGATCTCGCAGATCTCGCGGACGTTCTGCTCGAACACGCCGTGCGTCGACGGATACGTGATCATGATCGCCGCGAGGTTCGCCGAATGCTGCTCGGCCTTCGCCTTCAGGTCGTCGATGTCGACGTTGCCCTGCGCGTCGCAGGCGACGACCACGACCTTCATGCCGGCCATGTGCGCGGACGCCGGGTTCGTGCCGTGCGCGGATGCCGGGATCAGGCACACGTCGCGATGGCCTTCACCGCGCGATGCGTGGTACGCGTGGATGATCAACAGGCCCGCGTACTCGCCCTGCGAGCCCGCGTTCGGTTGCAGCGACACGGCCGCGTAGCCGGTGGCCGCGACGAGCATCTGTTCGAGCTGGTCGATCATCTCGCGGTAGCCGACGGTCTGCTCGGCCGGCGCGAACGGATGGATGCCGCCGAACTCGGGCCACGTGACGGGCAGCATTTCCGACGTTGCGTTCAGCTTCATCGTGCACGAGCCGAGCGGGATCATCGAGCGGTCGAGCGCGAGATCCTTGTCCGACAGGCTGCGCAGGTAGCGCAGCATTTCGGTTTCGGAATGGTGGCGGTTGAACACGTGGTGCGTCAGGTACGCGCTCGTGCGCTCGAGGCCGGCCGGCAGCGCGGCGACGCCGCCGAGGCCCGCGTCCAGCGCATCGACGGCCGGCGCGGTGCCGCCCGCGGCCTGCGCGAACACGTCGAGGAGATCGGCGAGGTCGTCGCGCGTCGTCGTTTCGTCGACCGATACGCCGACTTGCGTGTCGCTCACGCGGCGCAGGTTGATGCGCTTCGCCTTCGCGAACTCGTGGATCTGCGCGGTGCGCGCGCCGGTGTCGATCGTCAGCGTGTCGAAGAACGTGTCGTTGACGGTCGCGAAGCCGAGCTGCTTCACGCCGGCGGCGAACAGCGCCGCGATGCGGTTCACGCGCAGCGCGATCGTCTTCAGGCCGTGCGGGCCGTGGTAGACCGCGTACATGCTGGCCATGATCGCGAGCAGCGCCTGCGCGGTACACACGTTCGACGTCGCCTTCTCGCGGCGGATGTGCTGTTCGCGCGTCTGCAGCGCGAGGCGCAGCGCGGGCTTGCCCTGCGCGTCGACGGTCACGCCGACGAGGCGGCCCGGCATCTGGCGCTTGAATTCGTCACGCACCGCGAGATAGGCGGCGTGCGGGCCGCCGAAGCCCATCGGTACGCCGAAGCGCTGCGTGTTGCCGATCGCGACGTCCGCGCCCCATTCGCCGGGCGGCGTCAGCACGGTCAGCGCGAGCAGGTCGGCCGCGACGACCACGTGGCCGCCGGCCGCGTGGATCGCTTCGGTGAGCGCGCGGTAGTCGCGCACGTCGCCGTTCACGCCCGGGTACTGCAGCAGCACGCCGAACGCGTTCGCTTGCGCGGCGTCGGCGGCCGGGCCCGTCTTCACGTCGATGCCGATCGGCAGCGCGCGCGTGCGGATCACTTCGAGGGTTTGCGGCAGCACGTCGTCGGCGACGTAGAACACGTTCGACTTCGGCTTGCCGGTGCGCTGCAGCAGCGTCATCGCTTCGGCCGCGGCGGTGGCTTCGTCGAGCAGCGATGCGTTCGAGATCGCGAGGCCCGTGAGATCGGCCACCATCTGCTGGAAGTTCAGGAGCGCCTCGAGGCGGCCCTGGGAAATTTCGGGCTGGTACGGCGTGTAGGCCGTGTACCACGCCGGGTTTTCGAGCACGTTGCGCAGGATCACGGCCGGCGTGTGCGTGTCGTGATAACCCTGGCCGATATACGAGCGGAACACCTGGTTCTTGTCCGCGAGCGCACGCAGCGCGGCGAGGGCTTCGGCCTCGCTCTTCGGCTGCGCGAACGGGCCGAGCGGCAGCGTTTCGGCGCGGCGGATCGAGGCCGGGATCACGGCGTCGATCAGCGCGGCGCGCGACGCGAAGCCGAGCGTGTCGAGCATGGCCTGCTGGCTGGCGGCGTCGGGGCCGATGTGGCGTTCGGCGAACGCGTCGTGCGTTTCGAGCGCGGCGAGCGAGAGGGGCGTGCGGTTCATCAGGCGGTCCGGGTGTTCGAGCTTCATGGCGTGACTCTTGTCCCGCGCGGGCCGAGGCCGGCGCCGCGCGGTTCGGGTAGGGAAATTAGTCGATCAGCTTGCTGTAGGCGTCGGCGTCGATCAGCTTGTCGGTCGATGCACCGGCCGCGAGCTTGATCTTGAAGAGCCACACGCCGTACGCGTCGCCGTTCACTTCTTCGGGCGCGTCGGTGGCGGCTTCGTTGATGGCGATGATCTCGCCGGACACCGGCGAGTAGATGTCGGATGCCGCCTTCACCGATTCGACGACGCCGACGGCGTCGCCCGCGCTCACCGACTTGCCGACTTCGGGCAGCTCGAGGAAGACGATGTCGCCGAGCGTGCTCTGCGCGTGATCGGTGATGCCGACCGTCAGCGTGCCGTCCGCCTCGGTGCGGATCCACTCGTGTTCGTCGGTGTACTTCAGATCGGCCGGGACGTTGCTCATCGGATGCTCCTGGATAAAAGGGTGTGTTCGTTTTGCTGGCGCGCCGCCATGGTGCGCCGGATGGGGTTGCGCCGGGCGCCATCTCCCGGCTGGCCGGGAGGCGGCCCCGGCCGCCTCTCGGTCGTTACGCAGCGAGGACCTTGCCGTTGCGCACGAACGGCAGTTTTACCACGCGCGCGGGAAGATTCTTGTCTCGAATTTGCACCTGGACGATGTCGCCGATCTGGACGGCCGCCGGCACGCGCGCGAACGCGATCGATTCCTGCATCGACGGCGAGAACGTGCCGCTCGTGATCTCGCCTTCGCCGTGCGGCGTGACGACCTTCTGATGCGCGCGCAGCACGCCGCCCGCCTTGCCGTTTTCCTTCTGCAGGATCAGGCCGACGAACGCGGCGCGCGTGCCGTTGGCTTCGAGTGCGGCGCGGCCGACGAAGTCGCGCGGCGCGGTGAGGTCGACCGTCCACGCGAGGCCCGCGTCGAGCGGGGAGACGGTGTCGTCCATGTCCTGGCCGTACAGGTTCATGCCGGCCTCGAGGCGCAGCGTGTCGCGCGCGCCGAGCCCGCACGGACGCACGCCGTTTTGCTGGAGGGCGTTCCACAGTGCTTCGACGTGCACGGCCGGGACGATCACTTCGAAGCCGTCTTCGCCGGTGTAGCCGGTGCGGGCGACGGTGAGATCGCCGAACGGCGTGCCGGCGACCTGCGCGGCGTTGAACGGCTTGAGCTCGCTGGTGGCCGCGCGTGCGGCGGGCACCGTCGTCCAGACCTTTTCGCGGGCGTTCGGACCCTGGACGGCGACGATCGCGAAATCGCGACGCGGCGCGATCGTCAGGCCGTAGCCGCCTTGCTCGTTCAGCCGGTTGAACCACGCGATGTCTTTTTCGGCGGTGCCGGCGTTGACGACCACGCGGAAGAATTCTTCGGTGAAGTAGTAGACGATCAGATCGTCGATGACGCCGCCTTCCGGATTGAGCAGGCACGAGTAGAGTGCCTTGCCGGGCGTCTTGAGCTTGCCGACGTGGTTCGCGATCGCGTGCTCGAAGAACGCGCGCACGCGGCTGCCGGTGAAATCGACGACGCACATGTGCGACACGTCGAACATGCCGGCGTCGGTGCGCACGGCCGCGTGTTCTTCGATCTGCGAGCCGTAGTTGACGGGCATGTCCCAGCCGCCGAAGTCGACCATGCGGGCATTGAGCGCGCGGTGCGCGGCGTTGAGCGGGGTGTGATTCAGTGCAGTCATCGAGGCCTCAGGCAAGGCGCTTGCGCGCGGATCAGAACGGCCATGTGCCGACCGCCGCGGCCGATGGCCCCGAGCGATCCGGTACATGCCCCTCTGTCCTCGATACCTGAGAGATTGCGCTGCGGGCCAAGCCCGGCGAACGCGCGCCCCTTCGGTGGGCAGCTTGCCCGCGCAGCCAATGCGCTGCGGGCTACTGCCGCTCTCCAGAGTGCGGGGAGTGTCGTGCGCGCAGTGCGCGGACGCGGTTCCCCGACGCGGTCGGTCCTTTTGCCTGAGAGTTTGCGGGTGTGCCCCTTCGGCGGCGCAACCGGTGTCGGAACGACCCGGTCACACGCTCTCCCGACGCGTGCGGGCGACTGTACGCGAGCGGGTCGGCATTGTCAATTTGAGCAAAAGAATGTCGCTTCGCGACAAGCGGCGGCGGCCGGCGCCGCCGCTTTTCTCCGCTCCGGCGGGCGCCGGCGCGTCACTCGCCGATCGCGCGTGCGGCCGTGTCGAGTTCCTGGTTCAGCACCCGCTGCTCGTCGCCGGACAGGCCGCCGTTGTGCTGGGCCGACATGTCGTTCGCTTCCTGGCGGATCACGTCGAGGCGGTGGTGCAACTGCGCGCCGTACGGCGGCGGGTAGTAGCCGCCGTTCACGCGCGCGTCGATCCGGCGATGCAGATTGTCGATCCGGCCCTGGACCTCCTGCATGCGGTCGTTCGCGACGACCTGCGGATTCGGTCGCGGCGGCGGAGGCGCCTGCCGGACCGGCCGCTGCGGTTGCACGACACACGCCGCGAGCGAGGAAACCAGGACGCAGCATGCCGCTGCGCGAATCAACCGTTGCATCACATTCTCCTGACGGATAAGTGTCGAATCGACATTTTGAGAAACGCGTCAGACCGGACGACCGCTGACTTTCGTTCCCGCACCATTTGTAACGGAATGTTGGGAGCCGGGCCGACGGGGCGGTGTGGCGGCAGACGCAGCGCCGACGCCGACGCGTGGCGGCGTGGCGCGGTGGGCGGCCGGGGCGGCACCGGCCCGCCCGGCGGCCATCAGACGCTACGGCGCACGAACGGCACCCGGCGGCCGTCGTGTTCGCTCTGCGCGGCGAGCTCGATGATCGTCATCACGTCGACCGCGTCCTGCGCTGTGACCGGGAACGGCGCGCCGTCGCGGATCGACGCGGCGAGCGCGCGGTAGAACTCCGCGTACTGGCCGTCGAGCGTCGGCACCGGACGTTCGACTTCGAGGTCGCCGTCGAGCACGCGCAGCAGGCCGGGCGGGTTGCCGCCGCCGAATTCGACGTCGTCGGCGGTGAGGCCGGCCTTGAGCTGGTCTTCCTGCGTGTCGAGCCCGAATTTCTGATAGCTGCCGCGCGTGCCGTGCAGCGTGAAGCGCGCGGGTTCGATCGCCGACAGCGCGCTTGCATGCAGCGCGACGTCCTTGTCCGGATAGCCGAGCAGCAGGTGCACGAAATCGGGCGCCGTGCCGTTGTCGCGGCGCGTCTTGACGGTGGCGCTCACCGTTTCCGGCGTGCCGAACAGCGCGAGCGCCTGATCGATCAGGTGCGGGCCGAGGTCGAGCAGCAGGCCGCCGCCGCGGGTCGGCTCCTCGCGCCAGCGCGGGCGCGGCGTCGGCCGGAAGCGGTCGAAGTGCGACGCGAAGTAGGTGAGGCGGCCCAACTCGCCCGATTCGACGACGCGACGCACGGTGAGGAAATCGCCGTCCCAGCGGCGGTTGTGGAACGGCGCGAACAGCCGGCTGCGCGCGTTCGCGAGCCGTGCGAGCGCGAGCGCCTCGTCGGCGGTGAGCGTGACCGGCTTGTCGACGACGACGTGGCGGCCCGCTTCGAGCACCTGGCGTGCGAGCGTGAAGTGCGTGTCGTTCGGCGTGGCGATCACCACGCATTCGATATCGTCGAGGCCGAGCAGCGTGTCGAGGTCGGGGACAATGCGCGCGCCCGGATACGCGGCGTGCGCGCGATCGGACTGACCCGTCGCGATCGCGGCGACTTCAGTGCGGCCGCTCGTGGCGATCACGGGCGCGTGGAACGTCGCGCCGGCGAAACCGAAACCCATCAAACCAATCCTGAGCAATGACGACATGGCAATTCCTGGCTGCGAAGGAAACTAAAGGATGGCGCGCCGGAGCGGCGGCGCGGAGACGACCGGCTATTTTGGCATGGCGCCGCCGCCTGCATAGGCGCGTTGGGCGAAATGCGCGATGTGATGCGGCAACTGCGCAAGGAATGCCGGCATTTTGCGCGAGATCGGGTGCCGGGCAGCGCGACTGCCCGGCTTTCGGCTCGGCTCTGCTCGGTTCGCGGCTCTCGGCGTGGCGTGACATGGCGCGCGCCGCGCGGCGAGCCGTGGCGGCCAACCTGCCCGTAGCGTGCCGCGTCATGCGCCCACCCGCTGCCGCACGGCGGCCGCGACCTGCGCGGCCCATACCGCGCACGCCGATGCGCCGGGATGGAAGCCGTCGGCGGCCATCAGGTGACGTTCGAGCGGCAAATCGACCCGGAGGAACGTGCAGTCCGGCTGCGTGCCGGCCCAGCCTGCGAGCACCGCGTTGAGCCGCCTCGCGCGCAGGCCGAGATACCACGCGAGCGGTTGCGGCAGCGCCGGGAAGCGCTCCATCGGCGGCACCGCCGACAGGATCGCGTGCCCGACCTGGAAGCGCGTGGCGAGCAGCCGGACCAGCTCGGCCTGCTGCGCGAGCCAGCGTGCGGGCGGCACGCCGCCCGTCACGTCGTTGACGCCCAGCGACGTGACGGCCACGTCGAACGGCTCGGCCGGCTCGGCGGCGAGCCAGTCGACCAGCTCCCGCGTGGTCAGGCCGGTGCGCGCGAGCAGTTTCCAGCGCACGCGGTGCGTGGCCGCCAGCGCGTTCGCCAGTTGCCCTGCGAGCGCATCGTGCTGCGTCGCGACGCCGACGCCCGCGGCTGCCGAATCGCCGACCACCAGCACGCGCAGCGGCGGGCCGTCGCCGGCCACGCCGTCGCGCGGGCCGGCCGCCTCGGGCAGCCGCGGCGTGACGCGGCGCACGTAGCGCCCCTGCACGAACAGCAGCGGGCCGAGGGCGGCGGTGGCGAACGGGTATCCCATGAGTCGATCCGGCGACGGTTCAGGCAATTGAAGCGGGCCGGCGCGGACGGCGCCGGGGAGTACATATTGTGTCCGATCCCGGCGCGGACGGGGCCAGATTGGCCGAGCGGACAGGCACGACCCCGCCGGACGGACAGGGGGCGCCCGCCCGGCAAGCCTGCCCGCGCCCGTCCGGCCGCGCGCCCGAAATACGTGCCGCCGACGTGTTAACATGCGCGTCCTGCCTGCGTGTCCGCCTGCTTCCCCAGCCTGTCGCGCACGGCATCCTCCCGGCCCTCCGCCGTCAACCAGCAACACCATCCGCCATCATGTCCGCAGGCCTGAATCCCGCTCAGAATGAAGCGGTGCGCTATCTCGACGGTCCCTGTCTCGTGCTCGCCGGCGCGGGCAGCGGCAAGACTCGCGTGATCACGCAGAAGATCGCGCACCTGATCGAAGCGAAAGGCTTCGAGCCGCGCCATATCGCCGCCGTCACGTTCACGAACAAGGCGGCCGCCGAAATGCGCGAGCGCGTGTCGAA
>Ga0268257_1001404_pt1 | contig 20852 bp, 23 predicted proteins | sample AgamicAtPrz_FD_200249 | JGI IMG/M metagenome (GOLD analysis project Ga0268257, IMG submission 200249) | Agave microbial communities from Guanajuato, Mexico - At.P.rz (v2) (version 3) | ecosystem: Host-associated > Plants > Phyllosphere > Phylloplane/Leaf | place: Guanajuato, Mexico | collected... | reverse complement strand
TGCATCTTCTCGAGGTCAAAAATCGAGAATCTACGCAGGAACCCGAACTGTTAACAGGGGGGGCGGACCGGCTGTTGTGCGTAAACGTCAGCCGGCCGCCTGCCCGCCCAATTTATGCAACAACGCCTTTCTGAGTGACGGCTCGGAACAGATGACCGCGCAAAGCTGGATTCGTAAACGGCGCTCAGGGTTGGGTAAGGTGCCTCGGCGTGGCGTGGGCGATCCTTCTGATCTTATCCATCACCTCTTCCGATACCCGGAACCGCGATTCAATATCTCGCTGAAGCTCGGCGATCGCTTCGTAACGCCCAGAAATGATGGCGTTTCGATAGAGAATTCCGTCGCGATGAAAGTCATTGGCCTTGACGAGAGTTATGTTCACCTCCCGAGTTGCCCGGCCTGCGACATCGAGATAGGGAAACTGGAGAGAAAATATTCCTGGATCTCCGGAATTCAAATGCATTGATGCAAACTCGTTCCATGAACCCAAGAGCATATGCGTCAGGGCTTCGAAAGTGTTAACGCTGGACGAGGCAGTCGAAAGCACCGTGGTTCCGGAAACACGAGGGTTGATTTCGATGACGTAATAGTCGCCGTCATGGAAAATCATTTCGACTTCTATTACCCCTTCGATCTTGAAGTGGTCACACAATTCACCAATGTGCTTGGCAGTTTTTGAAAAAATCTGCCTTTCCTGCTCACCGACGATGGAATGTCTGACCTCATTGAAGAAGAATGTAGACCTGAGCTCGGTCTGCCCTTTCCAGAGAATCGGCTGGAATAGATACTTGCCTTTCGATCCGATCACTTCAACGGAGCACAGAACTCCCTCGAGGAACTTCTCGAGCACGACGTTGCCGTCATATGGTGAGGCGAGATAGGAGTTAAGGGATTCTGCATTACGATGATATTCGATGCCGTTTCCCAGGCTGTCCCATAATGGCTTCGTAAGAACTGGATAGCCAATTTCCGACGCGTTCCGATGAATCAGTTCGCGATAGGTAGGAAACGCGATATTGCGCTGATTCGTAAGGTCTCCATCAACGAGGATAGCTTTCGGCGTTTTCAGACCAAACTGAGCAAGCGCAAGTTTGGTATCCCATTTGTTCGAAAAAACTTGTGCAGCCGTGACCGGATGCACAATCGTTCTGATATTGTGTTGCGCTAGAACTTCACCGACGAGCGAATCTCTAACGGCATTTTCGTCGGGAATCGCTAGAGAAATCACACCGTCGGGCCGCCATCGGATCAACCGCTGTGAAAGCGCTGATGCCGAAATATCTTCATCGATCTTCTCCGCCTCGCCCGGAAAGTCTTCTTCTCGACATTCGCCCCTGGTATAGAACAATTTTGCGTGAATATCCCGTTTCTCGAATAGCGGTTGGAGACCAGGTAGATAGGGTGCTGCGTTCTGTACCTCGGTCGAACGAGTATATGCAATTCGCGTCATGGGCTCCTCGCGGGCCGTTGCTGGAAATATGAGATGAGGCGTATAAACTTAAAATCATCATATGTTTTATTGGTTGGAGTGTAACTAACTATTAGTGATATGCATTTTCTTCGCTCGCATGTTTATGAATTTTTTCTTGGGGTAATAATACAAAATCATTACGTCGTGTCAGTGTTTAATGACGTGCAAACATAAGGGTTTCTATTTCAGATTTGGAGACGTTGGTTGATTTGATCAATGCCGTATAACTCGTATTAGCGGCATTCCGTTTAATACCCTAGAATCCCGAAAGTGCGGTTTGTCCCTGCGTGAACGGGATAGGCATTAGGGTAAGTACCTAGATGAATTGATGCGAGATGCGGTCGGCGACGTCCTATACCCTACGTCGCGCACAGCGCAGGTTTGAACGCCTTACGCGATACCTTGAACTGAATAGGAGTCGCGCATGCGAACCAAAATCCGGCGCTGGGCCATCCGGCTCGTGGTGGTCGTGGTGCTTTGCCTTCTGGCGAGCCCCCCGGCTTATTGAACCGCCACCCCCGTTACTATCTTCACGCCCCGATAATCGGGGCTATGGCCAGCCAGGCCCGGCATGATTCCCGCCCCCAGTCGCAGTCATGATCCGGGGGGTGTTGTCACCGGGCCTGGTGGGTGGCTGGTGATCGCTAATAGGGGTTTGGCCGGGATATCCCGACGCCGTCCGTAACGTGGATGCCGAGACTTGCCACCGTTGTTGCAGGCCAATCCGTTCACTCTGCTCATACTTCGATGCAAGACACTCAACAACGTGACGCCGTCGATGTCTTCGTCGGCGTCGATGTCGGTAAAGGCCAGCATCACGCCGTTGCGCTCGATCGGAACGGCAAGCGTCTGTACAACAAGGCGCTGCCCAACGACGAGGTCAAACTGCGAGCCCTCATCGCCGAACTCAAGACTCACGGCCGATTGCTGTTCGTCGTCGATCAACCCTCCACCATCGGTGCGCTTCCTGTAGCCGTCGCCCGCGCCGAAGGCGTACTCGTCGCCTATCTGCCCGGACTGGCCATGCGCCGCATCGCTGATTTGCACGCCGGCGAAGCCAAGACCGATGCCCGCGACGCCGCGATCATCGCCGAAGCCGCTCGCTCGATGCCGCATACGCTGCGCTCGCTCCGACTGGCCGACGAGCAACTCGCCGAACTCACCATGCTCTGCGGCTTCGATGACGACCTCGCCGCTCAGGTCACGCAAACCAGCAACCGCATTCGCGGGCTGCTTACCCAGATCCATCCGGCGCTCGAGCGTGTTCTCGGACCGCGCCTTGACCATCCAGCGGTACTCGATCTGCTTGAGCGCTATCCGTCGCCCGCCGCGCTTGCCGGCACCAACGAGAAGACGCTCGCCAATCGCCTCACCAAGCTCGCTCCACGCATGGGCAAAGGCTTAGCGGCCGAAATCGTTCAGGCACTGAGCGAACAAGCTGTGACCGTGCCCGGCACACAAGCCGCCACCATCGTCATGCCCCGCTTAGCCCAACAGCTTGCGGCCTTGCGTCAGCAACGCGACGAGGTCGCTGCCGAAGTTGAACGACTGGTGCTTGCTCACCCTCTTTGGCCGGTCCTGACCAGCATGCCGGGAGTCGGCGTCAGGACCGCCGCCAGACTCCTGACCGAGGTCGCCCATAAAGCGTTCGCTTCGGCTGCACACCTAGCAGCCTACGCTGGCCTTGCCCCGGTCACCCGACGCTCCGGTTCATCGATACGCGGCGAACATCCATCCAGACGCGGTAACAAGGTGCTCAAGCGCGCCTTGTTCCTATCCGCCTTCGCGGCCTTGCGGGACCCAGTCTCACGGGCCTATTACTCGCGCAAGATCCAGCAAGGCAAGCGTCATAACCAAGCGCTCATCGCGCTGGCACGGCGACGCTGCGACGTCCTGTTCGCCATGCTGCGCGACGGCACCATTTACCAACCCAAGTCAGCCCCTAACGCTTGACGAAACACATAGGGGCACCCCCCCGCAAAGGGGCGGGTGAACCCACCGGGCGCGAGGGCGCCCGCTACTGCTCGATACGACAATAACCCGACGACCACCATGACCGCCACGCTCTACCAACTGACCGCCACCGCCGCGCAGATGTGCCTGCCGGTGCCGGCCACCGCGCCGAACGGCTTGCTGGACCTGCTCGACCACTGGCAAACCCTGATCGGCGCGACCACCGGCGGCCTGCTCGGCGTCGCCGGCGCATGGATCGTCGCCGTGTCCGTCCGCAGCCGCGAGCGCCGCATCGCGGCCAGTATGGTGCTGCCGGACCTGATGCAGGTGGTCGCGGCCGGCCAGAGCCTCGAAAGGGAGCTCGACGGCATTCCGAAGATCGAAGGCTTCGATCGTGAGCAACAGGCCGACGCGCGCGCGTCGATCGGTTTCAAGACGCTGGACGCAAGGCGTCCCCGCCTGTTCGCGCTGCATACGTCGGCGATCGGCCAGCTGTCGGACATCGATGCGCGCTTATATGCGCACCTGTTCCAGTGCCGGATGATCCACCAGGCGTTCGAGGACGGCATGGAGGCGCGCCGGGCCAGGCACCACGCGCTGATGAGCCGGAGTTTCGACCCGCGCGAAAGGAGTGCGATTCCGCCGGAAGGACCGCCCGATCGCCAGCTGTATGCGGACTGGCGCCTGTGCGTCGAGCACGCGACACTGGCCAACTATTTCCTCGATCGGCTGGTGTTTGCCCGCTGGCCGCGCTGGTGCCACCGCGTGCGAATGAAGCTGCGCCCGAACGAACTCGATCAGCGCTCCGCCGTACTGCTGAAATCCGGCACGCTGCCGGCTGCGCTCCCGAGCCCCGACACGGCGCCGGCGGGCCCCGATTGAACGCGTTTCAATTTGTCAGCTCACGCCGCGCTTGACACGAAGAAATGTCGTGTTAGCCTTTCAGGCACGACATTTCTTCGTACTTGGAGGTGACCCTGATGTCCGATATCTTTCCGCCTCTTGGCTCCGATCGGCCAATCCCCGAGATGTTGCGCAAACTGCGCGAGCGCAGCAACCGCACGCAGAGCCAAATGGCTACCTTGCTGAATCTGACCGAACGGCAGTATCAACGATTCGAAGCCGGCGATAGCGAAATGCCGCTCGCGACCTGGGAACTGCTGCTGCGCGTATGGGGCGCACGCCATCCGATTGATTTCATGCAGGTCGTGGATGGCCCGACGCGGGGTTGGGACACGCTGCGCGACGCCGAGCGTGACACGATCCAGCCCGGCGACGTGGTCACTCTGCAGCCGATGGTTGGACCGTTGGTTCGGGCGACCGTGACTCCGGATCTTGGCCGCGAGCGGCACCACGACCCGGACATTTACGGGGCGCAAATTGCCGAGTTCGTCGGTGCCGACGACGTCGGCGACCGCTATCAGGGTTTCCGGATCGGTGAGCATGTGACTTTCGCGTTCGCGAACGTGATTCATGTCGAGCAGCGCGTGCCGCACAACCGTGACAACGTTGGCCTGCAGCTGCGCCTGGCTGCCGCGCTGCGGATCGGCCTTCGCAATGCCGGCGAGCTGCACTTCCCGGGGCTGACGAAGTCCACGGACCCCATCGTCGGCTACATCTTGCGGCCCGAGAAATGGCCGGTCATCAAGCAGCAACTCGACGCGGCGCAGATTCCGCACGTGTGGCGTCGCCTGGCGCACGGGTGTCAGGAAGTACGCGAACACGGTGCCGACTGGCCCACGCCGTAATCCGCCGGCCTATCCATCCGGAAACGAAGACCAGATGACCCATCCGAACTTCACCCTTTGCCTCAGCGCCGCGCGGATTGACCAAACGCGTCGCGGCGGCGCTCGCAACTTCAACGGAGCCCTCTGATGCGCAAGGAATACGAACTGCAGACCGACGTGCTCGCGACGATCGTTGCCGCCGTGCCGGTGACACCGAAGCATGCCCAGTTGCTGACCGCATTCGCGACTCGCACCGACTATCGCGGCGCGCGCTACGCGGTCACCCGCGACGAGTTCTCTGAACGGCCGGCCCGCGTGATCGATGCCGACGGGCGTGAGATCGCAGCCGACTATCACGCGTGGATCGACGCGGAGCTCGACGCCCACGGCGGCTCGGTGCAGGACGTGTTGCTTTCACACCGGGATGCCGGTTATCAGCTGGTCGAGGTCCAGCCGCTGTTGCACTACTTCGTGTACGACCGCGGCGGCGACCAGGACAATTTCGTGCAGCTCGAGATCTGGGAAGAGCGGGAATTCGTCGAGCGCGAGGTGTTTCCCCGCACCACGCCGTGGCGGCTGCCGGATGTGCATGAATTGCGTTCCGGCTGGCACGACATGCCGGTCGCACGGTTCGAGCGGCGCCCGCTCGGTTCGCCGCGCTATCGGCTCGAGGCGGTGATCGACATGAAGCACTTTGCGGCACTAGCCGAGGCGACCTATAACGAGCGCCGGCAGCGCGACGGCGATCGGCAATTGGTCGAGCGGAACGTCGACACGGGCGAATCGCGGGTGATCAGTGTGCGCGAGCTCACGCCCGGATACGACCATCAACAATGGCGCGGCCGCCGCTTCTTCGACGACTGGGCTGCGTCAAGCGCCGGCCAGTCGGGCGAGCGTATCTGTCAGCGGTGGATCTTCAGCACCGAGGACTATACCGATCCGCGTACCGGCCGCGCGATTGATTTCATACCGCGCTGGACCCACACGCGCAAGATCGCCGCGCTGAAGAACACCGCGAAGCTGGACGTGTACAGCCTGTATGGGAAGCTGACGCAGTTCGACAAGCGCATCGGCCATCGCTTCGCCTGGTACTTCTACGGTCTGCACGGCAACCTGATCCTGAGCGGGCAGATGGAGCGCGTGCTCGAGGCGGCCGAGGCGGGCCTGATCGTGCTGCCCGAACATGACTACCAGGTTCTGCGGCGCTGGGGCGACGATCAATACGGATTTTGACGCTCAACAGCCCGACCGCCGGCCACACCACAACCCCGACGAGACCTTTGATGACCAGCCTGACTTACGAACAAATCACGAAACGGGCCGAGCGCGAGATCCGCGACGCAATGCAACGTGCAGCTGCGTGCCAGATTGGCACCTACAGCCTAGGGCTCGCAGTAGGCGAGGCCCGTGGCGCACTCATGCTGTGGGACGCGCTCGTCGCATCGCTCGACTCGACGCCGGCGGCCGACGTTCGCGCGGATCGCGCGCGCTTCGAAGCGCTGGCCTATGCGAAGCGCTCGGCGACCGCCTGATCATGATGAAAAAGACGATCCAGGCGCTGGCGGCCCAGCACAAAGAGATTCAGGCGAAGAAAGCCGCGCTCCACAAAAAGGCGATGCAGTTGGGGGCCGATCTGAACGCCGCGTTCGGCGAAGGCCAGATCTACGCCAGCAGCGATGACACCATGCTGGAATTCGATGCGCCGGGTGAGGGCATCTATGGGCGTCTGTGCTACGACGGTGAGGAACTCCGGGCGCTCTACCGTCATACCGATGACGATATGCAAGACCAGGCGATGGGGACCGCCGACGACGAACGCAGTTACCGGTCTAAGCCGCTGGCCAACTGTTCTCAAACGTGGCTCAATCGGTTGTTGGCGCCCGAGCAGCTGCAATCGCTGTTAGCCAACCTCGGGGCCGAATTGAACAAGCGGCAGGGCCAAGTCGACCAGTCGCACGCGGCGCTCGATAGCATTCTTGAGGCGGATTCGGGTGAAATCGAATCCGAGATGACCACGAGCCTGGCGGCGCTCAACAATGAAGCCGTCACCAAGAACTGGCAAGCGGCCCTTGACGCCACGCATCAGGACACAGCGGACGCGCTCACGCGTGCCATCACGATGCTGGAGTCGGTCTGTAGCGCGATCCTGACCGAACGCGGTGTTCCGCTGCCCAAGGATAAGTCGCTGTCGCCGCTGCTCAAAGCATGCATTGACAACCTTGGCCTGCCCGATCTGCCGCAACTAGTGCCCGACCTGAAGCAGCTGCTCGGTGGCGTGGCGTCGATCTGCGGAGGCGCGGCCAAACTGCGCACGCACTTCGGTACCGCGCACGGAGCGACCAGCCACTTTGCGCCGCTCGATGCCGCGTTCGGCGTGCTGTCGAAGAACACCTGCGCGGCCGCAGCGATTTTCCTGATCGATCGGCACAAACATGGCGGCGACCTTGCGCCGCCGATGACCGAGCAATGACGTACCCCGAGATCCGACACGTTCGCCATTACATCGTCAGCAACAGCCTGATGATGCCGCTGGACGAACACGACCGGAACGCTATCGCGTGGTTCCGCGATGGCGTAGACGCGGTCCTCACGGCGGTTTGCAATGGCAAAACTGCGGTCCGCGATGCGGATGGCTTCACTCCGCTCGACCGACTTCAGGCGGCTTTTGCCGGTACGTACGTCTTGTTGAATGACAGCGAGCTTCGCGATTTGCTGCACGCGCAATGGAACTGGTTAATCGCCAAAGGGGTGCTCGCATGACGGATCTTCAAACCGCCCTCGAGGCGCTACGTACCGCGCTTGGCAATGCGACGGCGCGGCAGTTCGTCGACGCGCTTCCCATAAATGGTTACGCGGATCGTCTGCCCGGCTGGTCGCCGCGCCGGAATCACTGCCATGAGCAAGTGATGCTTTGGCTGTTGCTTCATCCCGCCGATCGGGCGGTGCGCGGGTGGATGCCGGAATGCCAACTGGGTCACGAAGTGCGGTTCGCCGCGCACTCGCTCGTGCGCACGGCGGGCGGCCACCTGATCGACGTGGCCTTCCCGACGCCAGCGGTCGAGCGCCCCTTCATTGAACACCCGCCGGCGGCCGGCGACTTTTTTGCGCTGATTCACGGCGACCCGCCGATGCACCTCATCGACGTACCTGATCCCGACTGGAGTTAAATTCATGCCCGGCACAACCTCTAAAAAGTTTTTCGCCCCACCGGCGCCCGTGTGCGTAGACGGGATCGTGTTCTACGTGGCGCTGCGCGATGATCGGTGGATCGAGACGATCGGCGTCCCGTTCAAGCATCGCGGTCGCACGTGGGCCGTCCATCGATCGACGCTCATCGAGCCGGAATGGCCGACGCTCTTCTCGGTCTCGGACGTTGAGACCGGTCAGCGGGTTGGGCGCCTCGAAGAGGAGTCCATCGACGCGGCGCGTGCCGCCGCGATCGCGAAGATCGATTCCATCACGCAGGACGTATGGGACAAGACTTTCAAGCCGCGTCGCCGCACGCGTGTGGCGGTCGCCTGAACGATGTCGAATCAACCTCAGCAGCTGACGCTTCCGCCGCTGCGCACCTACAGCCGCACCGAATTCACGGCGCTGCGCGCGCGCGTGAAGGGCTTGTCGATCGCAACGATCGCGCGCCTCTACTTCGACAGCGAGACCACCGAGACGCTCGAGGTCGAGCGCCTGTTACGCACGATGCGCGACGACCTGGTCGAGCGCGCGCTGCAAGAGGGATCGGCGGCACTCGTCTCGCACCTGCAGCGTCGATCGCGAAGCATGGCGAGCCGCGCCTGACGCCCGTCTCCCTGCAGATGATCGAGCAGGTGGCCAGTTCATGGGCGGCCGCGGCGCCGGTGGCGGATCACCCGGTCGGCCGCTGGTTTCGGCCCCTGGTGGCGCAGCGGCTGGCCGGCGAAGGCGTCCAGACACTCGGCGAGCTCGTCGCTTTCTGCAACCGACGCGGCGGCAGCTGGTGGCGATCGGTGCCCCGCATTGGCGCCGGCCGGGCGAGAGTGCTCGTCGCGTGGCTGCGTCGGCACGCCGAGACGATCGGCGTGTCAGTCGACGACGACATCGACACGGTCGAACCGCTGGCCGTTGCGGCGCAGGCTGTCGAACCAGTACGCGGTCAGCTCGTGCCGCTCGAGCGGATGGCCGTGCCGCACCCGTTGTCGGGCGCCACCGGCGCCAACCGCTCGCCGCTGTTCCCGTACATTCAGGCGCGGCACGATCTCGCGGCGGTGCGCGCCTATCTGAGCCGCTACGCCGGTCAGGACGCGACGCAGCGCGCATACCGGCGCGAGCTCGAGCGACTCCTACTGTGGGCGGTCGTTGAGCGCGGCGTCGCGTTGTCGGCACTTCTGGTGGACGATTGCGAGGCATACAAGGCGTTCCTCGCCGCGCCGTCGGCCGCATTTACCGGCCCACCCGCGTCTCGGGCCTCGGGCCGGTGGCGGCCATTTGCCCCCGGCGGCCTGTCGCTTGACAGCCAGTTGTACGCGGTGCGTGCGATCCGCGCGGCCTTCGAGTGGCTCGTCAAGGTGCGGTATCTCGCGGGCAATCCGTGGATGGCCGTGGTCGACCCGAAACCTGTGAAGCGCGCCAAGCGCCTGCAGGTCGGCCGAGCCTTGCCGTTCGATTTATGGACGAAGGCGCGGGCTGTCCTGGCCGATTGGAGCGAGGGATCCGGACCGGACGTATCGCGCTGGCGTGCCGCGCGCGCTGCTGCTGCTGATGGGGGACGCGGGGCTGCGTATCGCCGAAGCGGTGGCGGCCAGCCGCGATGCCCTGGAGTGGCACCCGGCCGACGGCGACATTCCGGCGACCTGGGAGCTGCGCGTCGTCGGCAAGCGGCGCAAGGAACGATTCGTGCCGATCAGCGCGACGTGCGTCGACGCGCTGCGCGCCCACTGGCAGGATCGAGGATTGGAGTTCGACGCTGGCGACGGCGGGGCGCCGCCGGGCATAGCCTTGGTGGCGCCGCTGGTGATTCCCAACACCCCGCGTGCGCGCGAGAAATTCGTGCGCGAGGGCGGCGACGGCCAGCCGATGACCGCGACGGCCGGATACTCGGTGCGCGGCGCGCGCGGATTGGTGCAGTGGGCGATCGAACGACTGCTCGAGAAGATGCCCGGCCTCAGCGAGCCGGAGCGCCGGCGGCTGGCCAACCTGTCGCCCCACGCTTTCCGCCACACATTTGGCACGCAGTCGGTAGCCACCGACGTGCCGCTTGACGTCGTCCAGCAGCTGCTCGGTCACGCGTCGCTCCAGACGACGTCCGTCTACGTGACGGCCGAGGAGAAGCGCCGCCGAGCGGAAATCGCGAAATACCACGCGCGCCTCGTGCAGTCACAATAGCGGCAACCTGGGTGTTGAGCTGCACGCTATTCGTTAGGCGTAGACCAAATTAAAGTTGTCACCGTTTGCGAAGTAAAAATGTCACTTCGCCGCCTCGCGCCTGCGATGAAGGGCGAAACCGTCGTGAATTCATGAGGTTGCACGTCGTGAATTAAAGTTGTCACCGGCCACGGGGTTGCGAAGACCGGTGTCAACTCCCGCGCGGCGCCGTTGTAGCGCTATCAGCCCCTGTCGCGCGTCGTGCGCAAACGGAGTTTGAGCAGGCAATCGTGCCGTAGTGATAAGAAGGCTTGAACTAAACCGCTGACGCGGTAGGGGTAGTGATTCAGCGTCACCGCACGATCAAAGGTGCGACGCTTCTCGAATGTGGCACCGGCAGCAGCGGGCTGCCCGGTCCGATTCGAGGAGACCCACCATGACAGCATTACGTCGACGCATGATCGAGGATATGCGCGTGCGCAACCTCGCGGCCAATACCCAGCGGGTGTACGTCCAGTACGTGCGCGCCTTCGCGCGACATTTCGGACGCTCGCCCGAGCAGCTCGGCCCGGAGGAGATTCGAGCCTGGCAGGTGCATCTGGTCGAAGCCGGGCGCGCCGGCAGCACTCTGATGGTCGCGACCGCCGCGTTGCGCTTTCTCTACAACATCACCCTCAGGCGCGGTTGGACGATCGACGAGATCGCCACCTCGAAGGTACCGCGCACGTTGCCGGTCATTCTCAGCCCGGACGAAGTGATGCGCTTCTTCGAGTCGATCCCTAGCGTCAAGTACCGCGCGATCCTGATGACTGCCTACGCCGGCGGACTACGGATCTCGGAGGCGACCCACCTGACGGTCAGCGACATCGACAGCCAGCGCATGGTGCTGCGCGTTGCCCAGGGTAAAGGGCAGGCTGACCGCTACGTGATGCTGTCGCCGCGGCTGCTCGAGATCCTGCGCGAGTACTGGCGCCTTGGTCGTCCTGAACACTGGCTGTTCCCCGGCCGCTTGCCGGATCAGCCGATCGGTTCCGCCATATTGTGGCGAGTCTGCCAGAAGGCTCGCCAACGCGCCGGCATCAGCAAGCCCATCACGCCGCACTCGCTGCGCCACGCGTTTGCCACGCACCTACTCGAATCCGGCACCGACGTGCGAACCATCCAATTGCTGCTCGGTCATCGCAGCCTCGCCACCACATCACGCTATTTGAAGGTCGCGACCAGCACGGTGTGCGCGACCGCCAGCCCATTCGACCGACTGCCTCAGCCAGCCGCCCCGTTCACGCCACCCGAGTCCTCGTCCGCCAGCGATTGAGCGGCGATCATGTCGCCCCGGCTGGAGCTCGCGGACATCCTGCGCCGCCATGGCCCGATCTATCGGCACCAGCATGCCGATGCGCTCAATCGCGCGCAGTATCGCGTCATGCGTGCCATCGAGCAATGCCGGACCGCGGCGCTCGGCGGGCATCTCGAGCAGTGCGACACCTGCGGCCATCAGCGCATAGCCTACAACTCGTGCCGCAACCGGCACTGCCCGAAGTGTCAGTCGCTCGCCCGCGCGCGATGGCTCGACGACCGTCACGCCGGCCTCCTGCCGGTGCCGTACTTCCACGTGGTGTTCACGCTGCCCGAATCGGTCGCCGCGATGGCCTTCCAGAACAAGCGCGTCGTCTACGAGATCCTGTTCCAGGCCACCGCCGAAACGCTGCAGACGATCGCCGCCGATCCGCGCCATCTCGGCGCCGCAATCGGCTTCATCGCGATCCTGCATACCTGGGGGCAGAACCTGGTCCATCACCCGCACCTGCACTGCGTGGTGCCGGGCGGCGGCCTGTCGCCGGACGGGCAACGCTGGGTCGCCTGCCGCCCCGGCTTCTTCCTGCCCGTGCGCGTGCTCTCGCGACTGTTCCGCCGGCTGTTTCTCGCGCGCCTGCAGCAGGCCTTCGAGGGCGGCGCCTTGCAGTTCTGCGCGTCGCTCGCGCTGCTGGCCGAGCCGGGCGCATTCGCCCGCGCGCTGGCCGACGCGCGTCGAACCGACTGGGTCGTCTATGCCAAGGCCCCGTTCGGCGGCCCGCAACAAGTGCTCGACTATCTGGGCCGTTACACGCATCGCGTCGCGATCGCCAATCACCGCCTGCTCGCGTGCGACGATACGCACGTGACGTTTCGGTGGAAGGACTATCGCCGACCGGACAAGCCACGCGTGATGCGCCTGCCCGTGCAGGAATTCATCCGGCGCTTCCTGCAGCATGTGCTGCCGCGCGGACTCCAGCGCATCCGCCACTATGGACTGCTCAGCAATCGCCTGCGCGAAGCGCGACTGGCCACCTGTCGCCGGCTTCTCGATGCCGAATCGCCGCCGCGCGACGCTTACTCGCCACCGGCCGACTATCGCGACCACTACGAGGCGCTGACCGGCCGCTCGTTGCGCGTGTGTCCGGCTTGTTCCCAGGGGCGCATGTTCGACATCACGCGCTGGCTGCCGAGCACCTCACCACGAGCGCCGCCGGCGCAGGCGGCCGCATGAAACTCGCGCTGCCTCACGCTGCCCACCGTGTCCGCGCCGTCTCGGCGAACACGGCAAGCCTGCTCGTGCCACACGCATCCGTCCGACCGCGTCGCCGCTCACGTTCACCGAGCGATCTCGTCAAACACGTTGCGCGGCCAGCCAACGCGCACGCAATTCCCCGCATACCACCAGCTCGAACATCGCCACTGGCGAGATCACCTGCAGCCGCAACGATTCAATGCCCATAGTCGTCACCGCCTGCGGAGCGGTTTAGCTCAAAGAATTTTTTACGAAGCGGAAACGGCCTCGTCCGCCGCGCCTGGGCCAGCTCAGTGCGCCGTCTCCGCTCCGCAAAAAATCCTCTGCCTTATCTGGCCAGCATCACACGCAGCCTGACGCAACCCGTCCGTCTTGTGCTCGTTCGTTCGCGCCACGCCCCCGCCACGGGCTTCGGAATCGGCACTTGTCCTGCTCGTGACGAAGCGCTGCAAGCGCTCCGCGCGCGGAATTGCTCCGCGCCGTCTTGGTAAACGGCCAGCCGTAAAAGCATCCAGCGAAATATGACGATCCGTCGTCCGGTCAATCGTGCTCCGGTCGAGGTGCTGGCCCAAAGTGGCTGACTGGCAAAAAACCCGGACGACTATCCGATCCGACCGCGGCGAAGCTCGTGTCTGCAACGGAAACGGACATTATCCAGCGAACTGCCTGAGCCGGGTACCGGCCCGCAAGGCACCGGCTTAATTCGCGTTCCACCGCGGTGCGTCGGAGCGGTTACTGATACGACAGCGTAAAAGTTGCCTTCGCATCTGCTTCGCCACCTTTGACATGATCGCCGGTCTGAATGTATCTCACACTCCACGCAGGGTCCATTTCGCCCCCCCGATCCGGGTGATACCAACCCATAGGCACACTCTGATTCAATGGGATGGGGTCCTGATTTTGCCACCGGGTAATTTGCACGCCCACTCCCGACGCCCCGCCCGGGTTGGACAACGACAGCGTACCATTCCCCAAGTCGGACGATCCACCCGCAGGAGCAAACTGATATTGCAGCTTGGGAATCCCCGCAGGACACGTCATTTTTAATTGAAGCGTTTTCTGCGCCGAGGTATCGCCTACTCTCTTGAACCCAGACAATGAGATATCGTCGCCCATGTTCACTCGAACATCGCTTGTCTCTATTTTGCAGGTATATTGTGTGACATTGATCTGGGTTGGCTTCCCAAGAAAAACATACCTCGTCGTAACAACTTCGCCTTCACTTCCGCTTGCGGGGCTCATAAGACCATATTCGGCAGCCATGGGCATTGGAGTTCCGCCTTGACGAATATCCCCAGTACGAACTAAGGCCCCATAAATGACCGTGCGTAGTGAATCCCCGCTTTTTGCTGGCAAATACTCTGTGATTGGCTGGTGCAGCGTTGGTGTTGCTGCCCCCCAGTGCCATGCGCCGCCATTCAATTGAATGCCCATCCCCATTGCAAGGCCAACCCCATCAACCGAAGTTTTGAATACGTCGTATTTCAGTCCATGCGGCCCTTGAACTGTCGAGATGACCAGGGGTGGAGCCGCAGCAATCCCGACGGCATGCTCCGTGCGGCTATTTCCGTGAATTTCAGGAGCATTGACCGAAATCCATCCGCTCGTCAACACTTCCCCTATCTTGCCATTTTGATAAACGCTCAGTGTGGCCGGGAATGGGAATGGCGCAGTTTCACCTGCGAATACCGGCCAAGAGGTGAGCGCCGCCACCAATATAAAGCATCGAACTATATTATTCATGAGAATGTGCGAATAATGCGCGGCCGAGGAGCCAAGAATTTATGCCGGTTATATCGACTCCCTGTTCGGCCAAAAATCACTGACCCCAAGAGCGTGCACTACCCGTCGATTTCAAGAGGCAACCAATATGCTGATGAAAGCAATTGTCGCAAAATACTGGACTTTATAAAATAGGACATCGACCATTCTCGACGGGAATAGTCCGAGTCAAGGTTAAACAAGGTAAAATGTTTCTCGACCGGGATGTAATGTCGTGCGCGTCGTTGCTCATGGCGGGCAGCTCTACCTTGCACACCGTATACGTTGAGCTGTACGGGTTGTGCGGGTGGCACAGAAAGTGATTCAGACAGTGATCACGCACAAAGGAACGGTGGAGTTGCCCCTGTAATACCGGACACAGCATCACACTAAGGTTGCTGAATCCATCGAGCGCCGGAACTCGCGAGGCGAGCGGTATTTCAGCGCGCTATGGGGATGCTTCTCGTTGTAATGCTCGAACGCGATGGCCAGGTTGCGTGCAGCAGTCGCTGCGTCCGGCTTCGGCATGAAGGCAACGTAGTCGCGCTTCATCGTCTTCACGAAGCTCTCGGCCATCCCGTTACTTTGCGGGCTGCACACCGGCGTGGTCAATGGCTTCAGGCCGATGGCCACTGCGAACCGGCGCGTGTCGTCGGCCGTGTAGCCCGAGCCGTTGTCGCTCAGCCACTCGATTTCGGACGGTGTATGCAGTTCGTTGCCAAACCGATTTTCCACTGCAGCCAGCATCACGTCGCGCACGATGTCGCCGCTGTGGCCTGCTGTCGTAGCCGCCCAGCTCATCGCTTCGCGGTCGCAGCAGTCCAGCGCAAACGTCACGCGCAGCGGCTCGCCGTTGTCACAGCGAAACTCAAATCCATCGGAACACCATCGCTGGTTGCTGCGCGCTACGGCCACCTTGCCGTCGTGTCGACGTTTGGGGCGAGGCGGAATCGGCCGACGCTGCATCAGCAACCCGTGCGTGCGCATGACGCGATAGATGCGCTTGGCATTGAACGGCGCCAGCCCAACCGCGACGCGCTCGTTGCGCAATATGCCCCAAACCCGGCGATTGCCATAGCTGGGCAAATCGCCGATGACCCGGCGGATCTCCTCGACCGCGGCCGCGTCATCGGTTTGCCTCGATTGCCGGCCATCGCGCCACATCGCCGGACGCGACAGTCGTGCCGATACGTTAGAGCGCGACACGCCGAGAACTTCACAAACCAGTTTCACTGGTCGTCCTCCGGCAGCGAGGGCGAGTGCGCTATCCATTTTTTTGCTCGGCCGTACTCGACTGCTTCGCGGAGAATCTCGTTCTCCATGGTCTTCTTGCCGAGCATCCGTTGCAGCTCGCGAATCTGCTTAAGCGCATCAGCCAATTCCGATGCCGGAACCACTTCCTCGCCAGCCTTGACCGCTGACAGGCTCCCGTCCTGGTACAGCTTGCGCCAGTGGAACAGCTGGTTCGGATTCACGCCGTGCTGGCGTGCGACCATCGAAACCGATTTCCCCGGCTCGAAACTCTCGCGAACCATCGCCAGCTTCTGCTCCGCCGTCCAGCGCCGCCGGCGCTCCGGGCCCGTCAACACTTCCATCACTTCCTGCCTAGTGTTAGTCAAAAACACAGTCTTATGCCTACCCGTTATTGTAAGTGGGTGACTGTGTCCGGCGTTTCAGGGGGCTGCTCCAAACGGCCACGTGTTCTGCGCGTTGGCGATGGGGGCATCCCGGTGCGACCTGAGGTCGAGCTGAAATGACATAGCCGACGCGGGGACAGCGTAGCCGCTGGGCGTTAAAATTGCTTGAACCGATGTTCAACGTGATCGGGCAATTTTTTGGACAACGGCGGATCAACCCAAGTGCCGTTCGTAGTATCGCCGCGTAAACGCAATGCGATGCTTCGTCCTCATCGGCCTCGCCCGATCGGGCGACCAGCCGTCTCCGCCGTAGCTCCCTCCGCAGGACGCGCAGCGATACGGAGACTCGAGCAAGAGGACGTTCACCCTATACGGCGCCGCATAACCGCAGCGCCGGCACGCCCATTCCAGTAGCCGATAATGCGCCGGGCAACTGTCGATTGTCAGCATCTGGTGCAGCACGCTGTGGTAGCCGCGGGCGATACAACTGCGGCAGTAACGAAACAACGGACTGTATCGGCGCCGCTGACTCGGATGCAGGAGCGCGATCTCCAACGGCGCAGACGGAATGCCGAGCGTGCGGCGCAGGCGATCAAGATTGACAGCGCCCAGCGTTGGCGAGACACCCTCGTCGGGATCGATGTCCGGTCCCATTAGCCGCGCCACGACGGTTCCCGGGAGCGCATTCACCGTCTCGAACTTCCACAGAATCGATACAAGCGACTCGCACGGATCGAGCCAGCGCTTGTCAAAAATATACCCGAGTGCCGGCGTCAGACGCTGCTCGTCGAGCGTCAGAATCGGAAAATTGAGCGCGCTCTCGTCCGCCGGCCGATTACATGGTGGCGAGGACGCGGCCGGTTGCATGGCGCGACTGGACGTAGCCGGAATGGTGTACGGCGTGGGCCCACAGCGTTGCATCGGGGCAGTAGCCCGGGGCATCCAGGAGTTCGCTGTCCTTCAGGACGATCTCGGCCGCGCGCACGAACGACTCCATCGGGATTTCGAGCCGACCCGGCAGACTCGCGCGGTGATGCGCATCCTCGAACGCCTGCCACATCACAGCCGCGTCGTCGGCCAGCCGATACCCGGCGTCGAACGCCTGCGGCAAATGGAAGCGCGTGAAATTCCACTCGCTGCCTTCGGGATACGCCGTCACATCGTAGCCGTTCAAGCTCGTGGCCACGTCGTCCACATTGCGAATCCCGTAGAACGCCAGTTCCTCGACCATCAGCCGCGCGACGATCTGCGTCTTGCCGGCGATCTGCAGCGCGGTTTTCTGCGCGAGAATTTCCTGCTGGCCGACCAGGAACGTAAAGAGCTTGATCTGTTGCCGATCAAGCGCATCGTGCACGTCGCGCAGCCACTCGTATTCGTTGTCGTTGTAGCGCTGCGCTTCGTCGCAGAACAGCAGCACGGTTCCGCTTCCGGCGCGGGCGGCTGCCTCGCGAATGCGCAGCGTCAGGCGCATCCGCTTGGTCGAGTTGGTGCCGGCATTGGGCGTGTGATCGCCGACGGCCTCCAGCAGGTTCACGAAGAACGGCCCTTCGGCGTGAGAGGGCTTGTGCTCGCACTGCGCGTGGTAGCTGGTCAACTTCGGCATGTTCCTGGCCAGCAGGAGCCGCACGTATTCGATCGCGCGGGTCTTGCCGAGGCGGGGAAAGCCGTAGATAAGCGCGCCCATGATCCGGTAGCGCAGGCACTTCATGACGAGCTCGTAGAGTGCTTCGATCGCGGGCGTCGCAATCCGGTAGTTGCCGGTCGCGAGCGGATGCAGCGACGGATCGATGGGACGTGGAATCTCGACGGACATGATGCCCTCCTGATGGAAACGGTGGATCAACCTACCTGGCCGGTGCCGATCGCGAGCTTGCGGGGACGCGGCCGCACAGGTGCGGTTTCCCGCGGAACCACGTCGGACACGGTGGTCGACGCGGGCGCAGACGCCGCCGTTGACGCGGGGCCCGGCGGCGTACGGACGATCGGAGCGGTGGCCAGGATGCGGGTTGCCTGCACGAGATCGGATGCGGCCCGGCGGATTTTGCCGGCCTGCGCGAATTTGGCGCGCACGTACGTCTCGATCGCGCTGGCGTCCAGAGACGCCCGCAGACGCTTGCGGCCTTGCAGCTTGCGAATTTCCTGGCGCAACGTCAGGTTGTGCGGCACGACGCCCCATGCGCCCTGCGCATCGAGCACACCCAATTCAGTACCGTCCAGCAGGAACGCACGGACGCTTCTCAGATCATCTGCGTTCAGATAGACGAGCAGCAGCTTGCCGATCAAGCCGGTGCTGCAGGCTAGAACTGGATTCGTGTACCGGACGCCGTGGAGATTGATGTGCGGGCGAGCGCCTTGATCCAGATACGCGTGAACGCGACAGCGTTTCGCCGATTGCATCAGGCAGAGCGTGCGGCGCCGAGGCTCCGGCAACCAATTTACGAGCGCGTGCTTGCCGCGGACGAAGTACTCCATCGCCTCGAGCGGCGAGACGTTGCTCAGGCCCGAATGGGGCGTGCCGTTGTAACTCGCGATCGCGTATTCAATCAACTCCTCCAGTTCGTCGAAGGACACGAACAGGCGCAGATTGCCTTTCGGGTCCGACAATGCGCGACGCAGGTCGCGCGGATGACTCCCCGTGTAGCCGGGCAAGTGCGATGACAGTCGGTTGGCGATCGTCCCGAAGAATCGCTCGATGTAGGGGCGCTCGTCCGGACTGTGCTTCGGGCCCGCAGTGACTTGACAGCCGACGAACTCGCACAAGGCAGCTAGCGTATCGATGGCGAGATTCGCCTTCGCGTTATCGAGCTTGATGTGTTCCCACGTCACGTAGGCCAGTTCCGGCAGCCGCTGGGATGGGTACCCATCCATGGGACCGTAGCCGAGCTCGGGAATCGTGAAACTGCGCGTCCGGTGCGGCTCGAGCGCGGCTTCGACGGCCTTGATGACGTCGTAGCGGCTATATTCGCGCGCGAGCACGAGGTGATATCCGAGTACGGCGCGGGTGCAGACGTCGATGATCACGAGCAACCAGACGCGCTCGATCTCGAACTCGTGGGTAAAGCCGAGCGGATCGTGCATCACGACCTTGAGCCGGATATCAAGTCGGTGACCATCGAACTCGACGATCTGAAACGGACGCATCGCGGCTGCAGCGGCCAGCTCGTCATTGCGCGGCAAGCCTTTCAGGTGCGTGGCGCCGGCGGCCCGCGCGGCGGCACCGAAGCCGCGCAGCAGTTCTGCTTTCACGTGGGCCGAGAGCGATCGAATCGCGTGACTTGCCGTATTGAACGGATAGTCGGCCGCAACGAGGCCGCACGCGCGGCATTGCTGCAGAAAGCCCGTATGCAGTCCCTGCAGGCCGCGCAATCGCGTGCGCAGTTCGCCCCCGGTACGAATCTCCACCAACGCTATGCGGTGCTGCTTGATCTGTAGCTGCAGCCATCCCGCGAGGGCGGGGAAACGCTCGAAAAGTTGCGACAGTGCGCCGACGGCGCCACGGCTGCCGCGCTCGCCGCTCAGTTTCACCGGACTCATGCGAACGTAATCGGAAACGCGCGCGTACGCGATCAGCGCGCGAAAGCCGTAGATGCGTCCGTCCGGATGGGCAGTTAGCGCCCGCTCGAGCAAGCGGTAGAGTTGCCGGCGGTTGACGCCCGTGGTCTGCTCGATTTCCTTGATGGTCGCGCCACGCACGTACTGCTCGATTGCCTTCGTGCGCGTGCCGATGGATTCGCGCTGGGTGGCATCAAACTCCGTCCACGCGATGGTTGGCCAGGTCGACAGATCCAGCGTCTGGAATTCCGGTTTGCGTCGTGTCATCCTGCCGCTCCGGTCGCGGCGAAGCGCGTCAGTAGCGACAGGGGTTCGGTGCGCAGGTCGATCGAGTCGATGTGTCCCGCATGCAAAAGACCAAAGACGGTGGCCCGCACCAGCATCGGATCACCCACCGAGAACTCTCGCTCGATCTCGAGCAAGGTATGCGGTATCGTCACGAAAGTTTCAACGGCATGCAGGAGCGACGACGAAACCAGTCCACGTGCCGCGACCAGACACGGCAGCATCTGCCGCCAGTTGTTGATCCATACGTGCGCGGCGGCCAGGTCGGTCGACGTCACCGATCGAATCGGAATGTCGTCCAGTTCCACCACTTGCGGCGATTCGCGAGGAACGTTCACGCCCGAATCAGAGAGGATGACTATTTCTTGGCGATCGGCGTAGCGGACCCAGAAGTCAGCGAGGTGGCGTTGTCCGTCGATGAGCACGTAACCCGGCCGCTCACAAAAGGTTCGAGCTGAACCGCCCCGGATTTTGTGGAGGCTCCAACTCTTGAGAGAATGGAGCCATGAACAAGAAGGTAACCAAGTTTTCCCCGGAAGTCCGAGAGCGCGCGGTGCGCCTGGTGCGCGAGCAGCGTAGCG
>Ga0268257_1001398_pt1 | contig 20886 bp, 17 predicted proteins | sample AgamicAtPrz_FD_200249 | JGI IMG/M metagenome (GOLD analysis project Ga0268257, IMG submission 200249) | Agave microbial communities from Guanajuato, Mexico - At.P.rz (v2) (version 3) | ecosystem: Host-associated > Plants > Phyllosphere > Phylloplane/Leaf | place: Guanajuato, Mexico | collected... | reverse complement strand
GCTGAAATGGCAGCGCGAACGCCTGGTGACCCGGCTGGAAGAGGCGGAAGTTCAGCTGGAGAATAATCGTCTGGAGCAGGAACTGGTCATGATGGCCCAGCGCGTTGACGTGGCGGAGGAGCTGGATCGCCTCGACGCGCATGTTAAAGAGACCTACAACATCCTGAAGAAGAAGGAAGCGGTCGGCCGTCGCCTCGACTTTATGATGCAGGAGTTTAACCGCGAGTCGAACACCTTAGCCTCTAAATCGATCAATGCAGACATCACCGCTTCAGCCATTGAGCTGAAAGTGCTGATTGAGCAGATGCGCGAGCAGATTCAGAATATCGAATAACATTTCATCTGCCAGCGTCAGCAGCATCTCTGCCTGAGCCCGCAGCAGCGGGCTCAGGCAGCAATCCTTTTAGTAGACTATTTTTTATGTTTTGCAATGTAAGCATTGTGCGTGCAATGATGTACATCTGTGTCTGCTGCTGACCTGTACTGACATATCTGCAGTGTCTTCAGCATTAATCATGATGTTTTATCCGATTGATTTTACTGACTAAAAAGAAACATAACCCTTCCTGCAGCCGGTAATGTTCCGGGTTCCATAAATTCCATCAATCCTAAAGACACTAAAGTTAGCAGAATTCCTAAGGCACTATTTGCTAAAGTGCTGGTCGTAATTACTACAGTTGTACCGCACCGGGAACCATGGACCGACTTCTTAGCGCGTTACATATACTCTACCTATGAAGGTGCTATGAAGAAAACCGGACAATTTCGCTCCACACTGCTGCATCCCCGTTACTGGTTTACCTGGTTCGGTCTGGCCGTGCTCTGGCTGCTGGTGCAGCTTCCCTATCCCGTTCTGATCCGCCTCGGCGCAACTGCGGGTAAGCTTTCGCGTCACTTCCTCAAGCGGCGCGAACGCATCACCCGTCGCAATATTGAACTCTGCTTCCCGCATATTAATGAAGAAGAGAAAGAGGTCATGATTGCCGGTAACTTTGAGTCACTCGGCATGGCGCTGGCAGAAACCGGTATCGCATGGTTCTGGTCAGATGCGCGGGTTCGTCGTCTGTTTGACGTCAGCGGCATTGCTAACCTGCAGAATGCGCAGAATCAGCAGCGCGGCGTTATGGTTATCGGCGTACACTTTATGTCGCTGGAACTGGGTGGCCGCATTACCGGTCTCTGTCAGCCAATGATGGCCATGTATCGTCCGCATAACAATCAGGCGATGGAGTGGGCGCAGACCAGAGGCCGTATGCGTTCCAATAAAGCGATGATTGACCGTCGCGATCTGCGCGGCATGGTGCAGGCGCTGAAGCAGGGCGAAGCCGTCTGGTTTGCACCCGATCAGGATTACGGTCCAAAAGGCAGCGTATTTGCACCGCTGTTTGCGGTAGAGAAAGCCGCCACCACGAACGGCACCTTTGTTCTGTCTCGTCTTGCGCGGCCCGCTATGCTGACGATTGTCCTGATCCGCAATCCGGATAAAACCGGTTATCAGCTCATCATTCAGCCGGAACTGGAAGGCTATCCGCATGAAGATGAAGCCGCTGCCGCTGCCTATATGAACAGAGTGATTGAAAAAGAGATCCTGCGCGCGCCGGAGCAGTACCTGTGGCTGCATCGTCGTTTCAAAACGCGTCCGCCAGGTGAAGCCTCTCTTTACGTCTGATCTGCGCAATAACGGTCCGCATGCATTTCCTCTTTTGTGCGTGCCGACTGCCGCTCCGGTAATCAGAATACACCCGCTGGCAGCATCCGCTGCCGGCTGGCCCGTCCCCCTCACGTAACAGTCATCCTTCTGCCGGCGGCGCGGCTTAACCGACCCTGGAGCAAAAAACCTCTGCTGCACCACACTTTTTCTGTTGCGTCATAGGCAGCCCGGTCAGCTTCCGATAGGGTGAGTTCATTATGAATGACACTGCCTCAGGAGGCATTATGCTGCCCTCACAGACTCTCACGCTTACCGTGCCGCGTAACTGGCTGGATCTGTATGAAACCATCTGGCAACCCACTTGTTTTGCAAAATGGGTAAGCGACCTGAACGGCGCAACGCTGGTGCAGGAGGGACAATACTGGCGGGCAAAGCGCGGAGAGAGTTCGCTGAAACTGCGTTTTACGCCGTATAATCCGTTTGGCGTTATGGACTACTGGACAGATAACGGCAGCGGTAAAGAGCGCTACATGCCAATGCGCGTGATTGCTAATGGCCATGGGGCTGAACTTGTTGCCGTGCTTTACTGCCAGCCTTTTACTTCCGATGCGCACTTTGTGCAGGAAGTGGCGGCCCTGCGCGCCGACATGGAAAGATTACTTTATCTTTTAACTCACTAGAATCAAACGCTTACATAAATCCTGATTTCCCAGCCATCGCTGGGCGCAATTACAAAAAAAACTGCATTTTTTTTGCGCAGTACTCCTTAACTGTTTCGTGGTTTTTTCTCTGATTTCAGCACCGTACCCCCAGCCAGGCTAAAGCGTCGTTAACAGGAAAATTCCTGGCTGACGGCATGACGCCTTCTTGTAAAGGTATTGATATAAAAAGATATTTGTGTCTTTTAGAGGACAGGCGCTGAGATGAATAAGACAATTTCCTGAAAAGATTAATTAGTCAGAAACATCACTGCTTAACTATTTTAATGCATAGTCTGAAACCATTAATTTCTAAAGTTTGTTTATAGGAATTTTCTCATGGTGTTAAATTAAATAAAAAACTGTATAACGTATTCACACACAGCAAGACTTAATAATAAAAACAGGGAAAAACATGGATCGCTCAACTTATCCTTTGTTGTCAGAAAAAGAATTCGTTGAGATTGCCAGACGGATGCTGGCCGGGGATTATAATAATACAAAAGGATTTTATAACGATCTCACGGATTTCCTCCGTACCGGAGGAGATACCGTGCAGACAAAAGAAATAATAAACGCCTGCGGTATTGCGCTATTTTCAGAACACCATTTGCTGCAGTGTATTTATAAATGGCAAAACCTGAAAGGTATCTCAGGATTGCGTCAGGATGTGCTGCACTAAGGTGCAGGGCGTGCCGCTTCTGCTCTGTACAACTCCTTAACTGTGATGGTACATGTACCATAATGAGCATACTGTGGCGATACGTGAAAGAGAGCTGTCCAGCGCCAAATGGTCGCTTCTCTCTTCAGCAAAAATTATTGGCATTGGCGTTTTACAATTGACGCTGCTGGCGCAGACTTTGCAGGCGAATGAATTAAACCTGCTGGTTATCGCCATACTGGCTCTGCTGGTTATCGATACACTTGCCGATCGCGGCTTTAATAATAAAATTATTCGCAAAATAAGCTTTAATAATAGCGAAATGTCCGTTCTTTACTGGGGAAGTATTTTTACCGGATTATTTATTTTTGCAGCATTGTTTATTGGCAGTGACATTTATAGCGCTATAGCGCAGCAGCCGCAGCTTGCGGTTATGCTGGAGATGATGTCGGTAATATTTATTATTATCCCGCAGGGGCAGCACTACCGGGCTATCCTGCAGCGGGAAAAGCAGTTTACGCGTATCGCTTTTATCGAGATCACCTCGGTAGCAGCGGGCCTGGCGGCAACACTCTTTACGGTGTGGCTGATGCCGTCGGCGCTATGCGCGGTCTGGGGATACCTTGCGCTGGTCTCCGTCAGAATGCTGCTCTGTTGCTACTATGGTCGCGCCTGGTTCCAGCCTGCGTACCGTTTTAGCCTGAAAGAATTCGCCAGTGTGCGAGCAAGAAACGGATAATAACAACAAGTCTGTATGGTGGGCTCTGGGCATCTGTCCGATGCGTTCGCGTGCTGGTTAACAGCACGCTTTTTTCTTTTCTGCGCTGCAGGCGATTTAATCGATCCTCGTCCGAAAACAGGCTTGCCCGCATCATATTTTTTTATCACAAATATTGACGCATTTTGTTTTCCCCCTTCCCTGCCTGCCTTTTCCTAATCATCACATTATCTATTCTAATCTGACGCCGTTCAGTTGAAAAAATCTCAATAGTCTCTGTACCGCGGAGGCTTTAGCCTTGCCGGCCAGACTGCTGGAGCCCCCCATGCTATTAACTGTTCTCTACCTTATCGGCATCACCGCTGAAGCGATGACCGGCGCGCTGGCTGCAGGCCGGCGCAAAATGGATCTGTTTGGCGTTATTATCATCGCTTCTGTCACCGCAATCGGAGGCGGCTCGGTGCGCGATATTCTGCTGGGTCACTACCCGCTCGGCTGGGTAAAGCATCCGGAGTACATCATGATTGTTGCGGCGGCAGCGGTGGTCACCACTTTTGTTGCACCGCTGATGAATCACCTGCGTAAAGTGTTTCTGGTACTTGATGCGCTGGGCCTGGTGGTGTTCTCCATTATTGGTGCGCAGGTCGCGCTGGATTCCGGCCACGCGGCGATCATCGCCGCAATTGCTGCGGTCATCACCGGCGTATTTGGCGGCGTGCTGCGCGATATGTTCTGCAACCGCATTCCGCTGGTGTTCCAGAAAGAGCTGTATGCCGGTATCGCCTTCGCGTCTGGCTGGATCTATATCCTGCTGCTGAAAACCTCGCTGGCACATGAAGCGGTGGTCATTATCACCCTGCTGTTCGGTTTTGCTGCCCGCCTGCTCGCCCTGCGTTTCCGTCTCGGCCTGCCGGTCTTCAACTATCCCCATCCTGAACACTGAGGGAGCGGCCGGAATGCCCTGCTGCTGCAGAAACGCGATTAGCTCACGCAGCTGAGGCGTCTGCAGCATGGTGACCAGCCGCTGCGCCAGCACGTCGCCAACCCCCGGCAGCTGCTGCCAATCCGCCCCGGTGCGCGCCAGCAGCGCTTCCCACTGCGTATCCGGCAGGGACGCAAGCGCCTGACGCGGCAGCGGCAGACCCAGCGCCGCGATCCAGCGTCGCAGCGGCTGCTGACGCGTCAGCCTGAAACTGAGCCAGATACGCTGCGCCCGCGCCGGCGATATGCCCTCCGCTGCGGCAATCTGCTCTGGCGTCAGCGTCAGCCATGAAAACAGGTGCGTCAGCGCACCGTGCTGCACCAGGCGCTGCCAGCTGCTGCGCTGCATACCGGCAATATTGAGTACGGTTTTCTGGCTCAGCCCGCTCAGCCGGGAAAGAAACTGCGCACGACAGGCAGGCGTAATATGCAGACAGCTGGTGGCGTGAAAATCATCACTGGCAGGCGGTTCCGGATAGTGGCGTTCTGCTACCCGCCAGATTACCCGCTCCAGACGCGGGATCCCCAGTCCGGCCAGCGTCAGCGTGACCTGATCGCCGGCTATCACATCCAGCGCGCGCCAGCGTGCAACAGAGCCGATGCTGATACGCCGGATGATTTTATCCTCTGCCTGCACCGGCTGCAGGTTCAGCACCACCGCAACTTTCCCGGTGCGGCCAACGGAAAACGTAACGGCACGCACTTCGCTGCTGACTTCGGCAGGCTGATATTTCCATGCGGCGGACCAGCTTCCCTGTCCTGGCTGCCAGTCCCGGCCGGCAGCAGAAGGCGCAGCGTGGATCACCACGCCATCGGTGGCAAACGGCAGCGCAGCGCGAAACCAGCGCTCGCGCCACGCGGCAACCTGTTCTTCATCGCTGACCGGCTGGCTCCACTGCCGGGCAAGATCAAAGCCCCAGCGCGACAGCTGCGTAAGTTTTTCCGTCATCTCCGGTGGGCCGTCCGGCCACGCCCAGATAAACAGCCCGGTGCGTTTCAGCAGCGGACCGATCTCGCGCCGCATCATCGCGCCGGCCACCTGCGCCCGCGCATTGGCTCCGCCATCGCGCGCCTGCTGATGATCGGTCATCTGCAGAAACAGCTCTCCCTGCAGGACGACCTCCGCCAGCGAGGTCTCAATCCGCTGCGGAATAGCCGGAATATGCGCCGCTTTGTCGCGCCACTCCTCACCGCGCACGCCATCGCCACGGCTGATAAGCGACGTCAGCCTGCCGTGACGATAAACCAGCGTAACGGCCACGCCATCGACTTTAGGCTGGACCCAGAGCGCGGATTTATGCTGCATCCAGTAAGCGACTGCCAGCCTGTCGCGCAGCTTGCGCACCCCGGTATGCGCAACCGGATGTGGCGCGCCACGGCTGGCTGGCAGCGCGGTTTCATGTACCGGTTCGTCGGGTACAAAGCAGCGCTGCCACTGCTGCAGCCGGGAAAGCAGACTGTCATAGTCATCATCGCTGACCGGCGACGCCCCCTGCTGGTAGTAAACGTTGTCCCAGTGACGCAGCTGCTCCTGCAGGCGCGTTATCTCCTGCTGCGCCCGTACCGGCGACCAGACAGGGCACAGCGCTTTTCCCCGGCTTTCTGCATTCAGCAGGCAGAGACCTAACCACAGCCATCGTTTCATTGCCGCTCTCCTTTTTGCTGATTGAAGCGTGCGGCGGTGGTCATAGCCAGTAGCCTGCGCAGAGTATGGAATTGCGCTCGCGCACAAATCTGACGTTTTACTCTCTGTTACCGCGTGGTTTGCGCCTGTTCGCAGAAAAGAATTGCCTTACCTGCACGGCAAACGCTGCGTGGCGGCCCTAACCCGTGTATACTGTGCAGGAAATCGACTCCGCTCTTTACTCAATTCAAGATAACCATGGCTCAAGGCACGCTTTATATTGTTTCCGCCCCCAGCGGCGCGGGTAAATCCAGCCTGATTCAGGCGCTGTTAAAGACACAACCGCTCTACGACACGCAGGTGTCGGTATCGCATACCACCCGCGACATGCGGCCTGGCGAAGCGCATGGTGAGCACTACTTTTTTGTTTCCAAAACTGAATTTAAAAGCATGATTGCTGAGGATGCGTTCCTCGAGCATGCCGAAGTGTTTGGCAACTATTACGGTACATCCCGTGCCGCGATTGAGCAGGTTCTGGCCACCGGCGTGGATGTCTTTCTGGATATCGACTGGCAGGGCGCACAGCAGATCCGCAGCAGAATGCCCGCAGCACGCAGTATTTTTGTCCTGCCGCCGTCAACCGAAGAGCTGGATCGCCGTCTGCGTGGCCGTGGTCAGGATAGCGAAGAGGTTATCGCCCGCCGCATGGCGCAGGCCGTGGCGGAAATGAGCCACTATGCTGAATACGATTACCTGATTGTTAATGATGATTTCGATCTGGCGCTGTCCGATCTGAAAACCATTATTCGCGCAGAACGTCTGCGTATGGGACGCCAGAAAGCGCGTCATGATGCTTTAATCAGCAAACTATTGGCAGTCTGAATTCAGTTTCAGTATTATGCCCAGTCATTTCTTCATCATCTGTGGAGTAGCACACCTATGGCACGCGTAACCGTTCAGGACGCAGTAGAGAAAATTGGTAACCGTTTTGACCTGGTGTTGGTCGCTGCACGTCGTGCACGTCAGATGCAGGTAGGCGGCAAAGACCCGCTGGTTCCGGAAGAGAACGATAAAGCCACCGTTATCGCCCTGCGCGAAATCGAAGAAGGCCTGATCACCAACCAGATTCTGGATGTGCGTGATCGTCAGGAACAGCAAGAGCAGGAAGCCGCTGAGTTGCAAGCCGTTACCGCTATCGCTGAAGGTCGTCGTTAACCGCACTCTGCAGGTCAACCTTGTATCTGTTTGAAAGCCTCAATCAGCTGATTGAAAAATACTTGCCTGAGGAGCAAATCAAGCGCCTCAAGCAAGCCTACCTTGTCGCACGTGATGCTCACGAGGGACAGACTCGCTCCAGCGGTGAGCCCTACATCACCCATCCTGTTGCCGTGGCCTGCATTCTGGCCGAGATGAAACTCGACCATGAAACGCTGATGGCCGCGCTGCTTCATGATGTGATCGAAGATACACCTGCCACCTATCAGGACATGGAACAGCTGTTTGGCAAGAGCGTGGCTGAACTGGTGGAAGGCGTATCCAAGCTCGACAAGCTGAAGTTCCGCGACAAGAAAGAAGCGCAGGCTGAAAACTTCCGCAAAATGATCATGGCGATGGTGCAGGATATCCGCGTCATTCTGATCAAGCTGGCTGACCGCACGCACAATATGCGCACGCTGGGCGCCCTGCGTCCGGATAAAAAACGCCGCATTGCGCTGGAGACGCTGGAGATTTACAGCCCGCTGGCGCACCGTCTTGGTATTCATCATCTGAAAACAGAGCTGGAAGAGCTGGGATTTGAAGCGCTCTACCCTAATCGTTTTCGGGTGATCAAAGAGGTGGTCAAAGCGGCGCGCGGTAATCGTAAAGAGATGATTCAGAAGATCCTGTCAGAAATTGACGGGCGTCTGCTGGAGGCGGGCATTCCCTGCCGCGTCAGCGGACGCGAAAAGCATCTTTACTCGATCTACCGCAAAATGCACCTCAAAGAGCAGCGTTTTCACTCGATCATGGATATCTACGCATTCCGCGTGGTGGTGAAAGATCTCGACACCTGCTATCGCGTGCTGGGTCAGATGCACAGCCTGTATAAGCCGCGTCCCGGCCGCGTCAAAGATTATATCGCTATTCCCAAAGCCAACGGCTATCAATCCCTGCACACTTCCATGATTGGCCCGCACGGCGTGCCGGTTGAAGTGCAGATCCGTACCGAAGATATGGATCAAATGGCAGAGATGGGGGTGGCAGCCCACTGGGCCTATAAAGAAGCGGGCGAAAGCGGCACGACCGCACAGATCCGCGCTCAGCGATGGCTGCAGAGCCTGCTGGAGCTGCAGCAAAGCGCCGGCAGCTCGTTTGAATTTATCGAAAGTGTTAAATCCGATCTGTTTCCGGATGAGATCTACGTATTTACGCCGGAAGGCCGCATCGTTGAGCTGCCTGCGGGTGCGACGCCGGTCGATTTCGCCTACGCGGTACACACCGACATTGGCCACGCCTGTGTCGGCGCGCGCGTCGATCGCCAGCCCTATCCGCTGTCACAGCCGCTGACCAGCGGACAGACAATCGAGATTATCACCGCGCCTGGCGCACGCCCGAACGCTGCCTGGCTCAACTTTGTGGTCAGCTCAAAAGCGCGCGCCAAGATTCGTCAGCTGCTGAAAAACCTCAAGCGTGAAGATTCCGTTAACCTCGGGCGTCGTCTGCTGAGCCATGCGCTGGGCGGCAGTAAAAAGCTGGCTGAGATACCGGCAGAAAACGTGCAGCTGGAGCTGGAGCGTATGAAGCTCGCCAGCATGGACGATCTGCTGGCTGAAATTGGTCTGGGCAACGCCATGAGCGTGGTCGTAGCGAAAAACCTGCTGCAGTCCGCTGCGGATGCGGCGCAGAGCAGCAAGCGCAGCAAAAAACTGCCGATTAAAGGCGCGGATGGCGTACTGATCACTTTCGCCAAGTGCTGCCGTCCTATTCCCGGCGACCCGATTGTCGCACACGTCAGCCCTGGCAAGGGTCTGGTCGTACACCATGAATCGTGCCGTAATATCCGTGGCTACCAGAAAGAGCCCGAGAAGTTTATGGCTGTAGAGTGGGATAAGGTAACCGATCAGGAATTCGTGGCGGAGATTAAGGTGGATATGTTTAACCACCAGGGTGCGCTGGCGAACCTGACCGCCGCCATTAACACGGCGGGATCGAATATTCAGAGCCTGAATACCGAAGAGCGCGATGGCCGCGTCTACAGCGCCTTTATCCGTCTGACTGCTAACGACCGCGTCCATCTGGCAAACATCATGCGCAAAATTCGCGTGATGCCGGATGTGATTAAAGTCCACCGTAACCGTAATTAATGCATGAATGCTCAACGTTTTGCCCGAATTCAGGAAATGCTGGCGCTGCGTCAGCACGATCTCACCGTCTGCATGGAGCAGGTGCACAAGCCGCACAATGTCTCTGCGGTGATCCGCACGGCAGACGCAGTGGGCATTCATGAGGTTCACGCCGTCTGGCCCAGCGTGCGGATGCGCACGATGGTTTCGGCCTCCGCAGGCAGCAACAGCTGGGTAAAAGTTAAAACCCATACGCACATTACGGAAGCGGTACGCCATCTGAAAGATCGCGGCATGCAGGTGCTCGCCACCCATCTTTCAGACAAGGCGGTCGACTTTCGCGCTATCGATTACACCCGCCCGACCTGCATTCTGATGGGTCAGGAAAAAACCGGCATCACCGCCGACGCGCTGGCGCTGGCTGACCAGGATATTATTATTCCAATGGTGGGTATGGTGCAGTCGCTGAATGTCTCTGTGGCCTCGGCGCTGATTCTGTATGAAGCACAGCGCCAGCGACAGAATGCCGGCATGTATCAGCGTAAGCACAGCCTGCTGGATGAAGAAGAGCAGCAGCGTCTGCTGTTTGAAGGCGGCTATCCGGTTCTCGCCCGCGTGGCGAAGCAGAAAGGCCTGCCCTATCCGCAGATCAACATGCAGGGTGGCATCGATGCTGATGCCAGCTGGTGGTCCGCCATGCAAGCCACGGGTCGGAAATGAAAGGCCGGCTGCTGGATGCCATACCGCTCAGTACCCTGACCGGCGTCGGCGCCAGCCAGGCCGCTAAGCTGGCCAGACTCGGCCTGTTTACTATCCAGGATCTGCTGCTGCACCTGCCCCTGCGCTATGAAGATCGCACCCAGCTCTACAAAATTAACGATCTGCTGCCTGGTATCTGGGCCACCATCGAAGGCGAAGTGCTGAACAGCGAAGTCACCTTTGGTCGCCGCCGCATGCTGGTATGCCAGATTGGTGACGGCAGCGGGATTGCCACTCTGCGCTTTTTTAACTTCACCGCCGGCATGAAAAACAGCCTGGCGCCCGGTCGCCGCGTCACCGCTTATGGTGAGATCAAGCGCGGACAGCGCGGCGCCGAAATTATCCATCCTGAATACCGCGTTCAGGGTGAGCAGGGCGGCGTTGAGCTGCAGGAAACCCTGACGCCGGTCTATCCCACCACGGAGGGGATACGTCAGGCCACGCTGCGCAATCTTACCGACCAGGCGCTGACTCTCCTGGAGAGCTGTGCGATCGCTGAGCTGCTGCCGTCAGAGCTGAGCGGCGGGCTGATCAGCCTGCCTGATGCGCTGCGCACGCTGCACCGGCCGCCGCCCGATCTCCGGCTCAGCGAACTGGAAACCGGACGCCATCCGGCACAGAAGCGATTAATTCTTGAAGAGCTGCTGGCGCATAATCTCAGCATGCTGGCCGTGCGCGCGGGCGCACAGCGTCATCATGCGCTGCCGCTGACCCCCTGCCATACGCTGGTGGACAGGCTGCTGGCCGCGCTGCCTTTCTCTCCGACCGGCGCGCAGCAGCGCGTGGTAAAAGAGATTGAGCGCGATCTGGCTAATGACTATCCGATGCTGCGCCTGGTACAGGGCGATGTTGGCTCCGGTAAAACGCTGGTGGCGGCTCTGGCAGCGCTGAACGTCATTGCCCACGGCAAACAGGTGGCGCTGATGGCACCGACTGAACTGCTGGCCGAGCAGCACGCTGCAAATTTCCGTCAGTGGTTTGCGCCGCTCGGCATCGAGGTTGGCTGGCTCGCCGGCAAGCAGAAAGGCAAAGCGCGCGAAGCGCAGCAGGCGGCGATCGCCAGCGGTCAGGTGGCGATGGTGGTGGGCACGCACGCGCTGTTTCAGGAGCAGGTGAAGTTCAGCGGCATGGCGCTGGTGATTATTGATGAGCAGCACCGCTTTGGTGTGCATCAGCGGCTGGCGCTGTGGGAAAAAGGCGAAGAGCAGGGTTTTCATCCGCATCAGCTCATTATGACCGCGACACCCATTCCGCGCACGCTGGCGATGACCGCCTACGCCGATCTCGACACCTCGACTATCGATGAGCTGCCGCCGGGCCGCACGCCGGTCACAACGGTTGCCATTCCCGACACGCGCCGCAGCGAGATTATTGAACGCGTAAAAAGCGCCTGTCTGGAGGGACGTCAGGCCTACTGGGTCTGCACCCTGATTGATGAATCGGACGTGCTGGAAGCGCAGGCCGCTGAAGCGACCTGGCAGGAGCTGAGCGTGGCGTTACCCGATCTGCGCACCGGCCTGGTGCACGGTCGTATGAAGCCCGCAGAGAAGCAGGCGGTAATGGCCGCGTTCAAAGCGAACGAGATCCAGCTGCTTATCGCCACTACCGTTATTGAGGTTGGCGTGGATGTCCCTAACGCCAGCCTGATGATCATCGAAAACCCGGAGCGGCTCGGTCTGGCACAGCTGCATCAGCTGCGCGGACGCGTCGGACGCGGCGCTGTCGCCTCACACTGCGTGCTGCTTTATAAAGCCCCGCTGAGCAAAACGGCTCAGCGTCGCCTGCAGGTACTGCGCGACAGCAACGACGGCTTTGTGATTGCGCAGCACGATCTTGAAATTCGCGGCCCCGGCGAGCTGCTGGGCACGCGGCAGACCGGCAATGCTGAATTCAGGGTCGCTGACCTGCTGCGCGATCAGGCCATGATCCCCGAAGTGCAGCGCGTGGCGCGCCATATCCATCAATATTACCCCGAACAGGCACAGGCGCTGATTGAGCGCTGGCTGCCGGAAACTGAACGCTACAGCCACGCATAGAGGCCGGTTTCAGGCGCGCCCTGCGCGCCCGCTGAAAAATTGTCCAGCCGGTAATCAGCCGCAGCGATGCAAACGATTGCTTTCAGCGGGCAACCGTTTAAAATCGCCACTTTGCTGTTACTGAGAGCCTGTCATGTCTGTTAATCGTGCCGAACCCCTTTCGCCCGCCAGTGCGTCTGCCACGACAAAAAGTGAACTGATTTATCGTCTTGAGGATCGCCCGCCGCTGCCGCAGACGCTGTTTGCCGCCTGTCAGCACCTGCTGGCGATGTTTGTCGCCGTGATCACCCCGGCACTGCTGATCTGCCAGGCGCTGGGGCTGCCGGCACAGGATACGCAGCACATCATCAGTATGTCGCTGTTTGCCTCCGGCGTGGCGTCGCTGCTGCAGATCAAAACCTGGGGACCGGTGGGCTCCGGGCTGCTGTCGATTCAGGGCACCAGCTTTAACTTTGTTACGCCGCTGATTATGGGCGGTATGGCGCTGAAGAATGGTGGCGCGGATGTGCCCACCATGATGGCAGCGCTGTTTGGCACGCTGATGGTGGCCTCCTGTACCGAAATGCTGCTGTCGCGCGTGCTGCATCTTGCACGCCGGATTATTACGCCGCTGGTGTCGGGCATCGTGGTGATGATTATCGGTCTCTCGCTGATTCAGGTCGGGCTGACCTCAATTGGCGGCGGCTTTGCTGCTATGAACGATCACAGCTTTGGCGCGCCTGAAAATCTGCTGCTGGCAGGTGCCGTGCTGCTGGTGATTATTCTGCTTAACCGTCAGCGCAACCCCTATCTGCGTGTGGCATCGCTGGTAATCGCGATGGCGGTGGGTTATGCACTGGCGTGGGGGCTGGATATGCTGCCGGAGAGCGCGGCACCGGTAGAACAGCCGCTGCTGGCTGTGCCTTCACCGCTCTATTACGGGCTGGGTTTTGACTGGAATCTGCTGATCCCGCTGATGCTGGTCTTTATGGTTACTTCGCTGGAAACCATCGGTGATATCACCGCCACCTCTGACGTTTCAGAACAGCCGGTCAGCGGCCCGCTCTATATGAAGCGTCTGAAAGGGGGCGTGCTGGCAAATGGCCTGAACTCCTGCGTCTCTGCCCTGTTTAACACCTTCCCCAACTCCTGTTTTGGTCAGAACAACGGTGTGATCCAGCTGACCGGCGTGGCCAGCCGCTATGTGGGCTTTGTGGTGGCGCTGATGCTGGTGGTTCTCGGGCTGTTTCCGGCGGTCAGCGGCTTTGTTCAGCATATTCCGGAACCGGTGCTGGGCGGTGCCACTATCGTGATGTTCGGCACCATTGCCGCTTCCGGCGTGCGCATTGTCTCCCGCGAGCCGCTTAACCGCCGCGCCATCATGATTATTGCGCTGTCGCTGGCGGTCGGACTCGGTGTCTCTCAGCAGCCGCTGATCCTGCAGTTTGCGCCAGAGTGGCTGAAAACGCTGCTCTCTTCCGGTATTGCTGCCGGCGGTATTACGGCGATCGTGCTTAATCTTATTTTCCCGCAGGAAAAATAGCGCAGCAGGCAGGCGCCCGCCTGCCTGCTATTTATCCGCATTTTTCGCCAGACGGTTGAGCTGTAACGGTAATTCAGGCATAACAACCACTGACCGGACAACGATCGCGATGGATGAATGCAATGAAATTCCTGGGCAAGTTTTTCCTCACTCTATTACTGCTGATTCTGCTGCTGCTGGTGATCGGTTATGTACTGGTGCAGACACAGTGGGGCGCCGGCTGGTTTAGCCGCTGGGTAAGTGATAAAACTGCGTGGCATCTCTCCGTCAGTAAAATTGAGCACAACTTCTCTTCCCCTTCGCATGTCGTGCTGGATAATTTCAGTTTTGGTCACGATGGCCAGCCTGCGGTTGTCGTGGCTAAACGCATCGATCTGGGCCTGGCAATGGTGCAGTTCAGCGACTGGCTTCATTTTGACAGCATTGAAATTCATGAAGGGGAGATCAATCTCGCCAATCAGACGCCATCCACCACGCTGCCCGTTCAGGCCAACCGCCTGCAGCTGCGCAATGTGCGCCTCGAAAGCCCGCGCACGGCGCTGCCGCTCTCTGCCCGCGGCGTCAATGGCGGTATCGTTCCATGGAAACCTGTATCCGCCGATATGCTGGGCAGTGACGCGCAGTTTCAGATAAGCGCCGCGCAGCTGACGCTGAACGGGCAGGCCGGTGATAATGTGCTGCTGCAGGGCAACGTGACGCAGCGCCGCCTGCAGCTCACCACGATAGGTGCGGATATCGCCCGGGGATCGGTGACCGGTCGGGCGGAGCGTGACGACCAGGGTAACTGGAGCATTGATCAGCTGCGCCTGAATGATATCCGTCTGCAGACCAGCCAATCGCTGAATGATTTCCTGCGCCCGCTGCTGACGGCCCCTGCGGTCACGATTAACCGTCTGGATGTCACCGACGCCCGGCTGCAGGGACCGGACTGGGCGGTCACCGACCTCGATCTTACGCTGCGGGACATTACCCTGCGCAACGGCGACTGGCAGAGCAACGAAGGCTACCTGGCGATGAATGCCGGCAACTTTATCAATGGCAGCCTGGCGCTGGATGATCCTATCGTTAATGCAGAGTTCTCGCCTGAAGGCGTCAGACTTACGCAGTTCAGCTCCCGCTGGGTTAACGGTATTCTGCGCGCCAGCGGCAGCTGGACGCGCAGCAACCGGCAGCTGACGCTGGACGACCTGGCCGTGGCCGGGCTGGAGTATACGCTGCCGCAGAACTGGCGCGAGCGCTGGCAGGCCGCCCTGCCCGCCTGGCTTGACAGCGTGCTGGTGAAACACGCCACCGCCAATCGTAACCTGATCATCGATATCAATCCGGCGTTTCCTTTCCAGATGACGGCGCTGGACGGCTCTGCGGATAACCTGCTGCTGGCGCGCGCGCATCAGTGGGGGATCTGGTCGGGCAAAGCGAGTCTTAACGCGGCAGAAGCGACCTTTAACCGTACCGATCTGCGTCATCCCTCAATAGCGCTGACGGCAGATGAGCAGCAAATTCAGATAACAGAAATGAGCGCTTTTAACGGCAATGGGCTGCTGGAGGCGACGGCAACGGTAGGCCAGAGCGCCGAACGTCCGCTGACGCTGAGCCTGAAGGGCCAGGCGGTGCCGGTCAACGTGCTGGAAAACTGGGGCTGGCCAGCGCTGTCGCAGAGCGGTGACAGTAATCTGCAGCTGCAGCTTAAGGGGTCACTGCGCGCCGGTACGCCGCTGCGTCCGGGCATTTCGGCAGACCTTTCCGTTACCACCGACGCCGGCTCGCTGCAGCAGAGCATGCGTAACGGGCAGACAGAATAAGAACGGCAGGCCGATCGCGTTGTTGCCGCGCGATCGGCTGCACCATCCTCAGTTTATCAGCGCGCCGGAGCCACCTGCTTCGAGTGGACCATGCTGGTCCGCAGGCAGCACGATATAAACGCCCTCAAATACTGCGCCCGGCTCTTCATTACCGTACAGCTCAACCTCCAGCTGCACGCGCGCCTTGCGCCCGCGCGCGAGGCGGTCGAGATCGCCGCTCAGCGAGCCGAGATCGGCAGTGGCGCCAGGCCGTCCGCTAATCGGTTTGCTGTAGCGGATATGCGCATCCGCCAGAATGATGGTTCCGCCCAGATGACGTTCGCGCAGCAGCAGCCAGATCAGCCCCCAGCCGGTCAGCGTGGCCAGCGAGAAAAGACTGCCGGCAAACAGCGTATGGTGCGGATTCTGATTGCCGGTCTCCGGCATAGTGGTGACAAATTTCTGCCCGGTATATTGCAGGATACGCACGCCCATCTTCTCACTCAGCGGAATATGCTCATACCACGCCTGCTGGAGCTGGCCGCACCAGTCAGCGCGATGCAGAATATCATCCAGCGTCACCACCGGTTTGATCATCAGAAAATGGCGCACCGGCGTGGTCTGCGGTGCGGTGATTTCACCCTGATTGATAAAACCCAGCTTGGCAAAAAACTCCACGGCATCTTCGCGCGCGCTGCAGGTTACGCGCTTGGCACCTTCCTGTCGCGCCACGGACTCCAGCGTCATCGCCACCAGCGTCCCGAGCCCCTTGCCCTGCACCGACGGGTGCACGGCCAGAAAGCGAATAGCTGCTTCATTCTCTGCGTTGATATAGAGGCGGCCTGCGGCAACCGGCTTGCCCTGCTCATCCACCACCATCTGATGGTGCGCCAGCGCGTCCCAGGCATCCCGCTCTGAGCCCTGCGGCTGGCGCAGCGGCTTGCGCAGCATTTCCCAGCGGAACTGGTAATACATGTCCAGCTCTTCGGCCGTCTGAGGCACTCGAAGATGATACATAAAATGATTCTCCCGTTCGGAGCCAGCGTGGCCGATTGCCTGCCGCCAGGCTGCCGATCTCACAGCTGCAACCAGAAAGTGACCGGACCGTCGTTAACCAGTGAAACCTGCATATTGGCCGCAAAGCGACCGCTGGCGGTTGTGATACCGCTGGCCCGGCAGCAGTCGCTGAAGACGTTATAGAGCCGCTCCGCTTCTGCCGGTACGGCACCGCCGGAAAAGGAGGGACGCATGCCCTTACGGGTATCTGCCGCCAGCGTAAACTGCGAAACCACCAGCACGCTGCCGCCAGCCTGGTGCACATTCAGATTCATTTTGTCATTCTCGTCACCGAAAACACGGTAGCCGAGCACTTTATCGCAGAGCCGCCGGGCTTTTTGATCATCATCCTCTTTTTCCACGCCCAGCAGCACCAGCAGTCCGGCGCCAATCTCACCAATGACCTGGTTGTCGACCGCCACACTGGCGGCACTGACGCGCTGAATTAATGCAATCATGTTTCCTCACGGGATGGTTCATGTTCCTGCTGCTTTAGCTGGCGATAGTCATTCAGGGTGACGGTGACTTCCGCTCCCAGCAAAACAATACACCACGTCCAGTAGACCCACAGAAACAGAATCGGGATAACGGCCAGTACGCCGTAAATTAACTGATACGAGGGAAACATCGTAACATAGAGCGCAAAGCCTTTTTTACCCAGCTCAAACAGCAGGCCTGCCACCACCGCCCCGGTGAGCGCATCGCGCCCCGGCACGCGCCGCGTTGGCACCACGCTGTAAAGCAGCCAGAACGCCAGAATGGAGAGCACCAGCGGGAAGATACGCAGCGCCTGGTCGATCAGGCTGGTAACGCCGGTGACATTGACCCAGCGCAGCGACAGCAGATAGGAACTAATCGCCAGGCTAGCGCCAGCCAGCAGCGGGCCGAGCGTCAGGATCATCCAGTAAACGGCAAACGAATAGATCATCGGACGCGGCGAATTGCTGCGCCAGATGGCGTTCAGCGCGCTGTCAACGGAGTGCATCAGCAGCAGCGCCGTGACAATCAGCCCTACCGCGCCTACCGCCGTCATTTTATTTACGTTAGCGACAAACTGGTCAAGGTAGCGCTGGATCACGTCGCCGGCTGCCGGCATAAAGTTGGTAAAGATAAAATTTTTGAGCTGTACGCTGATGTCGGAAAAAACCGGGAACGCGGCGAACAGCGCGAAGATCACCGCCACCAGCGGCACCAGCGCCAGCAGGGAGACGTAGGCAAGATTCCCCGCCTGCGTGGTCATGTTATCTTCGTCGATGCGCCGCCACAGCAGTTTCAGCCACAAAAAGAACGCATGCGCCCGGTGGCGCAGAGTGTTAGCCATCACATTTACCCACGCGCTGCGAACCAGGCGGGCAGGGTTTTGTGATCTTCCACCAGCACGCTTTCGATTCCCAGCGCGCGCGCCGCATCGATATTCGCCTGATTGTCATCAAAGAAGATGGCCTGGTCCGCCGTGTAACCCTCCTGCGCCAGCACATGGCTGAAAATCCGCGCTTCCGGTTTACGCATGCCGAGCTCCTGCGACATATAGACGCGATCGGCAGCCTGCTGCACTTCCGGATAGTGCGTCGGCCAGAATTCAAAATGCAGCTGGTTGGTGTTGGAAAGGATCACCACGCGTTCGCCGCGGGCGCGAAGCTGGTTCATGATCGCCAGCGTCTCCGGGCGAACGCCGACAAACACGGCCTGCCAGCCGGCGGTAAACTGCTCATAGCTCAAGGCAATATCGAGCTGCTCGCAAAGGCGCTCGGCAAATTCCGGGTCGCTGATTTCACCCCGTTCATGTTGTTCAAACGCTTCATCCATGCTGAAGCGACTCTGCAGCGTGGCCAGCGGCACACGGCCTAAATCACTCCAGACGCCCAGTACGCGATTGAAGTCGATATCAACAATCACGTTACCCAAATCAAAGATGTACAGCATGACGCCTCTCCTCTGTGCTTCCGGGATCATTCACTCTAGCGGCAAAAAGCGTAGCTGAACAGGGAGCATTCGGGGAAAAAGGCGGGCAACAGAAACAAAAAAGCCCCGCAGTGCGGGGCCTGATAACAGAACGTATCGTTTACTCTTTACCGCCGCGAGACGCGCGTTTGCGATCGTTCTCGGTCAGGTGACGTTTACGGATACGGACTGACTGTGGCGTAACTTCAACCAGTTCGTCATCATCGATGAACTCGATCGCCTGCTCCAGCGTCATTTTCTGTGGCGGAACCAGCGTCGTCGCCTCATCGGTACCTGACGCACGCATGTTGGTCAGTTTCTTACCGGTCAGGCAGTTTACCGTCAGGTCGTTAGAGCGGCTGTGAATACCGATGATCTGGCCTTCATAAACCTCTGCACCGTGACCCAGGAACAGCTTACCGCGATCCTGCAGACCAAACAGAGCAAACGCAACGGCTTTACCCTGACCGTTAGAGATCAGAACGCCGTTCTGACGCTGACCAACTTCGCCCGGACGCACGTCGTCGTAGTGGCTGAAAGTCGAGTAGAGCAGACCGGTACCGGAGGTCATGGTCATGAATTCGTTACGGAAGCCGATCAGACCACGGCTTGGGATCACGTAGTCGAGACGTACGCGGCCTTTGCCATCCGGATCCATGTTTTTCATGTCGCCTTTACGCTCACCCATCGCCTGCATCACTGAGCCCTGGTGGGTCTCTTCGATATCGAGGGTAACGTTCTCAAACGGCTCCTGCTTGCGGCCTTCATGCTCACGGAAGATAACTTTCGGACGGGATACCGCCAGCTCAAAGCCTTCACGACGCATGTTTTCGATCAGAACAGAAAGGTGCAGCTCACCACGACCTGATACGCGGAATGCATCAGCATCTTCGGTCTCTTCAACGCGCAGTGCAACGTTGTGTACCAGCTCTTTGTTCAGGCGATCCAGGATCTGACGTGAAGTAACGTATTTACCTTCTTTACCGCAGAACGGTGAGGTATTGACGTTAAAGAACATGGTTACGGTAGGCTCATCTACGCTCAGCGCCGGCAGCGCCTCTACATTCTGCGTGTCGCAGATGGTATCGGAGATGTTCAGTTCACCCAGACCGGTAACGGCAATGATGTCGCCCGCTTCTGCCAGATCGCTGTCAATACGCTCCAGACCCAGATGCGTCAGCACTTTACCCACTTTCGCGTTGCGGGTTTTGCCTTCGCTATCAATCACAGTAACCTGCTGGTTCGGCTTGATTTTACCGCGCTTGATGCGGCCGATACCGATAACGCCCAGGTAGTTGTTGTAGTCCAGCTGAGAGATCTGCATCTGCAGCGGCGCATCAGCTTCAACCTGCGGCGGAGAAACGTGATCGACGATTGCCTGGTACAGCGGAGTCATATCCTCAGCCATATCGGTGTGTTCCAGACCTGCAATACCATTCAGCGCTGATGCGTAAATGATAGGGAAGTCCAGCTGCTCGTCAGTCGCATCAAGGTTAACGAACAGGTCGAATACCTGATCTACAACCCAGTCAGGACGCGCGCCTGGACGGTCAATTTTGTTGATAACAACAATAGGTTTCAGACCGTGAGCAAAGGCTTTCTTGGTTACGAAGCGGGTTTGCGGCATAGGGCCATCCATCGCATCAACAACCAGCAGCACCGAATCCACCATGGACATGACGCGCTCTACTTCACCACCGAAGTCGGCGTGTCCCGGGGTATCAACGATGTTGATACGGTAGTCGTTCCATTTGATGGCGGTGTTTTTTGCGAGGATGGTAATTCCACGCTCTTTTTCCAAATCATTGGAATCCATCACACGTTCAGTCGCTTCGGTACGAGCGTCAAAAGTACCAGACTGTTGCAGCAGTTTGTCGACCAGGGTGGTTTTTCCATGGTCAACGTGCGCGATGATGGCGATGTTACGCAAATTTTCGATCACAGCTTTGCCTCAGGCATTATAGAAATAACGCGGTATTGTACACGGATTAAGCGGAATACTGAACATGATCACAGTTTTCCCGACAATATTCTCACGCTGCTGGTTTTTAGCACCATTAGCGGTGCAAATATCTGCAATCTGCTGGCTTTATGCACCATTTTAGTGCCATCAGCGCACCGTTTTGCACCATAAT
>Ga0268257_1001397_pt1 | contig 20887 bp, 18 predicted proteins | sample AgamicAtPrz_FD_200249 | JGI IMG/M metagenome (GOLD analysis project Ga0268257, IMG submission 200249) | Agave microbial communities from Guanajuato, Mexico - At.P.rz (v2) (version 3) | ecosystem: Host-associated > Plants > Phyllosphere > Phylloplane/Leaf | place: Guanajuato, Mexico | collected... | reverse complement strand
TGATTCAGTACCGCAGTCGCTGGCAGAAAGTGGATATGAATGAAGCCCGACTGCAAGCTTTGGTGAATATGGCAGCAGATGGAATTATCTGCATCGATAATCGGGGATGCGTAACGGATTACAACCCTGCAGCTGAGGTCATATTCGGCTGGAGCCCAGATGAAGTATTGGGCCAGAACGTGAAAATGCTCATGCCCGCAGCGCTGTTCAACCAGCATGATCATTATCTGGAACAGCATGAAGCCGGCCAGCGAAACAACGCGCCACCTCTGAAGAACAAGATTTCAGAGGTGCTCGGCCAGCACAAGGACGGTACGCTGATTCCAATGCGCCTGGCCTTGAGCCAGGCCGAGGCTCGGGGTCAGCGCATGTATGTAGGCCTTCTGACCGATCTCTCAGACCGCAAGCGAACCGAACGGCAACTACATATAGCTGCCACGGTATTCAATCATTCCTTCGAAGGCATGGTGGTCCTTGATGCGAACCGGAAAATTGTAGATATCAATCCGGCCTTTGCGCGTATCAGCGGCTTGAACCGCCAGGGAGCGAAGAACAAGGAGTTCTCCAGTCTTTTCATCCACGACGATGACAACACGGCAGTCCAGTGGTCGCAGATCTGGACCGAAATCGGTAAAAAAGGGCACTGGCAAGGCCTGCGTGTCATGCACCATGACAGGAACCGACATCAGATTTCCCTGACGGCAGTGCGCGACGAGCAGCATCGCCTGCATCATTACATCGCCGTCTGCTATCAAAGCATCGATATCCCGCTTGGAGCCACGATCTGAGCCCTATACCAGCCTGGATGTCTCTGGCGCTATCATTCGCGTAGCGGGAAATTGCCCGCTTCCTGAAGGCAAGCGCATGAACCAAGCAAGTGAAACTGATGTACTGGGTCTCCAAGCAGAGAAACAGCATTTGACTATCGAGCAAGTGCAAACCTTGCCAGAGCTTCTGGCCATGCGGGTTCGCTGCACTCCATCAGGCGAGGCTTACCGAGAGTTCGATGAAAGCACAAATGCCTGGAAAAGCCTGAGCTGGGCCGAAACAGCCGAACGTGTCGCTCTGTGGAGCCACGCCTTATGTGCCTCGAATCTTCCTGCAGGTGCAAGGGTTGCAATCTTGCTGCCCAATGGTTTTGATGCAATGACCATCGACCAGGCCTGTCTGCGCTGTGGTTACGTGCCAGTTCCTCTGCATGCCATCGACAATGCCGGCAGCATTGCCTACATCCTGGCCGACTCGGGTGCTTCCTTGCTGGTCGTGGCCGACGCCAAGGCCTGGCAGAGAATTTGTGCTACAGGTCAGGATCTGCCGGGACTCCAGGCCGTTATTCACGCACAGCAAGGCCGTCCGATCGATTCGTCGAACACTTACGTCGTACCTGTCGAGCAAGCAGAACAGGACTCAGTCAAGGCCTTGCAGCGTAAGCCGGTCATTGTTTTGTCTGCCTGGCTTCAGGCTGGTCAGCGGCATACCTCTGCCCTCCCCCTGCCACCAAAGAAAACGGAGCTGGCGGGCATTGTCTACACCTCCGGTACGACGGGAAAGCCCAAGGGCGTCATGCTCACTCACGACAACGTGGTCAGTGATTTACACGCGGTGATGCAGCGTGTGAAGGCCTTCCCTGAAGACGTCTTTCTCTCGTTCCTGCCGCTCTCTCACACTTTCGAGCGAACTGCAGGCTACTACCTGGCTGTTGCTACCGGTTCCTGCGTCGCCTACGCACGCTCTGTTGCACAACTCGCACAGGATATGAAACAGGTCAAGCCGACCGTACTGATCTCGGTGCCTCGCATCTATGAACGTGTTTATGCCAAGATTCAGGAGTCGCTTGCTTCCAGCCCTTTCAAGCACAAGCTGTTCGACGCTGCAGTCAACAAAGGCTGGAAGAGCTTCCGCGCTCATCAAGGCATGCCCTTGGGCGAGCAACTGGAAGCCAAGGCGAGCTGGGCTTCTGCCTTGCCCGGCTGGCTTTTGCGCAAACTTGTCGCCGAGCCCCTACTTGCGCAGTTTGGAGGCCGGCTTCGCGTGGCTGTGAGTGGCGGAGCTCCACTGTCTCCGACAATTGCGCGCACTTTTCTAGGTCTGGGCCTGCCCATGGTGCAAGGCTATGGCATGACCGAAACCTCTCCTGTCGTCAGCGCCAACGGGCTCGACGATAACTGGCCCGATACCGTTGGCCGCGTACTGCCGGGAATTGAGGTTCGAATTGGCGAGGATCAGGAGTTGCAGGTGTCTGGCCCGGTAGTGATGCGCGGTTATTGGAACCGTCCGGAAGACACTGCCAAAGCCTTTACTACCGACGGATGGCTGAGAACCGGCGACCAAGCTTCAATCGAAAATGGCCGTATCCGAATTAAAGGTCGCATCAAGGAAATCATTGTTACATCGACGGGTGAGAAAGTGCCTCCCAATGATGTGGAACAGGCCATCCTCGTCGATCCCCTGTTTGAGCAAGTGTTTGTCGTTGGCGAGGATCGTCCGTTCATCGCCTGTATTGCGGTTGTTAGTCAAGTGGAGTGGGAAATCCTTTCCAGGAGTATTGGCCTAAACCCGAATGATGGATCCAGTCTGCAGCATGCAGCGGCAGAGAGAGAAGCGCTTACCCGAATCGAAAAGCAGACACGCAGCTTTGCCCGTTATGCAGTGCCCAGAGCCATCCACCTGGTCAGGGATAGTTGGAACATTGACAACGGCCTGATGACCCCTACCCTCAAGCTCAAGCGAAAGAACCTGATGGCTCACTACAAAGACGCTATCGAGCAGATGTACGTCAAACCCATTGACAGCTGGAAGACAAAGGCTTAGTAATCGATCGAGATAGGGTTTAAGGAGCCCTTGAGAAATTCATGTAAGTTACATTAAATATCTCTATCGATCTCACGCACGGCCAAGATGCCTTGCAATCAATTTCTGATTCTGTTACTAACTTCATATTCACCGACCTTCTCTCTTCTTCAGCCATTCGATGACGATGTCTGACACCGGCTTCTCATAGCCACGGTAATCATGCTTTGCTCCGGAAACCTCCACTTGCGTAAAGTTCTCGGAAACGAGGGACTTGCGAAAAGACGCTGCTCTCGCATCCATTTCGTTGTCACCGTACACATCGACAACTGGAAGCTTCACTTTTCGCAGATTTAGATTGGTGTTAACAGGTTCCTTGCCTCCCGCAGTCAATCCGACTCCGATGAAACCTACAATCGGCGCAGTGGGATTGTTTGCCAGGAAGCCAGTTGCCATACGCCCACCCATGCTGTGCCCCATCAAGTAGATGCGCTCCACTCCTTTCTGCATTTTCAGATATTCAATTGCAGATTGAATTCGCTGATAGGCCTCCGGAAACGAGGCGGCAAGCTCGGGCGAATCAGGCGAGTCTGCGCCAGGATCCGGCATCCGCAAAGAGAAGGTGTGGAAGCCTAAGTCTTTGTGAATAGCACGCCTCAATGGCCCGACTACGTTACCGTCTGGAGAGTTCCCTCTGCCGTGAGCCAGGACAACTCCCACCTTGGAGTCCTTTCCGTCAAGATACTCACCTTGAGGCATCTGCGCCGTAACCGGCATCGCCAAGACGCAACTGAAAACCCATATGAGTGATTTGAGCACTGACATCACAGGTACTCCCTTGGTAAGAGTTAGCTCTGGCGTGACGGACTTGCGCTTCAATAGCGCTAACTTGAGAGAATTGAACCCGCTACACATACTCTTGGAAGTCATCAATAGAGGCTCACTACTGTCCTCCAAAAGCCAGCTTACATGACCGCCAGGAGTCTTCTACCGCTCTTGAACTTAGCAGCTCTCGATAAATCAATCGATATTCATAGACCGCTTGATCTGCACCTGCAGGCTAAGCTGCTCTAATTCGTCGTCTCACCTTGCAAGATCACCTCTCAAACGGCAAATGATCTACAGTCTCTGCAGCTCCTGCACCAGCTTGTGCCTGCCATAGCGTGCCACGCGCCCAGGCAGGCCCGGTGCAACCAGACAATGTCATTGAGTACCTTGGCCAAGCCTGTCCCCTCTTCGGTGCGCTAACCAGGCCTTCTGTAAGCACGTGATGTCGGCCGTCTTGGACCGCCCCCATGCCACGATGCCTTTTGCATCGCTGACATAATCCTGCAGTATCTGCTTAAGGGTGACGAGACCGTGAACAGGCAGGCCTGTCGCTTGGACCTCCTCGATTTCTGCTGCACGTCTCCGCTGCCATTCCTGGGCAAGAGCGCGCCGGGTGAATGTCTTGGACTCGGAAAGAGTCAGTTCTCCGCCTTCCTTCAGGCGGATCTGAGCCCGGAACAATATGACGCCATCGGCATTCCTTCTCTGGGCGATGGTCCCAATCAGTGCTCCATGAAATTCGTGGTGCACCAATGTAGCATTCAGCGTCAAAAAACCCGGCAAAACGGGGTAAAACAGGGTCAATTTTCAGTGCACCACAAGGCACTTTTCATAGTATGAGCACCGAACAAATCGTTAAAAAACAACTAGATAGCAGCATGTGGCGTATGTCGGTGGCCCCTATGATGGACTGGACAGACAAGCATTGCCGCTATTTCCACCGCCTGCTCAGCCAGCACACCCTGCTCTACACCGAAATGGTGACAACCGGAGCTCTGGTGCATGGCGATGTGGCTCGTCATCTGCGGTTTGAGGCCGAAGAGCACCCCGTGGCATTGCAATTGGGTGGCTCGGAGCCAGCAGATCTGGCGCACAGTGCACGCCTGGGCGAGCAATGGGGCTATGACGAGATCAATCTCAACTGCGGCTGCCCCAGCGAGCGCGTTCAGCGTGGGGCTTTCGGCGCCTGCCTGATGAACGAGGCCGCACTGGTAGCCGATTGCGTCAAGGCCATGGCCGATGTCGTGTCCGTGCCCGTCACTGTCAAGCACCGAATCGGCATCGACAAGATCGAAAGCTACGATTTTGTGCGCGACTTCGTCGGCACCGTTGCCGATGCAGGCTGCCAGGTGTTTGTGGTTCATGCCCGCAACGCCTGGCTCAAAGGCCTCTCCCCCAAGGAAAACCGTGAAATCCCGCCGCTGCGCTACGAAGTCGTGGCACAACTCAAGCGTGACTTTCCGGGCCTGACCATCGCGGTCAACGGCGGCATCAAGACCGACGACATAGTGCAGCAGCAGTTGCAGCAGGTCGATGGCGTCATGGTGGGCCGCGAGGCCTACCACAACCCCTGGTGGATGGCGTCCTGGGATGCTCTTTACTATCAGGATGAGAGCAGAGAGCGTACGCGCGAACAGATCGAAGAGCAGATGGTGCTGTATATGGAACGCGAAGCACGCGAGCATGGCACGCACTGGTATTCGATTGCCCGGCATATGCTGGGGCTGCGCAACGGCCTCGCCGGTGCGCGCCGCTGGCGCCAGGTCTGGAGCGACCACCGTCTCAAGACCCTGCCTGCGCACGAGGTTATGAAGCTGGCCCGCACCAAGCCGAACGAGATCCAGCCGGAACCCGCGGAGCAGATGCTTTGACCTTGCATGAAAAGCTGGCTTCGGTCAGCTTTTTTACTTTCAAGCGCGGCCAAGTCCGGCATGCGTTGCGCAATCCCCGCAGTTGCGCAGTTTGAAGGGAATTCACTACTTCGCATGTCAAACTCTGCTGTTATATTGCACTGCAACATAACCAGCAGAAGTGCGTCCCATGCTCTATCAGATCTACGAAATGCAGCGCGCAATGGTTGAGCCCTTTGCAGACTTTGCCCAGGCCGCCTCCAAGTTCTACAACAACCCCCACTCGGTCTTCAGCCAGGTGCCACTGGCCCAGCGCATGGCAGCGGGCTTCAACCTCATGTACCGCTTGGGCAAGGACTACGAAAAGCCCGAATTCGATCTGCATAACGTCGAAGTCAACGGCGTGGATGTCACCATCCGCGAGCGGGTGGAGGTCGACAAGCCGTTTTGTGAGCTGCGCCGCTTCAAGCGCTTTTCCGACGATCCAGAAACACTGGATCTCATGCTCAGCCAGCCTGTGGTGCTGATCGTTGCCCCCCTCTCGGGCCACTATGCCACCTTGCTGCGCGACACCGTGCAAAGCATGCTCGGAGGCCACAAGGTCTATATCACCGACTGGAAAAATGCCCGCACCGTGCCGCTGTCCGAGGGCGAGTTCCATCTGGACGACTATGTGAACTATGTGCAGGAATTCATTCGCTATCTGCAAGGGCGCTATGGTCAGTGTCATGTGGTCAGCGTCTGCCAGCCCACGGTGCCCGTGCTGGCGGCCGTCTCGCTGATGGCCAGCCGTGGCGAGGTGACGCCGCTGTCCATGACCATGATGGGCGGCCCTATTGATGCGCGCCGCTCACCGACGGCCGTCAACAACCTGGCCGAAACCCGCAGCTACGAATGGTTCGAGAACAACGTCATCTACGAGGTACCGAACAATTACCCCGGTGCCGGCCGCCGCGTCTACCCTGGTTTTTTGCAGTACTCGGGCTTTGTGGCCATGAATCCCGACCGCCACGCCAACAGCCATTACGACTATTTCAAGGACCTGATCAAGGGTGACGAGGCCAGCGCCGAGCACCACCGCAAGTTCTATGACGAGTACAACGCCGTGCTGGACATGGATGCCGACTACTATCTGGAGACCATCGCCACCGTGTTTCAGGAGTACAAGCTGGTCAAGGGCACCTGGGAAGTCAAAAACGAGCAGGGCCAGCCCGAGCTGGTGCGTCCTCAGGATATCCGCCACACAGCCTTGCTGACCGTGGAAGGCGAGCTCGACGATATCTCGGGCGCAGGCCAGACCCGCGCCGCCCATGATCTGTGTGCCGGCATCGCTGCCGAGGCGCGCCAGCATATCGAAGTCCAAGGTGCAGGCCATTACGGCATCTTCAGCGGTAGCCGCTGGCGCAAGACCGTCTACCCGCAGGTGCGCGACTTCATCCTGTCCCACCAGCCCGCGAGCGCGACAGCCGCCAGCGTCGCAGGCCATCTGAGCAGCGTCAGTGACGACGGAGTAGAGCTGGAAAGCAACGAGGCCCATGCAGACAAGTCTGCCAAGGCTGTAAAAACAGGTCAAAATAGCGCCCCAGCCCTGAAAGGACGCGACTCCCACCGCGTCAGGGCGTAAAGGCTCGCCAGACCAGAATGAACTCATCCATGTCCGTAGCCTCTTCGCTTCAAGCACTGGCTGCGAACATCGATGCAGCCCTGCCCCAGACACAGTGCACGCGCTGCGGCTATCCCGACTGCGCGTCCTATGCCGAGGCCATTGCCAGCGGAGAAGCCGCCATCAATCAATGCCCGCCCGGCGGCCAGGAAGGTGTGCGCCGTCTGGCGACCATCACTGGCAGGCCGGAGTTGCCGCTCAACGCCGAAAACGGCCTGGAAGCACCGCGCACCCTGGCTGTGATAGACGAAGCCTGGTGCATAGGCTGCACTCTGTGCATCAAGGCCTGCCCTACCGATGCTATTCTGGGTGCCAACAAGCGAATGCATACCGTGATTGCCGAGCATTGCACGGGCTGCGAGCTGTGCATTCCCGTCTGTCCGGTCGATTGTATAGAGCTGATCAATGCCAGCGGCGAGGCCACGGGCTGGCCAGCCTGGAGCGCAGCCCAGGCCGAACATGCCCGTAACCGCTATGGTGTGCATCGGCAGCGCACGGGCCGCAAGGCCAATGCGCCGGTGCGCACCACGGCACAAACCGCAGCTGAACACGCTGGCGCTCAAGCCGACACACCGTCAGCGCCCGCCACAGACAAAAAAGCCACGCTTGCCGCCATTCTGGCCAAGGCCAAAGCCCAGCGCGCAGGAGCCTGATACCCAATCAGCCTCTGGCGCTTGAAAAAAAGCCTGTGCTCTCAATGCGTGGCGACAAGTGCCCCATCAGGCTCCCATTAGGCACTGACCAGGCTCTTGTAGACGCCGCAGCCCCAGTACAGGCCTGCATGCTTGCAGACATAGGACATCTTGGTCTGCACCTGCTGGTTGCTGGGATTGATGTAGTCGTATTCAACCCAGCCCGGACGAAGCTCGGCCTGGGCCATGATGTCGGCCATCAGGCTATCTCCGTCGATGCCGGGCACATCCTGAACGCGCAGCCCCACTTTGGCCGGACTGCCGCCAAAGGCCCGGTACTCCCCCTCAGAAGACAAGGCAAACACATACATGTCGCGGTCGTGGAATGGCTGCGCAGGATCGGTCACGGTCTGCAGCAGGCTGGCAACACTGGACGAGCTTTTGGCTTGCCGCATGGTCGCATTCACCAGGGCCACCGCCTCCTCGGCTGTCCCCTGCTGCAGCCTGAAGCGCGACACCGCATCCGACAGATGCCGGGCGCGCAGCTGTAACTCCTGCGCCTGCTGCAGCGCCTGACCTACCATCTGGGCGTTGTGCTGGGTGATTTCGTCGATCTGACGCACGGCATTGCTGATTTCCTGAAGACCCGAGCTCTGGCTGCTGGCCGTGTCCGCAAGCGTCCCCATATGGGCAACCACATCGTGAATGGCCCGCGTCACGCTCTGGATCTCCTCGCCTGCACTGCGTAGCTGCTGCGTGCTCTGGGTGACCTGCTGCACGGTCTCGCCGATCAACTGCCGAATCTCCTTGGCCGCTTCGGCACTGCGCTGGGCCAGCGTCCGCACCTCACTGGCCACCACGGCAAAGCCACGCCCCTGTTCACCGGCTCTGGCAGCCTCCACCGCTGCGTTCAAGGCAAGAATATTGGTCTGGAAGGCAATGCCGTCAATCACGCCAATGATTTCCCGCATGCGCCCGGCATTGCGCTCTATCAGCTCCACCGACTGCACCGCATGCTGCATGGCTTGGGCGCCCTGATCGGCAGCGGCGCACACGCCGTCAGCGCGGGAATGTGCTGCCTTGCTCACTTCCGCATTGTGCTCAACCGCAGAGGTGAGCTGCTCGACACTGACCACCGTCTGCGCGAGATTGCTCGCCTGCATCTCGGTTCGTTCAGACAAGGCCTGATGGTCCTTGACCATGCCCTGTCCAGCCTGGGCCACCAGGGCCGCGTTGCTGCGAACATCGGCCACCATTGCCGACAGCGCATGTACCATGGACTTGGTAAGGCTTGATGCGGAAAGTCCTTGTTGCGGCTCTCCGGCAACGCCAAGACTCAGGTCTCCATGAGCGACTCTTTCCAGCGCCAGCTGCATGTCCTGCCACTGCTGCTGCCAGCTCTTGTGAAGAGCACCGACCCACAACAGCACTCCCATGATCCACAGCAGCAACCAGCCCAGCTGCCATGCTCCGCTCAGGCCCAGCAAGGGCAAAACAGGCCCGGCCAGCAGCCATGGCAGCCCCGACCACAGCAGTCCGGAATTCCTCATTCGTACGCGGTTTTTTTTGTCGGGCAAGATGCGCTTTTGCATTGCCTGTCTCCATTCGTTTTTTGTGGTCGACTTCGTTTGCTGAGCTTGCAGCCTGCTCACGGTAGCCCTTTGCTCTGTCATCCAGCTTACGTAACAAATTGCAATTTACGGTGCCTGCAAACCCGCAAAATCGAAACCATGAGCACTGTTTTCTCATGCGAAAATGGCATCAGCCCATAATGTGTCACTATGAATCCCCTGCTCTCGCGCTTACAGCCTTATCCGTTTGAACGCCTTCGCCAACTGTTTGCCTCTGCCCAGCCGCCCGAGGGCCTGCGCCCCATCAGCCTGGGCATCGGAGAGCCGCGCCATGCCACGCCGGCGTTCATTGAAAAAGCACTGAGCAGCGAACTCCAGGGCCTGTCCGTTTACCCCGCCACAGCCGGTCTGCCGGCGCTGCGCCAGGCCTGCGCGCAATGGGCCAACCGGCGCTACGGCATAGAGCTTGATGCAGCGACCCAGGTTCTGCCCGTCAATGGCTCGCGTGAAGCCCTGTTTGCCTTCACCCAGGTGGTGGTGGACAGCACCCGAGCCGGTGCGCGCGTCATCTGCCCCAATCCCTTCTATCAAATCTACGAAGGTGCGACGCTGCTGGCCGGGGCCACCCCCTATTACGCCGCCAGCGATGCCGCGCGCAACTTCGCCGTGAACTGGGATGCCGTGCCCGAGGAGGTATGGCAGAACACGCAGATGATTTTTGTCTGCTCTCCCGGCAACCCCACGGGCGCCGTGATGCCGCTGGGCGAATGGGAGAAGCTGTTCGCCCTGTCCGACAAGCATGGCTTTGTGATTGCCAGCGACGAGTGCTACAGCGAGATCTACTTCCAGGAGGAAGCTCCGCTGGGCGGCCTGGAAGCGGCACAAAAGCTCGGTCGCCATGATTTCAAGAATCTGGTGATGTTCACCAGCCTGTCCAAACGCAGCAATGTGCCCGGACTGCGCAGCGGCTTTGTGGCAGGCGATGCGGCCCTGCTCAAGTCCTTCCTGCTCTACCGCACCTATCACGGCGGCGCCATGAGCCCCGTGGTGCAGACGGCATCGATTGCCGCCTGGGGCGACGAGGCCCATGTGCAGGAAAATCGCCGTCTCTACCGCGAGAAGTTTGCCCAGGTCACACCCATGCTGTCCAGGGTCATGGATGTGAAGCTGCCCGATGCCAGCTTCTACCTCTGGGCTGGCATTCCGCCGCAATTGGGCATGGATGATGCACAATTCGCCAAGGAGCTGTATATTCATACAGGCGTGACAGTTTTACCGGGAAGCTATCTGGCACGTGAGGCCCATGGCTTCAACCCCGGAGCCAACCGCATTCGCATGGCTCTGGTGGCCGAGACGGCAGAATGCCTGGAAGCAGCTCAGCGCATTGCCCGGTTCATCGAGTCGCGCATACGCTGATTTCCACCCCAGCGCCTGCCCGGTGCAGGCCTTTATGACTTAACGATTCACCTCAACTTTCGATCCTTGACCGAAAACATCATGACGCAACAACTGCAATCCATCATCGACAACGCCTGGGACAACCGTGCCACTATTTCGCCTTCCGCCGCCCCCAAGGAAGTGGTGGATGCCGTGGAGCACGTGATTGCCGAACTCAATGACGGCAAGCTGCGCGTGGCCAGCCGCGAAGGCGTGGGCCAGTGGACCGTGCATCAGTGGATCAAGAAGGCCGTGCTGCTGTCCTTCCGTCTCAAGGACAATGCCCTGATCAACGGCGGCGCCCTGAACTTCTTCGACAAGGTTCCCACCAAGTTCGAAGGCATGAGCGAAGCCGAGATCGCCGCCACCGGCGTGCGCGTGGTACCTCCTGCCGTGGCCCGTCGCGGCTCCTTCATCGCCAAGGGTGCGATCCTGATGCCTTCCTATGTGAACATCGGCGCCTATGTGGACGAAGGCACCATGGTCGACACCTGGGCCACCGTGGGCTCCTGCGCTCAAGTAGGCAAGAACGTGCACCTGTCGGGCGGCGTGGGCCTGGGCGGCGTGCTTGAGCCCCTGCAGGCCAACCCCACCATCATTGAAGACAACTGCTTCATCGGCGCCCGCTCCGAAGTCGTAGAAGGCGTGATCGTGGAAGAGAATTCCGTTCTGGGCATGGGCGTATACATCGGCCAGTCCACCCCTCTGTTCAACCGCGAAACCGGCGAAATCACCTACGGTCGCGTGCCCAGCGGCTCGGTGGTGGTCAGCGGCAACATCCCCAAGCAGACCAAGGATGGCAAGGACTACTCCATGTATGCCGCCATCATCGTCAAGCGCGTGGATGCACAGACCCGCTCCAAGACCAGCATCAACGACCTGCTGCGCGACTGATGGGCGCCTGGCCACGCTTGCTCTGCCTTGATGCAGACACCGCCATGGCCGCCCCCGCTCACAAGCCTGCCCGCTCCCGAGCGTGCAGGCTTTTTTCATGCGGGAAATCAGCTTTGCGCATCAAGCGCGACCTGCACCGAGTTGACACACGCTAACATGCGTGCACAGAGAGGCTGAGCGAAAAAGGATGAAGAAAAAATGAGCACCATGGAAAAAATTCTGCGTCTGATGTCCGAAAAAAAGGCTTCGGACGTCTATCTCTCCGCCCGTGCGCCGGCGCTGATCAAGATCAACGGTATCTGCATCCCCATCAACAATCAGGAGTTGCCCGTCGAAGCTCCGCTGGCCTTGCTCTCCGAAGTCGTCAAGCCGGAAGCCATAGAGGAGCTCAAACAGACGGGCGAGCTGAACATGGCCATTCCCATGAGCGGCATAGGACGTTTTCGTATCAGCGCCATGCGCCAGCGTGGCTCCTACGCAGTTGTCGTGCGCTTCATCTCGCAGCAGGTGCCCTCGCGCGACAGCCTGAACCTGCCGTCCATTGTCAGCGAACTGGTCATGGAAAAGCGCGGCCTGGTGCTTGTCGTTGGCGCCACGGGCTCGGGCAAGAGCACGACACTGGCGACCATGATCGACGAGCGCAACGACACGCTCACTGGCCATATCCTCACGGTGGAAGATCCCATCGAATACCAGTTTCGCAACAAGAAATCCATCGTCAACCAGCGTGAGGTCGGCACCGATACCAGTACTCTCGCAACCGCACTCAAGAATGCGCTGCGTCAGGCACCCGATGTGATTCTGATCGGCGAAATCCGCGACCGCGAGACCATGTCGGCCGCACTGGCCTATGCCCAGTCCGGCCATCTGTGCCTGGCAACCCTGCATGCCAACAACAGCTATCACACGCTCAATCGCATCCTGTCCTTCTTCCCCGAGGAGGTACGCCCCAGCATGCTGGGCGAGCTGGCCGCCTCGCTCAAGGCCGTGATCTCTCAGCGCCTGGTCCGTACCGTTACCGGCACCCGCGTGCCGGCCGTGGAAGTCATGCTCAATACCAAGCTCATCAGCGACATGATCGTCAAGGGCGACTTCGGTGGCGTGAAGGAGGCCATGGAAAAATCCATGGCCGAAGGCTCGCAGACCTTCGAGGACGCACTGGCGGCCCTGGTGCGCAGTGGCACAATTGAGCGCAGTGAAGCGCTGGCCTATGCCGACTCGCCCACCAATCTGATGTGGCGCATGGATAATGACGTCAGCCACGCGGCCACTGCTGCCAACGCCCCGGCCGTCACCGATGTGACTCTGCCCGGCGATGACGATATGCCGTCCTTCACGGAAATCACCCTGGATGTCAGAACCGCCTGAAGCCGCCAGCCAAGGCGGCATAGGCATTGTTTTAGTTTGAAGCCCCCTCCATGTCCCGGACACTGCAACTGACCGAGCAGCTCATCAGCCTGCCCTCCGTCACCCCCGAAGATGCTGGCTGCCTTGAGCTGCTCGCCGATGCCCTGACACCCATGGGATTTACCTGCGAGCGGCTGGACAGCGGCCCCGCAGACTTCCGCGTACAAAACCTGTGGGCAAAGCGCGCTCCTGCGATTTCTCAGTCTACGCAAGGTGCTATCAATTCAGATAGGCCTGTGCTGGTCTTTGCCGGCCATACCGATGTGGTGCCACCCGGCCCGCTCAAGGAATGGACCAGCCCGCCTTTCGTGCCCATGCACCGCGACGGCAAGCTCTACGGCCGTGGTGCCAGCGACATGAAGACCTCCATCGCCGCCTTTGTCGTGGCGCTGGAGGAGTTTTTGCAGACCACACCCGAGCCTGCCTTCGACATCGCCCTGCTGCTGACCAGCGACGAGGAAGGCCCCTCGATCGACGGCACCAAGGTCGTGGTCGAAGAGCTGCGCCAGCGTGGCGAGCGCCTGGACTGGTGCATCGTGGGCGAGCCCACCTCGGTCAAACAGACCGGCGACATGATCAAGAACGGCCGCCGCGGCACCATGAGCGGCAAGCTCACCGTCAACGGCGTGCAAGGTCATATTGCCTACCCGCAACTGGCACGCAACCCCATTCACGAGGCCTTGCCCGCACTCGCGGAACTCGCGGCCACGGTCTGGGACCGCGGCAATGCGTTCTTCCCGCCCACCAGCTGGCAGATCAGCAATATCCATGGCGGCACGGGCGCCAGCAACGTCATTCCCGGTCACGTGGTGATCGACTTCAATTTCCGCTTCTGCACCGAGTCCAGTTCCGACTCCCTGCAAAAGCGCGTACATGAAATCCTGGACCGCCATGGCGTCGAATACTCGCTGGTCTGGACCGTGGGCGGACAGCCTTTTCTGACCACACCGGGCACCCTGGTGCAGGCCGTGCAGGCCGCCATCAAGGATGAAACCGGATTGGATACCGAGCTATCCACCACGGGCGGCACCAGCGATGGCCGCTTCATCGCCCAGATCTGCCCTCAGGTCATCGAGATGGGCCCGCCCAATGCCAGCATCCACAAGATCGACGAACACATCGCCGTGGCCGATATCGAGCCCCTGAAAAACATCTACCGCAAGACTCTGGAACAACTCCAGCGCCAGCAGACCGCACCTCAGACCGCATGAGCACTACCAGCACAACCCTGATCTCCGGCAACACCGTTGCCGAACTGATTGCCAGCGGCACCCAGGCGCTCACCGCTGCCGGCGTGGCTTTTGGCCACGGCACGGCCACGGCCGAAGACGAAGCGGCCTGGCTGGTGCTCTGGAAGCTGGGCCTGCCCCTGGACAGCGAACTCACGCCCGGCGCTCCGGAATCTGTTGCAAATCAGCCTGTATCTCTTGATGCACAAGCACAGACAGCTACTCTTTTTGAAGAACGTATCCGCAGCCGCAAGCCCGCAGCCTATCTGACGAACGAGGCCTGGCTGGTGGGCGTGCCCTTCTACATCGACGAACGCTCCATCGTGCCGCGCAGCTTTATCGCCGAGCTGCTGGCCGACGGCAGCATCGACGGCTGGCTGTCCGACAAGACCGTGCAGGTGCTCGACCTGTGCACCGGCAACGGCTCCCTGGCCTGCCTTGCCGCCATGGCCTATCCTGAAGTCCGGGTGACCGGTGCCGATATCTCGACCGATGCCCTCGCCGTCGCCCGCATCAATGTGGACAAGCACGGGCTGCAGGATCGCGTGACGCTGCTGAAAAGCAACGGCATGAGCCAGGTGCCCGGCCCCTGGGATCTCGTACTTTGCAACCCGCCCTACGTGAACTCCGACAGCATGGGCAAGCTGCCTGCCGAGTACCAGGCCGAGCCCGAGCTGGCCCTGGCCGGCGGTACCGACGGCATGGACTTCATCCGCCGACTGCTCGAGGACTTGCCAGCGCGCCTGAACAAGGACGCCGTGGTGGTGCTGGAGATCGGCAATGAAAAGCCGTACTTCGAAGCCGCCTTCCCCGATCTGCCAGTGTTCTGGCTCGACACCAGCTCGGGTGACGAGCAGGTGCTGCTGATTACCGAAGAGGCGCTGCGCCACTGGTCCGAGGGCAATACCGCCGCCTTGCAGCTGTAAGTTCTTCGTTCCGCATCCAAGGCACAGGCTGCTCAAAGCCTTGTGCCTTTTTCTCTATGCAGGTCTTTGAACAAGCACTCAAGCACGCTTGACCGCACTCGGATAGCGAAAACCGCCGCCCGCAATCTGCAGACCATCGCGCCTGCCTGCAAAGAAGCGGGCATTGAGCTGCGCAGGCCCCAGATCCTCTTCCATCTCGAAGCCCGCCGCGCCCAGCAGCTCTGCCATGCCCTGCGGCGTGCTGGATGCATGCCACGGTTCAGCAGACCAATGCTGTCGTAGTGATACAAGGTGCGCACGCTCTCGCCTGCACGCTGCGCCACTCCTCCGGTCGTGAGATCGGTGCCTGTCATGGAAATCGAATGCCCGGACGACTGGAGCCAGCCGGGCTCGTTTGCTGCTACAAGACTCAGTACGACATCATGCGTGTCGCCAGCTTGGAGATGGGTGTGCGCACCATACCCTCCACGCGAGCTGGCAGCAGCATGGGCTTGAGCAGCATGCGCACAGCCAGATCGGCAGGCAGGCGACGGCTGACCAGCTCGTAAATGCGCTGGGCCATGTCTTCGAAGCGAGTGCTGCTATCGGAGAAATAAGGACCCTTGTGCGCCCAGACATGACGCAGCGCGATATCCGAATCGCTCTCTCTCAACTCCTTGAGACGACCATACAGTGCCTTGGCAATGCGCGTGCGGCCCACAGGCGCCTGCTGCTGCAGCTCCTTGAAGTACTTGAGGAAATGCTTGAAGTGGTTGACCTCGTCGTTGCGGATATTGCCCAGCAACTGGCTCAGAACCGGCTCATCGCTGAGTTCGCGCAAGGTGTGATAGTAGGCCGTGGTACCTGTCTCCACCACGCAGCGCGCCACCATTTCCAGGCGCGGGTCGGGGTAGAGCTCCTCCATGGTGCACAGCTGCGAATATTCGGCAAAAAAGCTGTCGTAGGCTTGCTGCCAGGGAAACTCCGGCCACACGGCTTCCACATAGGCCCGTAGCGCGCGTCCGTGCTGCAGTTCTTCGGACTCCCATTGATCCTTGAGCCAGACCGCGATCTCGGGCCAGGCAGCGTAATGCTCGGCCAGGTTGGCTGCGTAGGTATCCGAGCCGGTTTCGATGAACGAGGCGCTCATCAGCAAGAAGAACAGGTCCTGGTTGTGCTCTATGGCACTGCGATCGATGGCAGAGAAGTCAATGTCTTCAATGCGCCAGTGGGCAGAGCCTTTTCTGCTCGGGGTGGTTGAATGTGAAGAGAGGGACACGTTTTGCTGCATCAGTTGTAGGACCGACATACTTAATCTGTCGGACTTCAGACTTAGAGATATGCCATCTTGTCGACATTTGGCCCTTACGCCATGTCAGATTACACCGACATTACAGGAGACTAACAATTCTTCAAATAGCCTTCTACAGGCTTTCATACCGACCTTCAAGCTGATTTTTTGAGTTGCGATCATGGATCTTCGCGGACTCCGCTATTTCATCACCGTGCGGGAGTCTGCACCCAGGCCCCAAGCGCGTGAACATGAGCTGAAATTCACCGAAACGATGATGGAGCGCATAGGTCTTCAAGCCATATGAAAGCTCGGACAGACCTGCCACAACCGGGGGCGCCGCTACCGCCCTGCTCATTCCCTCAAGCTCCTGAGCCTGAGGGCATTCGCGGATAATCGACCCCAGTCATGATCAGTCTCAAGAACATCACGCTGCGCCGCGGCACCAAAGTCCTGCTCGACCAAGTCAGCACCACCATCAACCCCGGAGAGTCTGTCGGCCTTGTCGGCCGTAACGGTGCAGGCAAGTCCAGCCTGTTCGCCCTGCTCAATGGCAGCATCAGCGAAGACGGCGGTGATTTCTTCATCCCTCCTCAGTGGCGCATGGCACAGGTAGCCCAGCACATGCCGGAAACCGACGAATCAGCCACCCGGTTTGTTCTGGATGGCGACACGCGCCTGGCCGAGCTGAACGCCCAGTTGGCTGCCGCCGAAGCCTCAGGCGATGGTATGGAAATCGCCCAGGCCTATGTGGATCTGGCCGATGCAGGTGCGCATGATGCTGAATCACGCGCGCAAGCCCTGATTCTGGGTCTGGGCTTCAAGGTGTCCGAGCTGGATCATCCCGTCAACAGTTTCTCGGGCGGCTGGCGCATGCGTCTGCAGCTGGCCCGTGCACTGATGGCTCCCAGCGATCTGCTGCTTCTGGACGAACCCACCAACCACTTGGACCTGGATGCCTTGGTCTGGCTGGAGGCCTGGCTCAAGCGCTATAGCGGCACGATGATCGTCATCAGCCACGACCGCGAATTCCTGGACGCCATCACCAACGTCACACTGCAGATCCAGGGCGGGCAGATCAACCGCTACGGCGGCAATTACTCGCGCTTTGAAGAACTGCGTGCCCAGCAGTTGGAGCTGCAGGCGGCCAGCTTCGCCAAGCAGCAGGAAAAAATGGCCCATCTGCAGAAGTTCATCGACCGCTTCAAGGCCAAGGCCAGCAAGGCCAAGCAGGCACAAAGCCGGGTCAAGCAGCTCGAGCGCATGGAAAAGGTCGGGCCGGTACTGGCCGAAGCCGAGTTCACCTTCGAATTCAAGGAACCCGCCAATCTGCCTAACCCCATGCTGGCGATTACCGATGCCAGCTTCGGCTATGAGGACGAAGACGGCAGGCAGACCACCATCTTGCGGGGCGTCAACCGCTCCGTGCTGGCAGGCCAGCGCATCGGCATCCTCGGGGCCAACGGCCAGGGCAAGTCGACCCTGGTCAAGACCATCGCCCGCGAGATGAAGGCGCTGGCCGGTACCGTCACCGAAGGCAAGGGCCTCAATATCGGCTACTTTGCCCAACAGGAACTGGACGTTCTGCGCCCCGGTGAGAACCCGCTGGAGCACATGACACGTCTGGCCAGGGAGCTCGGCGCTGCCGCACCCGCCGCCAGCCGCGAACAGGACTTGCGCAACTGGCTGGGCACTTTCAACTTCAGCGGCGACATGGTCAAGCAGTCTGTGGGCAGCATGAGCGGTGGCGAAAAAGCCCGTCTGGTACTGGCCATGATCGTCTGGCAACGCCCCAATCTGCTGCTGTTGGACGAGCCTACCAACCACCTGGACCTGGCCACGCGCGAAGCGCTGGCCATGGCGCTCAACGACTTCGACGGCACCGTGATGCTGGTCTCCCACGACCGTCACCTTCTTCGCGCCGTATGTGAAGACTTCTGGATGGTGGGCCGCGGCGTTGTCGGCCCGTTCGACGGCGACCTGGACGACTACCAGCGTTATCTGCTGGAGGAGTCCAAGCGCTTGCGTGAAGAAGCACGCAATGCCGAACAGCAGGCCAACAGCACGCCAGCGGTGCAAACTCCGGTAGAACTCAAGCCAGTTACGCCTGAAGCCCCTTCTACAAAAGCGCTGGACGCTCTGAAAGCAGAATCATTCCCTGACACCGTGGCTGACCCCAAGGAAGCCCGTCGCCTCGCCGCTGCAGCTCGCCAGCAACTGGCCGAAAAGACCAAGCCCTTCAAGAAAGAGCTGGAGCAGATCGACAAGACGCTGCCCAAGCTCAATGCCCAGCGCGGCGCGCTGGAAGAAAAGCTGGCCACGCCCGGGCTATCCGGTGGCGATATCGTGGAAGCGGGCAAGCAGCTGAGTGCCGTCAACGCTGAAATCGATCAACTGGAAGAGCGCTGGCTGGAGCTTTCGGAGCAGATCGAAGCCCTGACCACCGAAACCTGCTAAGCCCAGGAAAAGCCCTTCCATTGACCAGCTTTGGCAGGGCGCTCTTCATTTTGAACATGCATGCCGGCTGCTGAAAACATCAGCAAACGCGAGTTGCATTTTCTTGCGCTGTTGATTCAGCTTCTTGTCAACCTGCAGTTCAGGCCAGGCGTTGAACCACTCAAAGGAGTGAACTGCAATGACCACCACTGTTACCGACACCGCCAAAGCCCAGCCCGCACAGGCCGCAGCAGCTATGTCTCTGATGGCTTGGCCCTGGGACGAACGTGATCGCAAGCGTGCCCCCGCCTTTGCAGCCTGATTATCACTGGATAAAAGAACAGGTAAAAAATTTCCAAAAAGCTGTCAACGAGCTGAATCCGTCAGACGTTAAACAGACATACAGGAGAGATTCCAATGCAAACCACGAACATCATGTCCATCTGGCCCGAAGACGAGCGCGATCGCAAGCGCTAAGCGCTCGCCGCGCAACACTGTGCAGACCAAAGCGCAGTGTGTTGCAGCCAGGTGCCCGGGCAGTCGGCACTGATAGGCCAAAGAAGCATCAGCCTTGCTGCCCTGAGCTCAACCAGTCGCTTTGCAAAGCGGCACAGAAACCCAAGACCCGCATGAATGATCTCTGCGGGTTTTGTCATTTGGGCATCGTCCCGCTCTTTGCCCGCAGGCTTGCAGGGAAAAAGCAGCAGCGACATGAAAAAAGGAGCCCGAGCTCCTTTTTGCCGAATGCCTGAAAAGGCTTAGTGCATATGCAGGCCGCCGTTGACCGCAAAGTCCGCACCTGTGGAATAGCTGCCCTCTTCCGAAGCCAGCCAGGAGATGATGGAGGCGATCTCCGCAGGCTCGCCCAGACGCTTGACGGGTACGCCCGCCACGATCTTTTCGAGCACATCGGGACGAATTGCCTTGACCATATCGGTGCCGATGTAACCAGGGCTGACTGTATTCACGGTCACACCCTTGGCAGCCAACTCTTGAGCCAGCGCCATGGTGAAGCCATGCATGCCGGCCTTGGCAGCCGAGTAGTTGGTCTGTCCGGCCTGTCCCTTGGCGCCGTTGACCGAGCTGATGTTGATGATTCGGCCCCAGCCCTTTTCCACCATGTCTGCCACCACCTGCTTGGTGACGTTGAACATGGAGTTGAGGTTGGTTTCGATGACCGACTTCCAGTCGTCCGGCGTCATCTTGACGAACATGCGGTCGCGGGTGATACCCGCGTTGTTCACCAGCACATCGATGTTGCCGTGCTCTGCCTTGGTCTGGTTGAAGGCTTCGACGGTGGATTCCCAATCCCCCACATTGCCAACCGAGGCATAAAACGTGTAACCCAATTGCGCCTGCTCGTCCAGCCACTTGCGGTAGTCGCGCGATGGTCCGCAACCCGCGATCACCTTGAAGCCATCCTTATGCAAACGCTGGCAGATTGCGGTACCGATACCGCCCATGCCCCCCGTGACGTACGCTACTTTCTGACCCATTCATCTCTCCTGTCAATCAATGGTTATTTCACGATCACACTATCAACGATAAGAATTCTGAGGAATTGCTTATCGTTTTGAACGCCACACACCCTGCACTCTGGCCATGCCAGTATGCAATCGAGTAGGTCCGAATGAACCCGCTTTCGCCGTGGTTTACCTCGTGATCTTCCCTAGGGTCGATGGGAGGCTGGCATCAGCGGGCTTCCCAGACTGCGCCGGCCTTCAGGAGCACCGGAGCAGTCTGCAATCCTGAAGCCTCAGCAGGCTTCCACAGCCATAGCAACACCCATGCCACCGCCGATGCACAGGCCGGCCAGGCCCTTCTTGGCACCGCTGCGCTGCATTTCATGCAGCAGCGTCACCAGAATGCGGCAGCCCGATGCACCAATGGGGTGACCGATGGCGATGGCACCGCCGTTGACGTTGACCTTGGCGGTGTCAATGCCCAGATCCTG